>Ga0102932_1001515_pt1 | contig 12060 bp, 8 predicted proteins | sample SalPonR1_C_D2_MG_FD_78212 | JGI IMG/M metagenome (GOLD analysis project Ga0102932, IMG submission 78212) | Salt pond soil microbial communities from South San Francisco under conditions of wetland restoration - Salt Pond MetaG R1_C_D2_MG | ecosystem: Environmental > Aquatic > Marine > Intertidal...
AGTCATCCCAATGCTGATAAATTGCAACTTACCAATGTAGATCTGGGAAATGGTGAGCAGGTACAAATTGTTTGTGGAGCACCAAATATTGCAGCAGGGCAAAAGGTTCCTGTAGCTACTATTGGCACTACCCTTTATGATGAAAATGGAGAAGCCTGGCCTATTAAAAAAGGTAAGATTAGAGGTGAAGCCAGCTTTGGAATGATTTGTTCTGAAAAAGAAATTGGTTTTGGGCAGAGTCACGAAGGAATTATGGTGATGAAAGATGATCTTATTCCCGGAACTCCCGTAGCCGAAATTTTTGATGTAGAAAACGACCAGGTTTTCGAAATTGGCTTAACGCCAAACCGTGCCGATGCCATGAGCCATTGGGGCGTTGCCAGAGACCTGAAAGCGGGATATACCCAGCAAGGAAAAAGTTTAGAACTTATAACTCCCTCGGTTAGTAGTTTTCATGTAGATAATAGAAGTCTAAAGATCCAGATTCAGGTTGAAGATTCTGCGCTTGCTCCAAGATATTGCGGAGTAACAATTTCCGGACTTAAGGTTGAAGAATCTCCAAAATGGCTTCAGAATAGATTAAAGGCAATAGGCCTTGGCCCAAAGAATAATGTGGTAGATGCAACTAATTACGTAATGCACGAGCTTGGGCAGCCTTTACACGCTTTTGATGCAGGAAAAATTGCCGGGAATGAAATCAACGTAAAAACTCTAAAAAAAGGTACAAAATTCACCACCTTAGATGATGTAGAGCGCGAACTTCACGAAGAAGATCTTATGATCTGTGATGCTAATAAACCGTTGTGTATTGCCGGTGTATTTGGTGGAGCCACTAGCGGAGTTACCTCAGCTACCACACAAATTTTCCTGGAAAGCGCTTATTTTAACCCAGTAAGTGTTAGAAAAACTGCTAAAAGACACGCCTTAAATACCGATGCTTCTTTTAGATTTGAACGAGGAATTGATCCTAACATAACCGAATATGCTTTAAAACGCGCCGTGCTTTTAATTACTGAAATTGCCGGTGGGGAAGTAACCAGTGATATTGATGATCTTTATCCAAAGAAAATTGAAGACTTCCAGGTTTTTCTAACTTTTGATAAAGTAAATAAGCTAATTGGTGAAAACCTTCAGCAGGAAACCATTAAATCTATACTCGCTTCGCTTGAAATTCGTGTAAATAATGTTACCGAAACCGGGATGGGTCTAACTATTCCATCTTACCGCGTAGATGTTCAACGCGAAGCTGATGTAATTGAAGAGATCTTAAGAGTTTACGGCTACAACAATATTAAGTTTGGCGAGAAGCTAAATGCTTCAGTAGCCAATTCTTCTAAATTTGAAGATTATCGACTTCAAAATTTAATTGCAAATCAATTAGTGGGACAGGGTTTTTACGAAACGATGGCTAACTCATTAACCACACCAGCATATACCGAATTAAGTGAGCAATTGAATGCTTCCCAAAATGTAAAAATGCTTAATCCTTTAAGTCAGGATTTATCGGTTTTACGCCAATCTATGTTGTATTCTGGTTTAGAATCTGTGAGCTATAATATAAATAGAAAACGCAGTGACTTAAAATTATTTGAATTCGGAAAAACTTATCATGATTTTAACGGTAGCCGCGTAGAGAACAAACATCTTTCTATTTTTATTAGTGGAAACCGAAATGCAGAGCGTTGGAACTCAACCTCGGGAAGAACAGATTTCTTTTTATTGAAAGGTGTTATTCAATCTATTTTTCAAAGGTTAGGCATTGAAAATTTAAAACCTTCCGAAGTAAAATCTGATGTATTTTCTGAAGGGCTTATTTTTTCTTCAGCAAAAAATAATTTAGTTGCATTTGGGGTAATTCGCAAGAAAGTATTGAAGCATTTTGATATTGAACAGGAGGTATTATATGCCGATTTTAACTGGGATGCCTTATTGGAAGTTACCAAGGCCAGAAAGACCAGCTTTAGCGCTATTCCTAAATATCCTGCAGTTAGACGTGATTTTGCTCTGTTATTAAATAACAATGTTTCTTATGAAGAAATTGAGCAAATCGCCCTAAAAACAGAGAAAAAACTTCTTAAAGAAGTAGATCTTTTTGATGTTTACCAGGGAAAAAATCTACCGGAAGGAAAGAAAAGTTATGCGGTAAGTTTTAAGTTTCAGGATGAAAATAAAACCCTTACCGATAAGCAGGTAGATAAAATGATGAAAAAGCTTCAGCTCAGATTTGAAGAAGAACTTCAAGCTGAATTGAGGTAATACTATATAAAATTGGCTGTTTAATACTCCTAACGTCACTCTGAACTTGTTTCAGAGTCTAAGCTAAATTGAACTTAGCTCGGGTTAGAACCTGGAATAAATTCAGGTTGACGTAAAATGGAAATTTAAACAGCCAATTTTTATTTTCTGCTAAAGAAAATTATGGAAAGTCTTTAAAAATTTCATCTACATAATCTCTTATATCTCTTTCCATTCTTTTTGAACCAATTTCCTCATCGGCGGTTCCACGCCATAAAATTTGATTAGTTCTTCTGTCTATTAGATCTATAACAATAGTTTTTTCTTTGTAAGGAAGTTGTTTAACCTTCTCAGCTGCCGTAATTCGCTGCACGGTGAAATAATTGTCGTAGGTATAATCTTCATAATATGGCCCAATATAAAGCCCGGGGCGATAATATGAAAAATTAGTGTAAACAGGATCAGCATTTACATCTACTATTCTTTCATCGAACATTGCGTGAATGTACACTAAAACATCTGGCCTGCTATTGTCTATAGCATAACCCTCGCTGGACATATTATTATTTACTGTAGATATGATAGTCTCATAAATGCGGTTGTTGTCGTAACCCGTATCTTTAATCGTATCTTTATTAGGTAAATAGGAGTACGTATTGTACTTCTCTAATTTTCTGGCGGAGTCTTTAGAAATATTGCTTCCAGAACCACAGGACAGCATAAAAGCTCCCGCAATAATTATTGTAATAAATAGTTTTACTCTTCTCATAAACTTTGATTTTCATTCAAAATAAGCCTTCCTCCAGAACTAGGAAAAGGATATAACATATTTGATATTTAATTAACAAAAAAGAGCGGCCTTATAGACCGCTCTTCAATTCTTCTTTTTCTATAGCAATTATTTCCCCGGTAATACTACTGTATCAATAACATGGATAACGCCATTGGACTGATTTACATCTGCCTTCGTTACTGTGGCCACATGACCAACTTCATCTTTTAGCTTTACCTTACCATCTTCCATCATAGCATAAAGCTTTCCGCCTTGCACGGTTTCAAATGTAGCTTTTCCGTTACCCCTTTTAATAGCGGCAACAACATCTTTCGCTTTGAAATCGCCTGCAATTACATGGTAAGTAAGAACAGCTTGTAATTTCTCTTTATTCTCCGGCTTCAAAAGACCTTCTACTGTTCCTGATGGTAATTTTTCGAAAGCTGCGTTAGTTGGTGCAAATACGGTAAAAGGACCTTCGCTTTGTAAAGTTTCCACTAAACCGGCAGCTTTTACTGCAGCTACCAAAGTAGTGTGATCGTTAGATTGCGAGGCATTCTCTACAATATTTTTGCTTGGATACATCTCTGCACCACCAACCATAGTAGATCCGTTTTGGGCCATTAAAGTCCCACCAATGAATAGGAAACAAAAAATTCCTAATAGTTTTAAATTTCTCATAACAATATTTTTTTTTAAAATGATTTATTAAATAAACGAGATTTTAAGCGCTTCAGTTTTTATTAATACTCGATTTAGCATTTAATTAAAACTCGTTTATTTTAATTTTTGTCTAATTTAATCTTATTTTTGTTAAACAGTATTTAAAAATATCTAATTAGTATAGTTTTAACATCGAGACGTTCAGATTAAAAAATAGGATTGCAGGAATCATCTTAATTACTTAATTTAGTGACAGATGCTAAAGAAAAAGAAAATGAAAATGAAGTTGAATTTAAATTTGCCACGCACCAACTTGGAAGTGCAGTTGCAAAAATCTCGTGAAAAAAGGATTTCCCCTGAAAACATTTTACAACAAGTTCAAGATATCTTTCAAGCAGAAACAAGAAAGGACGATGAAATTTTAAAGGAAATTCAGAACGGAGACTCCGGTTTTAATAATTTTAATCTGGACCTTTTAGAAAGTGGTAGAATTTTTCATCTCTCAGACATTGAGAAGCTCTGCATTGATTATCGCCTTCGGTTTTTAGACAGTACTTATTTTAAGGGAAAAATTCCATACGAAGCACTTTCCAGGATCAAGGCTTTGGAAAAAGAACAACAAATAACTCTGAAAGGTTTTAAAATTGTAGCTCCTTCTAAACTATTCAAATTAGAAAATGCCGACGATCCCTTACTATTTGCTCCCATGGGGAACAATTATTTTTACTTAATCCATAAATGGGGCAATGATTTACATCCTTTTAGGAAATTGATAATGTGGCCTTTTAAACATCTAGAAAATTTTATTGTCCTTCTGCTTGTACTTAGCCTTTTAATTGCGCTATCAATTCCCGACGGACTGTTCTCACCACAACAGACTACCACACAATTTTTAATGATTTTTTTCTTTGCTTTTAAATGGGTTGCGGGCTTATCTATTTTCTTCGGATTTAAAAAAGGAAAGAATTTTAGTTCTGCTATTTGGAGAAGTAAATACTATAATGCCTAGAACGTTAAACTCTGTATAAAATAGCCATTAAGCTATATTATACTTTGTATTTTAGATAGTATAAAACTATAAATTATGAGTTCAGACGAATCTTACGAACGAGTATATACAGGTTCTGAAACCAACGTACAGTACCTTCAGGAACTTTTTGGCAAATCAGGAATTTCCTCCAGGGTTAGAAACGATTTTGATTCAGGCTTACGTGCCGGATTTGGTGGTGGCTTGCCAGGACAGGTGCAACTATTTGTAGCAAAAAATCATTACGATGAAGCTTTAAAAATTGCAAAATCAACCTTCCCAAAAGATTATACAGATGAATAACCTCAAAGGAGGAAAACGAAATAAATGGTATCTAATATTGGGAGTTATTTTTCTGGTATACGGCACCTACCGGCTATATACTCATCTAATTGCAGAGAAAACAGATAATTTTGGATTAATTCTCGCAGTAGGTTTTATAGTTTTCGGGATCTACGACTTATTTAGATATTTTAGAAAAGTGTAGAAAATAAAATTATATAAAAGAAAAAGGTCATTTCTTTAAAAATGACCTTTTTTATTTGAGTTTAGCTTATTACCAACTTATTACCGCGCTTGCCCAGGTAAATCCGCTGCCAAAGGCCGCTAAAACTACAACATCTTCATCTTTAATTTTTCCCTTTTCCCATGCTTCACATAAAGCAATAGGAATAGATGCTGCAGTAGTATTCCCGTATTTTTGGATATTATTATAAATCTGCTCATCACTTAATTTAAATTTCTGCTGTACATATTGTGAAATTCGCAAATTAGCCTGGTGCGGAATCAACATATCAATATCTTTAACTTCGAGTCCGTTGGCTTTTAAACCTTCCATAATTACTTCAGAAAATCGCTGAATCGCATTTTTGAAAACAAATTGACCATTCATATATGGATAATATGGAATATCATCTCCCTGCGGATTTTCAGCAATAATTTCAGGAACCCAGTGTTCTGTACTCGGGCCTTTTAAAGAAAGCTCTAAAGCATGTTTACCTTCTGAATGTAAATGAGTAGAAAGGATCCCCTCACCATTGTGATCGCTCCTTGTTAAAACCACTGCACCTGCACCATCACCAAAAATAACAGACACTGAACGGCCACGTGTAGTAAAATCTAGACCACCACTATGGTTCTCACTACCAATAACCAATACATTTTTGTACATCCCGGTCTTTATAAATTGATCGGCAGTGGAAAGGCCGTAAATAAATCCGCTACATTGATTTCTCACATCTAAAGCAGGACAGGTATTTATATCTAACATCTCCTGGACCTGCACCCCGCAACCAGGAAAATAGTAATCTGGACTTAGCGTTGCAAAAACAATTAGATCTATATCATCTTTATCAATTTTTGCACGTTCAATAGCAATTTTAGCGGCTTTCACCCCCATAATAGCGGTGGAATTGCCATCCCCCTTTTTGATATGCCGACGTTCCTTAATACCGGTCCTTTCCTGAATCCATTCATCATTGGTATCCATAATTTTCGCCAAATCATCGTTGGTAACAACATTTTCTGGCACATAACTTCCAACTCCGGCTATTTTAGATTGATACATATTCTATTGTTTAGTATATTTAGACTTTAGTCAATTTAAATTTAAGCATTTAATAAAAAACGGGTCCGCAATATAGTAAAGATTAACATTACTGCGATTATACCCCCTTTTTATTTTCATTTCCAAAAACCACAATCTTATGAGAAAAATTATTTTAAGTCTTTTCAGTCTAATACTGAGTTTTCCTGCCCTTTTTGCGCAGGAAGATCTAACCTACCAGAAACCACCTGAAGAAATCCTTGAACTGGTAGATGTTCCCTTAGCTCCTTCAACAATTTTAGATAGCGATGGTGAAATGATGGTATTTTTATATCGCGATCAATATAAATCTATTGCTGAACTTAGTGAAGAGGAACTTAGACTTGGCGGGTTAAGAATCAACCCGGTAACTAATATTAGTAGCCGTGAGAGGTATTATAATAAACTTGAAGTTAAACATATTGATGCAGAAAATGCAAACCAGGTAAAAGGTTTACCCGAGAATGCACGCTTAGCAAATTTTAGCTGGTCGCCCGATGAAACCAAAATAGCTTTTACACATACTACCAATTTTGGCGTAGAACTTTGGGTAATGGATCTTGAAGAAGCCCAGGCCAGGAAATTGACAGAAGCTAATCTTAACGCGAATATGCGCGATGTGATTAATTGGTTTAAAGATAATTCTTCGGTTTTAGTCAAAATGCTTCCTGATGATCGAAAGGATCTAATCAATACCGAAACTGCTATTCCAACAGGACCTACAGTTTCAGTAAGTGATGGAAAAGAAGCCCAAAACCGCACCTACCAGGATTTACTTAAAAATCCCAACGACGAATATAATTTTGAGCAATTAGCTCGTTCAGAATTAGTAAAAGTAAATTTAGACGGCACTTCAGAGAAATGGATGGACGCTAAAATGTACAGTAACGTTTCATTCTCTCCAGACGGGGATTACGTAATGGTAAATCACATTAAGACGCCATTTTCTTATTTGGTTCCTTATTACAGATTCCCTTCGGAAACAAATATTTACTCCACTAACGGAGATTTAGTAAGCCAGGTAAATGACGAGCCTTTATTAGAAGACCTACCTAAAGGTTTTATGTCTACCCAAACGGGACGAAGAAACGTACAATGGCGCAGCGATAAACCTTCAACATTGGTTTACGTAAAAGCCCTGGATGAAGGTGACCCCGAAGTAGAAGTTGATTTTAGAGATGAAGTTTTTGTTTTAGAAGCTCCATTTAAAGGTGAAGGAAATTCTATTCTGAAAACTCAAGACCGTTTTTCTGGAATTACCTGGGGAGATGATGAAATCGCCATTGCCTACGATTACTGGTGGAATACACGTAATACAAAAACCTATGTGTTCAATCCATCAGATGCTGAAGAAGAACCCGAAGTTATCTTTGACAGGAATTATCAGGATCGTTACAGCGACCCGGGAAGTTTTGTGACCACGAAAAATGATTATGGACAGAGTATTTTAAAACTGGATGGTGAAGATGCTTTTCTGCTTGGTGCTGGTTATAGCGAAGAAGGGCAATTTCCTTTTGTAGATAAAATTGACCTCGAAGATGGCGAAACAGAGCGCCTCTACCAATCTGAATATAACGATAAGAAAGAAACTCTTGTAGAGGCTTTAGATATAGAGGACGGTGAAATTTTAGTAAGAATAGAGTCAGCCACAGAATATCCTAATTATTATATTCGAGATATAGATGATAAAGATGATCTTACACAGATTACTTCTTTTGAAAATCCCTTTAAAAGTCTTGAGGATGTAAGTAAAGAAGTAATTACTTATGAACGCGAAGATGGATTGGAACTAAACGCAACACTTTATCTTCCTGCTGGATTTGACAAAGAAAATCCTGAAAAACATCCTATGATCGTTTGGGCTTACCCAAGAGAATACAAGGATAAAAATTCAGCTTCGCAGAATACTTCAAATGCCAACGATTTCACTTATCCTTATTATGGTTCTCCAATTTATTGGGTAAATCGTGGTTATGTGGTATTAGACGATGCTTCTTTTCCAATCATAGGAGAAGGTGAAGAAGAGCCGAACGATAGCTTTAGAAAACAATTGGTTGCAAATGGAAAAGCAGCAATTGATGCAGTTGCCGAAATGGGTTATATAGATCGTGATCGAGTTGCGGTTGGCGGCCATAGCTACGGTGCTTTTATGACCGCAAACCTACTATCGCATTCTAATCTTTTCGCGGCCGGGATTGCGAGAAGTGGTGCTTATAACAGAACACTTACTCCTTTTGGATTCCAAAGTGAAGAGAGAAGCTATTGGGAAGCTCCGGAAGTTTATTACAACATGTCTCCATTTATGCATGCCGATAAAATGAAAACCCCTCTTTTACTGATTCACGGGGAAGCCGATAATAATTCGGGAACTTACCCTATGCAAAGTGAGCGTTATTTCAATGCTTTAAAAGGACTTGGTGCTACTGCCCGTTTGGTAATGCTGCCTAAAGAAAGTCACGGTTATAGTGCTAAAGAATCTGTTTTACACGTGCTTTGGGAACAAGACCAGTGGCTAGAAGAATACGTGAAAAATAAAGAAGAGGCCGGAAAAATCGAAGCTTCAGAAGAAATGAAAGATTAAATTTTAGGTTTTGCACTTTAATTAGGCTGTTTGGGAAGTATTTAAAGAATCGTCACCCTGAATTTATTTCAGCTTGACGAAAACAAAACTTCTCAAACAGCCTTTTTTATTTAAAAATTCACTTAGCGACCAAAAATAGGAAAAGCGCCATTACCATAGGGACGGTAACAACGCTCTTCCACAACCTAACCAATAAATAAAACCAACAATTATGACATATAATCGCGGAACCTATTAACCTCGACCTTCGCCTGGAGATCGTGCAATAAATTGTATAAGCCAAAAAATGTTCGGTTAATATAAAGAAAGTGCTTACTTCCCCTGTTACCATTCATTTTTCGCAGTTCTGTATCTTTACTATATTTTTCACTGAGAGCAGTAATCGAATTCCAAAAACTTTCACCAGCAAAATCAAAAGTATCATCATGAAATGGACTCGTGAATAAGCTGAGCATTTCATAAAATAACTCTGAAAAATATTTAATCTCTCTCTCTGAATCATCTTCTCTTAGAATTTCCAATTCAAAAAGTTTTTTATTGAAAAATTCAGGATTATCGATATTTTCTTTTTTAGCCAATTCAAAATATGGAATATAGAAGTCATCTGGCACCTGTTTAATACAACCAAAATCTATAGCGATAAGATTGGCATCTTTATCAATAAGAAAATTTCCGGGATGAGGATCGGCATGCACTTCTTTTAAGCCGTGCATCTGGTACATATAAAAATCCCATAGTGCCTGCCCTACCTTATTCGCTTTTTCCTGATCGGTATTTTCCTTTGCAAATTCACTTAAATGTTTCCCGTTCATCCAATCCATAGTGATAATTCGCTCACTGGATAAATCTTCATAATATTTAGGAAACTTTAAATTTGGAATGTGCGCGCAGGCTTCAGAAATTTCCTTGCTCTGCTTTACTTCCAAAATATAATCGGTTTCCTCCAGCAATTTTCCTTCAACTTCTTTAAAATATTTTGCGGAATCTTTACCCTGAAGATTGAACATCCTGGTAGCTATAGGTTTAACCATTGCTAAATCTGAACTTATACTATCTGCCACGCCGGGATATTGAATTTTCACAGCAAGTTTTTTCCCATCTTTTTCGGCTCTATGAACCTGACCAATACTGGCAGCATTCACAGATTCGTTTGCAAATTTATCGTATAATTCTTCAGGGTAAGCTCCATTATATTTTTTAAATGTTTTCCTTACTAAAGGAGCTGATAATGGTGGCACACTAAATTGTGCCAAACTAAATTTCTCCACATATGCATTTGGCAAAAGACTTTTTTCCATAGAAAGCATTTGAGCTACTTTAAGCGCGCTTCCCTTCAAACTTTTCAGTCCGTCGTAAATATCATCAGCGTTACTTTGATCAAGTTCATCTCTTGTAAACTCAGAATTAAAAGCTTTTTTGCTATAATATTTGAGGTAATTGCCTCCTAACTTCACTCCGGTTTGCATCAGTTTTGAAGTTCGGCCAATTTTGCCTGTGGGTATATTATCTATTGTTTTCATAATTTGTTGGGGTAGACTTTATTAAGCCATTTTTTCTTTCCATAGGAATTTTCCTAAATCTATAACCCTTTCAAGCGGGGTATTATCGAACACATCAAAAACTGTGTTTACCGACTTTTCTATTGCAACATCTGTACTTTCAAATTGTGCAGAATTATCGTCCATCCAAAATTTAATCAAGAACATTAATTGCACCCAAGCCGCTTCTGAAAAAATCTTTTCTGACTGCTGTAAAGCTTGAATTGCTTTATCTGCATTACCATCCTGAATAAGATCCCTTGCAAAAGATTTCACCTTTTTTCTCAAACCTTTCAACTGCGCCATATTTTTCATCTGGCTCTCATGTTCTTTTAGAGAGAATAATACATAGCTTCTATTTGCAGTTAGCATTTCGAAAAAAGTATAATAGAAGGTGAGCATTTTTTCACGGTTTGAAAAACTCTCAAATTCAGGACTCTTATGAAGTACTGCCATCGTGTGCTCATAAAATAATTCCCAAATTCCTTTTTGTAAACCTTCAAAGCTTCCATAGAAATTGTAGAATTCTTCTTCCTTGATCTTATTCTCCTTGCAAAATTTATATACCGTTTTAGGACGTTGCTCGTGCTCTAACACGTAATCCATATACATAGAAACAAGTTTGTCTTGATCTAAAACTTTTTTGGTCGTTGTTTTTTTTGCTGTAGCCATAATTATTATTTCTTTTTCAAAGATACAATTTTGTTTAAGTTTGAATTCATAATATTAAACAAAATGTTTGTTAAAAATTTCACTGCTTAATTTCTGATGCAAAACTTTAGACGCTTTTACTTATTTTACATTACAGCTTATGCCAGTTTGTCAGCGGAGTTTTAATGGTATTTTTTTTGACTATAGAAAAGCAACGTAAAATATTATTAAAACAAACATATATGGCAACCGGAAAAATTAATGTTTCTGTAGAGAACATTTTCCCACTGATAAAGAAGTTTCTTTACAGTGACCACGAAATCTTTTTAAGGGAGTTAATCTCCAATGCGACAGATGCAACCTTAAAATTAAAACACCTTACCGATATTGGGGAAACAGACGTAAAATATGGAAACCCGGTAATCGAGGTAAAGATTGATAAAGAAGGCAAAAAACTTCACGTTATAGACCAGGGAGTTGGTATGACGAAAGACGAGGTTGAAAAGTACATTAACGAAGTAGCTTTCTCTGGCGCTGAAGAATTCCTTGAAAAATATAAAGATTCTGCTAAAGACAGCGGAATTATTGGCCATTTTGGTCTTGGTTTCTATTCAGCATTTATGGTAGCCAATAAAGTAGAGATCATCACTAAGTCTTATAAAGATGAGCCTGCTGCACATTGGGTTTGTGAAGGTACTACAGATTTCACCCTGGAAGATGCCGATAAAAAAGAGCGAGGAACAGAAATTATTCTTCATATTAACGAAGAAGACGAAGAATTTTTAGAAGAAAATAGGATCCAGGAATTACTGGTGAAGTATAACAAGTTTATGCCTATTCCAATTAAGTTTGGTACTAAGGAAGAAACTTTACCACTTCCGGAAGACGCTCCTGAAGATGCCGAAGCAGAAACTAAGACGGTAGATAATATTATTAATAATCCTGAACCGGCGTGGACTAAACAGCCAACCGATTTAGAAAATAAGGATTATAAAGACTTTTACCGCG
>Ga0102932_1001518_pt1 | contig 12042 bp, 8 predicted proteins | sample SalPonR1_C_D2_MG_FD_78212 | JGI IMG/M metagenome (GOLD analysis project Ga0102932, IMG submission 78212) | Salt pond soil microbial communities from South San Francisco under conditions of wetland restoration - Salt Pond MetaG R1_C_D2_MG | ecosystem: Environmental > Aquatic > Marine > Intertidal...
GTCGCGAGCCTTCAATGGCGAAGCCATGGCAGGTTGTAGCCACGGACGTGAGTCCGTGGTGCCAAGCAGGGCGGAAGCGTAAGTCGCAAAGCGACGGCAGGAATCGCATGCTGCTAAAAATTCGGGGTTGCGGCGATTTGGAATTGCGCGGGGTTTGCTCGCTTCAATGGCGAAGCCATGGCAGGTTGTAGCCACGGACGTGAGTCCGTGGTGCCAAGCAGGGCGGAAGCGTAAGTCGCAAAGCGACGACAGGAATCGCATGCTGCGCTTTTCCTTTTCCTAGGACCCGCGTCCCGGGTTTGTGCCGATGATCGCTTTGCGTCTGAGAACTTGAAGAGGGTTGGGGTTCAGTCGATTTTCACGCGTGACATCATCATGCGTAGCCCAACCACGGTCGCTTCGGCCGCACGACTGACCACCGGGTAATCCGAGTCAGGGAAAGTGGACTCCGCCGGTGCGTAGACGACCGACTCGTTTGCCGGCAGTCGCTTGCGATTAACCGTGAACTGCAGTGCGTCCTCGGGGCGCTTCCCGATAAAGTAATCGGAAAGCGGGTGTCGTTGATGCCACTGTCCGACCGTCGTTCGTTCGAAAGGATGGTCGGCTAAAGGTAGCGCCGTGGACGCCAAGTCAAAACGCTGCTGGCCGAATTTCAATACCAGTTGGCCGCGATCATCGATCCCGCCGTTGCAAAGCGGTAGCGGCCAAGCGTGCTGCTCGCTGACCAGGACTCGTACACGATCACTTGCCGAGCAGTAAACAATCGACATCGGTTTGGATTGGAACAAGAAGTTCGCGATGGGAAAGCGACTGCACTCCATCGCGTGAATCACAAAAGCGTGGTGCTGTTCCTCGAAGGTGACTCCAATGACCGGGGTTTCATCGGGCAGATCGGCTTCCGAATAGGTTGCCAGTGATGGCTGCACGAGTCCGGCTTCGTCGAGTCGGGCTTGCAGAGGACGGTGATCCGGCACTGAGTCAGCCAGTGCTGTCGGCGGCAGCAAAGCGGCGTCCCACTCAGGCACTTTGGACTCTTCCTGCCATCCTGACGTCTTGCCGACCTGAAGAATCGTGGCGTCGGCCACCACCCTCCAGCCCCACAATCCAAGAATCACTGTCGTCAGCAGCCCGATACTCGTCTTGATAGCTTGGTCGATGATTCTCGACCGCTGTGAATCACGCATCCCAACTCCCCCCGCTAGATCTACCTTGCTTGATGCCTTTGAATTCGTGCCGGATCCAAACGGGGGGTTCTTGGCGAACAGCGACACACCGGAACTACAAAGGCCATTTCAACTGCCTTAACCCAATTCTCCCCGCAGGACTACACCAAGGATCCTAGTGGAGTAGCGATGTGAATAGCAAGCGAATGATTGTTTTTTTCAGGGTTTTCTTGAGTACGTTCGCTCGGACAAAAATCGGCCTGTTCCAGCAACGGACTGTTAGACGCCTCAATGCCTTTGCTAGGGTAGCTTGGAGCACCGCCCCGAAGATCCTCTCCCGCAACATAAACCGCAGCAAGGGGAGGTCGCTAACATGGGCAAGTCGGCAACGCCGCTGCAGGGGATGCCGTTTTGCTGCTATGCAGTGGGCTTGAGACTCCTCTCCCGCATGGCGCACGGGTTAAGACAGTCCTCGAGGTCTCTTCTCCGTCACGCCCACATCGTCAGAACGTGAGCCCCTGAAGTTGGCACGCAAATACCGGCAGCTCCTCCATCCTGGAAAGGTCACATCCCAGGCTGAGTTTCTCTGCTGCCCGGCAGCCTTCCCGCAGAGCCGATCAGACTACTTGTTATTGCCTTTACCATTTCCCTTGCCGTCGCCGAAAGCGTAGTTGTCCGTGATCCGCGATGACGGGACCGCCAGATTTCCATCGCTAAGAATTCGGTTCGCGTGAGCCCATGCTCCTCTGGCTTCGCGCTCGCCAAGCCGCCGGGCAGTCGCCCAACTACACCGAGGTCTGTTTAGAAAACCGAGACAAAGCCTTGGCCATCCGCGGCACGTTCAGCGGTTGGGCCAAGGCGATTGAGGATGCGTCGGGCGATCTGGATAAAGGTGGGATTTTGACATCCGGTACTTAACTTACGCTGTGGTGGGGTTATCGAAAAACACCATCCAGCGGCAAAAAAGAACGCCGATCGATTGAAAGCGATCGGCCGAATTGGATGGCGCGGCACGAGCGAAGAACCGATATAACCGGTCTAGCAATCCTGGTGTTCAAATCCGGACTTTTCGAAAGAGCTCGAGCATGCGACGGAGACGATTTTTGTCGATCCTGATTCAGACGTCCACGGCCGGTTGCGTAAGTTCCGCTGTCACGGGGTGTGGATCGCTGCTTCACCGCGAGCGATGCGGGCATACCCATAGCAACCAGCTCGATTGGAAAATCGTCGCGATGAACGGGCTAGGGTTGATCCTTTTCTTTGTTCCTGGCGTGGTCGCCTTCGCCGTCGACTTCTACACTGGAGCAATCTATTTGCCGCGGGAGCACGTGCATCCGCCCTATGGAGCGCTTCCGGAGGCGGCTGAAAGCCAGCTGGGTTCCACGGAGCATCTTGCCCCGCGGCAGACCAACGTTGCCCTCCGCCGCCTCGTCCTAACCGGGAAACAGCTTCAGCTTGCAGACATCGAAAAAGCGGTTTCCGAAGACATTGGCCGGCCGGTTTCGCTCCAGAGCGATCCTTCGCGGGTCAGCCAACTGGCGCGGATTGATCAATTCGATCAGCGGCTAAGACAACATCAAAACGACCATCGATTCGGCCACTCGGTTCGCTCCTTCTTTTCAATCTGATCCATGGAACGCCACGCATAACTTTTACGGCAACGCTAGCCACTACCGCGGAATCAGATCGACACCTGAGCTTCGCCCGCGAGACAGGGCACGCGACTTGCAGCTAGCCATCCGTGAAATACCGACAGACGGGGTTGGCTTCTCGGTGGGCTGCATACCCCATAGGTTTTGAAACGAGAGATGTTCGATGGATGCCGCTTTGATCGCTTTGACTGACCGCGGAGCTCAGTTCACGTTCTTAGGCGAACCTTTTCGAGGCCGGCAGAAGATCCCGAACGAAGACATCGTGGATATCAACTTCAGCCAAGCGGAGATAAGCGACGCTGACGTGGAAGCACTACTGCCGCTCACGAATCTCGAGGGAATCAGCTTTTGGAATACCGGTATTTCCGATCACGCGATTGAGCGAATCGCGCAGCTTCCTCGACTCACTCGCCTCAATCTGTGCGGGACACAGGTTACAGATGCATCGGTTCCCACTCTCGTCGCAATGACTTTGAATTACATCGACGTGGCGGACGCACAGCTTACATTTCACGGAGTCGAAACGCTGCGCGCGGGACTGCCCGACGCAGAGATCCTCTCTTAGCAGTCAGGCGGTTGCAAAGCGGGGGTGCAAACTGACACAACGGCGAGGGCCGTGAGGCCGCACAAGGATTCGATTCGCTGGAAACGACGTTAAGGATGCGATCTGTGGGCTGTTGACGCACGACCTGCAATCGATTTTTACCGACCAAACGCCGCATCGACGATCTGATCGTGGCTGCGCGTGGAAATGCAAACGCGTCATACGATCAAGACCCCAAAAAGCGACCGACGGACCACGCGGAGGAAATCTCGCATCCTGACTCTGAAGACGATTTCAGCGCCAAGACCTCCGGCAGTTTCTCCCCACGTTTCCGTGAGCCATCGCGCGTCGTAATGTAAACGGATTGGCCTTCAGATCGATCTTGGTCCTTCGCAACGACCCAAACCAGCTTCAGCCGCGGATCTCTTGGGTCCTTCACAAGGACATTTGGGCTTGCTTTCAGCACTATGGCAGTCAGCACCTCCGCCACCGTTTTGTCTTTCAGTTTTAAGCTTCGAATCCTTTGGTTTCTGGTGATCCCTTCCAACTTCAAATCATCACCGCTGATCTTGATTCTGAAATCAGGGTGGATTTAGGATTGGTTTGTGCACTCTGGCAGGAGGAACCGCTCGCTGTCAGCAGCTCACCCACGCCTCCTGCTAGGGGAAGCTGAATCATTTCCAATTCCAACTCGAATCCACGCGGAAAGTTCTTTCCGGCCGAACTGCGTCAGGGACTTACCGAGGATCTCTTCCGCACCGGCAAAGGTAAACACACTCACGATGCCTGCGTCGGGGGCTGGAGATGGACCGTTTAAAAGGGGGCCACCGTGGCAGCCACACACGGAGCCAAGCGGGGTGCGAGGGGGTGCGGAGCCAAAACGCGGTTCAGGATATCTCTTGTATGCGTGCGATGTCCGAGATTGATTCGATGGAATCGCGTTTTCTTTCTAGATCCGAGCTAAGCCAGGATCTCTTGGATCACTTTGCCGGCAACATCGGTCAGCCGGTAACTTCGGCCGTTGTGGTAATAGGTCAGTCGCTCGTGGTCGAGCCCGAGCAGGTGAAGAATGGTGGCGTGCAGATCGTTCACGCTGACGCGATCTTCAACGGCTTCGTAGCCAATCTCATCTGTCTCCCCGTAACTAACTCCTCCCTTGATCCCCGCGCCGGCCATCCACTGCAAGAATCCTTTAGGGTTGTGATCACGTCCCTTCCCGTTTTGCGAAATCGGCATGCGACCAAACTCGCCACCCCAAATCACAAGGGTGGAATCGAGTAATCCACGAGCCTCCAGGTCGGAGAGCAAACCGGCCACGGGAACGTCTGTAGCCTCGCAATGCTGTGTGTGGTTCTTCTCGAGGTTGCCGTGCGCGTCCCATTCACCGTCACTGTAGACCTGCACAAACCGAACACCACTTTCGACCAGCCGCCTGGCCATCAAGCATTTGGTCCCAAACGATTTCGATTTTGGATTGTCGATACCGTACAGCTCATGCATGGCCCGCGTCTCTTGCGACAGGTCTACCGCTTCGGTAGCCTCTTTCTGCATGCGGAACGCCAACTCAAAGGATTGCATGCGGTTAGCGAACTCAGCGTCACGCGTATGACGCCGCATGTGTTCGTCATTTAATTTGGCCATCAAATCGAGTTGTGCGCGTTGGTCTTGTTTTGTTATTTCGGGCTGTCGGTCGAGATTTAGAACCGGAGTGCCCTGGGAACGAAAAAGCGTTCCTTGAAACGTGGATGGCAAGAAGCCAGCACCCCAATTGTGCGGGCCGCCTTTGGCTCCCTGGGTGTTGCCCATCACCACGTAGCCCGGCAAATTTTGGTTTTCGCTACCCAAGCCGTAAGTCACCCAAGCTCCGGCGGTCGGAAAGCCCGGGCGAGGCAGTCCACTGTTGATTTGATAGATCGCTGGCACATGGTCATTCGATTCGCTGTGGCATGATTTTATAAATGCCATTTTGTCGACATGCTTGGCGACGTGGGTGTATTTGTCGCAAACCCACTGTCCACACTCGCCATATTTCTTGAAGGAAAATGGTGACTTCATTAACGGGCCGGGATTGCCAAAGAAGGCCTGAATGTCGGTGGTTTCCCCGTCTCGTTTGTCAAGCTCAGGCTTGTGGTCAAATATGTCGACTGCACTGGGAGCACCTTCCATAAATAGCCAGATCACCGACTTTGCTTTGGCGGCAAAGTGGCTTCGCCGTGGCTGCAAAGAAGTCACGGGGTCGGAAGAAGCTTCCGTTGGGGGCGCTGCCAACAGATTCTGATCGGCGAGGAGGTTCGCCATGCCGAGCATCCCTGCTCCGCCGCCAGCGCGGCAAAGCCACTCTCGGCGACTGACTGAATTCGCGACGCGACCGCGGGGAAACAACTGAAAATGGTTCGTCATATTCGTTCACTCAATCGACGTAGATGAATTCACTTAGCCCGAACAGCGTCTGGCAGTAGTCGGTCAGCGCCTCGAGGCGTGGATCACGTTCCGCTCGTCCGCTGCGTGCTTTGGTCTGGGCCTCGATAAATTGGAACGAGGTTTCGATTTCGCTTTCTGTCGGCAAACGCGCGAACGAAGTTTCAAACGCCTTTTTGATCATCGGCCGCAGCTCAAATTCCTTCGTAACCGATTTACCGACGTGCCCTTCAATCAGCGAGCTTGCAAAGTCGCGAGCAACGGCCCGAACAAAGCCATCGTTCAGTATCACCATGGCTTGTGGTGCGACGGTCGTATTTTGTCGCCGAGCACAACTAGTCATCAGATTTGGGCGATCAAAGGCTTGAAACATCGGATACGGGATCAGGCGTTTGTGGAACATGTAAACGCTACGTCGCCGGGTGCTCGCGTTGTCCTTGGCCTCTTTGGGATAGCCTTCGCCCTTGATGTTCCTAGCTAGGTTGGCCTCGGGCGCGATGTAGGGCTTGAATCCAGGACCACCCGCTTCGAGGTTCAGCGTCTCGCTAACCGCCAGCATCGCGTCGCGCATGACTTCGGCTTCGAGTCGTTGCGGAGTCCTTCGCCACAGCAAATGGTTGGCAGGATCGAGCTCCGCACCACGCGGGTCCGCCGTACCTTGAATACTGGCCTGCTGCCAAACCGCGCTGGTTAGTATCTGTCGATGCAGCGATTTAATGTTCCAGCCACTGTCAACGAACTCATTCGTCAAATACTCAAGCAACTCCGGATGAGAAGGTGCATCCCCACGAACGCCAAAGTCGCTGGTTGTCCCCACAAGGCCCTGCCCGAAAAGATGGTCCCATACACGATTGACAAAGACTCGGGCCAGCAGTGCTCCGCCTCCTTGCTGCGTGTCGGTGATCCAGTCGGCAAGGGCGCGCCGCTGTAAGGTGCTTTTCGCTTCTCCATGTTCGCCATAGGCTTGCTTGGCTTTCTGCCAGTAGTCGCCAGCGCTGGTAACGGCTGACAGGACCGTAGGAAATCCGATGTCGACTTCGATTTCTCGATCATAGAAATCACTTCGGCGAAACAACCAAGTGGTTCGGCGCTCGCTGTCAAAGTCTTGAAAGAAGAAGGCCTCCTTCCCACTCGGCAAGTTTGCGGTCACGCGGTCACCGCTGTGAAAGACGCCCATCAATTGGTAATACTCTTTCGCCGAAAACGCGTCATACTTATGGTCGTGACAGCGAGCACAGCCGACGGTAATTCCTAAAAGCCCAGATCCCAATGTGGAGATCACGTCGTCCAATTCGTTGTAACGATTCGCCAGACGTTCGCTTTCGAGGAACTTCTCGGGCAGCTTGAAAGCTGGGCCGGCGGTCAAGAAACCAGTGGCTGAAACCGCGGCGTCATGTTCCGGTTCGAATTCGTCACCGGCAAGCTGCCAACGTACAAATTGGTCGTACGGCATGTTGTCGTTGAAAGCCTGGATCACAAAATCGCGATAGGTATAGGCGTATGGGCGATCCTGATCGGCTTCTTGTCCGTCGCTGTCGGCATAACGAGCGACGTCCAGCCAGTGCCGACCCCAACGCTCTCCGTAATGGGGCGAAGCCAGTAATTGGTCTGCGAGCATCTCAACTGCCGCAGTGGGATCTTCGGAATGAGCGACGATAAATTGATTCGTTTGTTCTGGAGTCGGCGGTAAACCGATCAGATCGAAATACAATCGCCGCACCAATGTTCTGGCATCGGCAGGCTGCGCAGGTCGGAGACCAGCGTCGCCCAGTCGTCGTAGAACAAATCGGTCGATCGGACTCTTCGACCACTGGTCAGCCGATTGCGGCTCCGGTGCATCAACAGGTTCCAGCCGCTGGAATGCCCAGTGTGTTTTGGCACGCTGAAGCTTCGGATCCATGACGTCCGCGCCATCGGGCCACCGCGCGCCTTGATCGATCCAAGCACGAAGTAGATTGACCTGCTTTTGGGTGAGCGGCTTATTTCCTTCCGGCGGCATGAAGCGATCTTCATCGGCACCAGAAACCAATTGAATCAGCAAACTCTCGGCGCTTTTGCCTACGAGTATCGCCGCATCGCTATCTCCTCCCCGAAACGCCTTGTTTTTCAGGGCCAGGTTCAGGCCACCCTCTTCCGTGGTTCCCGCATGGCACTCGTAACAATTGTCTCGCAATATCGGTTGAATCTCGCGTAAGAAGTCAACCGGTGCGGAATGTGTCGTCGGCGGCGCCGTGCCGGAAACACTCTGTTCCCCAATTGCTTCCGTATCCTGTGCGACGGTAACGCTGTTCGACAATCCGAGGCAGATTGCCAAAAAGGCACAGCGACGATCCAACGGAGAAACGAAAGCCATGAGTTTCATGCATCTTTACCGAGTAGGGAACCGTCCGCGGCGCGGGTGAAACAGTCGTCGCAGCGAGAAACGGACCGCTTGGTCCAATTTCGAAGCAACTGCCTGAAACCATATTATCGTGACCAGAAAACACCGTCGCAACCACCGCAGGTCACGTTCCGTCGCCGTTGCGCAGCGATCAACGATCGTTGGTCTTTCGGCCGTTGCGGACCAAAACCATTTATGGCTGCAGAAGCCGTCCGGCTGAGGAAGCCGCCGTTCACTGTCCTAGGTGCATGCCAAACCGATTCGAAGTCTTGACTTGCAGCGTTGTTTTGTGCTCCTGTGCTCCAATTCACGAACTCGCGAATCGGGGCTCGATGGTGAAATGGAAATCATCGCTGGCTTCTCAGCAGGCAGACTAAAGTCATCCGCTTAATGAGCCGATTCGGCGATAGCTGCGGTTCCTGGATCCAACCGACACTTTTTTGTCGCACGATCCTTAGCCAGCAGTTCCCGGTTCGATATCTCGACCGGTTATTTGCCTCGACAGTGTAGGTGCCAGCGAGCAACTGGATCCTGCTTTCGCCCCGCCGTGGCGAACCGTACACGGATGAGGTTGCATTGCTGACCTGGCTGTTTGACGATCGACGTGGACGACCAATCAAGCATGACCAAGTTTCTCGAGGACGGACATCGTGACTCGATCGCTATAGGTATTCAGCTTCCAATGCCCCGGAGACCAACCCGACAGGAAGCGACAGAAGTCAGCCCAAGCAAAGGAGTACAGTTCTTCCCATTCACGGCGAAGAGCCAGAAAGTCGATTTCGAGGTTGCGATTGGAAACGGCCTCCTGCAGCCGTTGAAAATAGTAGCCCAGAAATGACTCCTGTTGCAAAGCCGCTTCGTGTTCGCTGAAACAACTGCTAATGAGGTAGGCCACATCCTTCATTCCGCAGCCGCGGCCGACGTATTGAAAGTCAACCGCAGCGACTTGATCGCGGTCTCGATCCGAAAAGCAAAAGTTCGCCACTTTCGCATCGCCGTGAACCAGCGTTTGGTAAGTGGCTCCGTTCAAGCGTCGGTCAATTTCATCCGCCGACCTCTTCAAAGGTCCTGCGGGCATGGCGGCAAATTCATCGGGCCGAGTTCCCAAGTGCCAATAGGTTCCGACGGGCCATAAGCCGACCGCAGCATTGCCCATGAATGTGGCATGAAAGCTTGCGAGCCAAGCCAAGCAGGCATGCATCGCTTGCTGGTCGACACGACTCTTTCTGCGGTCGAACCCATGGGCGTCGAGATTTGCCAGCACGATTACCCAGCCGCTTTCGTTGGCTTTTTCATCAGCCGCAACGAAGCCGGGGACTTGGCAGGAACGGTCGCACTGGTCGGAAAAGAGTTCGTAAAAGGTCTTTTCAACGCGATAGGACTCGACCTTTCGCTGATGCGAAACGTCGCCACCCCATCCCCGGACGTTTGCGCGGATGCGAGAGAGGTCGATGTGTTTGATGACAACCGGAACCGGAGCAACCCCATTCCTTTGGTCCATTCCTCGTAAATCGGCTCGCTGAATAACGCCATACCCACTCCAAAGGCTCTGGATTTTTTCGCCAAGCTCAATGGATTGGGCACCGGTGATTCGACAAATGGTTTCGGACAGCTTGTCCACGAATGATGCTCGCTGAAGAAGGCCTTGAGCCCTCATCTTCACTGAGGGGACAACGTTCGCAAAGGGGCAAGACCTTCTATTTAGCCGCCTCGGTCATGAAACGCACTGTAGGTGACCGCCTTCAGGCTTGCAAAATCTTAGACTGCCAATGTCAGCGGGCGTTCGCTTCGTCGGCGAATCATCCATCAGCGCCCAGCGCTCTTGCTCTCGCTCTCGCTCCGCGGGGTGGAACTTGGTCAGCACGCTGTCGACCTGGGGCACCATCAGGGACGCGACCTTTCCGCTGATCATCTGAAGCAGTTCATAAAAACGATCCCAGTCGTCTTTGACCCTTTGAGTATTTGAGTATAGGTTTGGTGTGAGAACCTCCAATTTGTCTGAGGGCCTGTTCCTTCGGCGATCCCTGCCACGCTGCAAAGGACAACCAGGTCACCAAGTCAATGTGGTTCGTTGTGGGTCGATCTTGGATCATCAAGCTCACTGAATTCTTGGAAGCTCGAATCAACGTCGTTGAATGTTGTTGATTCGGCAACGGCTTGGCAGTAGAGATCGGGACGCTCGTTACATCCGCATCGATCCGCTCCCACATCGGTACGCAGCGCAGGGCGGCCTGTCTCGCGGCAATTGGCCAAAGAGCGCGTTGGCCGTCGCATTTCGGTATATTTGCGTTGACTGGTTTGCTCACTTTCCAAAGGAATTCCCCTCAATGATTCGACACCGCGCGCATCGACCGCTTGTCTTGATTGCCCTGCTGCTCTCCATCCTGCTGCTGACCGGCTCTAACGCACGAGGCGACGCGCCGCCGAATGTGCTGTTTATCGCCGTCGACGATTTGCGGCCGGAGCTCAAAGCCTACGGTGTGCAGAAAGCGGTCACCCCGAACTTTGATCGACTGGCCGAACGTGGCATCCGGTTTGACCGGGCTTACTGCAACATAGCCGTCTGCGGGGCTTCTCGTGCGAGCCTTATGAAAGGGATTCGGCCGACGCCCCGCCGCTTTACTTCGTACAAGACGTGGGCCGAGAAGGATGCTCCCGACGTGCCGTCGCTGCCTCGGGTGTTCAAGGAGCACGGCTATTTCACCGCAAGCAACGGAAAGATCTACCACCACGCCCGCGACGATGCCGAAGCGTGGAGCGAACCCGCTTGGCGGCCCGGGACGTCGAGTATCTGGTGGGCATTGTCCGAAAATCGCGAACTTTCCAGCGGAGACCACCGCGGTCCGGCTTATGAAGCGGCCGACCAGCCGGAAGAACGCTACCCCGACCATCAGATCTGCGATAAAACGCTTGGGGACATGCGCCGTTTGGCCGAAACGGGAAAGCCGTTCTTCCTCGGCTGCGGCTTCTTTCGGCCGCACCTGCCATTCGTAGTGCCGCAAAAGTACTGGGACCTTTATCCACCGGCCCAGGTGACGCTGCCGGAAAACAGGTTCTTTCCACAATCGCTGCCCTCGGTCTTTCAGTACCACTGGGGAGAGATGCGAAAGTATCACGGCATTCCGCAGCGAGGACCGGTCTCCGACGAAACGGCACACAACCTGATCCGTGGTTACCATGCCAGCGTCAGCTTTATCGATGCACAAATTGGTCGGCTGCTCGATGAACTGGAGCAGTTGGGCATCGCCGACAACACGATCATCGTCCTCTGGGGAGATCACGGCTGGCAACTCGGCGAGCATGGATTCTGGTGCAAGCACACGAACTTCGAAGTCGCCACTCGCGCTCCGCTTCTGATCGTAGCACCGGGAGTCGCAGGCGGGCAGGTGAGTCACCGGTTGGTCGAATTCATCGACATCTATCCGACGCTCTGTGAGCTGGCGGATGTTCCTCAGCCGGGGCATCTGCAAGGCAAGAGCCTACGTCGTTTGCTGGAAGACCCCCACGCCGAGCACAAGCAGGCGGTGTACACCCGCCACGGCGGAGGCGATGCGGTGCGAACAGAGCGTTACCGCTACATGGAGATGCGTTCGCGCGGCGGCCAGGGCAACTTGCAAGGCGTAGGCTTGTTCGACTTGGAAATGGACGCGCAAGAGAATCAAAACGTGGCGGAGAACGCGGCCTATGCGGAAGTGCGCAAGGGGCTCCAATCCATGCTGGATAACGCCCGGGCTGAACACGGATCGTGACCGGATCCCCCAGCGCGGGCACTAGCCCGGATTATTGATAACCCGACGCGTAAGTTTTGAAGTTGCGCTTTTTGGGCATCGTATCATGCGGCGACTCGGTATTCTTGCGGGATCGAGGCTGCGAGTAAACGTTGCA
>Ga0102932_1001526_pt1 | contig 12010 bp, 14 predicted proteins | sample SalPonR1_C_D2_MG_FD_78212 | JGI IMG/M metagenome (GOLD analysis project Ga0102932, IMG submission 78212) | Salt pond soil microbial communities from South San Francisco under conditions of wetland restoration - Salt Pond MetaG R1_C_D2_MG | ecosystem: Environmental > Aquatic > Marine > Intertidal...
ATGCCCACCCGTATCTCCCGCGCCACCTATGCCGACATGTTCGGCCCCACAACCGGCGACCGCGTCCGGCTCGCTGACACCGACCTCTGGATCGAGGTCGAGCGCGACCTGACGACCTATGGCGAGGAGGTGAAGTTCGGCGGCGGCAAGGTGATCCGCGACGGCATGGGGCAAAGCCAGCGCACCCGCGCGGAAGGGGCCGTGGACACTGTCATCACCAACGCCCTGATCGTGGACCACTCGGGCATCTACAAGGCCGACGTGGGCCTGCGCGACGGGCGGATCCACAAGATCGGCAAGGCGGGCAACCCCGACACCCAGCCCGGCGTCGACATCGTCATCGGCCCCGGCACCGAGGCCATCGCGGGCGAGGGCCGCATCCTGACCGCCGGGGGCTTCGACGCGCACATCCATTTTATCTGCCCCCAGCAGGTCGAGGACGCGCTGCACTCGGGCGTCACCACCATGCTCGGTGGCGGCACCGGCCCGGCCCACGGCACGCTCGCCACCACCTGCACGCCGGGGCCGTGGCACATCGGCCGGATGCTCCAGGCACTCGATGCCTTCCCGATCAACTTCGGCCTCGCGGGCAAGGGCAACGCCTCCCGCCCCGATGCGCTGGTCGAGCAGGTGACGGCCGGCGCCTGCGCGATGAAGCTGCACGAGGACTGGGGCACCACGCCGGCCGCCATCGACTGTTGTCTCTCGGTGGCGGACGACATGGACGTGCAGGTGATGATCCACACCGACACGCTGAACGAATCGGGCTTCGTCGAGAACACGATCGCCGCCATGAAGGGCCGCACGATCCATGCCTTCCACACCGAAGGGGCAGGGGGCGGCCACGCGCCCGACATCATCAAGGTCTGCGGGCTCGACCACGTCATCCCGTCGTCCACGAATCCCACGCGCCCCTACACCGTGAACACGCTCGAGGAACATCTCGACATGCTCATGGTCTGCCACCACCTCGACAAGTCGATCCCCGAGGACGTGGCCTTCGCCGAAAGCCGCATCCGGAAGGAGACGATCGCCGCTGAGGACATCCTCCACGACATGGGCGCCTTCTCGATCATCGCGTCGGACAGCCAGGCGATGGGCCGGGTGGGCGAGGTCATCATCCGCACCTGGCAGACGGCGCACAAGATGAAGGTCCAGCGCGGGCGACTCGACGAGGAGGCGGGCGCCAACGACAACTTCCGCGTGCGCCGCTACGTCGCGAAATACACGATCAACCCGGCCATCGCCCACGGGATCTCCGACGAGATCGGGTCCGTCGAAGAGGGCAAGCGCGCCGATCTGGTGCTCTGGAACCCAGCGATGTTCGGCGTGAAGCCCGAAATTGTGCTGGTGGGCGGCACCATCGCCTGCGCGCAGATGGGCGACCCCAATGCCTCGATTCCGACGCCCCAACCGGTCTACACGAGACCGATGTTCGGCGCGTTCGGCCGGTCGCTCGAACGCTCCTCGGTGCTCTTCGTCTCGCAAGCCGCGCAGGCCTCGGGGATCGGGGGCGCGCTCGGCCTCGCCAAGGAGACGCGCGCGGTGACGAGCACGCGGAGCATCGGCAAGTCCGACATGGTCCTGAACGGCGCGACTCCGACCGTGGAGGTGAACCCCGAGACCTATGAGGTTCGTGCCGACGGGGAGCTTCTCACCTGCGAACCGGCGGACGTCCTGCCGATGGCGCAGCGGTACTTCCTGTTCTGACCGCCGCCGGCGGGAGACCGCCAACGGGGCGGGCGGCTATTGCCTAGCGCCGGGGCGTTTCGCACCGTTCGAGCAGACCACGAAGAGGACTCCGAGGATGATCAGACCGCTATTGCTTCTCCCGCTTCTCGCCGCGTGTACCGCGCCCGCCGGCCTCACCGGGGTCTCCGACGTCCGGGTGATCTCGGCCGCCGAGGCCGCCGACTGCGCGCCCCTGCAGATCCTCTCGACGACGCCCGGCCTCTACGGCCCAGTCATCGGGCAGCAGGCCGTCGAATTCGCGCGCAACGAAACGCTGGCCGACGCCCGCGAAGTCGGGGCGAACGCGTTCGTCTTCGACGAAACCCCACCGGGCGAACCGGTCTACCTGATCCGCGGCACGGCGTACCGCTGCTGACGGCGGCGTTTTCCTTCGCTGCACCGCAGCGAATCTGTTAGGTTTCGATTAGGGAGGAAACCCAAGCCACAGGCCAACGAGGTTTCCGAAATGACAGAGCAGCCCGCCGTCAGCGTCGTCTTCTCTCCGCCGCTTCAGGCCCGACTAGACCGGTATTTCCTGTCAATGGGCATGGGCGTGAACGCTTATTCGCTGAAGCAGGACCGGCGCGACATCCTCCTCTGGCTCAACGCGAAGTCCGATGCCGAACTGGCGCTGATGGGGCTCGCCCGCGCCGACATCCCGGCGTTCGTCTTCAGCGACCTGTTCGGACGCTGATCCGCGACGAAGCTTATAGAAACCGGCCGATGAGAAAGGCGATCAGGAACAGGCTTGCCGCGAAGACGAACATCTTCGCAAGATAGGCCACGGTGGGCTCACGCGGGTTGAGGTTATCCCAGATCTTCCTGATATGTCTGCCGGGTCCGGTCACCGTGCGCTCTTCGCTCCTGTCGTGGCTGGTCTTGCGATGTTCGATCGGAGAAACGACCGAGCGTCCGTATAGGTCCGTGCCGGGCGGTGCGGCGGGGATGCCAGAATTCGAGACGGGAGATGCCCATGATTTCAGCACATGTGGGGAAGGGCCGCGACGGGGGCTGCCCGCGCAGTCGCGGCGCCTTGCCATTCCCGGCCTGCTGGCCTTCAAATCGGGGCGCAGTCACGGAGGCCCCATGACCCTTCCCCGCGCCACGGCCATCGGCCATGCCCATGCCGGCAGCGACCACGTTTCGCTGACTTACGAGGCCCGGCTTCTCCGTCGCAAGCGCCTCGGAAGCGCGGGCGGCCGTGAATTCCTTGTCGATCTGCCCGAGACCGTCTCGGTCAACGAAGGCGATGCCTTCCGGCTCGACGACGGGACCGAGATCGCGGTTCGCGCCGCACCCGAGGCGCTGCTCGAGGTGACGGGCGATCTGCCGCGCCTGGCCTGGCACATCGGCAACCGCCATACGCCGTGCCAGATCGGGGAGGGGCGGCTCCTGATCCTGGAGGACCATGTCCTCGCCGACATGCTCCGCCATCTCGGGGCGACGCTGCGCACCGTCGAGGCGCCCTTCACGCCGGAGGGCGGCGCCTACGGCCACGGGCGCACCTTCGGCCATGACCATGGCGCGCATCACCACCACGATCATGCGTGACCTGAGCGACCCCGAGACCGATCTCCTGACCCTGACCCAGTGGCTTTCGCCCGCTTTTCCCGTGGGCGGCTACGCCTATTCGCACGGGCTGGAATGGGTGATTTCCGAGGGTCAGGTCACCGATGCGGACGCGCTTTTCCACTGGCTCTCGGATGTCGTCGAGCACGGTTCGGGGCGGGCCGACGCTGTCCTTCTGGCCCGCGCGATGGACGCGGAGGCCGATCTCGCGCGCGTCGCCGCCACCGCCCGCGCACTGGCCCCTTCGCGCGAGCGATGGGTCGAAACTATCGATCAGGGCCGGGCCTTCACGTCGGCCGTCAATGCCTTGCGCGATACGGAGGATTCTCCCGTGGCGCTGCCCGTCGCCGTCGGTCGCGCCGCGCGGTCTCTTGCCCTGCCGCCCGCGCGTGTCGCGGCCCTCTACCTCCATGCCTTCGCTTCCAACCTCATGTCCGCCGCGGTGCGCTTCGTGCCCCTCGGGCAGTCCGATGGCCAGCGGGTTCTGGCCCGGCTTCACCCTTCGATCGAGCGGGTTGCGTGGGAGGCGGCAGAGACGCCGCTCGACGCAATCGGATCGGCGGTCCCGGGGGCCGATCTCGCATCGATGCACCACGAAACCCAGACCGTCAGGATCTTCCGCACATGACAAGCCCGAACGGCCCGCTCCGCGTCGGCATCGGTGGCCCGGTGGGCGCCGGAAAGACCACGCTCACCGAGAAACTCTGCCGCGCCTTGTCGCAGACGTACTCCGTTGCCGTCATCACGAACGACATCTACACCTCGGAGGATGCGGAGTATCTGATGCGCGCTCAGGCGCTGCCCGTCGAGCGCATCCGCGGCGTGGAGACCGGGGGCTGTCCGCACACCGCGATCCGCGAGGACGCCTCGATCAACCTCGCGGCCGTCGCCGACCTGCGCGCGGCCTTCGATGATCTCGACGTGATCCTGATCGAGTCGGGCGGCGACAACCTGGCCGCCACCTTCTCCCCGGAACTCGCCGACCTGACGATCTACGTGATCGATACCGCCGCCGGACAGGATATCCCGCTCAAGAAGGGACCTGGTCTCGCGCGGTCGGACGTCCTGATCGTGAACAAGGTCGATCTCGCGGCCCATGTCGGGGTCGACGTCGATCAACTCGAACGCGACGCGCGCACTGCGCGCGGGGAGCGGCCCTTCGTCATGGCGTCCCTTCGCGACGGGCGGGGCGTGGACGAGGTCGTCCGGTTCATCAAGCGGGAAGGCGGGCTCTGAGGCTCAGCCGCCCGCCGTGCCGCTCCGGCTCTCGGGCAGTCGCCGTCCGGACCCGAGAAGCCGCTGTTCCGCCAGTTCGAGATGGTGCTGGAAGCGGGGCGCGTTCTTCCGCTCGAGCGCGGCGCGGCAGAGCACGACGGTGAGCCAGTCGCGCTCTTCCGCATGGACCTCGTTCAGGAGATTCCTGAGGTAAGGCAGGTAGTTGTGCCGCGTTCTGAGGGCACGATAGGCCGCGGTCGCGGTCAGCGTGCCGGCCCCGGCCTCTTGCAGGATCGGCCGGAGAGCCCCCATTGCCATGATCTCCCGGCCGATGCCGGGGCCGGCGTGCCGGAAGCGGATCCGCTCAACGTTGGCGCCCCGGAAGAGAGCGGCGTGCATCGCGTCGAGTTCGACGCGGGGATCGTAGAGGATGAAGACCCGCTCTGCCGCCTCGACCATGTCGGGCGCGTAGCCGTATCTGTCGGTGAAGGAGGTGCGCCGCATCGCGATGAAGCGGTCGTCCCACTCGGCGACGGCGGGATCGAGAGTCGCCTGAGGCGCGATGGCGACCACGGTGGCTCCGGGGGCCGTGACCGAAAAGGCCGCCGCCGCATAGCCATTCGGGCCGACGCCGAAGAAGACGACCCGGTCGAAATCCTCCAGGAAGGCGTCGTCCACGAGACGGTCGAAGTAGCGGAAGACCCGCAGATCCCGGAACCAGGTCGCCTTCTTCGCGAGAAGCGTCATGTGCGACCAGCCGAGGTCTTCGGCAATGCGGATCGGTTGCGGCAGGCCCGAGGGATTGCTCGCCCGCGCGGCCTGAACCGTGTCGAAATAGACGAGGAGCGTCTTCAGCGAGTTGTCGGCAAAGATGACCGCATGGGAATCCCCGAGGGGCCGGTAGAATCCCTTCGTCTCGCCGAACGCCTGGATTTCGGCGAGCCACTCATCATCGGTGAGCTCTTCGGAGAGCGTAACGTCGCTACTCATACACACACAGCCCCTTCAACGCGTCACTCTAGGCTGCGGTATCAGGCGGATGCAACGAAAAGCAGGCGCGCCATTGCCTTGCCATCGCCGTTCGTGGAACGATCGGACCCGCGCAGGCGCATTGTTTACAACCACCTGTTTTTCGGGAGGAAACGCAGATGACGACCCATGAAGCCGAACTCGGGACGGCGCTCGGCTGGCATCGCGCGGGTCGGGGCGCGGCTCTGGCAACCGTCGTGGAGACCTGGGGGTCGGCGCCGCGGCCGGTGGGCAGCCGTCTCGCCGTTGCGGGCGACGGGGAGATGACCGGCTCGGTTTCGGGCGGCTGCGTGGAGAGCGCGGTGGTCCTCGAGGCGCAGGAGGCGCTGAAGGACGGTGCGCCCAGGCTTCTCACCTATGGCGTCAGCGACGAGGATGCCTTCGAGGTCGGGCTCGCCTGTGGCGGCACGATCCGGGTGCTGGTGGAGCCTGTCGGGTCTGCGCTTCCCCCGGAGTTTGCGGAGGCGCTCGCCGACGCGCAGGCGGCGCGTCGCCCGGTGGCCTATGTGGTCAACCTCGAAACCTGGGAGCGGCGCATGGCCGGCCCGGACGACTTTCCCGACCGGTTCCGCCTGGACCGCTCCGGGATCGAGGAGGACGGTGAAACCTTCGTGGCGGTCCACAACCCGCCGCTCCGGATGATCGTCGTGGGCGCCGCGCACATCGCGCAGGCGCTGATCCCGATGGCCCGTCTCGCGGGCTATGACGTGACGCTGATCGATCCGCGCGAGGCCTTCGGATCCGCCGCGCGGTTTCCCGGTGAGACGATCCTGCACGACTGGCCGGACGAGGCCATGGCCGCGCTCGGCCCCGACGCTCGGACCGCCGTTGTCACGCTGTCGCACGACCCGAAGATCGACGATCCCGCGATCGAGGCCGCGCTCGGATCGGAGTGTTTCTACCTGGGGTGCCTGGGGTCCGGACGAACGCATGCGAAGAGGCTCGACCGGCTGAGGGCGGCGGGCGTTCCAGACGACGCGATCGCCCGGATCCACGCTCCGGTCGGTCTAGACATCGGAGCACGGAGTCCGGCCGAAATCGCCGTGTCGATCCTCGCCGAGATCACCCTGCGCCTGCGCAAGGGCTGAGGCTTCACTCTCCCGCCGGCCCGTGGTTAAGTCGTCGCGCACAGCAAGGGAGTGACGACATGCCGAAGGTCAGCATGACCGTGAACGGCCAGCCGGCGGAGGGCGAGGTCGAGGGGCGCACGCTTCTCGTCGAGTTCCTGCGCGAAGGGCTGGGACTGACCGGAACGCACGTGGGCTGCGACACGTCGCAGTGCGGTGCCTGCACGGTTCACGTCGATGGTCGGCCGGTCAAGTCCTGCACGATGCTGGCGCTCGAAGCCGAGGGGGCGCAGGTGACGACGATCGAGGGGATGGCCGCGCCCGACGGCACGCTGACGCCGCTCCAGGCGGCGTTCCGGGAGCACCACGGGCTTCAGTGCGGGTTCTGCACGCCGGGCATGGTGATGTCGGCGGCGGTGCTCCTGAAGGAGAACCCCCGGCCCACCGAAGCCGATGTGCGCCATTGGCTCGAGGGAAACCTCTGCCGGTGCACGGGATACCACAACATCGTCAAGGCCGTCATGGCGGCGGCGCAGTAGGGGACAGGGATGTACGACTTCGAATTCCTTCGCGCCGGGACGATCGACGAGGCGGTCAAGGCGCTGGCCGAGGACGAGGATGCGCAGGCGCTCTCGGGCGGCCAGACGCTTCTTCCGACGATGAAACAGCGGCTGGCGATGCCCACGACGCTGGTGAGCCTGATGGCGATCCCCGAACTTCGGGGCGTCTGCACGGACGACGAGGGCAGGGTCTGCATCGGCGCGGCGACGACGCATGCGGAGGTCGCGCAGCAGGCGGCCGAGGCCTATCCGGCGCTCGCCGCTCTCGCGAGGCAGATCGGCGATCCGGCGGTGCGGAGCCGCGGAACGATCGGCGGCAGCCTTGCCAACAACGACCCGTCTGCCTGCTATCCTGCGGCGGCGCTGGGGTCGGACGCGCTCATCCGGACCAACGCGCGAGACATCGACGCGGAGACATACTTCGAAGGGATGTTCGCGACGGCGCTCAAGCCGGGCGAGATCGTCACCCAGGTCGTCTTCCCGGTTCCGGAGGCGGCGGCCTACGTGAAGTTCGCGCAGCCCGCGTCGCGGTTCGCGCTTGTCGGTGTCTTCGTCGCGCGCTTCTTCGACGGTGTGCGCGTGGCGGTGACGGGCGCGTCGGAAGAGGGCGTCTATCGCTGGACCGAGGCCGAGGAGGCGCTGTCGGGCGACTTTTCTCCTGACGCGATCGCCTCTCTCTCGGCGCCGGCCGACGGCATGATCGGCGACATCCACGGGTCGCCGGAGTACCGGGCGCATCTGGTTGGCGTCGTGGCGCGCCGGGCCGTCGCCGCCGCCGCCTGACGGGCGGCCGCGGGAACACTCGGGCGCCGATCCGGTTCTCCTCCCGACCCGCCACCCGAGGGTGGCCATGGGAAGAGGAGAAGCCAAATGCGGAAACATCTCAGAAGCGCGACCGCCCTCGCGCTGGTCACCGGTCTTGCCGCGCCTGGCATTGGCTGGTCGCAGGACCTCCCCGTCTGCGAGGAAGGTGTCGACCTGCCCTGCACGACGGACAACGGCAATACCGTGGAGACGGCCGAGGCGCTGGAGGTCTATCTCGAGACCGTGGAAGAGGGCGCGGAGGCGGAGCTCGACCTCGAGCAGGCGCCTGTGGAGGACCTGCCGGTGGTCGACGTGCCCGCCGAGGGCGAGGATGCGGCCGATGCGGAGGACGCCGCGGCCGATCCCGTGGCGCGAGCCCTCCCCGAATGCGAGGAAGGCGTCGATCTGCCCTGCGTGACGGACGAGGGCAATACGGTCGAGACGACCGAGGCGCTCGACGTCTATCTCGAGAACGTGGAAGAGGGCGCGGAGGCGGAGATCGACCCCGAACAGGCGCCGGTGGAGGACCTGCCGGTGGTCGATGCGCCGGTCGTGGAAGAGGATGCGGCGGAGGAACCGCCGGAGGCGGAGGAGGACGCGGGCGACGCCGATCCCGCTGACGAAGCGGCGCCCGAGGCGGCCGAGACGCCCGCCGAGGCCCCCGAAGACGCGGCCACGGCCGCCGATCCGGCTGCCGCGGAGCCGGAGGTCACGGAAGCGCCGGCCGCCGACGGCGACCCGCAGCCAGACGCGCCCGCCTCCGTCGCGGCGGAGGACCCCGTGCCAGAAGACAGCATCGAGAGCGACATTCCGGTGGTCGAGAGCGAGGTCCCGGAGGAGGCCGCGGCGGCGGAGGAGCCGCCGCTCGCCGCAGCTGCGGCAGCGGCCGAGGAGGGCGCGACCGCGCCTCCGGCGGAGGTCGAGGAGATGACCGTCACCGACGAGATGGCCCGGTCGAGCACCGAGGAATTCGCGACGGCGATCGGCGAAGAGGCCCCTGCCGCGACGGCCGAGGAAGACGAAGGTCCCTCACGCCTGGAGCGCGCAGTGGCGCTGGGCATCGGCGCGGCGGTTCTCGGAACCATCCTCGAACAGGGCTCCGAAGTGGTGTCGGACACCGGGGACCGGCTCGTGGTCCGGCAGCGGGACGGCGATCTTCGCGTGATCCGCGACGACGACGTGCTGTTGCGTCAGCCGGGCGCCGACGTTCGGACCGAGACCTTTGACGACGGATCGAGCCGCACGACCGTGACGCGCGACGACGGTTCCCGCATCGTCACGATCCGGGCGGCCGACGGGGAGGTGCTTCGCAGAACGCGGCTGCTGCCCGATGGACGCCGGGTGGTGCTCTTCGATCAGACCGAGCGGGCGGAACCGGTCGACACCGCCGCGCTTCCGGCGCCGACGCGGGAGGCCATCGAGTATACCGGGGACGAGGCGGCGCTGCGTGCCGCACTGGCGCAGGCAGTCGCGCAGGATGTCGGCCGGGACTTCTCGCTGCGGCAGATCAGAGAGATCCGCGAGGTGCGGAATCTCGCGCCCGAGATCGAGATCGACGAGATCAACTTCCCGTCCGGATCGGCGGTCATCCAGCCGGGTCAGGCGCAACAGCTCGCCGCCCTCGGACGGACGCTGGCGGCGCTGATCGAGGAGAATCCGCGCGACGTGTTCCTTGTCGAAGGGCACACCGACGCGGTGGGCGATGCAAGCTACAACCTCGCGCTGTCGGACCGGCGGGCGGAGTCGGTCGCGCTGGCGCTGACCGAATATTTCGACGTGCCGCCGGAGAACCTCGTGGTTCAGGGCTATGGCGAATCGGATCTCAAGGTGCCGACGGCCGGGCCCGAGCGCGAGAACCGACGCGCGAACATCCGTCGCATCACCGGGCTCCTCGGGGGCCAGACCGCGGCCCTGCGCTGAGGCGCGGTCAGGCGAGGGATCTGCGGAAGAGAAGGAGGCGGTTGTTCGCCGGCATCGCGACGGCGGCGGCCGCCTCCAAGCCGCTCTCCCGCGCGAGATCCGTCATCTCGACGACGTCCCGAATGCCCCATTCGGGGTTTTCCGCTCGCAGGCGATCGTCGAAGGTCCTGTTGCCTTCGCCGACATGGCGTCCGTTCTCGCGGAACGGTCCATAGAAGACGAGGAGTCCGCCGGGCGCGAGCGCGATGCCTGCGCCACGGACGATGCCCCGGGCCACGGCGAGAGGGGCGATGTGGATGACGTTCATCGCGACGACAGCCGCGAGCGGTCCGAGCGCCCGGATGTCGACGCGCGCGGCCCAGTCGGTCGCCGCATCGAGCTCCGGCGGCTCGCGCACCCCAAGCTTCAGCTCCCGCGCCCAGGCGCGGACGGATGCCCGGTGACCTTCGTCGGGATCGCTCGCGACCCAGTCGAGACCGGGGAAGGCGAGCCGGAACGCGCCCGCATGCTGCCCGGTGCCTGCCCCGATTTCGAGCACGCACCCCGTCCGCCCGCCAAACCAGGGTGCGAGCGCGACGAGGAGCGGGGGGCTGTTCCTCTGGAAAACCGGACTGAAGAGGCGGTCGTCAGACGCGTCGTCCGTCAGCCGCGTTCGGTATCGTGAGATGTGCGGTGTCGTGGGGGAGGCTGCCATGACTGCGGCGCGGCCCTCAACGGGCCGGGCCGATCATCATCACCATCTGGCGGCCTTCCATCTTCGGCATGTTCTCGACCTTGCCGACTTCCTGGACATCGTCCGCCACCCGTTCGAGCAGATTGCGCCCGAGATCCTGGTGCGCCATCTCGCGGCCGCGGAACCGAAGGGTCACCTTCACCTTGTCCCCGTTCTCGAGAAAGCGCATCACGTTGCGCATCTTCACGTCGTAGTCGTGAATGTCGGTGTTGGGGCGAAACTTGACCTCTTTCACCTCGATGGTCTTCTGCTTCTTCTTCGCTTCGCTCTCCCGCTTCTGCTGTTCGTACTTGAACTTGCCGAAGTCCATGATCTTGCAAACGGGCGGGGAGGCGTTGGGAGAGATTTCCACAAGGTCGAGCCCGGCATCCTCGGCGAGCTGCATCCCCTTGGTCGGGGTCACGACTCCGAGGTTCTCTCCGTCAGCTCCAATAAGCCGGACTTCGGGGACCCGGATTTTGTCATTGACACGGGGTCCTGTGTCACGCGCCGGCGGGGCGTTGTGAGGTCTTCGAGCGATGGCGTTTGTCCTTTTGTTGTGAAAACGTCGAGTAAGGCAGGAAAATACTTTGGCAGCCCCCCCGTTTCAAGCTGAAACGCTGTGCGGAACCCGTTGCCGCATGCAGACGTTTCAAGCCGAACGCGCCGCGTCCCGCCGGGCGATCCGGTTTCGAGGGGCGCCGCGCTATTTCCCGAAGTGGAAGGAGCAAGAGATGAGCAGAACCCTTTGGATTGCAGCTGGAGCCCTCGTCATCGTGGTGCTTGGCTGGTTCGCGATCGTCGACACCGACAGGGGCATAGTCAGTCCCGGCGTCGAGACGACGGAGGTGGAGCCCACGGGCGATGTCACCGTCGCCAACGACGTCGGTCTCGCCGACGAGCCCGTGGCCGACGACGGAACGGAAAGCGAGATCGCGGGCGAGGTGGTCGAAGAGAACGTCTCGAACCGCGTAGCGTCCGACGTCGCGACGGACGAGGCGTTCGAGAGCGCACTCGAGGGCGAAGCGCCGGTTCAGGAGTCGCTCGAGACGAGCCGGAGCGTCGCGAGCACCACCGGTGCCGTCGGCGCGGCCGATTTCACGGCGGAAGGCTTTGATCGCGAGGCTGTGCTGCAGGCGATCGAGACCTCGGAACTCGAGGAGGTGGACAAGGAACACCTGATTGACCTGCTCGCCGAGGCCGAGGAAAACACGACCGAGCTTGAGGCCGCGCTGGCCTCTGTCCGCGCCGCTCTCGAAACGGAGCGGTAGCGCTCAGCCCACGAAGGCCTTTTCGACGACGTATTCCGCGGGGGCGGAATTGGCGCCCTCGCGGAGACCCTGCGCCTCGAGGATGTCCTTCATGTCGGTGTTGAGCCCGATGGACCCGCAGACCATCGCCCG
>Ga0102932_1001529_pt1 | contig 11995 bp, 12 predicted proteins | sample SalPonR1_C_D2_MG_FD_78212 | JGI IMG/M metagenome (GOLD analysis project Ga0102932, IMG submission 78212) | Salt pond soil microbial communities from South San Francisco under conditions of wetland restoration - Salt Pond MetaG R1_C_D2_MG | ecosystem: Environmental > Aquatic > Marine > Intertidal...
GATGGCGAGCTGGTGGAGGCCGAACAATCCGGGCCCAAGGGCCGCATGGGCCTGCCGCGCGCGCGTATCCTTGAACGTCTGGGTGACCCGTCAGCGCCCAAGGCGGTGTCTTTGATCGCCATTCATCAGCACGGCATCCCGGATGAGTTTCCCGACGAGGTGATCGCTGAGGCCGACCGCATGAAACCCGCTGGCCTCAAGGGGCGCGAGGATTTGCGCGATCTGCCGCTGATCACCATCGACCCATGGGATGCCCGCGACCATGACGATGCGGTTTGGGCGCACGCCGATGACGACCCCAAGAACGACGGCGGGCATGTGATCTGGGTGGCGATTGCCGATGTCGCCCATTACGTGACCCCCGGCAGCGCACTGGACAGCGAGGCGCGCAAGCGCGGCAATTCCAGCTATTTCCCCGACCGGGTGGTGCCGATGCTGCCCGACCGTTTGTCGGGCGATCTGTGTTCGCTGCACGAAGGTGTGCCGCGCGCCTGCCTTGCGCTGCGCATGCAGATCAACGCCCAAGGCGACAAGGTGGGCCACTATTTCGTCCGCGGGCTGATGCGCTCGGCCGCGTCGCTAAATTACCAGCAGGTGCAAACGGCGATCGACGGCGCGCCCGACGATCAATGCGGCCCGCTGATGGACGATGTGATCCGCCCGCTTTACGCCGCCTACGGCGCGCTTGAGGCCGCCCGCAAACGTCGCCAGCCGCTGAATCTGGACCTGCCCGAGCGTAAGGTTGTGCTGAGCGACGAGGGCAAGGTGTTGTCGGTCAATTTCGCCGACCGGCTGGACGCGCATAAATTGATCGAAGAATTCATGGTTCTGGCCAATGTGGCCGCTGCCGAAACCCTGATCGCCAAGAAATCGCCGCTGTTGTTCCGGGTGCACGAAGAACCGTCGCCGGAAAAACTGGAAACCCTGCGCGACGTGGCCGAGGCTGCGGGCCTGACGCTGGCCAAGGGTCAGGTTCTGAAAACCGCACATCTCAATGCGCTTTTGAACGCGGCAGGTGACACGGATCATGCCGAAGTCATCAACATGTCGACGCTGCGCGCCATGACCCAAGCCTATTACGCCCCCAGCAATTTCGGCCATTTCGGGCTGGCATTGCAGGCTTATGCGCATTTCACCTCGCCTATTCGCCGCTATGCCGATCTGGTGGTGCATCGCGCGCTGATTTCGGCGCATGGCTGGGGCGATGACGGGTTGCGCCCGCAAGACATCGAACGGCTGGAGAACACGGCGCAGCATATCTCGGACACCGAGCGCCGCTCAATGACCGCCGAGCGCGACACCAATGACCGCTACCTGGCCGCTTTCTTGTCGGAACGCGTGGGCGAGGAATTCACCGGGCGGATCAGTGGCATCGCCAAGTTCGGCGCGTTCGTGCGGTTGGATGAAACCGGGGCTGACGGCCTGATCCCGGTGCGCAGCCTTGGACGCGAGTTTTTCCATTTTGACCGGGATGCGGGCACGCTGATGGGGTCTGATACAGGTCTGACCATCGGCCTTGGCCAACGGGTGACGGTCAAACTGTCCGAGGCCGCGCCAGTAACGGGCGGGATCGCGCTGGAACTGGTCAGCATCGAAGGCAAGACCATGCCGAAAGGCGGGGCATCGCGCGGGCGCGGCAAGCCACCGCGCCGCAAACAGGCAAAAGCGAAACACAAAGCCGCACAGACGAAACGCAAGATCGAACGCAAGCGCCGGTGATTGCGTTCATTTCCGAAACAATCGGCACATCACCGCCTGCATTGTTGCATCACTGCTTTTGAATCTTGTCCGTTCAGGCTAAGATCACCCAAAAGCAAAAGCAGGGTCGAGCAATGCGTATAAGTGGTTTCTGCACGGCAATCGCAGGTATTTTCATAGGGGCAGCTGCCCATGCCGCAGCGGTTGAAGCCTCGCTCAGGCCGCAGGTGCGGCCCGGCACGATGGGGCCGGATATTGTTGTCATCTCGGTTGATGGACCAATCCGCAGCCTGCGCCCCGTCTTGCGCCCGGCGGACCTGAAACGCGCGAGCAATGTGCAAGTTGAAAGGGTCTCGACCTCGAACGCGGCATTTGACAGCTGGATCAACGGCTTTCGCGGGCGCGCGGTATCCCAAGGCATCCGCACGCGGGTTTTCGATGCGGCATTTCGCGACGCGCAATACCGGCCTGATGTTGTGCACAAGGACCGCAACCAATCGGAATTCAAATCCGAAATCTGGGACTATCTGGATAATGCGGTCAGCCCGGTGCGCGTGGACAACGGCAAAAAAGCGCTGCGCCGCTATCGCCGCGCACTAGACCGGATCGAGGCGCATTACGGCGTTGAAAAAGAGGTGGTCACCGCTGTCTGGGGCATGGAAAGCACCTATGGCGAACGGCGCGGCGATATCCCCTTGATCGACGCTTTGGCGACGCTGGCCTATGATGGGCGGCGCGGCGCGTTTTTCGAAAAACAACTGATCGCGGCGTTGAAAATTCTGCAAAATGGCGATGTGGACCCGCGCGACATGAAAGGGTCATGGGCCGGGGCGATGGGCCATACACAGTTTATTCCAACGTCCTATGAGGCCTACGCGGTGGATTTCACCGGCGATGGCAAGCGCGATGTCTGGTCGGACGATCCAACCGATGCGTTGGCCTCGACGGCGGCCTATCTCAAACGGTTCGGCTGGCGCGAAGGCATGCCGTGGGGCGTTGAGGTGCAGGCGCCGCGTGGCGCGTCCTTTGGCGCCACCAAGCGTATGCCCTCGGACTGGGCGGCGCGGGGCGTTGTCGGGATCAATGGCCAGCCCGTGCGCGACTATGGCGCGGCGCGCATCCTGCAACCGGCAGGCCCGCAAGGCGCGTCATTCATGGTATTTGCCAATTTCGATGTGATCAAACGCTACAACAATGCCGATTCCTATGCGCTTGGCGTGGGCCACCTTGGCGATCGGATTGTCGGCGGCCCGGCCATTCAGGCCAGCTGGCCGCGCGGCTATACGCCGCTCAGCTTTGATGAGCGCAAGCAGATGCAGCGCTTGTTGCGGCGCAAGGGCTATCCGCTGGAAAAAATCGACGGAATCGCCGGGCCCAATACGGTCAACGCGATCCGGGCCTTTCAGAAATCCATTGGCGTGACCGCTGATGGCTACCCCTCACAAACCTTGCTGAAGCATCTGCGAAGCCGATAGGTTTTGTGCCGCATACCTGCTCGACATTCCCGGATGGGGCAGTGTTAATGCGGGCATGGAAGCTCAAACAACACGCCCCGGATGGGGCATATTTTGGATGGTGGTCACCGGCCTGATGTTTGTTGGGGTGACGGCCATGGTCAAATTCCTTGGCACCCGCGTTCCCGCCCCGCAGGCGGCATTTTTGCGCTATCTTCTGGGCCTTGTTTTTTTGCTGCCGGTGCTGGGGCAATTGCGCCGCGCCCGGTTTGACCGCCCGACTTGGACGCTTTTCATCGGCCGGGGTGTGGCGCATACGGTGGCGGTGGCGCTATGGTTTTATGCCATGGCGCGCATTCCCATCGCCGATGTGACCGCCATGAACTACCTGTCGCCGGTCTATGTCACGCTTGGCGCAGCGTTGTTTCTGGGCGAAACACTGGCGCTGCGGCGGATCATGGCCGTGGTCGCCGCGCTGATCGGGGCGCTGATCATTCTGCGCCCCGGCTTTCGCGAGGTTGGCCCCGGCCATCTGGCGATGCTGTTCACCGCCCTGTTCTTTGGCGCGTCCTATCTGATCGCCAAACGCGCCTCGGCGCAGTCCAGCGCCGGGATCGTGGTGGCGATGCTGTCGATCACGGTCACCATCGGCCTTGCGCCGCTGGCCGCCATGAACTGGGTCACGCCTACATGGTCTGAACTGGCCATTCTGGCGGGTGTGGCCTGTTTTGCCACCGCCGGGCATTACACCATGACGCTTGCGTTTCGCGCGGCACCGTTGGCGGTGACACAGCCTGTCACCTTCTTGCAGCTTGTCTGGGCGGTGCTGTTGGGCGCATTGGTGTTCGACGAAGGCTTTGATCTGTTCGTTGTCTTGGGCGGTCTGGTGATCGTCGGATCGATCAGTTTCATCAGTTGGCGCGAGGCCCGTCTGAAGCGCCGCGCCGTCACCCCACCCGTGTCAGCCACCAAGGTCTGAGGCGCACAAATCAATCCCCCCTTGAAGGCCATCGCGGTTGCCCCCATAACCGGACGGACCCGAAGGACAGCCAAGATGAAGAAACGTGATATGAACCGCGATTGGATCGCCACCGCCCGCACCCTATCCGAGGCTTTGCCCTATCTGCAACGCTATGACGGCGCCGTGGTCGTGATCAAATTCGGCGGTCATGCCATGGGCAGCGACGAGGCGATGGAAACTTTCGCCCGCGATGTGGTGCTGCTGCGGCAGGTGGGGGTGAACCCGGTGATCGTGCATGGCGGCGGGCCGATGATCAACGAGATGCTGGAAAAGCTGGATATTAAATCCGATTTCGTCGGCGGCAAGCGCGTGACCGACGCCGCAACCATGGAGGTTGTGGAAATGGTCCTGTCAGGCCGGGTCAACAAGCGCATCGTGCAGGCGATCAACGCGCAAGGGGGCCGCGCGGTGGGCCTGTCAGGCAAAGACGCCAACCTTATCAAATGTGATCCCGCCGATCCTGCTTTGGGTCTTGTCGGTCAGCCGTCTGAAGTTGATCCGGCGATCCTGCACACCCTGTTCCGCGACGATGCGATACCGGTGATCGCCCCCTTGGGCACCGGCCGCGACGGGGAAACCTATAATATCAACGGCGATACTGCTGCCGGGGCCGTTGCCGCCGCGCTCAAGGCGGACAGGCTGCTGCTGCTGACCGATATCGACGGGGTGCGCGATGCGGCGGGCGAGGTGGTGACCGAACTGACAGCCGACCAGATTCGCGAAATGACCAAGGACGGCACCATCGCGGGCGGCATGATTCCGAAAACCGAAACCGCCCTTGCCGCGATCGAAGGCGGGGTGCGCGCCGTGGTCATCCTTGATGGCCGCGCGCCCAATGCCGTGCTGCTGGAGCTTTACACCGAGCACGGCGCAGGCTCGCTGATCCGCCCGAAATGACCGGGGCCACCCTTTCCCGGATCACCCAAGCCGCCCATGCCGCAGGGCTGGATATCTTCGGGGGCGTGACACAGGCCAACAGCCTGCCCGAGGGCATCGAAACCCTGATCCTGCTTGGCCCGCGTGAACCGGGGTTTTGGCCACAATTCACCGCCAGCCCCGAATATCAAGACGGCCAGCCCGATCCGCTGGACCGTTGGTCAACGCGCGTGATCGACGGGCTGGCGCATGACCTTGGCGCGCAGGCGTATTTCCCCTTCGGCGGCCCGCCATGGCAACCGTTCCTGCAATGGGCCTTGGACAGCGGGCGCGCGCATGTTTCACCCGTGGGGCTGATGGTGCATGACGCGGCGGGTCTCATGGTATCTTACCGTGGCGCGCTTGGCTTTGCCCACAAGATCGCATTGCCACCGCCGCCGCCCAACCCGTGCGACAGTTGCGTATCGCGCCCGTGCGTGTCGGCCTGCCCCGTCGATGCCTTGTCCCCGCAAGGCTATGACGTGGCCGCCTGCAAAGCCGATCTGGACCGCCCCGGCAATGACTGCCTGTCGCGCGGCTGTGCGGTGCGCCGCGCTTGCCCCGTCAGCCAAAGCCATGGCAGGTTTGAGGCGCAATCGGCCTTCCATATGCGAGCGTTCAAATGACCCGGCGACTGATTCTCATGCGGCACGCGAAATCCAGTTGGGGCGACCCCACACAGCCCGATCATGCCCGCCCGCTGAATGGCCGTGGCCAACGCTCGGCCACGGCTTTGGGGGATTGGTTGCGCGCGCGGGGCTATATGCCGGATCAGGTTCTCAGCTCTTCGTCGGTGCGCACGCGCGAAACCTTTGACCGATTGGGTCTGGATGCCCCCGCGCAATTTTCCGACGCGCTGTATCATGCCAGCCCCGCCACCATGCTCACAGCATTGCGCGCGGCCACCGGGCAAACCATTTTGATGTTGGGCCACAATCCCGGCATCGCGACCTTTGCCCATAGCCTTGTCGCCACGCCCCCCGCGCATGAGCGTTTTGCCGATTGCCCAACTGGCGCGACTCTGATCGCGGATTTCGCCATCACCGCGTGGGGCGATCTGACCCCCGGCATCGGACAAACCGTTGATTTCATCATCCCGCGCGCGTTGACAGATTGATCTGTCGCCGTGTGCCGCTTGCACCGCATCTCAGTTGGGGCTAGGCCTGCGCCATGCAAATCGTTCGCGACTTCGACTATCTGGATCAAGCCAACCGTGGCGCCTCTGTCGCCATCGGAAATTTTGACGGTGTGCATCTGGGCCATCAATCCGTCATCGACATCGCACGCCAGCACGCCACAGACCTGAACGCCCCCTTGGGCGTTCTGACATTCGAGCCGCATCCGCGTGAATATTTCGCCCCTGACGCCCCGCCGTTTCGCGTGATGAGCCCCGAGGCCCGCGCGCACCGGCTGGAAAAGCTGGGGATCGACACGCTGTATGAGTTGAATTTCAACGCCGCCATGGCGGCCCTGTCGCCGTTTGAGTTTGCCCAGACTGTCATCGCGCGTGGGCTTGGCCTGCGCCACGTCGTTGTCGGATCTGATTTCTGCTTTGGCAAGGGCCGCGCCGGGAACGCCCGCGATCTGGAACAGTTCGGCCGCGACATGGGCTTTGGCGTCACCATTGCCAAGCTTTTGGAGGGAGACACAGGGCAGGTCTCGTCAACCGCGATCCGTCAGGCGCTGAGCGATGGCCGACCGCGCGATGCCGCCGCCATGCTGGGCCACTGGCACCGTATTGACGGCCCCGTCGAAGGCGGCGAACAACGCGGTCGCGAGCTGGGCTATCCAACCGCCAACATGTCAATCGCCGGGTTGCACCCGCCACGGTTTGGCGTCTACGCGGTGCTGGTCGATGTGCTGGACGGCCCCCACGCGGGACATTACCACGGCGCGGCGTCGCTGGGTGTGCGGCCCATGTTCAACGGCGACGTGCCCAATCTGGAAACCTTCCTGTTCGATTTTTCCGGTGATCTGTATGGCACCGAATTATCCGTGGCCCTTGTCGAATACCTACGCCCCGAAGAAACCTTTGACAGCCTCGACGCGTTCATCGCCCAAATGGACGCTGATTGCGCCAAAGCCCGCCAGATACTGGGATCGCTATGACAACCGACGATCCCATCGACCGCAGCGGCCTGCGCCCGCGCTATTGGGAGACCACGCCGCTTGATAAAATGACCCGCAAAGAGTGGGAGGCGCTTTGCGATGGCTGCGGTAAATGTTGCCTCAACAAGCTGGAGGACGAAGACACCGGCGAGGTCGCGCTGACCCGCGTGGCCTGCCGCCTGTTCGACGACACCACCTGCCGCTGCGCGCAATACGACATCCGTCACCAATTCGTGCCGGAATGCATCACGCTTACGGCCCGCAACCTTAAGGACCACCTGTATTGGATGCCCGAAACCTGCGCCTACAAACTATTGCACGATGGTAAGCCGCTATATGATTGGCACCCGCTGATCTCGGGTGATCCGCAAACCGTACATGACGCGGGCGTGTCCATGCAAAGCCGCACCGTGCCGGAATTCGAGGTTTCCGACGATGACTGGGAAGATCACCTGATCGAGGAGCCGGGCGCATGAATTTTGCCTCTGACAATTGCGGCCCCGCCCACCCTCAGGTGATCGAGGCGATATCGCAGGCCAATAGCGGTTTTGCACCGTCTTATGGCGCCGATGATCTCATGCACCGGGTGCGCGACCGCCTGCGCGACCTTTTCGAAGCGCCCGACGCCTGCGTGCATCTTGTCACCACCGGCACGGCGGCCAATGCGTTGGCGTTGTCCACCCTGACGCAGCCTTGGCAAACCATTTATTGCACCCCGCTGGCGCATATCCATTGCGATGAGTGCAATGCGCCGGAATTCTATACAGGCGGCGCAAAGCTGACCCTTGTGGGCAAGGCCGACAAGATGACCGCCGCCGATCTGTCGGCGACGTTGGCCGCGTCCGATCCCGGTGTGGTGCATGTCTCGCAGCCCGGCCCTGTCTCTTTGACGCAAGTGACGGAAATGGGCCAGCTTTATACGCTGGACGAGTTGGCCGCCCTAACCGAAACCGCCGCCGCGCATGATCTGCCCGTGCATCTTGACGGCACGCGCTTTGCCAATGCGCTGATCGCGCTTGGCTGCACCCCGGCCGAGATGACGTGGAAGGCCGGGATCGACGCCGTCAGTTTTGGGGCCACCAAGAACGGCTGCATCGGGGTTGAGGCGGTGATTTTCTTCAAGCCGCAACACGGATGGGAGTTTGAGCTGCGCCGCAAACGCGCCGGGCACCTGATGTCAAAAAACCGTTTCCTTGCCGCCCAAATGCTGGGCTATCTGGACAACGATCTGTGGCTGACCTCCGCAGGCCAAGCCAATGCCAAGGCCGCCCGGTTGGCCGATGGGCTGCGCGCTGTGCCCGACTGCCATTTTCTGGCCGAGCCGCAGGCCAACATGATTTTCGCCACCCTGCCGCGCCGTCTGCATCAACGCCTGCACGCGTCGGGCGCAGTCTATGGCCTGAATGGTGGCCCGCTGGATCATGGCGACCCAGATGCGCCCCTGCCCATGCGCCTTGTCTGCGATTGGTCGATCACCGAGGACGCAATCGACCAATTTATCGCGATCACCCAGGGCGCATAAAGCCCAAGACGGGCGAGTGTTCGGGCTAGCGTAAAAACTGCAAAATCTCGGCGCTGACCTGTGCGGGGTGCGTGATAGGCGCCATGTGCCCTGCCCCCATAATCACTGCCCGGTCCGCCTGCGGCAATCGCGCGGCCAGCCCGGCATTGATCGCCGCGATGATTGCAGGTGACTGGCTGCCCTCAATCAACAGCGCCGGCACGGTCACGGCCTGTAACACGCCGTCCGCCAATAGCCCTGCGGCATCGTCATACAATACCGGTTGCGCCGCTTCGATCAGTGGCATTTGCGCGGCCATGGCATGACGCTGCGGTTCGGGCACATCATCCCAATCGGCCCCTGCCCCCCAGACGCCGGTAAAGGCGCGCGCTGCGGCCATCCGATCCCCGGCCGCCATGGCCTGTGCAAAGCCACCCATGGCGGCATCGAAAGCAGAGCGCGCACCGGGATCAGCACCAAAGCCTGCCGCGAAAAACACCGGCTCGATCAAAACCAGCGACCGCACCAGATCGGGCCGCATCACCGCCAGCCGCAAGGCCACCGTCGCGCCAAAGGAATGCCCGATAAGGTCAGTTGGGCCGTCGCACAGATCGGCCGCCATCCGCGCCGTTTCCTCTTGGATGTCCCCACGCCCGTCCCAAGCGGCGCTGCGCCCGTGCCCCGGCATGTCGAACGCCCGCATGCTCAGCGCACCGGACAGATGCCGCGCCACACCGCCCCAACTGCCGGAATGCGCCAACGAGCAGTGGATCGCCAATGCCCGGCGCGGCCCCTGCCCAAAACTTGTCCAATAGGTGGAAATCCCCGCCCGCAGATCTTGCGGCATGGGTTACAGCTTGCCCGCCAGATGCTGGTCAAGATCGTCCAGCCGATCTTGGCCCCAAAAGCTCTGGCCGCTGTCCACCACATAGAACGGCACACCGAACACATTGGCGGCCACCGCCTGGTCCAGATTGGCGGCATAGGTTTCGGCCCCGCTCAGTAGGCCACTATCAGCCAGCTTGGGGTCGAAACCGCTTTGCTCAAGACAGGCCTTGATCACGTCATCTTCGGCGATGTCGCGGTCTTCGGCCCAACACGCCCGCAGGATCGCCTGCACCAACCCGCCCAGATCACCGCCGCCCGCGTTTTGAGCCGCAATGATCGCATACGAAGACGGCGCGGCATTGGTCGGCCAATGCGCGGGTCGGAAATTGAACGGCAGCCCCGTCTTTTTGGCCTGACGCGGCAATTCCTGCGCGCGATAGGCCATCCGCGCCGGGTGCCTGTCCTTGGGGGCCTGTCCGCCTGTGCGCGCGAACAGTTGCAACACATCCAGCGGTTTGTAGGTCACGCTGGCCCCGTGCTTGGCCGCCATCTGTTCCAGACGGTTGCCCGCCAGATAGGCATAGGGCGACAGTGTCGAAAGATAATAGTCGATGTGATGAGCCATTTTCGCACCTTCCCCCATGGCATAGCTTTGCCCGACGCTACGCGCATGCTAAGCGAAGATCAATGTCACGAATCTGTCATCACAGACCACCTTGGGGACTCCGCCAATGCCGACCACGCCAGAGCCGAAACTGATTACAGGCAACGCCAACAAACCGCTTGCCACAGCGATTGCCCGCCGGATGTCTATGCATCGCGGTGTCAATGTCGGGCTTGTCGATGCCCGTGTCGAACGGTTCAATGACCAAGAGGTGTTCGTCGAGGTTTACGAGAATGTCCGCGGCGAGGATATGTTCATCATCCAGTCCACCTCGAACCCGGCCAATGACAACCTGATGGAACTGCTGATCATGTCCGATGCCCTGCGCCGTTCCTCGGCCAAGCGCATCACCGCTGTAATCCCCTATTTCGGCTATGCGCGGCAAGATCGCCGCTCAAAGGCGCGCACGCCGATTTCGGCGAAACTGGTCGCCAATATGCTGGTCGGGTCGGGCATTGAACGCGTCCTGACGATGGACTTGCACGCCACGCAGATTCAGGGGTTTTTCGACATCCCGGTGGACAACCTCTATGCCGCGCCGGTCTTTGCGCTGGACCTCAAGGATCAATTCAGTGACTCGATGGAGGATGTGATGGTGGTGTCGCCCGACGTGGGCGGCGTGGCCCGCGCGCGCGAATTGGCCAAGCGAATCGAAGCCCCGCTTTCCATCGTCGACAAGCGCCGCGAAAAGGCCGGTGAAGTCGCCGAGATGACAGTGATCGGCGACGTGACGGGCAAGAAATGCGTGATCGTCGACGACATGTGCGACACCGCCGGAACCCTGTGCAAGGCGGCGCAGGTTCTGCTGGATGAAGGCGCGTCCGAGGTGCACGCCTATATCACCCACGGAGTGCTGTCCGGCCCGGCCGTCGAGCGGATCACCAACTCGGTGCTGAAATCGCTTGTCATCACCGACACGATACAGCCCACCGAACCGGTCAAGGCCGCACCAAATATCCGCATCATCCCCACGGCGCCGATCTTTGCACAGGCGATTCTGAACATCTGGAACGGCACCTCGGTGTCGTCGCTGTTCGACACCCCGACGCTTGAACCGATCTATGAAGGCAAGTTCAAAGGCTGAACGCACCCACGCGGCGCCCCGGTTTCCGGGGCGACAAGTGGTCGGTCAATATAGCTGCCAATCATCCTCGTGATAGGCCTCGCCAATCGCCATCCAGCGGATGCGAGCACGTGCCACGCGCGTGTCGCCCCATGTCCGAAACACCACGTCAAACCCTTTATTGGTGATGTTTTCAGCGGTCACATCGGCCCGCACATTGGCGGCACTGTCCATGTCCCACATGGACAGGGTGACATGAACCGCCGGGGCTGATTTGAACGGCTCTCCAAAGCTCAGAACCTTACGCCGCTCGCGCGCGCCCTCGCCGGTCCACATGTCGCCGCCGTCCTCGTAATCTGAGAATAAAACATCATCGCCCTGTTGGATACCGATGGATTGACTGGTCAGAAGCTTCATTGGGCAACCTTGCTATTAAAGAGCATTTAATTACGCTTTTTGGGCAGAATTGAGAAGGCGAAAAGGTAAACACGTGTCCTGAGACCATGCGCCACCTGCCGCGCCCATGAAAATGTCGGTTGCATCTGCCCCGCCTCCGCCCCCACAGTTCAGTTGAAATTTCCGCAGGACGATTCCCATGTCAGACACAGACCCGCGCAAGACGCTTCTCCTGACCGGGGCAAGCCGAGGCATTGGGCACGCGACCGTGCGCAAATTCGCCGCCGAGGGCTGGCGCGTGCTCAGTTGCTCGCGACAGCCCTTTTCTGATGATTGCCCGTGGCCC
>Ga0102932_1001539_pt1 | contig 11940 bp, 4 predicted proteins | sample SalPonR1_C_D2_MG_FD_78212 | JGI IMG/M metagenome (GOLD analysis project Ga0102932, IMG submission 78212) | Salt pond soil microbial communities from South San Francisco under conditions of wetland restoration - Salt Pond MetaG R1_C_D2_MG | ecosystem: Environmental > Aquatic > Marine > Intertidal...
ACCTACTACGATGCCATGGATGCGTTTGAGCAAAGCGACGCGCGCCGTCCGCCCATGCTCGGCGAGTCGCTTGCGCAGCGATATGCAGCACAAGGGTCCGATATGCGGCAGTACTCCGCACTTCGCAAACTCGTGGACGACTACTTTCGCCTGCACTCGCCGCCTCCGGTGATCTCGCGCACCGGGCAGTTCTTTGATTTCCCGAACATCACACCGGAGCAAATCCAAGCGGCAAAGGGCGAGTTTACCTCTTTCTTGCAAAACGGTGAGATCGAACAAGCAGTTTTGCAAGGATTCTTGCGCCTCGACGGAAACGTTTCCGGGGCTCTCGAAAGGTTTACTGCAGAATACAACCTGCTGCTCGGCGAACAAGACGCCAGCTCGTTTGTCTCGCTCATGATTACGGCGCTCTCGGCATCCAACGACTTTTTCAACCGCTTGTTGGTGCAACAACCCATCGTACTAGACCAGGCCGCCGCGGGGCTCGTCGAGCGCATGGTGCGCCTCGAGCGTGCCATTGTCGTGAACCTGAAAGACCTGGGAGGCATCGACGTCACAATCGGGCCGCGGGACATTGATTTTGGGTTGCAGCAGGTTGCCCAGAACATCCTGCAGCGCCGCAGGGGCGCGCAAGTGGCACAGAGTCAATTCTCGGTGCTTCGTGCCGGAAACGATATTCCTGACCTGTCGCAGCGAACGAACTACCTCGAGTTCTTGGAGTTAGTGGCACGTTCTATCTATGATGCAGCGGTCGCCAGCGAAGTTTCTGACGATTACGAACGCGAGATTCTGGCGCTGTTTGACGTTGCCTCGGCTGAAATCGTGGTCGACGGCAGTGTCGTCGAAAAGATCCGACTGGAACGAGATTTCCGTGCATTCCAGCGCATGTACCAAGCCGGTGCGGACATCAGGGACACCGAGGCGCTCTTCGAACAAACACTGGGGCGTCTTTCAGAGCGCGAGCTTGCTGGAGATCTGCGACGCACCGTGCTCGGCGAACTGCGCAACCAGGAACAGCGCATCAATGAGGCGTACGCGGCCCTGGATTTGGCCTGGCGTCAGCGCGTTGACCGTATCAAGATGACGAGATACAGTCCGGGACCAATGCAACCGTCCATTCCTGTTTTTCAGGTTCTTTATGAGAACTACTGGAAACAAAAAGCAGAAACGACGCGCGAAGACATCATCGCCATCCTCACAACCGCGGGACCGAACGAAGTGCGGTCGGCGGACGAGAGCGCCAAAGCGTTTGAGAACGCGCGGCTCCGGGAGCTTACCAAACAAGCCCAGAGCGTGCAGAGCGATCTCGACAGTGCGCTGAAGGGAATCAAAAAGACAGCCGATGCAGCGCTCGGGTCGAACAAGGAGGCCGAAAAGGTGTTGCAAGAGATCGCGAAGCTGGAACAGAACATTGCACAGATCAAAGGACAAAAGGCAACACTGTCGGACAGGTACGGAGGGCTGGTGAAAGAGTTCCAGGGCATCAATCCCGACAACCCAGGAATCCAGGCCAAGTTCAATACACTGCAGCGTGATTACCAGGCGCGAAAGAGTCAGTTCGACAAGTTCGTCAAGGACTTCGAAAAGATGGAGGCGTCGATCTCCGAGGCTCGCCAATCAGTGCCAACGCTGCAAACGCGACTGGAACAGGCGACGAGGATTGTCGGCCAAAACCAAGAACAACTCAATCAGGTGGTCGGAGAGGCACAGAATCTCGAACAGAAACTGGAGAGCGCGCGGCAGGCCGAAAAGACGCTTACAAACGTCGAGAAGACCGTCAAGACGTTGACGAGCCGCACCAACCTGCTCGACACGTCGACGGCCAAGGTGGTCGATCGCGTGGAGCGCGATATGGCCGAAGCCGCTCGCAAACAAGCTGATATCGAGCAGAGCATTGTCAGCACGTCAAACAGCCTCGGTGAACAGCGCCGGGCCGTGACAAAGCAATTGGATGTGGTGCAAAAGATCCAATCAGAGCAGGCGGGCATCAAATCCCTGGCCTCGGCCGCCACAACGCAAGTGCGAAACGTGGAACGCGCGGCAAAGCAGCTCGAGTCCGAAACCAAATCGGCGAGCCGCAAGCTAAGCGACGTGGAGAGTGCGGTCGGCACGGCCGAGAGCACAAAACGGCGCCTGGAAGAGAAACTGGAGACACTGCAGGGCAACTACGCCGCGCTCAACACCGACACCGATTTGACGCAGCTGCGCAATTCTATCAAAGAGTCAGAAGAAACGACCAAACAGACCCTGGCGGAGGCTCGTGTCGATCTGGCGACAATCAAACGCACCACTGCCGAAATCCAAAGAGAGCAGCGCGACGCCACTGAAGAGCAAAAGCAGGCGAGCCGCGCGTTCCAGAGCATCAAAGAGTCCGACCGACGCCTCAGCACGCTGCTCGGAGAGATCGGTGTGGTGGCCAGCGGCCGGCCTTCGGTCTCTGGCGCGCAGGTGCTCGGCATCACGCGCAATCTCGAGACGCTCATTAGAACGGCCGAGCAGAGTTTGGGCGCACTGCAGCGCCGCGGTGTTCCACAGACGCCCGAACGCGTTCCGCCCGGCGACGATGGCGCCGCGGACGCAGACAACAACGGAACCGACCAAAGCTCCAAAAGACGCCGAACGACAGGAGATGCGCAGAGCAGTTCCAGTGCGACGATTGACGATATCGTCAGAGCATTCGAAGACGCCCGCAGGTCGGTCGAAAGTCTGCGTCAGGTGTCGGGCGGCAGCGCTCGAGCCGAGGAAGTTCTCGCCAATCTCGTGCGCACATCGAAGAATCTGAAATCCGGCCTGGTCAAACTGGAAAAGGAATACTCGGAAGAGTTGCCCGGCGCGCAGAACGACATTACCGCGCGAGTGAGCGCTGTCGCAGATCAAGTCGACAGGTGGCAGGTTGCGATTCAACAGGTCGACCAGCGCAGTCTGGACGTCGGCGATGTGAAGCGCGCCGTGAAGAAGTCGGAGAAGACGCTCGCGGCGCAGCGAGCGTCGATCGAAGGCCTTGTGCTCAGACTCGAGACAAAAAAGCAAGAGTTCGACGCATTGCGCGCGAGCGTGGCGAGACAGGCCGAAGTGATTTCGCGGCAAACTGTCACCGATGTAGAAACGCTCGATGACGGCGTGCTTGAAGTGGAGCCGCAAATCCAGGCGCTGGAGGACACGAAGGAGGAAGTGATTGCCCTCCGCGCACGCCTCGACGCCGCCAAGAGCACAATCGAAAACGAAGGAGCGCAATCACAGACGCTGCGAGAGGATGTCGGACTCGCCCTTCGCGAAACTCGAGACATACTGCAAGAAGCGCAGAGCATCGCCAACTCGGTCCGCACCGTGGGCCGCGAACTGGAACAGCAGCTGGAGGAGACAAGAAAGAAGACCGATCCTTCCGATCCTCTCAAAAGGCGACGCAAAGACGTGCCGCCGCCAGTCGAAGTTCCTGGTCCGGCGACAACGGACAAGACCGATTCCAGACCGGGCGGACAAAGCTCTGGGACGAAGAGAAGCCGTGGCGACGACGCAGACGACGCAGACGACGCAAACGACGCCGCAGATGGCGGAGGACCGAATCCCAGAAAATTCAGAGCGCTTCCAGACGAGGAGACGGAGGCAGCATTGGATTCAGACTCCGAATTCGACGAGTGGAACTTTGGCGCCGTCAACCACATCTAGCGCGACAAAATTAACAACATTGGGCACTAAAACCACAGCGCCGTGCCCCAAAGCCAAATGTTCGCCATGCACCGCGCACCGCCCGAGCGGCAGCCGCAGCTCGATGCTCTTATTGAAACAGCGACGCGCAAAATTGGCACTGGCTTGGTGTACGGCGCGACGCGCGCTGAACTGCATGACTCCGAGATGCGCTTTGCCACCAGCGCCATGCTCATGTACGGCGAACACGCCAAGCGCTTTGCTTTTGGTCCCAACCACGCGGCGTGCGGCGAGTTTGAGACACCGCGCGGCTTTCAATTCAACGTGGCGGCCGAGGCGCCGCTTTACGCTACGCCGTTTCCTGAGCGCGGCATGTTCAACGGCGTAATGGCCTTTCCGCTCGAGCGGGGCGCGCGGTGCAACGAGCTCGCGTCGTCCAAGCGCGCCATACCGTCCGGTTACTTTGGCCAGAAGGCGGTGCGGCAAAGCATACAGAAACTGGTGAACGAAGACAAGCACCTCGGCGACGACGACACCAATTACGCCGGCATCTTCAGCACAACGGTGCGCGACGGGTTCGAGAACCGCTTGCAGTACTGGGCGGTGGTGCAGTGCCACAGCACCGAGGTGAGCGAGCAGTTTTATGCGTACCTGTGCGACAAAGAGGCGTGTCACGGCGATGTGCTGCGCGGCTCGAAGGGCTCGGACTACACCACGTGGAACGAGTTCTTTTTGAAGGACGAGCGCGTGGCGCAGTTTGCCGCCAAGCAGCGCGAGCATCGCGCCAAGGTCCTGTGCACGCTCATTCGCGCGTGTGGGCTCGGGCCGGTATCCGAGAGCAAGAGCCTGGCCGACAATGTCGAGTTCCTGTTGGAGTCGCCGCACACAATACACGTCACCTTCAATACCGTCGAGCAGCTCGACGCCGACTCGCTGGCGTTTCTCAGTGACTCGGTGAGCTACAAGTCAATCACAAGCGCCGGCACTATTCTGCGCGAACCGGCGCGCCTCGGACTGGCACTGCTGCGCGGACCGTGGGCAACTCCGCGACACCCACTCGACGCCGGCTTTCCGTGCTCGACCGGTCACCGTACCGCCATTCGCTTGCTCGATTTGGAGAGCCTGTCCGAGTCGGAGCGCGGCGCGATGAGGCAAAACGAAACGCATTTTTGGGAGCACGCGTCTAGGCGGCCGTTCAACACAAATTTGGCCACAACCGAGGCCAACACGCGCGACGACAGGAGGTGGAAAAAGATCGAGTCGCTGCTTGGGTTTGATCGGACGAGCGGCATGATTGATCTGCGCCCGGTGCAGGTGAAACTGCACTCGACCGAGCAGCCGTCGGTCGGCGCGCACAACTCGCGCGATGAGGATGAGGTGAGGTAGGGCGACAGGGTGGTTCTTGGATTGAAAGCTTGTCGGGTTTGCCAAAAAGGACAATGGCGGGTTTAGTGGATTTCGCGATTTCGGAAGTTCGGCGCTTCGTTTCGCTCAATATCCCTGTTTGGCAAAACTATCCGTGAATTTGCCAGTTTAACAAACTCGAACCAATCCGAACTTTGACTTCTTTTTCCTGGACCAGGTGAGTACTCTTCGACCAGTTCCGAAATGAGCACGGTTCTCGGATTTTTTCTTTCGGAAACGGCGGATCCGCGAATTTTTTTTATTCAGAAATGACCACGTTTTCTCACCCTCCGCTCAGAACCCGAAATGTCCACGCCATTTACATTCGCAAGCGGAGCACTCAATCAACCATCAGCCTACCCCGCAACCGGACGACTTGCTAGCTCTCTCGACGAATCCCAGGACCTCTTTCCGCGCACACCAATGCCGAAGAACAACTTTGCGGTGCCGAATCTTTCCGACTTCTTGCCCCAAATCATGGCCGAATCAAGCGCGGCGCACGACCAGATGACGCGCCAAGAGGAGCGTGCTTCCGAAATGGCGCAGTTTCGCGACATTGTGCGACAAGAAGTTCAGCGCGCCGTGGCAGACAGCGAGCGCCGCGTGGCGCAGCAGATCGCGAACCTGGAGAAGCGCCTGGCTCGCCCAATCGCACGCAGCGCACCTGTCGCGCCAACACCCGCGCGCCCGACCCCGGCGCCCGCGACGCGCAAGCGGCCGGCAGAGGACAGCACCGAGATTGACTGGAACACGTACGCGAACGCCGAGCCGGCAACCGACAGCGGCGACGCGAACGACGACGGAACTGGCAGCGACGACGGAGAGGAGCTGTGCGAGGTGCCGTTTAGCCAGTGCAAAAACCTCGCAAAAGCGCTCGTGCGCGAAGACGAGGGCATCGAAGACGACGACTTTACCGCCAAGCCGAGTGCCGAAGCGACGCCGGCAGCGCCGTCGCCAAAGTCAAAGCCGAACAAGAAGCGCCGCATCGGCGACGCACAGTCTCTGCCGCTGGGCCGCAAGCTCGCCAACTTCACTGGCGTGGATCCGGCGAAGCGATACCGGCTTCTCGACGGCGTCAAGAGCATCGGATTCTCAAAGTGGCACCCGAGCAAAGGCACGGCCCTCGCGCCGCCGGTGTCGACGAAAAAGAATCCCGTCCGCCACCCGGCCAGCATGCTCATGGCGAGCTGGCAGTTGCGCCAGAACTCGAACGGCGAGCCGGTGCGCCCGGTCGACCGCAAAAACGTGCTGGTGGTCTCCGAGATTGCCGGATTGAGCATTGACAAAGTGATGGACGACGAGTTCGCAGTCAAGTGCCTGCTGCAGGGTTGGTGCGTTGCGCCAATTGACAAGTTGAACGAACTGGCGGCCAAGGACGAGCCACCCGCGACACTCGACGAAGTTCACGGCTACCACTGGCTGCTTACTGGCCGTCCGCTCGATAAGAGCATTGAGACGCTCGAGCTCGAGTTTGATCTGACCGGCTTGTCTAGCTCCGAGCTCGAGCGCATGCAGCGCATTGCGGGCTGGACCCGCGAGCTGCAAAACGAGCGCAAAGGCAGTGGCCAGCAGAAGCTGTGCATTACGTCGTACAGTAAGTTTCTGCGACACCTGAACATTCCGTTCAACTGGCCAGCTTGCAATTGAAGAACGTGGGTGTTTACTGTACATCAGTGTTGGTTGGCACCGAGCTGCCTACTTGTGTTTGCGCCAGAAGCGCCGAACTGGCCTCGCGGCGCGCGTCGGCTTCGGTCCGAATGCGCTTGCGCGCGTTTCCGGCCAAGTCGAGCGCAACCGTCGCTTTGTCGTCGACATCGTCGTCCGCGTCCTCGCCGCCACTCGCCACTTCTTCCGCCGTCCCGCCGACGCCTAGCAGCTGGGACAAGTCGCTTTTGTCGTGCCGGCACTGACAGCAGGAAAAGTACATGTGCTGAAACGAGACCGGCGACGCGACGAGTGTGGCACTAAACTCGGGATCAAACACGGCGAGGAGCGCGGTGCAGTAGCACAGCGGATCGCCAATGCGCTCGGCGTCGCGGTAATCGGCGTGAAACTGCATGCGCAGCCGCTGCAGGCGACGCAGTTCTCGCAGCATTTCTTCGGCGCTGCGGGCGCGCTCGTGCACAAACACACTGCGCGTCTTTTTGGCTTCCTTGGCCATTTCCTCGCGCGACTTGAGAATCTCTTCGCACACCTTGTCGCAAAACCGGTCTACGTCGTTGCGCCGCGCACCGCGCAGCGTGTCGACAGAAAAGCTGCACACGGCAAAGAGCGAGGCGGTCGGTTCGAGGCTAAAGACCACGTCGAGCGTTCCACACGGACGCACAACGATGGCGTGAAGTGCCAACTGCGCGTGCCTTTTCATGCGCTCCAGGCACGCGTCCAGTTTCGTGCTCCGTAGTTCTCCCAGCAGCTTGTTGTCCATCTCGACCGCTACGTCGTGTGCGGCCAAAGATTGCAACGCATCAATTTGGTCACTGGGCATCATCAGGTACCGAAACGTATCGCTGTAAACTAGTTCGTCAGGCAACGCTTCGCCGTCTCCGACCGCATCGCCGAGCAGCGAGAGCACGCTTGGCACAACAGTGTCCTCGCGAGTATGCTGGTGCTCTTCGATCGAACTGAGCGAAAAATTGCTGTTGCGCGGCAAGTCGGCTGACCACGGCAGCGGACCGCTGTGCGCGTAGTCCGGGTTCGGATTGTGCGTTTTGTAGAGCGCCAGACCGTCGGCGCCGACGCGGTGACGCAGCTCCGCTTCGCGCTCGCGCAATTGACGAAGCAGGTGCTCGTTGTCGGGCCGCACCGCGCGCTCGCTCACTTGATTGGCGATGCTTCCGATGTTCCTGTAAAACTCCTCGAGCGCCTCTTTGGGAAACTGCGACAACGGCGGTGTCTTGGGTTCGAGCTTGGCGCGCGCGTTGCGTGCGTGAAGGCGACGAGTTTCGGCCGAAACGGCTTTGTCGGTGACCTTGGCACCGTACTCGTGCATCGTGTCCTCCAGTGTGCTGTTTTCGATTGTTTGTCGCGCTTCGCGCACAGACTCCAAAAATAGACGTTCGACATCGACGTCGTCCGACATAGCTGTGTGTTTTGTTTAGGACGCCGCGGGTAATATTTGGTCCGCGAAACAGACAATTTTTTGCCGCCCAAATTCGGACAACACGCCCGGAACCAAAATTCACCCCGGACCAACCATGAGCTTTTTCGGAACCGGACCCGGCCAGGTGTGCGTGCCGGATCCGCTCACGGCAAAACCGGCAGTAGTGATGCGTGACGGCACGCACTATGCACAAAAACTGTGGGCCGTGACTCCCAACGCAATCTCGTTTTCGGCGCACGAGGAGGAACTGGCACAGAAATTCCCCGACCCGGCGGCGCCGGCGACAGAAGCGGAAGCGGCAAGCACCAGCGCCGAGGCGCGGCGCGAGTTGTTTGTTGGTCTTCGCGAACTGCACGCGTACGAGCACATGTACGGCACAATGCGCAGCTCGGTGGCCGACCAAGCGCGCCGCTTTGAGGAGGAGGCTGCCGAGCAGGCGCCGTTGATCGAAGCGATGCGCAAGGAGCTCAGGTCGCAAGAAGAAAACTACGCACGCAAGCGCGCAGAAGTGCAGAGCAGCGTCGACTACCTCGCCAGCCTGACGCGCGCGATGAACCAAAGACGCGCGCGTCTGCTGTACGTGGCCACGCGCCTCGGTGCTGTCGGATCCGACTTCGACCGCAGCAGTCTGGCGTCGTTTGGGCTGCGAACCAACTTTGGCACACGCAGCACTTTGCATTGGCTCACCACAAAGAGCGCGGCGGCCGAGGACTGCCGCACATGGAAAGAAGGCGCGCGCGCCGGCATCGTGCCGGACGAGCTGCTGTACGACGTGTACCGCGCCACCGAGACCATTGACTGGCCGCCGGGCGTCGAGGCGAACGGGCGTGGTGTGCTTTTCGACGCCAACCGCAGCGCTGTGTTTGGCGACGGTGTGCACTTCAAGCTCGTGCAGCTCGTGACGCGCGACGCGATTTCAAACTCGCACTTTGACGACTCGTTCGACGCCAAGGTGCCCGAGGCGGAGCGGTTTCTCATCGTGTACCGCTTTCTCGTCGTCGACCCGCGCACGTTTGGCCGCACCTCCATACTGGTCGACGGCGTGCTGCTGCGCGGCGCGGGGCCGCAGGAGTTTGTGCTGCGCTACTGGCCCAGCTCACTCGCGTCGACCTACCTCTTCTCGCCAAGCGCGCACGTCAAAGAGGCGCACTTGACTGGCGTCGCAGTGCCCGGATTTGATCGGCATCGATCGATCGACGGGCTCATGAAAATCAACCCGAAGACGGCGCGCGTCGTAGGCAAGCACGCACAGGAACTTCACGGGCGCGAGATTTCGCTCGTCGTCGACTGGACGTCGGTCGACGCCACTCTCTCGTTTCCGCTCGAGGCAATGCACGGCACCGGAAACACGCACAGCGGCCAGTGCCGTGTCGAGTGCGAAGTGGCGGCGGTGCGCGTGGCCACGAGGAGCGAGAGCAAGGCGCTGCACGTCGACGTGCTGATTCGCACACTGCACACAAACCAGCTCGGCTGGGTCAATTTCACACCGGAGCGCAAAAAACTCATGCTGCAGAACTCGAGCACCAAGCGCATTAGCAGCGAGCCGGGCACGACCACGCACTCGTGCGAGTGCGAGCATTCGTTCGCCAACACAGTGCGCGCGATCGATCGCCTCGATTTGAGCGAGTGTGCCGAGCACACCGTGGCGCACAGCGCCGAGGCGCGCGCGCGCAACGAGTGGCGCGAGATGGACAAGATTGCGCTGGGCGACCGCGAGCAGCTGCTGCACAACATTGCGCAGCCGGTGGCGTTTGCCGCGCCGGTCATTGGCGTGAGCAGCGAACGCGAACTGTTGGCGTTGCCGCGCGCAAGTGCGAGCGCGAGTGCCGAAGCCGTGGTGGAGCGCGAAAAAAAGCGCGCGCGGAGCGAGCCGCAAGTCGAGCCGTCGGAGTCTGAGAAGTTCTTGGCGCGTCACAAAATAGAAGCGCTGGATGCCAGCGGCGTGCCGGTCAAGCAGTCGGCCGAGGGCGGCCACGTGCGCTCGTGTTCTATTTGCAAGGTTCCTGGCACGAACAGGAAAGGGCATTTTGAGCCAAACCACAAGCAGCGCGATGTTATGTCGCAGGAGCATTTGTTGATGTGGATGGATTCTATCAAAGCAGACAAGCCGGAGCGCGTTGATGAGCTGTTTCGTGTTTCGAAGCGCGTGTGAGGCAAAGGAGAGTTTCAGAAGGCGGACAAAAGTCGATTTATAAATATATTGTGCATTGCAGCTGCATTGCGTGGGGGGTTGGGAACAGCGGCCACGGCCATTTGGGAAAGGATCTGGTCTGTTGTGCAGTGCATCTGGGGTGTCGAAAAAAAAAACACCGGTCATGACCGGTGTTTTTGTAAAACATGCAGTACAATTGTGTTGCCGAGAACGACAAGCCGGCGTAATTACGCCTGTATGAATTCATGCAGTGCAGCTGCAATGAAAGCTGTAAAAATTAACGGTTAGTCAATGTTTTTACGCGCCTAAATTACAAAAAGGCCGCACCAATTGACGCGCCAAACTATTTCTCTGGATACTAGAATATGCATCACAGCTGCATTGCGTACGCTGAAGAATCGGCGTAATTACGCGCAGTCTTGAAATATGCAATGTATTTGCTGTTCACGATTAACAAGCTGGAACTCTTTATCCGGACCATGTGTCTCTGCGCTGAGACACGCAACGCAACTGTACTGTCGACAAAACCGCGCGCGTAATTTTTGCAAGCCCATCGAATTATGCACTGCGCCTGTACTTGCACTTCCCCTTACGACACAGGATCCTGATCCGCAGATGTACTGCGAATTCAAAGATCGCGTTGCCGCGCCTTGTTGCGCAAACCAAACTCTGCGCCAAAGACCGAACGGTGAAGCCAGAATAACCACTGCTTTCCTCTTTTCAATCCCCCGCTGCCTGCAGAGCTTCCAGATGCGCAATGCGGCGCCGGAGCTTCTCGTTTTCTTCGCTCAGCGCCGAGATGCGAAATTTGTACGGCACGGCGTGCCGAATTGCTTTGAAGGCCTTCCACTGAAAGCCGAGCGACAGGTCGGTCTCGTGCCAAAACCCAAACAAGTGGATAACCAACAACACCGGCATCTCTAGCGACCTCAGCGCAAACGCAAGATCGCACAAACGATCAACAGCGACAACGCGCAAACTCTGCGCGTTCTTGTTCCCCACCCCGATGCGAAGTGCGCGGGCGCCGTCGCGAAACTCGCGCATGCGCTTCTGAAATCCAGCCGCAAGCTCCAGAATGCGCATGCGCTGAACCGGCGTCTCTCCGCGCACACGGCGACACAGCGCGCACATGTGCAGCTTCAGCTTGTTGGGCATCCGGGCGTACACCTGGCTACGCGGAAAGCAAGTCTCCAGGACATGTTCGTCCTCTGCAGAGCGCTTTGCGGCGACACAGCCACAAAACTCCAGCTTTGTCGACTCTCCTTCTTCTCCTCCCTGATCAACCTCGGCCGGTTTCAGCACAGCCGCTGTGATGTGCCGATCGGACACGCAGTGCGGCAAAGATGCCAGCGTCTGCGCTCTCATGGTGCGTGTGTTTGCCTTTGCGTAGCAAAACCCGACTCCGCATGTTTCTGTCGGCATGACTCTGGGACGCCGCGACACGGTGCTCGAGTTCGCCGCCGTGGCACGGCTAGGTTCGGCTTGGGGCGGATTCGATGCGCTTTGAATTTGTCTCAGTTCTGGCAAATGAGATTGCGGGCGTTGGGCGGCGAGATGATGAGTTTGTGCCGTTTCCGACTGAAAGATCGGCGGAAGCGGAGGCAATGGAAAGTCGTCCATGAACGACCAATTGTTCTCG
>Ga0102932_1001541_pt1 | contig 11938 bp, 10 predicted proteins | sample SalPonR1_C_D2_MG_FD_78212 | JGI IMG/M metagenome (GOLD analysis project Ga0102932, IMG submission 78212) | Salt pond soil microbial communities from South San Francisco under conditions of wetland restoration - Salt Pond MetaG R1_C_D2_MG | ecosystem: Environmental > Aquatic > Marine > Intertidal...
AATTGTACTTACTGTATTAAGTAACTTTTTAATTACGTCAATGGAATCGAGGCTTATATCGGCTGATGCTCTGTCAAACTCAAGTATCCCATCACGAACATTGCTTAAAAGTGTTTCTGCCAAATGTGTAAACTCAGATATTGGATCTAACCCCATAAAGGCTGAGGTTCCCTTAATTGTATGAAATGCCCGAAACACAGTATTTATGAGTTCACTATCACCGGGATTGCTTTCCAGGTCAAGTAAAGCGACCTCCGCAGTGTCTAAAAGATCGTTGCATTCGATAATAAACTCTTTTACCATTTCAAGGTCGATATCCTCAGAAACCTGAAAAACCTCTGTTTCCTCATCAATACTATCAGCCTCCCCGGATGAGTGCTGTGCCGGCTGTACACCTTCCTCATTCCAGCTTGCATTTTCATCTGCTTCAATCGATAATTCTACATATTCACTAACAACGGAAAACCACTCAACTTTTTCGTCAGATAGTGCTTCATTCAGAGTGTTACCCGCTTTCGAGAGATAACCTGATATTGAGGGTGCAGAAACCGCAGCCAAAGTAATAATCATTTTTTGCAGATCTTCCAGTTCACTTTTGACAGCTTCATCACCCACTTCCATAATTTTCTCAGCGATTATGTTCAGCGTAATTTCTGAACTCGTCTCTTCGTGAGGCTTTTCGCTGTCTGCATCATCTTCAATTCGTTGTTCAGATGTCGCAGCCGGTTGGGATACAGATGAAAGATGACCGTCATCCAATTCAACAATTTTATCGGCGGATTCTGCTGCTCCTTCCAGTGCCTTCTCCAATCTGTCAAAGGAGTTTTCAAATACATCAACCGTAATATCCCCCGACTTTAGCAGATATTCTCTGATCGTGTTTACGGCGTTCATGGTTGCATTTTTCACACTCATGAAAAATTCATCTTTTCCATGTAGATGAATCATACCTTTCCAGGCAAGATCGATTAACTTCTTGAGCTCTACACCTGTAAAATTAAGATTGCCTATCGTACTCTCAAATTTCGCCCCAGCAACCATTACTCCTTCTCTATCCTGTGGCCAAACATCTGCCAGCGTGCGTATAATGATTGCTAATTCTTCGATGTTTTTCTCATTATCAGAAGTCATTTCTCTATCCTGTTTCTAATTAGATTCGCTTAGTGCCATATTCAGCCAAAAGTCACCGTTTGGTCCCTTGAATTTTAATTTTTCTGATGGTGGTTTGTTTGGCATAAAAAGTGTGAGGTCACTTCCTCTTGTTGCAGTTGGAAGTGATGACTGGCCTCGAAATCCAATTTTTTCAATGTTAGCCGCTACCTCACCTGCCAGGATATTTGAAATTTCACCTATAAGGTCACCCATATCATTGCTCTCGAATGGAATCTCAAAACCAATAAAAGCTTCTGATAGCCCTAAAGCCGTCTCCTTTGGCATTGCAAGCATTAGGGAAAGAGTACGCTCTGGGTTAAATACTGCAATATTGCCAATCACACCATTCAACGGGCCTTCCGGGCCCGAATCCTCATCATAAACCGGGGGAACTCCTAAAATCGATTCAAACGTATTTATCACCGACTGTTTTACAACGTCAACAATTTCTTCGGGTATGGTTTTCGAATCCAATATTTTTTCTGTCATCTTATTCTTTCCATGTTATGATTTAAGAATATTGCTGAAAAAGCTTTTTTTCTCTTCGGTCTCTTTTTGTGTCACCAGATTTCCCTCATCGTCAAAATAGCGCTTGATGGTTTTATGCATTTTATCGGCTGTAAAAGGTTTGGTTATATATTCGTTTGCCCCTCCTTCATTGAGTGCTACGTCTACCTTACCCATCGATTTTTCAGCAGTAACCATAATTATGGGGATGTGATCCGTATTACCTTTCTCCCGAACTGCTTTTGAGAACTCCACCCCTGTCATTTTGGGCATGTTCCAGTCTAAAAAAATGATTTCAATACTGTCGTCAAATTGATTGAGTGCATCTTCACCATTCATGGCTTCAACGTACTCAAAATCTGCAATCATCAATTGACTTAGTGCTCGTTTTACAGCACTTCTCATAATTTTAGAATCATCAACAATTAGTGCTCTGATTTGTGCCATGTTTGCGGATATTTAGCTTAAATTTTTGATTTACCAACAAAACTGAATCCCCGAATTTAGCCAGGTATCTACCATTTCATCTTTAGGATAATCTTTCTTACTTCAGGAAACTTCAAAAAACGAATTTGGCTCTGGACAGATAAATTCAAGACTTATGTACATTTTTGGTCTTTTAGTAATATTGACTTCCCTTTTGTTATCGGATTGAATCGTTAAAACTTTAGATTTATTTACAGTGATTCATTATTCAATCCGATTAATACTTTCAGCAGGTCCAATAGTCCATCTAATTAAATAAATAGTATAAATGAAGTACTCAGACACGTATATAAATTATTTAATGACAGTTGCTTATATACTTATTTGGTATTGGTGGGCAGAACACTACTTTGTTTACAGAAAAGAGAATCATTAATAATTCGATTAACCGTAGGGTATTCATTTATGAAGATACTATTGAGCTTGATGAGATTGTATCAAAAACTACGCTTATACGAGCTCCGTTTTCTTTTGCGGACTCTGATCTGAAGGTACAGTTTAATATTTTCATTACGAGTTCCATTGTATGCAAAGGTTCGTCATCAGTACCCTCTTCGGCTATTGAAAAAGATCGGCTCTTATTGGTTAGAATCAGATTAAGTATTTCTGAGGAAGATCTCTTACTGGTATCAACTGTGAATGTAATTGCAAAACCCGTATCTGCGTTCTCATTACTTACTTTAATAGTCTCTCCTTTCGGTATGAATTTCAGTAACATTACTATGATATTGTATAAAAAAAGTCTGATCAATGGAATATGATTTCTCAGATAGTACTCATCTCCTCTCTGTATATAGTCTACCTTTTTATCACCGTTCACCGCAAAGGATGTAGCATGTGAGCAAAGATCATCCAAAAACCAAGGCAATGATATCTTGTAATCCCCTGACTCTTCATCTGCAATAGATTTATTTTCAATATATCGTATTTGATTAACAATATTACTTACCTCATCAACACCCGCCTGGATTTTTTGTCTGTATCTGTCAATCTTTGTAAGATCTTTATCCCCCTTTAAACATATTTGTAAAAGTTCTAAATAGCCTGAAACAGCACTTAGAGGCGATTGTACATCGTGAAGGCTCTGGGAAAGAACCTTTTTCTGGAGTTGATTTAAGAGATTTTTTTTAACTAAATCCTCATTGTTTCTTCGCATTTAAACACCTTATTGGTTGTTTTATTTCTGGTGATTCAAATATAGATTTTTGGTTTGCATGATTTTCTTTAATCCCCCCGCCGATCTCAAATGTTACCATGCAATAACTATATAATGATATTATCTAAAATACTACTTTCCATTCTCCAACTTCTGAAAATCAGTTAATCTGAAGTTGTGATAAATTTATCTCTGGACTTGCCTATAACATTGTGGGTTTCTGCTCCCCGTGTTTCTCATAGTTAAAATGTATCGTTATTTTTTTACCTTCTATTCGTTGTTTATTTCAATGAGACGATTTCTTCTGATGATAACAAAGACTATAAAATTCAACATCGAATGAATACTGAAATCGAACGTCTGCAGATACTAATTATCGAAGACAGCACTCCGGATTTTATACTAACGGAGTCCTATTTATCGGCTAAATTTGAACATTTTAAAGCCACACATGTAAAAACCGCGACTGATGCCGTTTCTGAGCTAAAAAAAAGTAAAAACAGTGCGTTTGATGTTATTTTATTAGACCTTTCGCTGCCAGATAATGAAGGTGAAAAGCTTATCAGATTAATACAGGCTCAAGCCCCTTATACACCTATTGTAATTTTAACGGGCTACTCAAACATCGATTTTAGTATTAAATCTTTATCTATGGGCATCAGCGATTATCTGCTTAAAGATGAAATTACGCCTGCACTTCTCCAAAAAAGTATTCTTTACTCTATTCAAAGATATCATTTTTCCTCAAAGTTAAAACAGAGCAGGGATAACTACAGCTCACTGGTAAATAATATTAAGGAGACGGTATACAGAACTGATATAGGCAATGATTTTAAACTTTTATTTATTAGCTCCCACATTGAAAAACTCACCGGCTATCCTCCAACATATTTTACGGAACCTGGTCAAAAAACTTTATTCAATTTAATTCATCCTGACGACCGTATTAAAGTTAAACAGTGTATAGAAGATGCAGTCGAAAACGGTTGTGGATGGGAACTGGAATATCGACTCCTTCACAAAGATCGCTCCATCAGGCACGTCATTGATAAAGGAAACTTGTTTTATAATAAGGAGGATGATTGCCATTACTGCGATGGGTGTATTCTTGATATCACGGACAGGAAAAAAATTGAAGAACAGCTGCAGTTACGGGAAGAAGTGTTTAGAAGCATTTTTGAAAACGCAGCCATTGGCATGGGAGTGACTGATGTAGACGGTACCATCCAAAAAGTGAACAGTAGCCTTTGTACCATACTCGGATATTCAAAAAAGGAATTGATAGGAAAAAACACTTTGGATTTGGTTCATCCTCACCTTTTACGAAAAAACCTTCGCAATATGAGTCAATTGCTACAGGGAACTATAGACTTTTTCCATTCCGAAGAGAAATATATTCATAAAAAAGGCCATACCGTGTGGTGTATACTCTCTGTTTCTTTAGTTCGCGACGATGCGGGGATTCCTGTTAATTTTATTGGACAGATAACCGATATCACTGATAAGAAAAATGTAGAACTTGAGCTGGAAAAACTTAACCAAAATCTCGAAACTAAGGTAGCAGAGAGAACAAGACTACTCGAGTTTGCAAATAAAGAACTGGAATCCTTCAGCTATTCAGTCTCTCATGATCTAAGAGCACCCTTGCGGGCTATTGATGGTTTTAGCCAGGTTATCCTTGAAGATTACTCAGAAAAACTGGATAAAACCGGCCATGATTATTTAAACAGGATTCGATCAGCCTCACAAAAGCTATCCAGGCTCATTGACCATTTTCTTGCACTGGCTAAAGTATCCAGAACGAGTATTGAAAAGAAAACCGTGAATCTTTCCAATATTGTTGAAAATGTTGCGGAGATGCTTAAAACCTCTGATCCTGACAGAAACGTAACCTTCGAAATCGAAAAAAACATAATGGCCTATGCTGACCCCCGCTTAATAAGAACCGTTATTCAAAATCTCATTGAAAACGCCTGGAAATATACGTCCCTTGAAAAAAAAGCCAGAATTGAATTCGGGCAGCTGCAAAAAGATCAAAACCCTGTTTATTTTGTAAAAGATAACGGTGCGGGTTTCGACATGAAATTTTATGAAAATTTATTTCAACCATTCAGAAGGCTGCATAAAGAAAAAGACTATTCAGGCTCTGGAATTGGTCTTGCAACCGTGAACAGGATTATCGAGAGACACAGTGGGAAAATTTGGGCATATTCAGAAGTAGGCAGCGGATCCGTTTTCTATTTCACTCTATCGTAGTGACCTCTGAAATATTAAAGTTTTGACCTTTCAGTTATATAATGAAACATCCTAGGAAAATAGCATACAACATTATTGTTTTTTAGATAAAAGAGTATATATTTCTTCTATAAGGAGAGGAGTAGAATTTGCATTAAAAAACAATAAAACGCGTAGTTCTATGGAACATTATTTACGCTTTTAAATAAGAGGAGTTTAAGTTATTAACACATAACCTTTCAAAAGAAAATGGTATCAATAAAAACAATTCTTTTAATTGAAGATAACAGTGATGATGCCATTCTGACAATGCGGGCTTGGAAAAGGTAGCATTTGAGTTTAAACTTGATCTTGCCAAAAATGGCCCCGAAGCTTTAGAGATACTCCATAATTATGTTTCTGATGGCACAGCCCTGCCCAGTCTGATACTTCTCGATTTAAACCTGCCGGAAGTAAACGGCATTGAAGTCCTGAAAAAAATAAAATCAGATGATAAAACCAAGCGAATACCAGTGGTAATCCTAACCTCCTCAATCGATTCAGGTGATATGCGTCAATGCATGGATCTGGGGGCCAATAGCTACATTCAAAAACCTGTTGATTTTATTGAGTTTATTGAAGTTGCTAATCTGATAGGAAAGTACTGGCTATCGTTGAATGAGACGAATTAAATCTAATTATATTTTTCAATTCATTAATGAGAAAAAAAATTCGACTATTGGTCATAGAGGACTCAGAAGATGACAAAGATTTACTATTACTCCATTTAAAACGAGGTGGTTTTGATATTACATCTCGTCGGGTCGATAATAGGGAAGATCTAAAAGACACACTCGACTCTGAGCCTTGGGATCTGATTATAAGTGATTACTTCATGCCTGCATTTAACGGCATTTCCGCTCTAAAAATAGTAAAAGAAAGCGGCTTGGATATTCCCTTTATACTGGTATCGGGTGCCGTTGGTGAAGAAATTGCTGTAGAAGCGATGAAAGCCGGGGCTCACGATTTTTTCATGAAAGATAACCTTACCCGGTTAATACCGGCTATAGAACGAGAATTAAGGGAGGCTAAAAACCGATCCGAACACAGAAAAATTGAACAACAAAGACAGCGTTTAGAACAACTTGTACAGCAAAGCCTGAATGAAATCTACATATTTGATAGTAATACGCTACAATTTGAATATGCCAACGAATCTACACTCCGGAATCTCGGGTACACCCACGAAGAATTGATGCAGTGTACACCCCTCGATTTGAAAAAAGAGTATGATAGAACGAGTTTTTTTCATGATCTTCACCCTCTTTTAGATGGATCAAAACAGAAAATCGTTTTAAATACATTTCATCAAAGAAAAGATGGTACAGAGTATCCTGTTGAAGCTCACGTACAAATTATAGAAGAAGGGGACCGAAAACTTTTCACTGCTACGATATTAGACCTGACAAGCCATAAGAGAAGTGAAAATATTATTTCTAAACAGAAAAAACTTGCAAAACAGCTTGCATTAAACAGCAAATATAAGTCTGAGTTTTTGGCTAATATGAGCCATGAGTTTCGAACTCCCCTAAACTCTATCATACTACTCAGTAAATTACTACGTAAGAAGAAAGATTCTTTTTCCAATAAAGGGCAGGTGGAGTATGTTGATGAAATTTACAAATCTGCCCATTCGCTTATGTCGTTGATTAATGATGTATTGGATGTATCAAAAATTGAAGCCGGTGAAATGAGCTTCAATGTAAAAGAGCTGAAGGTTTCAGAATGGTTCTCAAATATTACAGGCAGTTTTAAACTTTTAGCAGAAGATAAAGGGCTTCAATTTACTATAAAAAACAATGTTGATTCTGATTTTACAATGCTAACAGATCCATTGCGTGTGGAGCAGATTCTCAAAAACTTTTACTCGAATGCCATCAAGTTTACAGAAGACGGATTTATTACCGCTACAGTCTACCTTCCTACTGAAAAAGAGTACAGCCATCTTAATCTTCGCGAAACCGAAGTTATTGCATTTTCAGTTAAAGACAGCGGCATTGGTATTAATAAAAAAGATCGCCGTAATATCTTTGAAGCCTTTCAGCAGGTAGATAGCTCCGCAGAACGTAAATTTAAAGGTACTGGATTAGGATTATCGATTAGTAAACAAATAACTAAGAGCCTGGGAGGAGCCATTTCACTGGTAAGCAGTCCCGGAATGGGCAGCACATTTACAGTATACCTGCCGGTTAACAGCAGTACATGTATCGAAGAAAAAAACTTTAAGGTAGAATCCATTCAAAAATTAGTTTCTCGATCAGCACCCAATCTACACTCTTTTTCACTCGAAACCGGTGTACCAGTGGCAGTCTCAGATACAATTGACAGTGATTTTAAAATATTACTGGCTGACGATAGTGAATTACACGTCACTGCGCTGAAAGAACTTATTGATAGCGAAAACAAAACCTGCCTTATCGCTAATACTGCTAAAGAAACCTATACGATATTGGAGCAATCTAATCCGGATTTGCTAGTCCTTGATCTCGGGTTACCCGATGCTGATGGTTTTGATGTGATTAAAAGAGTGAGAGAGACCTACTCCTCTAAACATCTACCCATCATTGTTTATTCAGGAAGAGATCTTTCTTCAACCATTAAAAACAAATTTAGCGAATTGGTTAACTCATTTGTTACCAAAACCAGCGGCAGTTTTAAGGTTTTAAATGATACCATTGATGCTTTACTAACACCCGGTAAGGATCCATCCCTGCAGCAGAATGAACTAAATGAACACTTCTTATTAGAAAATAAGAGGATTTTAATTATCGATGATGATGAAAGAAATCTATATTCACTCTCGAAATCACTTGAAGAGTATTCTTTCCAGTTATTTACCGGTAAAAATGGCCTGGAAGCTCTTAACTTTTTAGAAACAAATGAAGTGCCAGACCTGATTTTAATGGATATTATGATGCCAAAAATGAATGGTTTAGATGCCATATCAAAAATTGAAGAAAACAACATCTGGGCACAAATTCCAATTATCGCTGTAACGGCAAAAGCAACACCCAAAGACAGAATAAAGTGTCTTGAAGCGGGCGCATCTGACTATGTATCGAAACCTATCGACATAGATTATTTGATATCGAAAATGATTCACTGGCTAAAAAAGCATTCATAAGGAATGATATTTCAAACAAAGTTGTCATACTTTTAGTGCAAAATTATACCTTTAATAATGGTTTCAAGGATTAATAGCTCAAACTTGTCAAGAACTCAAAAGCTTTACGCTATTGAGAGTATTAAAACTGCAATTCTATCCGGTAATGACGAGGAACAAAACCGAGAAGTAGAAAGGGTTCTTGATGAATTTGCAGATATACATTCAGAGGACGAGCTTGATGGCAGCCCAAAAGAAGTGGTTGAAGACGATGACTCTGCACTCTATCGTTCACTTTATAGTCCCTCCTCCAGTTTTGATTTTTTTGATCTTCTTTATACTCCGGGGGATGAAAATCTGCAAGACATCCGAATGAATTTGCAAAATTATTCGCCTCATACATCCAGTCAGAGTTCCGTTACTATGCATGTATTAAAAAGTACAGTAGATGAAACGATGAGGGAGAGTTACTATGAAATGAGCAATTACTTTTTTGTATCCATGGAAGGAATCCATGTAAATCAATACATATAACTTCTTTTCACGGCTTAGCGTAACTGGGTTCATACGTAAACTAAACTCAGATTAATATTGCAATTGTCAGGGCTACAGTTGAGATAATCAATGCTACAACTGACATAAAGACCGCAATTTTAAATTTTCTGCTCTCTATTTCCAAGTCGGCAAGAGCAGAAGCTACCAGGGGAAAGTTAACACTCATTCCCTCAAATTTCAGTGAAGCAAAAAATGTTGTTCTTTCCCCTTTTTCATCCACATAACTGTATTTTTTATTGAAGTGATAGTAAAGTCTCCCAAAAATCATATCCTCTTCAACACCACACTCCTCAGCTACTTTCCCAATGTCTATAGGTACACGAACGCGGGTTACCCTGTCTGGCTCTTTCCGGGCATACTCTTTAAACGACGAATGGTATCTATTGTAGATTACCTTGAGTATCTCCAGGTCACTTGGAATTTTATTCATAATCAAAAGAGTTGGTTAAAACGGTAAATGTAGTTTTCCGAAAAGATTCAACGTGCTATTACTTGTTTATCGGAATGAATATCAATTTCTTTAGGGGAAAATTATAAATTAACAGTGCCATTGGGAGATTTTTTAACTACCGTCCAAAAAAGTGTGGGTGTACTCAGGTCTGCTTACGGATCTATCCATTGTTCAGAGATATGTCCGGGTGGGGCATCATCTTTGTACAAGCATCCTGCCCACAAACTAAACTGCCCCGGAGCGGGCAGTACATAGCGCCCCGGCCGGGGCGCCTTCCTTTACAGACGACTTCACTCTTACAAAGATATCGCACCTCCGGTGCGGTTTGCCATTGTTGGATTTGTAACATGCCATGGCAGTATTCAACGATAAGGCCTCCTTTTTATGAGCTCACCTTTGACAAGAGTGTTAGAAATTTATGGGTTGGTTTGGACTTCCTGTGCTTCTAGACAAGTACAAGAGCTTTTACTATACGACCGGACAAACCTGTTCAACAAGTTATATCTACCTATTGGAAAGGAATATGCCCCGGAGCGGGCATTAATTTTGTATAGGCAACCTACCCTCAACCCTCAACTGCCCCGGAGCGGGCAGTACATAGCGCCCCGGCCGGGGCACCTCTCTTTACAGACGACTTGATTCTTACAAATATATCGCACCTCCAATTTCTCTTGCTTTATCAGGGTCAATATCTTGTAATGGTTTTGACCCGTGATACAATGCTTTCCAAGCTTATCTGCGAACCAGGGCTGAATAAACAACCCACCTTTTGTTAGTGGTTAGTAGACCATCTACCATAAAAAAAGCTCCCCCGGTGTCTTTACCGGGGGAGCTGTGCTGCTTGCCTTTAGGTCGGTTTCTGAGTTCAGAGGTGGGCTTTTGTTTCCAAAGCTCCTATTGTTATTCTCTGTCTCTTCACCGTTATCGTTGTTACGGTTCGCTGTCAGATTCAGGTTTAGGTTATCATTAACCGAGAAACCCTAGAACGGACTGTGGTCCCATGTTCGCCTGTGCCAGTGCAGAGGTTGCCGTCTGCTGCAGAATCTGAAGTCGTACAGATTCACTCTGTTCCTTCGCAAAGTCAGCATCCATAATACGGCTGACTGCAGAATCGTTCGCGCTGATGGACTGAGACAAAGTCACTTCACGGACACTTAGAGACGACTGAGCAATACCAATGTCGTTCACTCGTCCAGACATACTGCTGATGGCGTTGTCAATATCGCCAATGAAAGATCTGAACTGATCGGCTGTAAAGTCCGTAAGTTCTAATGCGCCCTGGCCTGACGATTTCTCTGTGGCTGAGGCTGCTTCTGCTGCTTCTAAGGAAGTAGTGCCCGCAGTTCCTAAATCAGTACCAGTGAATGTTGCGGTATACTGTTTATCAGTATCAGCATTTGAAAGTGTAATTCCATCATTTGTGTCGTTTACACTGGCTGTAAAACCTTCAATATCCAAAGCATTCACTGCATCAGCTACTTCCTGCATACTAGTGGCATCTACTGTTGATGTATCGATTGTAAGTGAGGAAACAGAACCCGCGGTTGCACCGTCCTGATCCAATACAGTAATTGAAGTAATTTCAGAAGAAGTCGCCGCGCTTACAGCCACTCCACCAATAGATGCACCCGCAACATCTGCTGTCTGCGCATCATAAGCAGCTGTTGAACCTTCAAACAACTCATTCACGTTCACTGCCTCTAATTCTGTCGTAATTGTGTCCGCTCCTCTCTCACCCACCTGGAACGTCATCGACAGATTATCTGTAAAGGTTGAGGCTCCACTGGCGTCTGTGGCTCCATTCAGAAGCTGAAAATCCTGGAATACGGTTTGGTTCGCTACTTCATTAATATCAGCCCCAAGCGACTCAATTTTATCGGCAATAAAGTTTCTCTCTTCAGCGCCTAATGTGTCGTTAGCTGCCTGTGTTGCCAGGGATTTCATCTCAATCAGGCTATCCATTGTCTGGTCAAAGCTGGACTCTGCAATATCGAGTACCGATTTCGCATCACCCACGTTAGACATTGCCTGCTCCAGGCCGGCTACCCTACTGTTCAATTTAGTAGCAATTGAAAATCCGGCAGCATCGTCCTCTGCACGGTTAATCCTTAAACCAGTTGAAAGTCTCATCTGGTTTTCAGAGAGGCTTTTGTTAATTCTATTCAGCGAAAGCTGAGAATCTTGTGATTGTATGTTTGTGTTTACTCTGTTAAGATCGCCAAAACTTGCCATGGTAATTCACCTTTTTTTTTGT
>Ga0102932_1001548_pt1 | contig 11904 bp, 8 predicted proteins | sample SalPonR1_C_D2_MG_FD_78212 | JGI IMG/M metagenome (GOLD analysis project Ga0102932, IMG submission 78212) | Salt pond soil microbial communities from South San Francisco under conditions of wetland restoration - Salt Pond MetaG R1_C_D2_MG | ecosystem: Environmental > Aquatic > Marine > Intertidal...
AGGTCTTGTTGAAACGCTCGGTTGCTGTTTTGTTAATCTCATTGATGGTCTCGCGAAGCTCCTGCTCGGCTTTATGGAGGTCTTCAATCTGCTCTTCATAAAAGTCGAGCCGCTCTTTCTCTTCTTCAAACTCCTCGATGGCCAGCGGGTTTACATCGCCGATCTTGTTCAGCTTCTGCCGTAGCCAGCTGATGCGTTCTTTGGCTTCCTCCGGTTCTTTATCTTCCGGCAGCGTAACATCGATCTGGTCCATCAGTATGCCGTAAGTGTCCCAAATATGATCGGAGAGGTTCTCGATTTGCATCTCGAACTTCTCTTTGGCCATGGCCAGGTGATGCACCAGCTCCATGTTTACCTCCTTGCGGCGCCTCACCTCTTTCAGCTCTTTTTCAATCTCATTGATATTGCCGCGCTGTTTGGCAGAACTCTGCTCGGCTTCCTCCAGGGCTTTGTCGGCCTCTTTTTTCTTCTGGCGGTTCTTTTCAAGCTCGTCTTCGTACTGTTCAATGGATGACTTGTACCGCTCAATGCGTTTCTTGGCTTCTTCGGTTTTCTCAGAACGCAGTTCCAGCCGCTCTTTAACACTTTTTATGCCGTTTTCCGCCCGTTTTATGTCCCGTTCGTGATTTTCAACCTTGTTCTGCAGGTCCTGGTGTTTCAGCTGGGCATCATTGTAGCGGCTTTGGGCAATGGAGCGCTCCTCTTCAAGGTCCTGTAGCTCCTGTTTTTTCTCTTCCTGCTGTTCATTAAGGTCTTTTAGTTGGTTCTGCAGCTCTTTCTGTTTGGGCTGCAATCCATCAAGCTTCTCCTGGGCATTGCCTTCACTGCTAATCAGCGATTCCCGCCTGTTCTTCAGCTCGCCGATATTTTTTTCATAGACCTGTATCTTGGAGTCGAAGCTGTTGATGCGGTTTTCAATATTCCTTACTTCTTTCTCTTTTCCTTTCAGCTCCTGCTCCAGTTCTTGAAGATTGATTTCTTCGTACTCCTCCTGAACCTCCTTCAGTTCCTCTTGGGCTTTTTCAATTCTGGAGCTTGCCTTTTCGGACTTGTTTTCCAGTTTTTCAATCTTGTCCTTCATTCCAACCCTGATGCCGGCATTCTTACTCTTGCTTCCGCTTTGCAGGAACCGGTTGGAAGTTATGACTTCCCCTTCGAGGGTCACACCGATATTTCGGCTGCCCTGTAGCTTTTTGTGTGCTTCCTCAACCGAGTCGAAAACGAGCACATTACCGAGCAGTAGCTGACTAAGGGGTTCAAATTTTTTCTGTGTTTCAGCCTGATGGAAAAGGGAATCTCCTTCAACTTCGTAGCTGTCGCTCAGTCGGTCGAGTGGAATAAAAGTTGCCCGGCCCTTATCCTCATCCTTGAGCAGGGAGGCAGCCTTCCGGGCATCAGACAGGGTATTGACTACCACAAAGTTCAGCGACTCGCCAAGTACAGCTTCCAGGGCTACGGCATGCTCTTCATCGGTCGAAAGGATATTTGAAACGACGTCAAGCAGTTCAAATTGATCCTGGTGCTCATCCAGCAGGTACTGTACGCTGGATGGGAACGCTTCATTGGAATTGGCGATGTCTCTGAGCAGTGAAATTTCTGACTCTATAGAATCCAGGCTGCTCTGGTAACTGCGTACCTGGTCCTTCAGCTCATCGCGCGTTTGGCTTAGGGACTCGCGTTTTTCTTTTGCGCTGCTGAGTATTTCCTGCTGCTTTTTTTGGCCTTCCCGGGCTGTCTCCAGCTTTTCGGACAGCAGCCCTTTTTCACCTTTAAAGTTTTCTATCTCGTCTTCGAGATCTTCAATTTCCTCGCGAATGCGGATAAGATCGCCTTCGGTATTTTCCAGTTTCGACTCGATTCTGATCCGCTCGGATTGAAGTTCGTTGAGCTTGCGGTTAGTCTCACTGAATTCCTGCTCCAGCTGCCTCAAATTTTCCCGTATAGAGGAGTACTTCTGCTGTACGGAGGTGTACTTCTCTTTGGAATCTTTGAGGTTCTGCTCGGCTTTTTGAAGATCTTTCTCAAAGGTTTCAAGTTTGTTCTGACTGTTTTGAAAGAGTTCACGCAGGTCTTTTAAATCTTGCTTGCCTTGCTCAATATCCTTGGTGTACTGCTCGATGACTCCTTCTTCATTACTGATCTTCTCTTTGGTAATGCGGAGGTTGGTCTCGGTATCCTGAATTTTGGAATGGAGCTGGCTTACCCGGCGCTGAGCTTCGGCCTGGTTGCGTTCTTTTTCGTTGAGGGCATTTCTTGCGGCTTCCTCAGCCTGTTCCAGCTTATCAGCTTTGGCAATGATCTCTTTCTTCTCTTTTTCCGCATTTGCAATGCGTTCCTGCAGCGGTTCCAGCTCTTCCTGTATTTTTTTGTATTCGTGCAGGTTCAGTGCCTTGTCGAGGTGTTCCAGCTCTTTGCGGTATTTCTTCGCTTTCTGGGCTTTCTCCGCCTGTATTTCCAGGGAGCGGGTGTTTTTTCGAACCTCTACCAGGATGTCTTCCACGCGCTGGAGGTCTTTTTGCGCTTCATCCAGTTTGCGGAAGGTCTTCTTACGCTTCTCTTTGTACCGGGTAACTCCGGCTGCTTCTTCAAAAAGACGCCGCCGGTCATTATTCTTGTCATTGAGGATCTCTTCAACCATCTTGAGCTCAATAACCGAATAGGCATCCGAGCTCATGCCCGTATCCATAAACAGCTCGGAAATATCCTTCAGCCGGCAGGTGGTTCCGTTGATGAGATATTCGCTCTCTCCCGAACGGTACAGGCGCCTGGATATGGTAACTTCGTTATACTCTGTGGGCAGCAGGCCTTTGTTATTCACAAAAGTAAGGGCAACTTCGGCCATGCCGAGAGCATTCTTCTTGGCAGTGCCATTGAAAATGACGTTAGTCATACTGGCGGAACGCAGCAGGGTGGGGCGCTGCTCGCCAAGCACCCAGCGCATGGCATCTACTATATTCGATTTACCGCACCCGTTGGGACCGACTATCGCGGTAATGCCCTTGTCGAATTTCACCTGGGTTTTATAGGCAAAACTCTTGAAGCCCTGTAATTCTAGCTCGGATATATACATCTACTAATGATCAAGTGACAAGCACCAAATAACAAACAAATGAAAATGACAGAAACTCAAAACGAGTATAAACGGATGATCCGCCGTATTGAATGTATTTATTCGAATTTGTGATTTGTTTGTTATTTGCGATTCGTGTGTTGGAGATTAAACCTAAACTGTCATAATCTCTTTTTCTTTCTGTTCCAGAAGCTCGTCAATTTTTTTGGTATGCTGATCGGTAATTTTTTGAATCTCTTCTTCCGATTCAAATTTTGAATCTTCCGGCAGTGATTCTTCCTGCACTTTTTTCTTGATTTCATCATTGGCGTTGCGGCGCGTATTCCGAACGCTGATGCGGGCGTCTTCAGCCATTTCACCGCAGCGCTTCACCAAATCTTTACGGCGCTCTTCAGATAAAATGGGCAGAGGTATGCGTATGATATTTCCGTCATTGCTTGGATTCAGTCCAAGCCCGGCCGACATGATCGCTTTTTCAATATCTTCCATTGCCGATTTATCGTAAGGCTGTACGGTAAGCATGCGCGCTTCGGGTGCGCTTACATTTGCCAGCTGATTTAAGGGGGTTTTGCTGCCGTAATAGTCAACCTTAACCCCGTCAAGCAGTGAGGGCTGAGCCTTCCCTGCCCTCACATGCGACAGCTCGGTTTTAAAATAATTCACGGCCTCGTCCATCTTATTATTGGCCTGTTTGATTATGGACTGCAACTCCTTAGGTATCATAATTTTCTCAATCTGGTTAGAAGTTTGTAAACGGCAATAGAGTCAATAAAAACTGAAGTTAACAAATCTAGCTTTCTTCCCAAACAACCTTGGAGCCTACGTCGCTGTCACCGTTAAGTGCTTTCTTGAGGTTGCCTACTATGTTCATGTTAAAAACAATCAGGGGCGTCTCATTTTCCCGGCACAGTGTGAAAGCGGTCAGGTCCATGATATCCAGCCTGCGGTTGAGGACTTCATCTCCGGTGATGGTCTGGAATTTTTTGGCTTCCGGTTCTTGCTCCGGGTCGGCGTCATATATTCCGTCAACGCGGGTGCCTTTCAATATAACCTCGGCTTCAACTTCAATGGCACGCAGGGCCGCTGCAGTATCAGTTGTGAAATACGGGTTGCCGGTGCCTGCTCCGAAAATGACTACGCGTCCTTTTTCGAGGTGTCGAATGGCCCGCCGCCTGATATAGGGCTCGGCGATTTCTTCCATGCGTATGGCTGACATCAGGCGGGTATGGACGCCCTTACGTTCTAAGGCGTCCTGAAATGCCATGCTGTTGATCATGGTTGCCAGCATGCCCATGTAATCGCCCTGAACCCGGTCCATGCCTTCGGTGGCTCCCTTAACGCCACGAAAGATATTTCCGCCGCCGATTACCACGCACAGTTCGTAGCCTTCATCGTGTACGGATTTGATTTCATTGGCATACTGGGTAAGAATGTTCCCGTCTATTCCGTGTCCCTGCTCTCCTAGAAGTGCTTCTCCGCTTAGCTTGAGTAGTATACGTTTGTATTTGTTGGCCACAATTATCCTTTTTTACTGCTGTTTTAAATCGTTTATATATAAAAAAAAGGCTACCGAATTGGTAGCCTTTTTATCAGAAAAAATGATTAGGAATCATTGCCCAGCTGCAGCCGGTGAAATGATTTAACCAAGGGGGTATCATTTTGCTTGAGATACTCCTTAACGGAAAGGCTGTTGTCTTTTACGAATTTCTGTTCAAGCAGAACACGCTCTTCATAAAACCTTCTGAGTTTTCCTTGTGCCGCCTTCTCTGCAATTTCTTCAGGTTTTCCTTCATTCAGAAGCTGGTCTTTGGCAATCTCCAGCTCCTTTTCAACGATGGTGCTGTCCACTCCGTCTCTGGTAACTGAAAGAGGTTTCATTGCGGCAACCTGCATGGCAATATCCTTGCCAATGTCGGCGTCGTCAATTTCGCCCTCAAATTCTACCAACACGCCCAGTTGGTTGCCGGGGTGAATATAGGAGACCAGCTGGCCGTCGGACTTTGCAAGTACTACGCGGTTGATCTCAATCTTTTCACCGATCTTACCGACCATGTCTTTCAGGTGGTCTTGAACCGTAAGCCCGTCAACATTTGCTTTCATCAGATCTTCTACAGACTCAAGCTCTTCTTCAAAGACCAGGCTTACAAATTGGTCTGCCCGTTTCTGGAAGTCTTCATTTCGCGCAACGAAGTCGGTCTCGCAATTGATTTCCAGGGCAGCTGCTTTTGAGCCGTCATCGCTTACCTTAGTGACAATCAGTCCCTGGTTGGCTTCACGGTCGGATCTTTTCTCGGAAAGCTTCTGTCCTTTCTTTCTTAAAATTTCAATGGCTCTGTCGAAGTCGCCATCCGCTTCCTCAAGGGCCTTCTTGCAGTCCATCATGCCGGCCCCGGTTTGTTCTCGTAATTCTTTTACGTCTTTCGCAGAAATACTCATTTTGAGTTGCTCTGTTTAGTGTTGGTGTTAAATATGTTGGTCAGTGTCGGTAGGCTGAAACTACTCTTCTTCGTCAGACCCTTCACTTTCGTCTTTTCTTCGTCGGGTACGTCGTTTTCCTGTAGCTTTGGTCGCCTTTTTCGTCTTTTTCTTGGCTTCTGCCTGTTTTGCTTCCTCGGCAGCCTGTTCCATCAGTTCTTCTTCATTCTGCGCTTCACGTTCAGCGTTTCCTTCGATGATGGCATCGGCTACTTTGCCGGCAATTAGCTGTATGGTACGTGCCGAGTCATCGTTGCACGGTACTATATAGTCAGGCGTATCAGGGTCACTGTTGGTATCCACCATAGCGACGATCGGAATATTCAGCTTGATCGCTTCATTAACGGCAATGTGCTCTTTAATAGTATCAACGATGAAAACAGCGCCGGGCAGACGATTCATGTTGGCGATACCGCCCAGGGTCTGTTCCAGCTTTTCGCGCTCACGATCGAGCATGAGTGCCTCTTTCTTGGTCAGCTCTTCAAAGGTACCGTCTTTTTCCATGCGGTCAATCTCTTCCATTCGGGAGATGCTCTTTTTAACCGTGCTAAAGTTGGTAAGCATACCTCCTAACCAGCGATGGGTGATATAAGGCATTCCGCATCGGATAGCTTCGGTTTTTACAATATCCTGAGCTTGTTTTTTGGTCCCGACAAAAAGAATGGTTTTCCCGGATCGGGCCAGTTTGGCAACTTCATCAAGAGCTTCCTGGAAAAATTTCTGAGTCTTTTTCAGGTCAATGATGTGAATTCCGTTACGCTCCATGAAGATGAATTCTTTCATCTTCGGGTTCCAGCGACGGGTAAGGTGACCGAAATGGGCACCGGATTTCAATAGTTCTTCTAGATTAGGTGCAGTAGGCATAAGTTATGTACTTGGTTTTGAGTTTATCCGCTACACAGGTCGTTCCCGGCGCTAATCCCGTCCTGACATCTGTCGAGACCGGACACCCGGCGCACTAGGTCGCTGCGTATGTGTGATTAGTGTTTAGTTTGCTAGTTAGTAGTTATCAGTTATTAGATTAGTATGACCATATACCAATAACAAATAACGAATAACCGATAACGAATTATCGTTTAGAGAACTGAAACTTCTTACGGGCTTTAGGCTGACCGTACTTCTTGCGTTCAACCATACGATCATCACGGGTAAGAAGATCATGTGACTTGAGCACGCCATGTAGTTCTTCATCATGGTCGTCAAGTGCACGGGCCAGGGCATGCTGAATAGCACCGGACTGTCCGGTGATTCCGCCGCCGCGAACGGTTACCTTGATATCGAACTGGCCGTTCAACTCGGTTACATCCAGCGGAAGTGTTGCAATATTGCGATGAGCCTGGGTTGAGAAATAGTTATCCAGCTCTCTGTCGTTAACCAGAAAGTCTCCGCTTCCCGGTTTAATATAAAGTCGTGCTGTCGAGGTCTTTCTGCGACCTATAAAGTTTTTCTGTTCCATGTATTACTTAAAGCTCGATTTTTTCTGGTTGTTGCGCTTCTTGATTGTGAACCGGGCCGGCATAAATCCGGACGTTGGTTAAAAGCTTGCTGCTCAGCTTGTTCTTAGGCAGCATCCCTTTGATCGCATTCTTGATGAGGAAGGTTGGGTCTTTTTCCATCATCTCTTCCGCTGTGGTAAAGCTTTCACTTCCGGGATATCCGGTATGGCGGAAGTACTTTTTGTCCTGCATTTTCTTGCCGCTAAGTTTAACTTTTTCGGCATTGATCACTACAACATTGTCACCCATATCCATGTGGGGGGTGAAAGTAGGCTTGTTTTTGCCACGAAGTATGGTGGCTACCTTGCTTGCAAGGCGACCTAAAGGTTGATCTTCGGCGTCAACGAGAACCCAGTTTTTATCTATGTCACTTTGTTTTGCCGAGAAAGTCTTATAACTGTTTGTATCCACGGTTAAAAATATTTATAAAATTGCTTTTTCATGAAGTCCCGCAAAATAGGCTTCTTTTCGACAATTTGCAACGGCCTTTTGCAGAAAAAATATTGAATCGGTGGCTGATGCGGCATGTTCCGGGTTTGCGGTAAAATGTTATATAATATCTGTATAAATACACCCGCGAAATAAGACATTCACTAAAAATAATAGTAACTTCAGGGATAAGAAAAATAGTCAAAAATTAACTCATAGTAGATCATCCAATGAATACTCAAGTGAATCTGGACCAGGTTAAATCTGAGTTCGAAACAGGTCAGGGCAAAGCCTCATACTACAGTCTTCAAAAACTGGAAGAGCAGGGCTTCAGTAATATCAAAAAGTTGCCGTTTTCCATCCGCATTCTGCTGGAGTCGGTACTCCGCGAGCACGACGGATACGCCATTACCGATAAGGACATTAAGCTGCTGGCAGATTACAATCCCAAAGACCCAAAAGGGGAGATTCCCTATAAGCCTTCGCGTGTGGTTCTTCAGGATTTTACCGGTGTTCCCGCAGTGGTAGACCTGGCGGCCCTTCGGTCGGCGATGGAGCGCATGGGAGGAAACCCGCAATCCATCAACCCGCAGGTGCCGGTTGATTTGGTAATTGACCACTCGGTGCAGGTTGACATGTTCGGGCAGGAATATGCCTTTATGTATAATGTGGAGAAAGAATTTGAACGCAATCGCGAACGCTATGAGTTTCTGAAGTGGGGCCAGAAGGCATTTGATAATTTCCGTGTAGTTCCTCCCGGACGCGGAATTGTTCACCAGGTAAATCTTGAATACCTGGCACAGGGAGTATTTACCCGGACTGAAGAGGACGGTTCTACGGTCGCCTATCCCGATACGCTTGTTGGTACTGACTCGCACACCACTATGATTAATGGCCTGGGTATCCTGGGATGGGGTGTTGGCGGAATTGAGGCGGAAGCTGCCATGTTGGGCCAGCCGATCCACATGCTGGTACCGGAAGTAGTTGGCGTAAAGCTCTCAGGCAAGCTCCGCGAAGGAGTTACGGCTACCGACCTGACGCTGACCGTTACCGAAATGCTGCGGCGCCACGGCGTGGTTGGCAAATTCGTTGAATTTTATGGCGACGGCCTCAGCAACATGAGTCTTCCCGACCGTGCCACTATTGCAAATATGGCTCCCGAATATGGAGCAACGATGGGCTTCTTCCCGGTTGACAAAGAATCCATTCGCTATATGAGACGTACCGGCCGGGATGAGAAGCAAGTGCAGCTGGTAGAGAACTACCTGAAAGCGCAGGGCCTGTTCCGAACCGATGGCATGGTGGAACCCGAATACACCGATCATTTGTCACTCGATCTCGATGATGTTGAAACGTCACTGGCCGGACCAAAACTGCCGCATGACCGTATCACACTGCCAAATATGAAGTCAACCTTTGAAAACAGCCTCACCAGCGACAACCCCACCATGGGCTTTAACCTGGCACAGGAACAGCTGGCCAATAAGGGAACCTTTACGAACGGCCAGGAAATTGAGATGAAGCACGGCGATGTGGTTATTGCAGCAATCACCAGCTGTACCAACACATCCAACCCAAGTGTGATGCTGGGTGCCGGAATTGTCGCCAAAAAGGCGCTTGAGAAAGGGCTTTCAGTACCGCCTTATGTGAAAACCTCACTGGCGCCGGGCTCAAGGGTCGTAACGGATTACCTCGAAGAAGCCGGCCTTACCGATTATATGGATGAGCTTGGCTTTAACCTGGTAGGATACGGTTGCACCACCTGTATCGGTAACTCAGGCCCTTTGCCGGAAGCGGTAGAGAAGGCTGTTAAGGACGGAGAGCTTATCGTAGCCGGTGTATTGTCCGGCAACAGAAATTTTGAGGGTCGTATTCACCCTTATGTCAAAGCCAATTACCTGGCTTCGCCGCCGCTGGTCGTTGCCTACGCCCTTGCCGGAACCGTAGATATCGACCTGGCCAACGAGCCGCTTGGCAAGGATAAGGACGGAAACGAGGTATACCTCAAGGACATATGGCCTACATCTGATGAAATTGCCGAACATCTTGATAATGCCATTCGCCCCGAGCTGTTCAACAAGCAGTATGGCGATGTATTTAAATCGGAAGAGTGGGACAAGATTCCCGTTGGCGGCGGAGAACTTTATGAGTGGAAGGAAGACTCCACCTACATACAGGAACCGCCCTTCTTTATGGATATGGGTGAAGAGCCCGAGCCTATTCGTCCCATACAAGGGGCAAGAGCTCTTGTTAAGGTCGGCGATTCCATTACCACCGACCACATTTCACCTGCCGGGAATATCAAGACCGATAGCCCTGCCGGTAAGTATCTGATTGAAAATGGAGTAGAGCCGAAAGATTTTAACTCATATGGATCACGTCGCGGCAATGACCGTGTGATGACCCGCGGTACCTTTGCCAACGTTCGGTTTAAGAACCAGCTGGCACCGGGCAAGGAGGGAGGATATACCAAATACTTTCCGACCGATGAAATCACCACGATCTATGATGCGGCCACCCGCTATCAGAAAGAAGGCACGCCCCTGATCGGGCTGGCCGGTGACCAGTACGGAACAGGCTCTTCTCGTGACTGGGCGGCCAAGGGAACCATCCTGTTAGGCGTCAAGGCGGTTATTGCAACTTCCTACGAGCGTATTCATCGTTCTAACCTGGTCGGTATGGGCGTTCTGCCGCTGCAGTTCAAGGACGGCGAATCGGCCGATAGCCTGGGTCTTGACGGATCTGAGGTGTTCAATATCCTGATCAGTGACGACCTTAAGCCTCAGCAGGAGGTAGCGGTGGAAGCCAAGAAGGAAAACGGTGAGATCATTGAGTTTACCACGGTAAACCGCATTGATACACCTGTTGAAATCGACTATTTCAGAAATGGCGGAATCCTTCACTACGTGCTCCGTGACTATCACCGGGCCGAAAATCAGTAACAAAACCTTTTCTGACAGTCTTATTATAAAGATGCCCTAATGCTCATTAGGGCATCTTAACGCTAAACATACGCGCTCAGATTTTTTGTTAGGGCTTTTTTTTATAGATTAGTCTTAATAATAATATCACTACAGCCTGAATAGCATAGAGGGGTTAGAATTCAGGTTTTTGAAAAGATAGAATATCATGTATGGAGACTGCAAAAAAATCTTCAACTCTTAGAGTCGTTGAGCTCAAGGAACAATCGAGCGAAAGCCTCCATCTCTTATTAGAGTCTATCGAAGGACTCAATAAAAGTATGGAACTTCAATCTCTTCTCAGTGAGAGCATGGAGTCGGCACGTCTCGTCATGAATTCCGAAGCAAGTTCCCTCATGTTACTGGATGAAGAAACCGGAGAACTTTTTATCAGCCTTCCAACCGGACCGGTAAAAGATGAGATCAAGGGCAAGCGTATACCCAAGAATAAAGGTGTAGGGGGCTGGGTTATAGAACATAAGAGGCCCTATCTTTCAAATGACCTGGAGAACAGCGAAATCTTTTTCGGCGAGGTTGCTGATGAATTCCAGACGCGTAATATAATCTGTGTTCCTCTCATTGACAGCAAGAATAGGGCGATGGGTGTACTTCAGGCTATCAATAAAAGAGGCAGCCAGGATTTTACCCCGCATGACATACCCGTTTTCCAGGCGCTGGCTTCGCATGTGTCCATGGCTATTGAACGCACTCGAATGGAAGAGCGCATGAAGAGCAGAATTAAGCAGAAGGAGGTGCTTTTAACCGAGATACACCACCGGGTGAAGAATAACCTGGCAACCATCTCCGGCTTAATTGAGATGGAACTCGATACCGTGGAAGACAAACATGCCCGGCATGTGCTGAAAAACACCCATTCCCGCATGCAGTCAATGGGAGAGGTACATGACATGCTGTGCAAAAAGGGCCTGTTTGATGAAGTGGAACTGGGCATGTACCTGAGCAATCTCACCGAAAAAATATCTAAAACTCTTTCGAACCCTAATACCACGGTTAATATTTCGGTTGAGGCGGATACCATTCAAATGGCCGCCGACCGCGCTATGATATGCGGATTGGTACTGAATGAATTGCTTGTAAATATCTATAAGCATGCTTTTGAAGATCTCAGTGAGGGAAATATCACCATCAACCTGCTGGCACGGAAAGACAATAAAATTCAGCTGGACGTGAGAGATAACGGTATCGGCATACCCGATGAGTTTAGCCTGGAAGACGCCAGTTCAATCGGCACATGGGTGATAAATGTCTTGCTTAGAAAACTTAATTCTACCGTGGAGATCAACAGCGCAGAGGGTACAAGCTTTTCTATACTCTTTGATAAATAGCATCCCGCCAAGAGGATTTACCCATTTATATTAAGAAAATCTAATCGTTATTACAGGCTATAGAACGCCTTCCCTAAAGTTATTTTAAAAATTTAGAATCTATTTGTTTATAATAGTTACGGGTAAAG
>Ga0102932_1001558_pt1 | contig 11873 bp, 8 predicted proteins | sample SalPonR1_C_D2_MG_FD_78212 | JGI IMG/M metagenome (GOLD analysis project Ga0102932, IMG submission 78212) | Salt pond soil microbial communities from South San Francisco under conditions of wetland restoration - Salt Pond MetaG R1_C_D2_MG | ecosystem: Environmental > Aquatic > Marine > Intertidal...
TCCGCCGGCGGATTGCCGTGCAGCGCGTCGATCAGCTTCATCGCCTCTTTCTCCATCTCGATCACGCGCGCGTCCACCTGGCCGCGCAGGTAGCGGTATGCGATCAGGCTGGGAATCGCGACCGACAGTCCCGCCGCCGTCGTGATGAGCGCCTCGGAGATGCCGCCCGCCAGCACCGTGGGATTGCCCACGCCCGCGGTGGTGATGGCGGTGAATACCTTGACCATGCCGATCACCGTGCCCAGCAGGCCGAGCAGCGGCGTGATGGCGGCGATGGTGCCCAGCGCGTTGAGATAACGCTCCAGCTCGTGCACCACGTGCCGCCCGGTGTCCTGCACGATCTCCTTGAGCACCTCGCGGCTCTGGTGGCGATTGGCCAGCCCGGCGGCCAGCACCCGCCCCATCGGCGAATTGCCCGACAGGATGCCGAGGTGTTTCTGGTCGAGCTGGCGGTCGCGCGCCCACTCCCAGACGCGCATCGCCAGGTCCTTGGGAAGCACGCGCCGCCGCTGCAGGGTCCAGAGCCGCTCGAGGGTGATGGCGACAGCAATGACGGAGCACAGGATGATGGGCAGCATCAGCCACCCGCCGGCGCGGATGATTTCGATCATGGTGTCTCGCGACCTCCAGGGTGCGTCCGATGATACCGGCTCGTTGCGGCGCGGGACACCACTGTCTTTAGCCTGTCGCGCTCAGCGCCGGCAATCCAGCCAGGCGCGGCAGTCCAGCTGCCGCCGCAGTCGCGGCGTACGCGGGCCGCGCGGCTCGAAAGTCGCGATCACCTCGCCATCGCGCTCGGTGGACAGCGGCATGGCGCCGGCGCGCTGCCAGCGCTGCGCCACGGCGGGCGCGGGAAAGCCCCAGCGATTCTTCCAGTTGGTGGAAAAGACCACCCACGCGGGCCGGGTCGCCGCCACCAGCGGCGGTCCGGACGACGTGTTGCTGCCGTGGTGCGGCGCCACCAGCAAATCTACCGGCAAGCGGCCCCGCCCTGCGAGCAGGGCGCGCTCGCCGCGCCGCTCGATGTCCCCGGTGAGCAGCGCCCGGCCGCCGGGCCCCTCGACCAGCAGCACGCAGGAGCCCTCGTTCTGGCCGCCGCGAAAACCCTCTGGCGGATGCAGCAGGCTGAAGCGCACGCCGTCCCAGGTCCATGCGCCGCCCTGGCGGCACAAGCCCCGTCCTTCGCGCTCGGCACCGTAACCGGCCAGCACGGGCGTGCCGGGAAAGCGCGCCAGCAGCGAGTCTGCGCCGCCCGCGTGGTCGGCATGACCGTGGCTCAGCACCAGCGCATCCAGCTGGTCCAGGCCCAGCGCCCGCAGGGCCGGCAGCACCGTCCACGCCGCGGCGTCGCCGCCCGGCCACGACGGTCCGGCGTCATAGAGCACAGCGTGTCCGCGGGTCCGCACCAGCACCGACAGGCCGTGGCCGACGTCGAACACGCGCAGCTCGAAGGCGCCGGGCGGCAGCGGCGTCGCCCCCGCCATGAACAGCGGCGCAAACAGCAGCGGGGCGAGTACCCGGCCGGGTGCGGGCCGCGGCGCCAGGCACCAGCATGCGCCGGCCGACGCCAGCAGCAGGGCCGGCAGCGTGGGCGCGGCCATCGCCCGCGAGGCCAGCGGCAGCGCGGCGACGCGCTCGATGAGCTGCAACGCCAGCCCGGTCGCGCCGGCCGCGAACTGCAGCAGCCAACCGCCGGGCGTCGGCAAGACCCAGGAGAGCACCACGCCCGCCAGTGCCGGCGGCACGACCAGGAGACTGAACCAGGGCACCGCCAACAGGTTGGCCGCCGGCGCCACCAGCGAGACGCGCCCGAACCACGCGACGGTGCAGGCCAGCAGCCCCACGGCCAGCGCCGCCTGGATGCGCAGCAGCACAGGGATGCGCCCCGGCGGCGCCTTGCGGCCCGCCACCACGGCGAGGATCGCCGCCACCGCGCCGAAAGACAGCCACAGGCCGGGGTCCAGCACCGCCAGCGGGTCCGCCAGCAACACCAGGACGAGCGCGCCGCCCAGCGCTACGCCCACCGATCCACCGCGCCGCAGCACCAGCGCCGCCAGCGCCGCCGCGGTCATCAGCGTGGCGCGCTGCGCCGAGACCGGCATCCCCGCGAGCACGCAATAGCCCGCCGCGGCCAGCAGCGCGCCCGCCGCCGCCCAGTCGCGCACCGGCCTGCGGCCGCGGCCAAAGCGCCGGCCGAGCGCCCCGCCCAGCAGCCCGCCCGCCGCCGCGACCAGCCCGACATGCAGGCCCGAGATCGCGAGCAAGTGACCGGTGCCGGTGGCCGCCAGGGCCTCGCGGGTCGCCCCGTCCAGCCCGCCCCGGAAGCCCAGCGCGATGGCCGTCAGCACCGCGGCGGCGCGCGGCGAGTCCACGGTGGCGTGCACGTGGCGGGCGCTGGCGCCGCGCAGGCCCAGCACGAACTCGGCCGGTCCGGCAAGGCGCTCGCCGCCGTCGGCGCCGCTGGCATAGCCGGTGGCGCCGATGCCCTGGCGCAGCAGCCAGCCCTCGCGGCTGCGGCTGCCGGTGTTGACCAGGCCGCGCGGGCGCTGCAGCTTGGCCTCGAAGCGCCACCGCTCGCCGGGCGCCGGCATCCCGGCAGGCTCGTACCAGGCGAGCCGCAGGCGCCGCGGCAAGTTCGCCGGCGACTCGGTGCGCAGCGTGAGCACCACCCGTCGCGTCTCGCTGCGCGGCAGGCTGTCCACGATGCCCGTGAACGCCACCCGCTGGCCGTCCAGCGCCGGGTCCAGCCTGTCGTCCAGCGCGCCGTGCAACGCAAGCAGCGCGAGCGCGTAGCCCAGCGCCGCACCGGCCGATAGCGCTCTCCCGCGCCAGGCGAGCACCAGCGCAGCGGCCAGCGCTCCGCCCGCCAGCCACTGCGGCGCCGCTGCCGCGGGCCACAAGGCCAGCCAGCAGCCGCCCACCATCCCGGCGCCGAGCGCCAGCATGGTGCCGCCGAAGGTCGCTGGGTGATAATGCCGACGGTCAAGCTCGAACACTGGCGATGCCCCGCAGATTCCTCAACCGCGTACTGCCCGCCCGGGCCCACCTGCGGGAACAATGGTTCCTGCGGCCCTTCGACGTCTTGCTGCACGACCCCGCTCTCTGGGCCACCCATCGTAAGAACGTGCTCAAGGCCCTGGCAGTGGGCCTTTTGGGGTGTTTTCTGCCGATTCCCGGCCAGACCCTGCTGGCGGTGCTGGTGGCCTTGTGGCTGCGCGTCAACATCCCGGTGACGGTGGCGGCTTCCTGGCTGGCCAATCCCGTCACCAGCGGACCGCTGTACTACGCCTGCTACCGGGTCGGCAACTGGCTGCTGGACCGGCCGCGCGGCGCGTTCCGCGTGGAGTTCAATTTCGAGTGGTTGTGGTCGGAGCTGGGACGCGTGTGGCAGCCCCTGCTGCTCGGCTGCCTGGTGGTGGGCGTGCTCGTCACCGCGGCGTCGGTGCTGATCCTGAACCAGGTCTGGATTCGCGCCTCGCGGCGCAAGTTCCGCGAGCGGCCCGGCTCGCGCAGCCGCGCCCGCTGACGGGCGCTCAGGCGGCGCTCAGGCGGCCCCGGACGAGTTCCAGCACCCTGCCCATGCGCTCGGCCAGCGCCAGGTCGTGGGTCACCACCACCAGGGCCGTGCCCAGTTCCCGGTTGAGTTCCAGCATCAGCTCGAAGACGCGCTGCCCGGTGCTCGCGTCGAGGTTGCCGGTGGGCTCGTCCGCCAGCACCACGGCGGGCCGCGTGATCAGCGCCCGCGCCACGGCCGCCCGCTGGCGCTCGCCGCCGGACAGCTTCGCCGGCCGGTGGGACAGTCGTTCGCCCAGGCCCACCCGCTCCAGCAGCGCCGCGGCCTGGCCCCGCGCCTCCGCCACCGGCAGCCCGCGGATCAGCAGCGGCATGGCGACGTTCTCCAGCGCGGAGAACTCCGGCAGCAGGTGGTGGAACTGGTACACGAAACCGATGGCCTGGTTGCGCAGGCGGCCACGGGCGGCGTCATCGAGACCGGACAGCTCCCGCCCCTGCACCGAGACGGTACCCGTGGTGGGCAGGTCCAGCCCGCCGAGCAGCTGCAGCAGGGTGGTCTTGCCGGAGCCGCTGGCGCCGACGATGGCCAGCCGGTCGCCGGACCGCACCTCGAGCTCGACGCCGTCGAGCACCTCCACGGTGTTGCCGCCTTCGACGAAACGCTTGCCGAGCGCGTGACAGGACAGGACGGGGGGCGTCTCATTCATGCCTCAGGGCCTCCGCCGGCTGGCTGCGCGCGGCGCGCCAGGCCGGGTAGATGGTGGACAGCACGGCCAGCAGGAAGGCCGTGCCGCAAATGCGCGACAGGTCGCCGACCCGCAGCTCGGCGGGCAGGTCGCTGATGAAATACACGTCGGCGGCGAGGAAGGTGGTGCCCAGCGCCGCCTCCAGCGAGTGCACCAGTTGCTCGACGTTCAGGGCCAGGGCCGCGCCCAGCCCCAGCCCCGCCAGCGTGCCGGCCAGGCCGATGAGGGTGCCCTGGATCATGAACACCGTCATGATGCCGCCCGGCGAAGCGCCCAGCGTGCGCAGGATGGCGATGTCGCCCTGCTTGTCCTTCACCACCATCACCAGCGTGGAGACGATGTTGAAGGCGGCCACGCCCACCACCAGCAGCAGGATGGTGAACATCATCTGCTTGGACATCTGGATGGAGCGAAAGAAGTTGACGTGCTGTCGCGTCCAGTCGGTCGCGTAGTAGCCGCCCTCCAGGCGCTCGGCGCTGCGGCGCGCCACCTCCGGCGCGCGGAACATGTCGTGCAGTGACAGCCGCAGCCCCGAGACCCGGTCACCCATGCGCCACAGGCGGGCCGCATCGTCCAGGTGCACGAAGGCCAGGCCCCGGTCGAATTCGTACATGCCGGCCTCGAAGATGCCCGCAACGGTGAAGCGTCGCACGCGCGGCGCGATCCCCGCCGGCGTGACCGTCCCCTGGGAAATGGCCAGCACGATCCGGTCGCCGACGGACACGCCGAGCTCGCGCGCCAGCGCGCTGCCGATGACGATGTTCCAGCGGCCGGCGACCAGCGCGTCCAGCCCGCCCTCGACCATCTTGTCCGCCAGCCCGGACACGCGTCTTTCCTCCGCCGGCAGGATGCCGCGCACGATTGCGCCGCTCACCGCTTCCCGGTGCAGCAGCATGGCCTCGCCCTGTGTGTACGGCGCGACGGCGCGCACCTCGGGGTCCTCCTCGACGCGGTCGCGCACCGCGCGCCAGTCGGCCAGGCCTTCGCCGAAGGGTTCCAGCGAGGCGTGCGAAGTCATCGCCAGGATGCGCGTGCGCAATTCGGTCTCGAAGCCGTTCATCACCGACAGCACCACGATCAGGACGGCCACGCCCAGCGCCACGCCCAGGATCGAGATCCCGGAGATGAAGGACACGAAACGGTTGTGGGTGCGCGCCCGCAGGTAACGCAACCCGACGCGCCACGGCCAGCCGCTATGCATGGTAAGGCGCCTCACTCATAGCGCAGCGCCTCACTCATAGCGCAGCGCCTCGGCCGGCTCCGTGCGGGCCGCGCGCACCGAGGGATAAATGGTGGACAGCAGGCACAGCAGGAACGCGATCGCGCTCACCAGCACCACCTGGTGCACGCGCAGGTCGGACGGCAGCTGAGTGATGTAATAGACCTCGGCCGGCAGCACGTTGAAGCCGAACAGGGATTCCAGCGCCGGCATCACCGTGCCCACGTGCAGCGCCAGCGGAACGCCCAGCGCCACGCCCAGCAGCGTGCCGACGGCGCCGATGGCCGTGCCCTGCGCCAGGAAGACGCGCATCACGCTGCCGGGCGACAAACCCATGGTGCGCAGGATGGCGATCTCGGCGCGCTTGTCGGTGACCACCATCACCAGCGTGGCGACGATGTTGAAGGCCGCCACGGCGACCACCAGCGAGAGGATGATCGTCATCATCGTCTTCTCGATGCGCACCGCCCGGAAATAACTGGCGTTTTCGGCGGTCCAGTCGCGCGCCTCGTAACCCGGCCCCAGGGTCGCGGCCAGTTCGCGCGCGATGCGCGGCGCGGCGAACAGTTCTTCCATGCGGACGCGCAGGCCGGAAACCTCGCCCGGCCGGCCGCGGGCCGCGGCGGCGTCCTCGATGTGCGCCAGCGCCAGCACGCCGTCCTGCTCCTCCATGCCCACTTCGAACAGGCCGACCACGGTGAAGCGGCGCATCCGCGGGACCAGGCGGGCTCCGTCCGCGCCACCTTCCGGGAGAAGCAGCGTGACCGCGTCGCCGATGCCCACCCGCAGCCGCGCCGCCAGCAGCCGGCCCAGCACCAGCCCGTTGCCGCCGGGGCGGAGGTTCTGCAGCGAACCGGCCAGCAGCTGGTCTTCGGCGCGGGACACGGCGCTTTCCAGCGCCGGATCGACGCCGCGCAGCAGGGCGCCCTTGAGACGCCCCTCGTGGGCCAGCATGGCCTGCGCCTCCACGAAGGGCGCCGCGCCGGCTACCCCCGGGGTCGCCTCGACCTGCTCCAGCACGGGGCGCCAATCCCGCATGCGGCCTTCCGGAGCGGTCACCACGCCATGGGCGCTCAGGTTGAGCAGGCGGCTGCGCAGCTCCTGCTCGAAGCCGTTCATCACCGACAGCACCACGACCAGGGCGGCCACGCCCACCGCCACGCCGAGCAGCGAGACCAGCGAAATGAACGAGACGAAGCGGCTCGCCCGCCGGGCGCGCAGGTAGCGCAGGCCGATATAGATTTCGAGGGGGCGAAACATGGCCGGTCATTAAATCACAGCCCCGCGCACAAATTGAGACGCGCATGCCGACTTGGGCCAGGCTCCGGTGGTATATTCAGCACAAGTAATGACTGGAGTTGCGCCATGTCCAAGACGCTTTTCGCTCTGGCGGCCATCGCCCTGCTGGCGAGCGTGCCCCCTGCAAAGGCCGACGTGCTGATCATCGAGAAGCTCGAGGCGGCCAAGATCGAGATGCCCGACCGCGGCATGCGGATGGAGAGCGTGCAGGCGCGTTTCGGTGCGCCCGCGGCCGTCTCCGGGCCGGTGGGCGAGCCCCCTATCACGCGCTGGGACTACGACGAGTTCGTCGTCGTCTTCGAGCACAATCGCGTGATCCACGCGGTCGAGAAACCCGATCGGCCGCCACGCCCGGCATCCTGAACCGGCGCCGTCTCGTGAATGACTCGACGCTCAAGGTCGGGCTGGTTCAGCATGCCGTCGGCGCTGACCTGGCCGCCACCCGCGCGCTGACCGAGGCCGGCGTGCGGGACGCCGCTGCGCGAGGCGCGCGGCTGGTGCTGCTGCAGGAACTCCACCAGAGCAGCTATTTCTGCAAGGTGGAGGACCCGGCGATGTTCGACCTGGCGGAGCCCATTCCCGGGCCCGGCACGGAGTGGCTGGGCGCACTGGCCGCGGAGCTGGAGGTGGTGATCGTCGGCTCGCTGTTCGAGCGGCGCGCCGCCGGGCTCTACCACAACACCGCCGTGGTGCTGGAGCGCGACGGCCGCCTGGTGGGCCGCTATCGCAAGGCGCACATTCCCGACGATCCCGCCTATTACGAGAAGTTCTATTTCACGCCGGGCGACGACGACCTGCGCCCCGTAGAGACCTCGGTCGGCCGCCTGGGCGTGCTGGTCTGCTGGGACCAGTGGTACCCGGAAGCCGCGCGCCTGATGTCGCTGGCGGGCGCCGAGCTGCTGCTCTATCCCACCGCGATCGGCCGCTCCGCCGAGGACCCCGAGGTCGAACAGCAGCGCCAGCAGGAAGCCTGGGAACTGGTGCAGCGCGGCCATGCGGTAGCCAACGGCCTGCCGGTGCTGGCCTGTAACCGCGCCGGCTTCGAGCCCGATCCCTCCGGGGCGACGGCGGGCATCACTTTCTGGGGCAACAGCTTCGCCTGCGGGCCGCAGGGAGAGATCCTCGCGCGCGCCGGCAGCGCGCCCGAGACGCTGGTCACCGAGCTGGACCTCGGGCGCTCCGAGCGCGTGCGGCGCATGTGGCCCTTCCTGCGCGACCGGCGCATCGACGCCTACGGCGACCTGCTGCTGCGCTACCGGGACTGACCGTCCCCTGATGACCCGCCCCTGGAAGCATCTCGAATTGCCCGATGCGGCCGGCCGGCCGCTGCAGTGGGGCCAGCTGTACGGCGCCGCGCCCGCGCTCGCCATTGCGGAAGCCGCCGCGCGCCACTCCGGCCCGCTGCTGGTGCTGGCGCGCTCGCCTCGCCACGCGGACCAGCTGGCCGGCGAGATCGGCTTTTTCGCGGCGGCAACGACCGAAGTCCTGCTGCTGCCGGACGCCGAGACATTGCCCTGGGATGCCTTCTCGCCGCACCCGGACATCACTTCGCGGCGGCTCGCCACCCTCGCGCGCCTGCCCGCGCTGCGGCGCGGCGTGGTCGTGGCCGCCAGCCAGAGCCTGCTGCAGCGCCTGCCGCCGCCCGCCTGGACCGCCACCCAGGGGCTGGAAATCGCGCTCGGCGACCGGCTCGACCCCACCGCGCTGAGGGCCCAACTGAGGGATGCGGGCTACCTGGCCGTGCCCCAGGTCACCGAGCACGGCGAGTTCGCGCTGCGCGGCTCGCTGCTCGACCTCTACCCGATGGGCAGCGAGCTGCCCTTCCGCGTGGACCTGTTCGACGACACGGTGGACTCGATCCGCCGTTTCGATCCGTCCACGCAGCGCTCGCTGGACCGGCTGGAACGGATCCGGCTGCTGCCGGGGCGCGAGTATCCCTTCTCCGCGGAAGCCATCCGCGAGTTCCGCAGCCGCTTTCGCGAGCGCTTTCCCGGCGACCCTTCGCGCGTGGGCCTCTACCGCGACGTGGGCGAAGGCATCGCCTCCGGCGGGCTGGAATATTATCTCTCGTTGTTTTTCGGCGAACTCTCCACGCTGCCCGAGTACCTGCCGGAAGACGCGCTGGTTGTCGAGGCCGCGCAGACCGACGCCGTGCTGGAACAGTCCTGGGACGCGGTGCTGGAACGCCACGCGCAGCTGGCGCACGACATCGAGCGGCCGATTCTGGATCCCGAGGAAGTCTTCATCCCGCCGGATGCGCTGCAGGAACGCCTGGCAGGCTTTCGCAGGCTGGGCATCTCGGCCTACAAGCAGACCGGCGGCGGCGTGGACCTGGGCGCCGCCGCGCCGCCCGCGCTGAAGCTGGACCCGCGCGCCGAGCAGCCTGCCGGGGCATTGCTCGGCTTCCTGCTGGAATTCGAGGGACGCGTGCTGTTCACCGCGGAATCTCCCGGGCGGCGCGAGATGCTGCGCTCGCTGCTGGCCGGTCACGGCATCAGCGTCTCGTCGGTGGACGACTGGCCCGCCTTCCTGCAAAGCGACGCCAGCCGGGCGCTCACCACGGCGCCCCTTGACGAAGGGCTGCTGCTGCCGGCGGCGGGGCTCGCGGTCATCGCCGAGGCGCAGTTGTTCGGCGAGCGGGTGCGCCAGCGGACACGCCGCCGGCGCGGCGCGCGCGACCCGGAAGCCGTCATTCGCGAGCTTTCCGACCTGCGCGCGGGCGCGCCCGTGGTGCACGCCGACTACGGCGTGGGCCGCTACCTGGGACTGGTCAGCCTGGAAGTGCAAGGACGCAGCAACGAGTTCCTTGCGCTGGAATATGCCGGCGGCGACAAGCTCTACGTGCCGGTGCACGCGCTGGACCTCATCAGCCGCTACACCGGCGCCTCGCCCGAGTCGGCGCCCCTGCACCGGCTGGGCGGCGAACAATGGCAGAAGGCCCGCCGGCGCGCCGCCCAGAAAGTGCGCGACGTGGCCGCCGAGCTGCTGGACCTGCACGCGCGCCGCGCGGCGCGCAAGGGACACGACTTTGCGCTCTCGCCGCAGGATTATGCCGTGTTCAGGGACGCCTTCCCCTTCGACGAGACGCCCGACCAGCGCGAGGCCATCGATGCGGTGGTGGCCGACATGACCACCGCCCAGCCGATGGACCGGGTGATCTGCGGCGACGTCGGCTTCGGCAAGACCGAGGTCGCCCTGCGCGCGGCCTTCGTGGCCGTCCAGGACGGCCGCCAGGTCGCGATGCTGGTGCCCACCACCCTGCTCGCGCAGCAGCACCTGCAGACCTTTTCCGACCGCTTCGCCGACTGGCCGATCCGGGTCGAGGCGCTGTCGCGATTCCGCTCGCCGAAGGAGGTGGAGCGCGTGCTCGAGGACCTGGAAGCCGGCAAGGTGGACATCGTCATCGGCACCCACAAGCTGCTGCAGCACACCGTGCGCTTCAAGAACCTCGGCCTGGTGGTCATCGACGAGGAGCACCGCTTCGGCGTGCGCCACAAGGAGCGGCTCAAGGCCCTGCGGGCGGAGGTGGACGTGCTGACGCTGACCGCCACGCCCATCCCGCGCACCATGAACATGGCGCTGGGCGGCTTGCGCGACCTGTCCATGATCACCACGCCGCCGCACGAGCGACTGGCGGTGAAGACCTTCGTCACCGAGTGGAAGGACGGGCTCGTCCGCGAGGCCTGCCTGCGGGAAATCCGCCGCGGCGGCCAGGTGTATTTCCTGCACAACGAGGTGCACACCATCGAGCAGGCGGCCGAGAAGCTCGGCCAGCTCGTGCCGGAGGCGCGCATTCGCATCGCCCACGGCCAGATGCGCGAGCGCGATCTCGAACAGGTCATGCTGGATTTCTATCACCGCCGCTTCAACGTGCTGGTGTGCAGCACGATCATCGAGAGCGGCATCGACATCCCGACCGCCAACACCATCATCGTGCAGCGCGCCGACAAGCTCGGGCTCGCCCAGCTGCACCAGTTGCGCGGCCGCGTGGGACGCTCGCACCACCGCGCCTACGCCTACCTGGTCACGCCGCCGCGGAAGGTGATCAGCTCCGACGCGGCCAAGCGCCTGGAGGCCATCGAGTCGCTCGAAGAACTGGGCGCCGGCTTCACGCTGGCGACCCACGACCTGGAGATTCGCGGCGCCGGCGAGCTGCTGGGCGACGAGCAGAGCGGGCAGATCCACGAAGTCGGTTTCAGCATGTACATGGAGATGCTGCAGCGCGCCGTGGAGGCGCTGCGCAGCGGCAAGGAACCGGACCTCGAGCGACCGCTGGACTCCGGCGTCGAGGTGGAACTGACAGTGGCGGCGCTGCTGCCGGAGGACTACGTGCCGGACGTGCACCAGCGGCTCGTGCTGTACAAGCGCATTGCCGGCGCGGCCGACGACGCGGCCTTGCAGGAGCTCAAGGTCGAGCTGATCGACCGCTTCGGCCTGCTGCCACCTGCCGCCGAGACCCTGTTCCGGGTCGCGGCGATCCGCCAGCGAGCCCGCCGGCTGGGCATCCGCCGCATCGAGGCCAATGCCGCGGGCGGCAGCCTGCTGTTCAGTAAGGACACTCGGGTCGAGCCGCTGGCGCTGATCCAGCTGATCCAGTCGGACACGCGCCGTTACAAGCTGGACGGGCAGGAGAAACTGCGGTTCAATCTCGACCTGTCCGACCTCGACGCGCGTTTCGAAACGATCCACGAACTGCTGGACCGGCTCGAGCCGGCCGACGACGCGCCAAACCCGTCGTCGGCCCCCGACGACAGCCTGGATGCCCGACGCCATGCCCACTGAACCCGCTGACGCCGCTGAAACGATGCCCGCGGATATCGCCAGGCCCGCCGCCGCCCGGCCGGGCCGCCGGCGAGCAACTGTGCCGGCGGCGGCGGGCAGGCCGGGCGTGTTACGGGGCCTGGTGCTGAGCCTGTCGGCGGGACTGGCGCTGGCGCCCTGCGCGGCGCTCGGCCAGCGCCTGCCGCCCGAGCAGCGCTACTACCAGGTCGAGGTGCTGATCTTCGCGCAGCCGGCGGGCGCCAGCGTGGAACTGCCTCCGCGCCAGCCGCCCGAAATCGAAACGACCGATGGCGCAGGAGCCGTTGACATCGACA
>Ga0102932_1001559_pt1 | contig 11865 bp, 8 predicted proteins | sample SalPonR1_C_D2_MG_FD_78212 | JGI IMG/M metagenome (GOLD analysis project Ga0102932, IMG submission 78212) | Salt pond soil microbial communities from South San Francisco under conditions of wetland restoration - Salt Pond MetaG R1_C_D2_MG | ecosystem: Environmental > Aquatic > Marine > Intertidal...
GGCAAAGTAAAAAGTTCAAGATCAAGGCGCGCAAAATCCCGAGGAATGCAGCGTACTTAGCTGTACGTGAAATTCCGAGGGATGGAAGCGCAACACAGATATTGGACTTTTTACGAAGCCATCTAATTTAGTTTATTCGAGTCCGTAACATGCCTTGAAAACCCGATGCCATGGGCTTATATAAACTCATAGGGTATTTAAGACCTCCCGGATACACGCATAAACGGAATCCATCTCGGATTGGGTGATGCAATACGGCGGCAGTATATAGAGGACATTGCCAAGCGGCCGCAGCAAAAATCCGGCTTCGATGAAACGCTTTTTGATGACGGGCCCGATACGGCTCAAGTAGCCGGATTCCTTATCATCCTTGATATTCATGGCAGAAATGGTCCCGCATATGCGATCTTTTTCCAGCAGCGGATGCCCCCGGAGCATCTCCATCCCTTGTCGGTGCCACGTCTCTATTGCCCGGAATCTATCCTGTCTGCTTTCGAGCAGATCCAGGGAGGCAAGGCCGGCAGCGCACCCCAAGGGATTGGCCGTATAGGAATGCCCATGATAAAGCGTCTTGTATGGATCGTCCGCATAAAAGGCATCGTATACGCTGTCCGTACAGACAGTCGCCGCCAGCGGCATAAATCCGCCGGTTATGCCCTTGGACAGGCAAATGATATCCGGCGTGACAGCCGCTTTCTGACAGGCGAAAATTTCCCCGGTGCGGCCGAATCCGACCATCACCTCGTCAAAAATGGCCAGAATATCGTAGGGGGCCAACTGTTCCCGCAGCTTGGCCAGAAATGCCGGCCGGCACATCCGCATGCCGCCGGCTCCCTGGATAAGCGGTTCAATAATTAACGCGGCATACTGCTCCCCGTATTTATCGAGAAAATCACAGAGAACGGCTAAACTCCGCTCTTCTGTCGCAGCCGGATCCGAATCCGCCGTATATGTCTCCGGGTACGGAATAAAATCCACGTCAAACAGGATTTCGCCGAACGCATCGGTAAAAACCGACCGGTGGCTGACCGACATCGCCCCCAGCGTATCCCCGTGATACGCCCCTTCAAAGGCCAGAAAACGGGTTCTGGATTTAACGCCCCGGTTCTTCCAATACTGGAAGGCCATTTTAAGCCCCACCTCAACCGCTGTTGAGCCGTCATCGGAGTAAAACACATGGTTTAAGCCATCGGGCAGAATGCCGACCAGACGGTCCGCCAGTTTTTCGGCCGGCTCGTGGATCAGGCCGGCGCATATGACATGCTCCAGCTGTCTGGCCTGCTGACAGATGGCCTCGACAATCTCGGGCTGGGTATGGCCGTGAAGGGTTACCCACCAACTGGAGATGCAATCCATCAGGCGGCGGCCGTCCGCAAGCTCCAGCATGATCCCGTCTGCGGATACCACCCGCGGCAAGTCCGGCAACGTCTTCATCTGGGTAAACGGGAGCCAGACAGATGTTTCTTTGTAATCCATCGCTTGACAGTCTCGTAAAAAGTCGATTTTGGGATGGCAAAGTAAAAAGTTCAAGATCAAGGCGTCGCAAATCCCGAGGAATGCAGCGTACTTAACTGTACGTGAAATTCCGAGGGATGGAAGCGCAACACAGATATTGGACTTTTTACGAAGCCATCAATTTTTATTTTATTTTAAGGTCTTTCGCTGCCGCTCGAAATAACAAGGCGGACGCTTTTTAGTATAGTTAACCCGCCCATTGGCTAAATATCTCTTCAAGCCTCCGGTGATTTATCTCCGGCAGCGGCGCCAACTCCGCCAGAACTTCCGTATTGCCGTAGTATTCAATCGCCTCCCGATTTTCAGGGTTTCTGGGGCCGTTTAGCACCACCCCGGCGACCTCAACCCCGTTTCGGCGGAGCTTTTCCAGAGAGAGCAGGCTATGATTGATCGTGCCGAGCGCGCTCCTTGCCACCAGCAGCGCTGGAAGGCCGGTCTGCTTGATAAGATCCAGCATAAAATGGGACTCGTTTAGGGGAACCATCACGCCGCCGGCCCCTTCAACGATTAGGCTCTTTCGTTTCATGGCGCCGGGCGGCAGGGAAAGGGCCGCCATATCGATCCGGATCCCCTCGATGGCCGCCGAGGCTTGCGGTGAAAGCGGGTTTTGAAATTTATATGCCTCATCCATGAAATGGCCGGCCGGAAGACCGGTTGCCCGCTTCACCCACTGGGTATCCGTCTCTTCCGTCAAACCACTCTGGATCGGCTTCCAGTAAAAACCCCGCAACCCCGCCATCAAAACGGCACAGACGACCGTTTTTCCGATGCCGGTATCCGTTCCGGTGACAAACAGCCGTTTCGGGAGGGTACCGAATCTCATATGCTTTCGCCCAACATTTGTTGCATAAACGAGGCTCAAGGCGAATGCCGCCATTTATTTAAAGAAGCGGTAAGCCTCTCCAGGTGGGCCCACGTATGAAGCGCGGTCAGCGATAACCGGATGCGGGCCCTACCCTCCGGAACCGTCGGCGGACGGATGGCGGTCGCCAGTATCCCGTTGGCCTCGAGAAAGCGGGACAGGTCCAGGGCGTTTTCATCGCTTCCTACGATAACCGGTATAATCTGCGTACTCGAATCCGCCGTTTCCCAACCCGCTTGATGCAGTTGACGGCGCACCCATTCGGCTTTTTCCATCAATTCTTCGCGCTCGCCGTCCATCGCCGGTATCAATTCAAGGGCGGCATCGATCGCTCCCAGCACAGCCGGCGGCAGCGCCGTACTGTAGATAAACCCCGGAGAGCAGTTGACCATGAAATCGATCACCTTCCGCGCGCCCGATACATAGGCGCCGAATGAACCGGCCGCTTTGCCGAATGTCCCAATCGCCACATCAATATCCCGGCCGCATGTCATCCCCATGCCGTTTTCGCCAAATATGCCGGTAGCATGGGCATCATCCACCACCAGAATGGATTGATAGGCTTCCGCCAGATGCTCCAGGATATCCAGATCGCTTCGATCCCCGTCCATGCTGAAAACGGACTCCGTCACAATCAGTATTCTCGAGAATCCCAGCCCCTGATGGGATTTCAGCAATCCTTCGAGATGGGCCATGTCATTATGGCGGTAGACCGCCACGCGGCAGCGGGCCAACCGGATGCCCTGGATAAGGCTGTTATGGTTGAGCTGATCGGAGCATACCAATGTATTTCGGTCGGCAAGGGCGGGGAGGACGGATACATTGGTTTGAAAGCCGGTGGATCCCAACAGCGCCGCCGGACTCTGCTTCAGGCGGGCGAGCCGCTTCTCGAGCCCGGTAAAACACTCAATGTTTCCGGAAATCAAACGGGAGGCGGCGGAACCGGCGCCATAGCGTGCAATATAGTCTGCCGCCCGCTGTTTTACCAGCGGATGCCGGGACAGCCCCAGATAGTCATTGCTGCAGAAATTTGTCAACCGTTTGCCGTCAACAACGACCTCGGCACCGGCGGAAGGATACAGCTCCCGCAACCTACGTAACCGGTGGCGTTTCCTGCGGTCGCTGAGTTCGGCATCGATAAACCCGTATTTGTTCCCGCTGCGAGGTGCCACTTTTCAGTTCAGCTTATGAATAGAAAACCTTAATCCGATCCACGACATACTCAATTTCTTCATCCTTGAGCTCCGCGAATATGGGCAGGGCAAGCGTCTCCGCCGCAGCCTTCTCGGAAACCGGAAAATCGCCGGCAGCATATCCGAGATCGGCAAAACAGGTCTGCAAGTGCAAAGGGACCGGATAGTAGATTTCATTGCCGATACCGCAGTCATTCAGCCAGCTCCGAAGCGCATCACGTTTTTCCGGCACCCGGATGACAAACTGGTTGTAAATATGGCGATCCTGCTTTTCAACCGGCAGCGAAATCATCTGCTCCAACCCCGAGGCGCTGAACAGCGCCCGGTATTTCTTTGCATTCTCCTGGCGGCCGCGCGTCCATTGATCCAGATACCCCAGCTTGATTGAAACAATGGCCGCCTGCAGGGCATCCAGCCGGAAGTTGCCGCCGATCATCTGATGATAGTATTTGGGGGCCCCGCCGTGGACCCGCAAAATTTTCAGCTTTTCATAAAAATCCGTTGAATTCGTTGTAACCATCCCGCCGTCGCCGAATCCCCCGAGGTTCTTTGTCGGGAAAAACGAAAAACACCCCATGTCTCCTATGGCGCCTGCGCGTCTGCCCTTATATACCGATCCGATGGCTTGGGCCGCATCCTCGACAACCATGAGGCGATGCGCCCCCGAGATCTCCAGAATCGGGTCCATCTCAGCGCACTGGCCGTAGAGATGGACCGGTATGACGCCCTTCAGCGTCTTCTTTGCCTCCGCGCCCATCTTGCCTAAAACCGCTTCAAGGAATGCGGGATCCATATTATAGGTATCCGGTTCGATATCCACGAATACCGGTATCGCGCCCAGGCGCCGAATCGAGCCGGCGGTGGCGAAAAATGTGTATGGTGTGGTAAGCACCCGGTCTCCGGCCTTAATATCAGCAGCCATCAGGGCGATCAGAAGGGCATCCGAGCCCGAGGATACGCCAACGGCAAATTCCGTTTCACAGTAATCGTTGATATCTCGCTCCAAAGCCTCCACATACGGCCCCAGAATAAACTGCTGGGAATCATAGATCGCTTCGGTCACCCTCAGGCATTCATCCTTAATCTCCTGGTATTGCCGTTTCAAATCAAGCAGTGGAACCTTCATTTAATGTCCTTTTCCTTTTCTAATACTTGATGGCTTCGTAAAAAGCGGTTTATACCGCCGCATCAGCGTTTTGCGTTTTTTTTGGGCCTGCCATTATTATTCTGCGCCGCCGGAATCGGCGCACAATGCGTTTGAATGGCCGAATAGCCGAGAAGGTTCTTGACCTCCCGGGTTAAGCCGACGCCAACCCGCAACTTCAAATGCTCGGGAAGTTCAATAATGGTTTCGGTTTTTCCCGGAATCATCAGATGAACATAGCTTTTGCATGGCCCCGGATATTTTTTCAATATCTCGTAGAGCCTCTCAAGCGTCTGCTCCTCAGAGATTCCTGTATCCACCGTCAAATGGACGCTGGCAGCCCACGTCTCCTCGGCTTTTTCAATGGGAATAATCGTTTCTGCCAGGATCTTTACCGATTTTTCGTTTTTCTGAAGCCTGCCCTGTACAAATACCGGCGCATCTTCAGATAAAATATCACGCACGCCCGTATAAACAGACGGGAAAACGGTTACCTCCACCGCCCCCTTCATATCCTCTAGCTCCACAAAAGCCATGCTCTCACCCCGCTTGGTGGTATGGGCCTTTAGGCTCCGAACGATACCGCCGATCCGGATCATCGATCCGTCTTCTACGCCATCTTCCTTTAGGGCAATCGCATTGGTGTTTGCGAATTTTTCGATTCCGTCCTGATATTCATCCAGCGGATGGCCGGTGATGTAGAAGCCGATGGCCTCTTTTTCGAGCTCCAGCTTTTTTTGCCGGTCCCACTCCGAGATTTCGGGCATGACGGGGGGGTTGATCGACTCCTTGACGGCGCCGCTGCCAAAAAGCGACAACTGGGGATCGGCCGCCTCCTTTTGAATTTTTTGCCCGTAATCCAGGGCATCCTCCACGGCCGCCATCATCTGGGCCCGATGGTAGCCGGTGGAATCGAATGCCCCGCATTGAATAAGGCTTTCCAGTACCCGCTTGTTCACTTTCCTGATATCCACCCGCTGACAGAATTCGCAGACGGAGGCGTAATTGCCCTCTTTTCGGGTATGGATAATCGACTCGATCGCTGACTCACCGACATTCTTTACGGCTGCCAGCCCGAAGCGAATATCTTTTCCGGTCACCGTAAATTCACGGTTGCTCTCGTTAATATCCGGCGGCAGCACCGGTATCCCCTGATTTCGGCATTCAGCGATATATTTGACCACGTTGTCGGAATTGTTCATTTCACTGGTCAATACCGCCGCCATGTATTCAACCGGAAAATGGGCCTTCAGATAGGCGGTCTGATAGGCGATCATGGCATAGGCCGCGCTGTGGGACTTGTTAAACCCATAGCCGCCGAATTTTTCGATCCACTCGAAAATCTGTTTCGCCTTGTCCTCGGGAATCCCATTCTTGATTGCCCCGTTTAAGAACCGTTCCCGTTCCCTGGCCAGCTTGGCGGCAATCTTTTTGCCCATGGCCTTGCGAAGGCCGTCGGCTTCGGCCATTGAATAATCCGCCAGTTCACTGGCGATTTTCATTACCTGCTCCTGGTAAAGGATCACCCCGTAGGTTTCCTGCAGGATCGGCTCCAATTCCGGGACAAGATATTCAACCCGTTTGCGGCCGTGCTTTCTCTCCACGAAATCGTTTACCATACCGCTCTCGATCGGCCCCGGCCGATAAAGCGCCACCAGCGCGGTGACATCGGCAAATTTCTCAGGCTTTAACCGGATCATCAGATCCTTCATGCCAGAGCTTTCCAGCTGGAACACGCCGGTCGTATCGCCGGATGACAGAAGCCGGTAGGTCGCCTTGTCCAATAAATCCAAATTGATCAGATCGGGCGGTGTCTTACCCTGCTCAGAAATGATATTTATGGCGTCAGCCATAATGGTGAGATTCCGAAGCCCCAGAAAATCGAACTTGACCAGGCCGATTTTTTCCACCATGTTCATATCGAACTGGGTCAGGACCTCCCCCTTTTTCCCGCGATACAGCGGAAGGTAGGCCACCAGCGGCTTATCCCCGATCACCACCCCGGCGGCATGGGTGGATACATGGCGGTTCAGGCCCTCGAGGGCTTTTGAAATCTCCAGCAGTTCGGCGAAGTCCGGGTTGGCATTGGCTTTTTCCGCCAACCGGGGCTCCTTCTCCATCGCCTGTTCAAGGCTGATTTTAGGGTCCTCCGGCACGAGCTTGGCGATGGCATCCACCTCATTTAGGGCGATATCCAATGCCCGGCCCACATCACGGATTACGGCACGCGCCATCATTTTTCCGTAGGTGATAATTTGGGCGACATAGGCCTCGCCGCCGTAGCGGTCCACCACATAGTGAAAGACGTCCTCACGGCCGTTCTTGCAGAAATCCACATCGATATCCGGCATGCTGATGCGCTCGGGATTTAAGAACCGCTCAAACAGCAGTCCGTGCTCCAGCGGATCGATGTCGGTGATGCCTAAAGCAAAAGCCACAAGACTGCCGGCGGCCGATCCGCGCCCCGGGCCGACGGGAATATTGTTTTTCTTGGCATATTCGATGAAGTCGGCGACGATTAAAAAGTAGCCGGGAAATCCCATGCTATTGATAACAGAAATCTCATAGGCCAGCCGCTCTTCATAGCTCTTTTCATCGATATCCGGAGTTTTGGCTTTAATCCGGGCCAGCCTTTTCTCCCATCCGCTGCGGGTTTTTTCCTCGAAGATCTCGGCCTCCGAGCGCTCGGAATGAAGGTCAAAGTGCGGGAAATGATGGGTGGAAAAATCAAATTCCACATGACAGCGCTCGGCGATTTTGACGGTGTTCTCAATCGCCCCCGGATAATCCTTGAACGCCTCGATCATCTCCTCGGGGGATTTGAAATATAACTCTTCGGTACCGAACTTTAAACGGTCGGTTTCATTGACCGTCTTTCCAGTCTGGATACAAAGCAATACGTCATGGGCCCGCACATCCTTTTGATCCAGGTAATGGCAGTCATTGGTGGCCACCAGGGGAATGGAGAGCCGTCGGCTCATATCCAGCAATGCTTGATTGACCTTGGCCTGCACTTCAATCCCGTTGTTCTGGACCTCGAGATAGAAATTGCCCTCACCAAACAGCTCCTGGTAAAACCGGGCCGCCTCATCGGCCTCCTCGATGCGACCGGCCTGAATCAGTGTGGGGATTTCGCCCTTCAGGCATGCGGAAAGCCCGATCAAACCTTCCGAATGCCCCCTTAACAGCTCCTTATCAATGCGGGGCTTATGGTAGAATCCTTCCAGGCTGGCCTTGGTGGCCAACTGACACAGATTCCGATAGCCTGTCTGGTTCTCCGCCAGCAGCACCAGATGGGACATCCCCTTGTGGTCCATTGGCGTTTTATCCCGCAGACTGCGTGGGGCGACGTAGGCTTCACACCCGATTATCGGTTTGACCCCCGCTTTGGTGGCCTTTTCATAAAATTCGATCACGCCAAACATGGTCCCGTGGTCGGTGATCGATACAGCGGGCATCTGATACTGCTTAACGCGCTCGAGCAGCTGATCAATTCGGATGGTCCCGTCCAGCAGGCTGTATTCGGTATGCAGATGCAGATGGACAAAATTACTTACAGACTCCGGCATGACACCTCCATTAAAAAATAAGGCGCTAAGGCACTGAGGCATTGAGGCACTAAGGCACTAAGCCTTCTTTCCCCTTTCACCTTAATCCAAACTGTAGTTGGGGGCTTCCTTGGTGATAATCACGTCATGTGCGTGGCTTTCCCGCAGCCCGGCCGGACTGATTTTGATGAATCGGGCTTTCTCACGCAGCTCCTCAATGGTGCGGCATCCCACATATCCCATGCCGGATTTCAGGCCGCCGATCAGCTGGAATATATTTTCCGTAAGGGTTCCGCGGTAGGGCACCCTGCCGACAATGCCTTCAGGGACAAGCTTGTCGTCGGCCTCTTCCTCTCCCTGGTAATAGCGATCCTTGCTGCCCTGGGTCATGGCCTCCACCGAGCCCATACCCCGATAGGCTTTATAGCTTCTGCCCTGGAAAATAATCTTTTCGCCGGGACTTTCCTCGGTACCGGCGAAAAGGCCACCGATCATCACTGAATGGGCGCCGGAGCCGAGGGCCTTCGTCAAGTCACCGGAATATTTGACGCCGCCATCGGCAATAAGGGGGACCCCGCTTTTATTCGAAATGGAGCGACAATTCATGATGGCGGTTAACTGGGGGACGCCGATGCCGGCCACCACTCGTGTCGTACAAATCGAGCCCGGGCCGATGCCGACCTTGATGCCGTCCGCCCCCGCATTGATGAGCTCTTCAGCCCCCTTTGCCGTGCCCACATTGCCGGCGATCAGATCGACATCCGGAAAACCGTTCTTTAAAATTTTTATGGCATTGATCACATTGGCGGAATGGCCATGCGAGGTGTCAATCACGACCACGTCGACGCCCGCCTGTATCAGGGCTTCGGCCCGGGCCTCCATATCCTCCCCGACCCCGATCGCACCGCCCACCCGCAGACGACCAAGACCGTCCTTACAGGCATTGGGAAATTTCCGGATCTTCTCGATGTCCTTGATGGTAATCATACCGGTCAGCCGGCCCTCCTTATTGACGACCAAGAGCTTCTCAATCCGGTGTTCATGCAGCAGCTTCTTGGAATCCTCCAGGTCAATCCCCTCTTCCACGGTGATCAGATTCTGCCTGGTCATCACTTCGGAAACGGGCTTTTCCAGGTTGGTTTCGAACCTGAGGTCCCGGTTTGTGACAATGCCTGCGAGCTTGTGGCCTTTTGTGACCGGAACGCCTGAAATATGATAGCGCTCCATGAGCTTTAAAACACTGCTGATCGGAACATCCGGCTCGGTTGTAACCGGATCGATAATCATGCCGCTTTCCGATTTCTTGACATGCTCGATTTCCCGGCACTGGTCTTTAATGCTCATATTTCGATGGACAAACCCTATACCACCGGCCCGGGCCATGCTGATGGCGGTCCGGGCCTCAGTCACTGTATCCATGGCCGCACTGACCAAAGGAATATTCAATGCCAGATTCCGGGTCAACCGGGTGCTCGTATTCACTTCACTGGGCAGAACATCCGAATAGTTCGGCAATAGCAGTACATCATCAAAAGAATAGGCCTCTTCGGGTGGTATCTTACTCATAATGCCTCCAAAAAATCCTTTATGCCGGGCTTTATATCAAACAGAGCGCTTGACAGGTCAATTATTATTATCATAATACAAAACAAATTCACTGGACAACGAAAATTAAACAGGCCGCCTCAAACCCACTGCATGCGCTAAACGGGGGCGCTACGCCGGTCATCGGTCAGGCAGCCATTCATTTTAGCGGCTAAACGAATCGGGAATCCCATGTTAATCCATATCAATCCCCACAACCCCCAAAAACGTCTTATTAACAAGGCCGTGGACATATTCAACCAAGGCGGCATCATCGCCTATCCGACCGACACCTACTACGGGATCGGATGTGATATCATGAATAAAAAGGCGATTGAAAAAATATACTGGCTGAAACAGCGCGACAAGCGAAAACCGTTCAGTTTTCTCTGCTCGGATTTGAAAAACATCAGCCAGTACGCCAAGGTCACCAATTATGCCTATAAAACCATGAAACGCCTGTTGCCAGGCCCTTACACCTTTATCCTTGAAGGATCAAAGATGGTTCCCAAAATCATGCTGACCAAACGGAAAACCGCCGGCATCCGGGTGCCGGATAACAAGATATGCCTCCATCTGGTGGAGGGCCTTGGCCATCCCATCATATCCACCAGCGCCAGCCAGACGGATGGTGAAATCATCAACGACCCCTCCCTGATACAGGATTATTTTTCTCCCCACCTTGACCTGGTAATTGACGGCGGACCCGTCGTGGGTGAGCCCTCCAGCATCATCTCCCTGATTGACGATATTCCGGAAATTATCCGGGAAGGCCGGGGGGATGTCAGCCTTTTTGAATAAAAAAACCGCTCTTTTTTTAGAACGGTATTGGGTATTGGGTTTTAGGTATATTGGGTATTGATTCTGGGTATTAGGTTTTGGACGGACACTACCCGGTGCCTAATACCTAGCCGTTTTCCCCCGGCCAATACATATAGCCGGGCGTTATCGCGGACATTTCCGCCATCGTGGATTGAATCCGGGCCGCCACCATATCCATCAGGTATTCCAGAATCGGCAGCTTTTCCTCCGGCGGGTAGACGCATCTTACCCGACCCTTGATTCCTCCCAGCCTGCCGGCGCACTCGATGGCGTCTTCCAGGTTGCCCAATTGGTCAACCAAACCGTAGCCCTTCGCCGTCTCGCCTGAAAAAATACGGCCATCGGCAATTTTACGTATGGCCGCCGGGCGCTCTGCCCTGCCCTCGGCCACGTCTTCGATAAACTGGGTATGTATGTTATCCGTAAACTGCTGGAGCAGCTCCCGCTCCTTATCCGTTATTTTCCGGAGCGGAGAGGCGATGTCCTTGTATTCACCGCTTTTTATGATCACCGGCCGCAGCCCGATTTTTTCAAAAAGCGCCTGGAAATTGGTATAGCCCATGATGACCCCGATGCTGCCGGTTACCGTACCCGGGTTGGCAATAATGCGGTCCGCGGCCGATGCCACATAATATCCGCCCGAAGCTGCGATGGAGCCCAAGGAGGCGACGACCGTCTTATTCTCGACTGTTTTTCGGATTTCCCGATAAACCTCCTGCGCCGGGCCGACAGCGCCGCCGGGGGAGTTGATCCGCAAAACAATGGCCTTGATGCTATCCTGCCGCCGGAAAGCCTTGATCTGTTCCAGCACGCGGCGGGAATCGGTCATCATCCCCTCGATTTCAATAACCCCCACCCTCTCACCATAGCCGAATGCCCTTTCCTCCTTTTCAAACATGGCCATCAGCGAAGTCATCACAATAGTGGCGGCAATGATGCTCGAAAAAACGAGAATAAAAAACAGAAATGGATGTCTGCGGGTAAACATTGGACGCGTCAGTCCCCCAACATTTTTTAACCTAAATTGAGCGTTTCAATTTTTTGAAGATTTAATTTTGACAATCTCGTAAAAAGTCGATTTTGGGATGGCAAAGTAAAAAGTTCAAGCCCCGGTTAAGATCCGGGGGCGCGCAAAATCCCGAGGAATGCAGCGTACTTAGCTGTACGTGAAATTCCGAGGGACGGAAGCGCCACACA
>Ga0102932_1001561_pt1 | contig 11860 bp, 10 predicted proteins | sample SalPonR1_C_D2_MG_FD_78212 | JGI IMG/M metagenome (GOLD analysis project Ga0102932, IMG submission 78212) | Salt pond soil microbial communities from South San Francisco under conditions of wetland restoration - Salt Pond MetaG R1_C_D2_MG | ecosystem: Environmental > Aquatic > Marine > Intertidal...
CACTTGAACGGTGCCGCCCGCCCATGCGCGGACCAGCGCGGATCGAAGCGCGCTTGTGCTATCCCGCGAGCCCGCGCCCACCGGGCCGCAATCATCTCCGCCCCGTGCTTGCCGCCCTTCTGGCAGAGGAAGATCTCCTGGTACGGGTCTGCTTGATCCGCTCCCGAACCTTGCCCTTGTCCTGCCCACCTCCGATCTGGCGATCAGGTAATCGCAATCCCGCTGCGCATCCGCAGCGCGCTGGAAAATCGCACTCTTATCCGAGCGAAGGACGCACAACCAGTTATTGGAAGTAGGCGGCATTCATCTCGAGCGTATGCGCCGTGAAGCCAAGCGTCTGACCCAAAACACCGAGGTCAATTCCGCAAGATCTCCTCGCGCGTCGAGAGGCCACTCTGATCATCCCAGACGGTCTGGTAGATGCTCTCCGGCAATTTCCCGGTCGTCGCGGCGCGACATAACCAGACTGTGCACCACCTCGATACGTCTGAGCAGGTCGAGGAAGTCGAACGGCTTGGTTACATAGTCATTCGCGCCGTCCATAAATGCATCATCAACATACTTTCGATCGGTCATAGCGGTGAGGACGAGCACGGGTGTATCTGTATATTCGGGAATTCCACGTACTTTTCTCAATAGCTCAATGCCGTCAATATCCGGCATTTGGATATCAAACAGAAAGCAGTCGAACGGCTGTTCAGCAGACTCAATAGTGTTGATTGCAACACGTGCACTGCTGGCAATTGAAATCTGGTAATTTTCGCGCGATTCCAACGCAGTTTTTACAAGCGTCAAGATACTTGGTTCATCATCTACAACCAGAATTCTTAGACACGACTGGTTCTTAGCGCGAGTTTCCGTTTTGCTTTGGATACGGGAATCCCCTTTAATCGACATTTTCTAGTCCACTGACCGTTTACAGGCTTTAGAAGTCAATCATTCGTTGAAAACTTTGCCCATTTTGAGGCACATATTCGACTTTTGATACCCATTTGGCCGAAAAGTTCGTCTAAATGTTAGTGGCGGATTAACAGTTGGCGGTCTTCCAACCAAAGCACTGTTCTTCCAGAGATATCGAATCTTGAGCCATATTTTGCCACGATCTCATCATAATTGCTATGCACGCTCGAGCGACTGAACTGAGTATCTTGAATTACTCTATGCTGCCCTAACCGCCTGATGGAAAGACCACGACGTGCAAAACAATACGAACGTCGCAGAAGAGCTCACAACCGATGAACTCTCATCGGGTAGCACGCTCCTTTATGGTCAGTACACAATTCAGCGTCATTTAATTGACGGTGGATTCGGAACGACTTATTTAGCCTTGGATAGCCTGCACCGACAGGTTGTGATCAAAGAATGCTTTCCCAGTTCTATTTGCCACCGGATCAATGGCGATGTGCGCCCCCGCAAATCCTGCTATCACGATCAATATCAAAGCGTGATAAGCAATTTTTTGTGTGAGGCTCTTAGGCTCGCACAATTTGAGCATCCCAACATTGTTAGTGTTCACCAAGTTTTCCAGGAGAACAACACGGCGTACATCGCTATGGAATTTGTGGATGGTATGGATCTTTTATCGGTGCTGGATCATGACCCGGGGCGTCTCACCAACGCTCTTCTTCAAACGCTGCTGCGTGATACACTCAACGCATTGGATCACGTCCATGGCTTCGACATGCTTCATCGCGATGTCTCACCGGACAATTTGATGCTGGACGCTCAGAATAAGTTGACGCTGATCGATTTTGGAGCCGCGCGCGAAGATGCTCGTAACCCGAAGCGGAGGCTTTCTACTTTAGTTTCCGTAAAGGATGGGTATTCACCTCATGAATTCTACTTCACTGACAGCTCACACGAACCGTCCAGTGATCTCTACTCTGTCGGGGCAACCTTCTATCACCTGATCGCAGGTTGTGCGCCGCCGGGCTGTCAGGATCGCTTAGTGGCTTTGAGTTCGGGCGAAGCTGATCCGTATAAACCGCTTACCTCCGGCTCGTGGGCATTTGACCAGGTTTTTCTAGCATCAATCGACACAGCCTTGTCCGTTTCGCAGCAAAAGCGATTTCAGAGTGCACGTGAATGGTTGGACGTGCTCGAGAAGCGCCAGGCCGCGCCAGCGCAACAGCATTTCATTGTGGCCTCTGAGCCGAAGAATTCACAACGGGTCGAGGACCTTGAGCCAAGCGTGGTAGAAGCGATCTCATCGCTTGTTGAGGACACCAATAACGGTCTCCGAACGGTGCTCACCCCGCAGCACAAGCAACAAGCCAAAGCCTCCGATACACCAAAGAAAGACGATCAGCATAACAGGCTTGTTGATATGTTCGGATGCCCGATCGACGACGTCGAAGCATGGCTGCGAGACCAGGACAAATTATCCAAACGGCAACGCACAGAAGCGAGACCTTTGAGTCAGACAGCCGAGGAAGATCGTTTTGAGGAAATCGAAGGCACCGGCCTTTCGTTATCGCGTTTACTAGGCGCTCTAGTGAAAAGACGGGGGCGTTCGAGCAAAAAAGGCAAAATCGGAAAGGAACTAAAATGAAGTTTATTCGCGATGTGATTGGCGAAAAGCGCCAGATGAGCAACGAGTCAAATGGTATCTCGGCAGCCAAGGAAGCCGCGCCTGAGGTAGATTTGGAGCGGCTGGACGCTTTGGTTCAAGACTTGACCTTTGAAGATATCGAGATGCACCGGCCGGACAGTTCCCGTGCCCGCGAATTGCAGAAAAATGAAATCGATGCCGTGTCCGACACTCTGGCCGACTGCTTCTTAGAGCAGAAAAGCGCCAGTTGCGACGAACAATATAACGGAACCGAGGAAAAACGTGTCGAGCGCTTTATTGCTGAGCCGCAGTATCGCACATCGGACATTTCTGAGACGGCAAAGAACGATATGGGCGAGCAAGCTGTGCCAGTGGCACAGGTTCCCCTCGAGCAAAGCGTTGATCCCCTCGAGAGCACACCTTCAGCGGTGTCAGCGATTCGTCATGACAGCCGTGAGATGAATGAAAAGAAAACTGTTACCTCAACAGAGCTGCCTCATGCGACACGGCAGCCCGAGCCTGCACCTGATGCCTATCGGGCCGTAGACGTCCCTCAACCCGCTGTAGGGCACGGGACAGGCCGTAAAGGGCGGGTGAAGACACGACTTCTTGGCTTTAACAGCAGTCAGGATACCGACATTGATCCCATTACGGGCGGCGCAGATGCAAAGCCTGCGGCCTACACCAAATTCCCACTTGGGTGGCTGATCGTTGTTGGTGGTCCAGGTCGCGGCGCGGCCTTCACGCTGTTCAGTGGCGTCAGCAAGATCGGCCGTGGCAAAGATCAAACTGTCCCACTTGATTTCGGAGATAACAGCATTTCACGCGAAAATCATGCCGCGATTGCCTATGATCCGGCGCAGAAAAGCTTTTTCATTGGTCATGGTGGCAAGGCGAACCTTGTAAGGAGGAATGATCGCCCAATCCTGAGCACCGAAGAGCTGTTGGCAGGTGACGTGATCACAATTGGTGAAACGAGACTTCGCTTTGTTCCGCTTTGTGGTCCGGAATTCACCTGGGACGAATCCGAAGAACAGGACTCCTCCCATGCAGCCAACGATTGATCTTGTATATGACACGTCAATGGCGATGGTTATGGGTCGGCGTGAGCGGCAGGAAGATGCCGTGGTGTCACACTTCTCATCAGGAGAGGCGTGTGGGTTTGTGGTGCTTGCGGACGGCATGGGCGGGCATGCCGCAGGTGACGTGGCAAGCAAGATCGTCGTCACCGAAGTGTTCAGCGAACTGAAGCTGCAATCCGGCGATCCTGAGTTGTTGGAGGCCCATATCGGTGAGGTGCTGCAGAGGGCTGCCATCAGTGCGAACAACTGCGTTGGGATATATTCGCGTGAGGTTCCGGAGGCGCAAGGGATGGGCGCCACTTTGCTGGCCCCGGTGTTCTTGCATGACCGTTTGTATTGGATATCGGTCGGCGATAGCCCACTCTACCTGTTCCGAAATGGCGTGCTTCAACGCTTGAACGAAAACCACGCCGTCATGTCCCAGATCGATTATCTGGTTGAAAACGGTATCATGGGCCGTGAAGAAGCAATCGACTGCCCTGACCAGAGTTGTTTGACATCCGTACTGATCGGCCGGGATATTGCGCAACTTGATTGTCGGACCGTACCGGTACAGCTCAAAGCGGGAGACATCCTTATTGTGGCCAGTGATGGCCTGCAATTTCTCTGCGAAGAGCGGATCGAAGCCGTACTGCGGTTTACGCAAAAGCGCTCAGCGGAGGACATTGGCGCGACACTGATGAAAGAAGTTCAGAAACTGGACGATCCCTTTCAAGATAATGTCTCGTTGTGTGTCGTGAAGGTCATGGCGCAGGGCTCCGAAGCTGTTGTGAATGACCCAGATCAAACCGTGGGGCATGGACAAGGATCCAGCAACGTGTCGATCACAATCATGGCAAAAATGACGCGGAAAAAGAAGGCAGCAGGCTGATGAATACTCGGGGAGAGGTTTGTTGAACCACGCAATCAGGGTCAACCCAGTTATTGATCGGTTGGAACACACACTCTGCATGGGCGATGTTCCGGCCCCCTATGACCGATGGGGCGCGCGTCTGCTGGCACGTCTAAAAAAGCCAGTACAGGTTGTCGTGACCGGTCTTGCCGGTAGCGGCAAGTCGGCTCTCATTGAAATGCTGGCAGCACACCCTTTTATCGGCCAGCACGTGGATGTTCCTATCGTCGAACTCGTCTATGGCAAGCAAGAAAGCGCTCTGTTCGAAAAACAGGACGGCTCAATAATTAGTTATTCGGGGTTTCTGAAGGATTACGAATGTCCTCAGGATTCAATCCGTGCTCGGCAGGAATTGCCCGAATCGACTCTGATCAGCCGAAATTTTGTCGAGATTGGACTTTTGGGCACACTTGTCGAGAAAAAGGCGATCCTGAGTTCTGCATGCGCACGTGCGGACATCATGATTTGGTGCACTCAGGAGTTTTCCGAAGACGAGCAGCACCTGTGGGCATGCGTGCCTGAGCAGATCAAGGATCACAGCTTTTTGGTTCTGACCATGGCGGACCGACAGTTGATACGCGATGTGCTGTCAAAGAATATGGCCAGGATGGAGTCTATTGTGGCGGATGAGTTCATGGGACTTTATCCTGTTGCTACAATTCAAGGGTTAGCGGCGCAGGCAGATTGCGAGGACCTGAATCAGGCCCTCTGGACGTCAAGCGGTGGAAAGCACTTTACCGATCAGTTGCTCAGACAGATCAAGCAGGGACGTGGCGCAGATATTGATCAGGCGCAGTTTTTCCTAGATCGCTTGGCGGGACGCAAGGCGGAGGTTCAATTTGAGAGACATGAGGCCCGGCAGATGTGGGATCTGACTGCCTCAGATGGCCCGGACGCCCAGGATAAGAGCGACGCTATCGCAGTGGAGGGTGACGTGGCTTCAGACGCGCACTCCATTGCGCTTCTCTCCGAAGCGGTTGACATGCTTCAGCAGCATGGCCGCAGGATGCTTGATGATATTGACCAGAGTGACGATTTGGATGCCGATGCCATTTTGAGCAGTTGTTCGAAGGCGATCTCGTCGCTTGCAGGATTACTTAATAAAGAGGCGATAAATACCCCCGCAGCTAAGGACGCACGCGAAGACGTGCAGGAAGGCGAGGAGATGCTGATGCTTTTCCAACTTGAACGCAGCGAGGAGGCTGCGTTGGACGCTGTGACCCTGCTTTTGCAGATAAGAAAAGAGCTTATGGGCAAAGTGATCTGATCAAGGGTTTTTTCATCAATAATTTTCCCGAGCCCCGTCCAACTATCAACACATTTACTTACCATTTTCACAATGAAAAGTGCACAACGCGCGGTGTTCTACAACCCTGAGTTTGGTTGAAAGGTATCCGCAACGCAAATGACACCGGAAAAATCAATGGATATGGAAGTTGAAATTGACCCTACCACCAATATCCGGGCTTCGGCGCGTATATCCAATTTGAGATCTGGCATGGAAGACCTTGCAGCTTTCGCCAAGAAGGCTGCCGAGCTTGAGGGCGCACTGGACAGGCTTGCCGACCTGACCGGAGAAGAATCGCGCCGCTCTGTGTCTCGCCTGAAGGCTCAACTATCAGCGTTTGAACCCTCGGTAACCGTCCTCGGTCAGGTGAAATCAGGAAAAACGTCGCTGATCAATGCCATGACCGGCTGGCCCGATTTGCTGCCTTCGGATGTCAATCCCTGGACCTCGGTGGTGACATCGCTTCATCTGACACCTGCCAATGAAAATGCTGAGACCGGGGCACGTTTCCAGTTTATGACCGAAGATGAATGGGATCGTCTGACTACCAAAGGCGGCAGGATTGGCGAACTGGCCGGGCGCGCTGGCGCAGAGGGCGAACTGCAGAAGATCCGCGACCAAATTCACTCTATGCGCGAAAAGTCCCGTAGGCGGCTGGGTAGGAATTTTGAATTGCTGATGGGGCAAGAGCATGAGTTCGGGTATTTCGACAAGAATATGCTTGAGCGGTATATTTGCTTGGGCGACGATTTTGACGTAGCGGGGCACTCTTCGGCTCAGGATGAGCAGGGCCGATTTGCAGATATAACCAGGTCAGCCGAGCTTTACTTGAATTGTCACGCTGTTCCGTTTCGTATGTGCCTTCGCGACACGCCGGGTGTCAACGATACGTTCATGATGCGCGAAATGATGACGATCAAGGCTATTCGTGACAGTCGCATTTGTGTGGTCGTTCTGTCTGCAAGCCAGGCATTGAGCTCGGTGGATATGGCACTGGTCAGGATGATCGCGACCCTCAAATCGCGCGAAGTGATCATCTTCGTGAACCGAATTGATGAATTGCCCGAGCCGGCCAATCAGATGATCGAGATCGAAGAAAGTATTCGTCGGACGCTCAAGAACAATGATGGCCCGCAGGACGCGAAGATCATATTCGGTAGCGCCTACTGGGCAGGTAGGGTTTTGCATGGTGAGCTGGGCGAGATGGCCGATGCTAGTGCAGGTGCATTGCTGAACCTTACTGAGGCCGTGATCGGTACAACCAATATCGGTCGATCGCCGTCCGAGCACGTATGGGAATTATCAGGCTTACCTGCTCTCATGCAGGCACTGTCATCACAATTTGTGCTCAGCTTGGGTGAGCCCTGCCTGACGAAAATTGCATCTTCAGCCATGGCAATTGCGACATCTCAGAATGCCATGCGAACGGTGTTGGTTGAAGGTGATGATTTCTCATCTGATGTTAACATGCACGAGATTAGAACCGAATTCGAGCGTATAGCGGAGATGAACCTGACCCAGTTCAAGGCATCAATTTCAGAGATATTCGCCGAATATCATAAGCGCGTAGATCGCGTGCATGAGAACTTTATCGAGCGCGCAACACATTCATTGCTGTCCCACCTTGAAGTGTATGGTGCCGAACATGTCTGGGAATATGACCCGTCCGGACTTCGACTTCTGCTGCGCTCTGCCTACTCGACCATGGGCAGCAGGGTCCGCAAGAAAGCCGAGGCACGCTATGAAACCGCGGTATCTGACACGGCACATCTCCTTTATCGTGGCTTTGGCCCGGCTGTTGAGGGTATTCAGCTCTCGGTTCCCAGCGTTCCGCAAATTCCGTCGCCAGTCACCCTCGGGCAGACGATTGCGTTGGATTTCAATGATAGCTGGTGGGCGATGTGGTGGCGAAGAAGGCGAGGTTACCAAGCATTCACCAAGCAGTTCCGAGAATTGATCCGCTCTGAGACAGAAGACTTCATGACGCAAGTAAAAGATGCCCAGACGTCCACGATCCACGACGACCTCGTGGAGGAACTGCGTGGCTTTCTTGATCAGCAGAAAGCCATTCTGCTGGATCTTATTACTGGCGCACATCGCTCCGGCGGCGCGGAAGATATGTTCTGCAACAAAGCCGAGCAGAAGCGCAATGATGCACTGAATGAGACCCTCAGAATCCTGGGGCGTTACATCACATGATCAAGGAGAAGGCATTGAACACCGTAGATCTAAGTCCGGCACCCTTGCGCAAAAAACCATGCCTTGCGTTCATGGGCGAATTTAGCGCCGGGAAAAGTACGCTTTCCAAACTTTTCCTGGGGAATGCGCCGCTGCCGGTACAGGTCACCGCAACCCGGCTTCCTCCAATCTGGATAAGCTATGGCGATGATGCAGCAATTGCAGTGGATCATGACGGCTGCGAAAGAGCGATCGACATTGAGGATTTGGACTCGATTTGCGTCGACGAGGCCAAGATGATCCGATTGTACAACCGGTCGGAAACACTGGAGTTATGCGATATGATCGACATGCCTGGAATTTCAGATCCAAGCATGTCGTCGGATGTTTGGTTGTCCATGATCGAACATGTCGACAGCGTCGTCTGGTGTACGCAAGCAACGCAGGCATGGCGCCAATCTGAGGCGGCGGCATGGGATCTGGTCAGGGAACGGACAAACGGAGATAACATCCTGCTGGTGACACAGGTTGACAAACTTCGGGTTGATCGAGACGTTGATCGTGTGCTCACTCGCGTCCGTAAGGAAACCGAAGGGTTGTTCAAGGCGGTGTATCCGATCTCGATTATCGAGGCGTTGAATGCTGAGGACGACTTAAAGAAATGGCAAGAGAGCGGCGCAGCGGACTTTGTCGATCATCTCGTGGAACTGTTGCTGAACGCGTCTGAACTTGGCGATACCGAACTGGCTGCATCACAAGAAGCGACCAAGGTCCTACAAGAGCAGGATCTGCATGATAGCGAGGCATCGAACGCACCGCTAGAGAAGGTGGAGACGCCGTTGGCAGAACCATCTCCGCTTCCTCAAGATGCGTGTGGTAAACCTGTGGTCTACAACTCGAACAGTGTCATACCGAAACGTGTGCGTGTCCTGACCGAGATGCGTGGGCGTACTGCCCGGCCCATTCCATCGGCGGACGTTAACTGGTGAGAAAAGTCATGAGGCAAAAATTAAATTGCTTGCTAGGAGGTCTGCGAAGCTACGTCCCGCCGATCCGGAGCGCGAAATGACGGTATCCGAATGCCTTGACGAAATGCGAAGTGGCGTAGCTGGCTGTTCGCTTGTTTCGTTTGGGGATTTGAAGACGGGTATGGTCCTCCGCACAAGTGCCACAGGGCGGCACAAACAAGAATATTTGGAAGAAATCATCCAACAGGCTGTTTTGAATTTCGAGATGTCTGACGCGTTATTCGTAGATAATGGTCAAGCAGAAGAGAAGGGACACAGCGTAATCGTCGCTACACCGGATGATGTGCGCATCTTTGTCAGATCAAAAAAGAACAGATCGGATGTCGTTTGCTGCGTCTGTGACCGAACTGAGGCGGTCGCGCGTGTCGAGGCCTACACGCAGAAGGTGTTTCTAAAGCTATCTGAGAAAGCCTGATGGAAAGAATAGCAAAAGCTCGCCAAATCTGGTCGGAGAAGACTGCGCATAACCTGCGTGGCGCATTAATGCGTCTCGCCATGGATCGCGAAGATCTTCTGGCAGACATTCGAGAGAAGGCTACAGACCACCAAAGCCTGTTGCGCATTATCAAGCGAGAAATTGACGAGGCTGTCCTACCACGCAAAATGGCAATTTTGTCCGATGACGCGATTGAGGCGACTCTTGTTACATCTAACCGGCGCATAATCGAGTTGCGAACCAATGATATCGACCAACCAGATGTTAACGGTGACGACACCGAGCCGGAAGTCGCGGCACTGGCCTATGCGCAAGCGATCAAGAAAATAGGTGATCAGACCGCTGGAGTCGCATTGCAGCACATCGGACGCGCGTCAAAACTTCAGACAAGTAGCACCGCCTGTTCGGCGGCATACCTGTCAGAGATCAGTGAAACTTTGGAACAAGGAAATCGGGTGCATAACTTTTTTAGAATGATCCAGACGCGTGCAAAAGGTTGGGTCATGCTTTTGAGTGAAGGCAGGGATGTATACCGCGAGGGGCCCGCGGCCATCCTAGTTCGGCTTGACGCACTCGAGCGGATCACAGCCGCAAATCGTGGGTCAGAAGGGCCACTGAGGCGTCTGGACAGGGTCGGGTCGTCATGCTCTGCTTTCCCGGTGGCTCCAGGAGTACAGGCTATCGTCGCAACGCATGGTAAAGATCTTCTGCTAGCGGCGGTATTGAACGAAGATAGGGTTGCCATCATGGAAGACTGGCGGAAAGTCTTCGGCAATGGAGGTCAGGGCGCAGAGCCAAATTTGAAACTCGGTGAATGAGAGGGGAGGAGAGTGTCCTGTGGGCGGACTATGAATCTATTCGGTCGTAATTCTGAACTTAGATCAGCCCGATTTCAGGGTGCTTTGTATCATCATTAGGTGTCTTGCCTTGCCCAATTGCTCTACTGCTCTGCTGCTCTACTGTAGAGTTTTTGAAGCCAATGATCGTCATTCACATCTGTGAGCGTATCTTTCAGTACTGATTTGTAAGCTTTGCGTTCAAGACGATGCTGTTCCTCGGATAACAGGCTTCTTCTCAAAAGCCTCCTTGCGATTGCAGCAGTGTCTCTTTTAACGACAACCCTTCCTTCAACACTGTCAATTACTGACCAAAGAAAATCCAATACATCGGTGTCTGAAGTCGCTCTTAACGGGATGGCATCTCCTAGGAATATTCTCATTCTCGGGAATTTAGCGTTGATGGGCCGCTCCTGGAAACGAGCGTTGATCTCGTTTTCGACCGTGTCTCTTGGGGCATTCAGTTTTTTGTCAAGCACACAAAACAACGTTCCGTTACCACGATAGCACATGGAACTCACGCAGTCAGGTAGAGTTGCTTTTACGCAGAGGATAACTTCGCGCAGCATAGCGGAAAACTCGTTCAGTGAGACTCTCACATGCCCGAGTATCGGAGCTGCAATTTTCAACGCGATCACAGATGCATTCTGCTGAGGGCGGCGGGCCAACTCGAGCAGGTAGTTGTCAAATTCACCATATGCAATCAAGCCATCTGCATCTACCCCGCTCAGGACTTGATCCGGTACTTTATCCTTGGCAATTCCAAGTGACCATTTGATGTTTTGGTGAATATCGCTCTGGTCAACCAATTGCGCCTTTTCCAATGTAAGTTTCCTGGCATCGAAAATCCTGGAATATAGATCCGTGAAGTCGAACGGCTTGGTGATGTAGTCCGTCGCCCCGGAGATGAATGCCCTGTCCAGATAGGCCTTTTCGCGCACGGCCGTCAGCATCAATATTGGTTGGTGTCCGTATCCTGGTGTTTGACGTATCATTTTCGTCAGCTCAATTCCGTCGACATCGGGCATCTGAATATCGATCAAAAAAATATCAAAAGTTGAGTTGGCGCAATCAATAGTTTCCAAGACTTCTTTGGCCGAACCCACCGTCGTCAAATCATAGTTTCCTGAGGGAGTGAGGGCGTTTTCGAGAAGCATTCGAATACTCGCATCATCGTCAACCGCAAGTATTTTCATGTTCTCAAGCCCTTCTTTACGCCGCTCGAAGACAGCGCCAATTACATCATCATTCGCTGATTAAGAGCTTAAATCTGAAATAAGGTGGAATTTTGAAAATTTTGAAGCTGGATCGCGCATTGGATCGCACACTAGGTGGAACATCCGGTAGATTTCACCAACTTCATGGATTTGTTTCATGGCTCGCCCACAACCTTGAAGTTATTTTGTTCTTTATTTGCGTGCTTTGATGGGTTTTTACTTACCAGGCCCGACGTAAACGGATGCCAATCAACACGCCGTTATTCGTATTTTTTACAGTCGAAGAAACGCAACCCATAATGAACACCGACGCCCTTCATGGCATGTCAGATGAGGTCAAAGAAGGAAATCA
>Ga0102932_1001562_pt1 | contig 11859 bp, 10 predicted proteins | sample SalPonR1_C_D2_MG_FD_78212 | JGI IMG/M metagenome (GOLD analysis project Ga0102932, IMG submission 78212) | Salt pond soil microbial communities from South San Francisco under conditions of wetland restoration - Salt Pond MetaG R1_C_D2_MG | ecosystem: Environmental > Aquatic > Marine > Intertidal...
ACCGTTCCAGGTGCGCCGTTCAGTGAGTCTGAGATTGAGTGAAAAAGTTCCTCTCAGGCTCGATTAATCTGACGTTGTAATCTCAATACTTCCAGACTTCGCAAAAGCACCAAAATCATCAACTAAGATATGGTTTATATCTCCCAATCCATTTTCACGATAAAGAGAGTTAAAAAAAATGTAAAATTGATCGCTCCCTCCGCGTCGTACATCTGCAATATCTGCCAGGGTATAGAGTCCCTCGTCGGGCCACTCATTCTTTCTGACGAAAATAATATTATAGCGCTGCCATCTCACAATATTTTCAACCGTATCTCTGACGGATGCGTGCAGGCCCGCCTGGACTTCACCAACTTCCCCGGATCACCTAGTTCGGCCCATTGCGAGATTAAACTGTAGTCCTCGCAATCGATGTCCGCAACAGTCATTCCGCGAAGAGTATAGTCAAACGGACCGTTCTCTATAACATCTGAAGGGTTTCTATCGCTATTAAAGAGGCTGCATGAGCCCATAGTTAGAGAAACAAAGAGTAAAAGCAGAATCACTCTTCTGTAGGGAGTTTGATTCATAATAAAAGCCTTTGTTTTTACATGGTAAATCTAAGTGAAAAAAGTAACAAACAGAATTGTAAGGCAGGAAAAATCATCAGAACAGAGTGCACTTATACAGTATTACAAGAAACAGAGGGTATATTTTCAGTTTAAAACTGGTATTCAATTCATCAAGATTGTAATATACCAGAAGGTTCATTTATGAATAAACGTAAGGTGTTTTCAATGCCCCAAAATAAATCTACTTTTCTCAGGGCCGGCGTGGTATTGGTAGCCATTATAGCAATACTGGTTCTTATCTCATTGCCAAAAAATACCTCTGATCGTAATGAAGCAGATAATGTGGCATCTCCTGAACTAACCTTAGCTGCCGAAGGTCTGAATGATGTACTGCCGCAGAGAATTGCCCAAAATACGATCTTTGACAGTGTGGGCGTGGCCCGCAATCATATGAGTTACTACTATACACTTGGAGATCTTTCAGAAGATGATGTTCTTCAGAAGGAACTGAAGGACTCCCTGGTGAGTGAGGCAGAAAGACGGGTTCCATGCACTACCTGGCGGCCTGTTTATATGCAGGGTGTTGACGTGTCGTTTATCTATTTTTCAAATGATGGGAAAGAGATATTACACTTCTCAAGAACTCAGAGCACTTGCTGTGAACCAATAGAGTCTTAATTCAGGAATAGGTTTTCGTATCTGATTTGCTGCTCTTCCATCTATATGTTTGAATTGGGATTGTAATACACACTCTGCCCTACAACCTGTATATTTAGCCTCAATAATTTTATCACTACAGGTCAGATTTAGCAGATGTTCAACAAAACTGAGGAAGAAGAGAGGCTGTGGCTTAAACAGGTCATAGAAAAGCTGGAAGATGCCTATAGTGCCGTTAGTGAAAATGTTAATAAGACGGCGAAGGAACTTCAGGAGCAGAAAAACTATCTCTATGAGAATAAAACAGGAATGGATGCGGCTGAGAAAGCGGCTGTAAAGCAGACCGTAAACATGCAGGCTATTTCCGGGGAGGCGGCTGTTGCCTATAAAAAGCGGATCTTAAAATTGATTGAAACTCCCTACTTTGGGCGAATTGATTTTATGGAAAAAGGGAGGGAAAAGGAGGAACCGATCTATATTGGAATACACTCCTATTTTGATGAGGAGGAGAATGAAAACCTGATTCACGACTGGCGGGCACCTGTATCGAGTATGTTTTACGATTTTGAACCGGGACAGGCATCCTTTGAGGCACCATCAGGTAGAAAGGAGGGAGAGATTGAGCGGAAGAGGCAGTATCGCATTAAAGAGGGTTATATGGAGATGATGCTGGAGTCGGATCTCTACATTCGGGATGATGTTCTGCAGAAAGAGCTGAGCCGATCGGCTGATGATAAGATGAAGAATATCGTGGCGACGATTCAGCGCGATCAGAACGCAATTATTCGGGACGAAACTTCTTCTGTGCTTATCATACAGGGCGTGGCCGGTTCAGGAAAAACGTCTATCGCTCTGCATAGAATTGCATTTCTGCTCTATCGTTTCAAGGAGGAAATCAGCTCCAAAGATATCATGATCATTTCTCCGAACAAGGTTTTTTCGGACTATATCTCTAACGTACTTCCCGAGCTGGGCGAAGATTCCATCCCGGAGATGGGCATGGAAGAGCTGGCCAACCGGGTACTAAACGGGAAATATAATTTTCAGGGCTTTTTTGAGCAGGTGAATGAACTGCTGGAAAATCACGATGAGGATTACATTCGAAGGATTGAGTTCAAATCTACTCCGGATTTTCTGCAGAAACTGACATCCTACACTAACTGGCTTAAAAGAGAGCAATTCAATGCTCACGATCTGAAAATTCGATTCAAGAAAATTCACGCGAATTATTTAAAATCGCGCTACAACGCCAATAATCATCTACCGCTGATGAAACGCCATCGCGCGATTGCAACGGATGTGCTGAAAATGGTAAAAAGAAAATACAAATACGACCTGAAGCCGGAGGAGAAAAAAGAGGTTCGCAAGAAAATCAAAAATATGATGGGCAGTGATAATCTTCGTGTGCTTTATGAGCAGTTCTACGATAGAATTGACCGACCCGATATGTTTGAGTATGCAAAGGGTTCTGCCTACGAATACGCCGATCTTTTTCCGCTGATGTATCTGAAAATGCAGCTGAAGGGTGCGGATAGTTTTGGCGAGGTGAAGCATCTGATTGTGGATGAAATGCAGGATTACACGCCGGTTCAGTATGCGGTGCTTTCGCGTCTGTTTCCATGCAATAAAACCATTTTAGGTGATGCCAATCAAAATGTGAATCCCTATAGTTCTACAACCGCAGATGATATTGAAGATGTGTTTCAGGATGCACAGTCTGTTACATTGCTAAAAAGCTATCGTTCAACACTTGAGATTACAAACTTTACTCTGCGAGTGTCCCCTCGGGCCGATGTTGATCCGGTTGAGCGCCACGGGGAGGAACCGCAAATTCTGCAGTTTGAAAAACCAATAGAGGAAAAGAAAGTGATTCTGGAAAAGATCAGGGAGTTTAAAAAGTCAGATGATCACACGCTCGGAGTTCTTTGCAAGACACAAAAGCAGGCGGAGAAACTGTACAAATACCTTTCCAAAGAAGAAAAGGATCTGCACCTGCTTGAGCCCGGCAGCAGTGCATTAAGTGCAGGTGCTTTGATTACCAGCGCTCATCTGGCGAAAGGCCTTGAGTTCGACAGGGTGATTGTGCCACATGTTTCTGATGAAAACTATCAAACCGATGTGGACCGAAGCATGCTTTACATCGCCTGCACGCGGGCTATGCACAAACTCACGCTGACTCATACAGGCTTTTTAAGTGGATTAATCAGTAACTGACTAATCAACTCTCTCTTTGTAGCGTTCAATAAGATCCCCTCTGAGCTGTTTCAGCTCTTTAGACAGCCCGATTTTGTAGATATGGGGATTTTCAAAACGTTTAAATTCATCCGGTAGTTTGTTCACCTGTTCCCGGCTGTAAGCTGCAATATCTTTCAACTCTTTTGGTTGGCTGAGACGCTTTCCGCTATCCACAGCTTTTTCAAGCAGCGGTTCTTTTTTAAATTCTGCAAGCGATTGCGATTTGTTTTCATCGGTGGGATGATACATCGTATCGATATTTTTCTCATCGAACAGCGCCACTACTTCACCGCCGTAGAACGAGCCGTCCTGATTTTTCAACCTGTAGACCTGTTTTTTTCCGGGGAGATTAATCTTCGCAACATTTTCAGAAAGCTTCAGTCGAGGTTCATTGTTTGCATAGGAGAGTTTATAGACACCGTCAAGCGCCAGGTCGGGCCGCCCGGTTACCAGGCTTGTTCCCACTCCAAACAGATCAATGGGAGCACCCTGATCAAGCAAACTTTTAATGACATGTTCATCAAGCTGATTTGAAGCGGCTATTTTCACATAATCCAGTCCCTCTTTATCCAGCATTCTTCGGGACTCCACGGCTAGCCATGCAAGGTCGCCGCTGTCGAGACGGATGCCTTTCAGTTTTTCCCCGCGTTCTTCCATCTCCTTGGCTACTTGAATCGCATTTGGCACACCGCTTTTAATTGTATCATAAGTGTCAACAAGCAGCACACAGTCGTGAGGCCTTACCTTGGCAAAATCACGAAATGAGTCGATCTCTTCATCAGATCTCTGCACAAATGAGTGGGCCATTGTTCCGGATATGGGAACGTTCATATCTCGCCCTGCCCGAACGTTGCTGGTAGCATCAAAACCACCGATATAGGCACCTCTAACAGCAGAGTACCCTCCCGTTCCGGGAGCCCGTCGAAGACCAAAATCGACAAGCTTGCGATCTCCTGCAGATAGTCTCATCCTGCTCGCTTTGGTTGCAATCAGCGACTGATAGTTCAGGGTATTCAAAAGGAGAGTTTCAAGCAGTTGAGCTTCAATGATTGGAGCCTCAACGGAAATTACAGGCCTGTTTGGAAAGACAACGTCGCCTTCGCGAGAGGCGTAAATATTTCCATGAAACTTGAACTTCTCGAGATAGCTGAGAAACTCCGGGTCCATTCCTTCGTCTTCGAGGTACTCAAGATCACGATGGTCAAACTTTAAACCTTCGAGGGTGTTCAGGAAATCTTCAAGGCCGGCAAAGACTGTATATCCTCCTTCAAATGGATTTTCTCTGAAGAAATAGTCAAAGATAGCAGTCTCATCTTTCAGCCCCTCATGATAGTAGACCTGAGACATGGTTATTTGATATTGATCGGTATAGGTTGCGGTGAAGTCAAACATAAGCGTATGATTAAGTTTGAAAATTATATTAACTACGGAAAATAGTTCTCTTTCAACGACAGGGATTTTTCCATTAAATGCTGGTCAATATCGAGTTGATATGTTTCAGATAGAAACGTTGCTGACTCTTCTGAAGACAGATGCAGTTTGTCATTTTGGTGTAAAAATTCGAGGATATCCTCTGCTGCAGCCCACTGATAAATCAGCCACTCCCAATCTTTAATAGTTGACCCTTTGAAATCGGCGTTTGTTGAAGTGTTCGACTTTTCGTGAAGTACAGCGGTTTTGAGTTTGCCGGGATTCATTGTGCTCACGTGTTGAATGGCTTCTTCGAGGGTTTCTCCAGAATCATTGACATCATCCACAAGCAGTATGTTTTTTCCCTCTAAATCGATGTTCAACGGATCGATAATCTCGACATTCTTTTTGGCTGTTCCCCCGCGGGAGTAGTGAGTTATTTGAAGAGTGGTGAGTTTTGTGATATTCAGAAAATCGCAAATGAATCGGGCGGGTGGCAGTCCGCCACGGGCAATTCCTATGACAACATCAACCTCATAGCCGTTATTTGTGATCTGATTTGACACCTTGTATGCCATTTCATAGGCTTCATTTAGTTCAACAATTCGCGCTGAGAAATTCTTTTCCATATACCGTATTTAGTTAAACCTGAATGATGATGCTCTTTTACTAATACAAGGATTCGTAACTTGAAACCGTTCGAAAAAATGAAGTTATGAGCGAATGAAAAGGGTTTTGAAATGAGTCAGATCAGTTTCAACTCGAATTTTTCAAAACCTTATTTAATGTGAGATTAGAATAAAAAATTTCAAATTAAAAGCTCTTCTTAATCTCCCCTTTCCATAAAAATCCCGATGGGATTAGAGTAGAATTAGTCAAATTCGTCGTTTATTTACTAATCTCGAACTTACGTAATTCAGATTTTTCGGAAGCACTATATCATAATCAGATAGGTCAGTTTTATGATTCCCGCACGGCTGTTTAGAATAAAATCTCTGCGTGGATCAAAGAGATCTTCGTTATCTCCCGTAATATGATAGTTCGTATTGAAAACAAGGAACAGGTCGCTGCCCGGCCGGTGAATCCAGTTAATACGAAGGTTTGACTGCAGGTTTCGTGAGAAGTTGTCGTACTGTATCAGAGCCTTGGCAAATAGTTTTCGACTGATGGCTCCAAGCAGCGACGTTCTGATAGTAGTAGCTTCAAAATCACCATTTTCAAAAGGCAGACGAATTATGGTGTGGCCCACTCCGCCCTCAATATGGAAGTGCTTGGACTGACGAAATCCGAAATCAACGCCAAAATCAGTGCGATTGCCATCATAAAACTGGCCGGTAGAGAGTTCAAACGATCCGAAGACGTTTCGGGCTTCGTCGGTTCGGCCCTCAGCGGAAAGGGTGTGAAAGGTGTAGTCATTCGCAGGTATAATGACATTTGGACGAAGGATAAAATCACTGATGAGACGTTCAAACTGCCGATCGTACTCAATTTCAAACGACTGACGGTTTTGAAATTCAGCCCGAACCGATGCAGAGTATTCCGTGGTTTGAAGAGTACCATCCTGTCCTTCAAACAGGTCGTAGGATGTTTGAAAGAATAGTTTTCGAACAGACGGAACCAGCGCGAAGTCTACATTGGGTTTATATCCAAGATTTCCGGAGTACTGCCGGAAATCAAGGCGGCGGACAAATCCCAGCTCCGGGCTATAGTTTTCTCCCACAGAAGTAAATGAAGCACCACCTTCATAGATATCGTTTTCAAGCTGAAAGGAAATGTTGCCCGCGGCATCATTCAGTGTGCTGTTGCTGTCCCAAACGTTGGTGAACCACGCATCAAACTGGCTGGAGCTCCAGAAGCGGTATCGGGTGTCAAACCCGAGGGCGCGGTTGTATCCATTGGGACGTTGCACATTTGTGAAAATTGTACCTGCAGTTGCCCGTGGAAATATATTTGCCTGTAAACGGGCAACAGAGTTGTTGGCAGAGTTAACTCCAAACAGATCCCCCATACCGCCACCGGTTTCAATATTCATAAGTCCGACAGAATAGCGACCCGCCTGGCCCGTAAGCCGGGCACCTGTGAGAATCTGCTCATTCAGCCCAATGTTCCTCGAAAAAAAGGTTTGAGTAGACCTTACATTCCCGTGTTCAAAAAGTCCGGCGCGCTCGAGGAAGAACTCACGTTTTTCAGGGAAAAAGAGGTTGAATCGGGTAAGGTTCAGCTGAACATTATCGGCTTCAACCTGTGCAAAGTCGGTGTTCACGGTGAGATCCAGCGTCATATTTGAGGAGATACTGTATTTAAAATCACCGCCAAAATCATAATTGTAATCGATGTCGGTCTCTTCATTTTGCAAATCGGGACGGATTTCCTGAGCTCCTGAAATCAGGTATGGCTTAATCTCAATATTTTTGCCGCGGTTTATACCCTTCAGCCCCTTCAGGCGACCATATTGAGATACAGCTGCCAGAACGCCAAAACTCCCGCCGTAATCTATCCCGATAGCCGGCCAGAGAACCCGTTCATTTTTACGGTTGATCATTCTGGACACCATCAAACCAAACTCCAGCTCTTCTCCTTCCGGAAAGCGAAGTTGCCTAAATGGAATGGCTACTTCCAGTGTCCAGCCTTCATCATCAATAGTGGTTTCACTGATGAATACCGCGTCCCATGAAAAACTTTGATAGCTCAGCGTTTCGTCTGTGATCAGTGCGTCATCCTGTGTGCCCAGCGCATTCATTTCGAAAAGGTAGGCGTTTCGCCCGTCCAGATAGGTATCGATTCCAATGTAAGCGTGATCGTCGCGGTTATTGCGCCCGCCCCGTTCCAGATTTTTGGCACGAATCAGTTCCGGATTCCTGTCATAAAAACGAAAGGCGAAATAGAGATTGTTGCGGTCGTATGCGATGCGAACTTCAGAGTCTTCGGTAGCCGGTGCCCCGTCCTGCGGCCAAACCTGCGTTAATTTCGTGATGGGCTGAACCTCTTTCCATATCGGGTCATCCAGGTTCCCATCGATGAATGGCGGTGTTTCGGTATATACAGCGTGTACCTCAAAGTCTGTGGGGGCAGGAACCGGCAGCGTGGTTTGAGCATGTACAAATTGAGTGAGTAAACTGTAAGCGACAAGTAGAAAGCTGTGTTTTAGTATCAAATTTGTTCAAATAGCTTATTCAGAATAGATAGTTAATAAAATCAATTTGTTAGTAGAATAAAACGATTGTATTTCATTGAGTAATTGAAAGGAACATTATTTGCCTGTCTACTTATTTGAATTAAGAGGGTGAAGGTTAAACGCATTTCACTTCTTAAGTTTTTAAAAAAAGTAAAAGGTTAAGTGGCTGAGGCTTACGTAGTAAAACGTGATTCGATAAATAGTTAAAAACACTCTTTTTTTCTTTCACAATGTATTCACAAACTGTGATTAGGTTCATAAATGTTCTCCTTTCAAAACTGCAGAGAGATTTATTTAAAAGAAGAAAATTGTCGGGCTTGAAGTAAAGAAAAGCAAGCAGGCAGTTGTAACAAGAAACAGATGGATGCAGCATGGAAGCATTAGATTTAGCCCGTTGGCAGTTCGGTATTACCACTGTATATCACTTCATTTTTGTACCGTTAACTCTGGGTCTTTCAGTACTTGTGGCAATTATTCAAACTTTTTGGTATCGCACAGGCGATGAAAGGTATAAGCATCTTACAAAGTATTTTGGGAAGCTTTTTGTAATCGTTTTTACGCTGGGGATTGTAACCGGAATTGTCCAGGAATTTCAGTTTGGGATGAACTGGAGTGAATATTCCCGTTTTGTGGGTGATATTTTTGGAATCCCTTTGGCCATCGAGGCATTGATGGCATTTTTTATGGAATCGACCTTCCTGGGCCTTTGGCTGTTTGGATGGAACCGACTTAGTAAAGGGATACATCTGCTCTCTATCTGGCTGGTGGCGATTGCGTCGAATCTGTCGGCCATATGGATTCTGATGGCCAATTCATGGATGCAAGTACCGGTCGGCTACGAGATTGTCGGCGGCAGGGCAGAACTTTCCGATTTCGTAGCTATACTACTGAATGAACGGCTCCTCGTTCAGATGCCTCATACGATCATTGCCGGATTTGTAACCGGTGGGCTTTTTGTTCTGGGCATAAGCGCATGGATGATGTATCGTGGCAACCAGGTTCAGACATTTAAAAAATCAGCACAGATTGCGCTGGTTTTTACGGCAATAGCTTCACTATTAACCGCTACGACCGGCCATAGCCAGGCGCAGGATACTGTACAAAGCCAGCCCATGAAAATGGCGGCAATGGAAGGGCTGTGGGATTCTGAACAACCGGCCAGTTTTTCACTTTTTGCACTGATAGATCAGGAAAATCGCACGTCAATGAGAGAGGTCCGCTTACCCTATATGTTGAGCGTACTGGCTCATAATAATGCGACATCTGAGGTAAAAGGCCTGAATGAATTACAAGCTGAAATGGAAGAGAAGTATGGTGAAGGAAATTATATACCGCCTGTAGCAACAGTTTATTGGGGTTTTCGGGTGATGGTTGGTTTAGGCATGATTTTCATATTTACCTCATTTATTGGTTTGTATTTGTGGTGGAAAGGAAGGCTGGAAACAACTTCCTGGTACCATAAAGCTGTCATTGCGGTTCTGTTCCTCCCCTACATAGCAAATTCAGCCGGCTGGCTCGTCACCGAAATGGGACGTCAGCCTTGGGTAGTATATGGCCTTCTGCTTACATCTGATGGAGTGTCGCCCACTGTAGCAGACAGCTCTATCTGGATTAGTATGTCGGCGTTTACCCTGGTATATGGATTGCTTGCAGCAGTGGCGTTCTATTTAATTGTAAAATATGCGAAGCCGGGAATACCGAAAGGCAAGGAAGATTCAGAGTACCCTTCGGGTAAAGAGTCTCAGCATTCTGACGCATTTGCTTATTAAATTTTCTCATTAACGATCTGGTATTATGGATTTTCAACTCATCTGGTTCATACTAATAGCAGTCCTCTTTATAGGGTATTTCTTTCTGGAAGGCTTTGATTTCGGGGTGGGAATACTCATGCCGTTTATCAGCCGCGACGATACGGATCGGCGGGTTTGCATAAACACAATTGGCCCGTTCTGGGATGCGAACGAGGTATGGCTTATTACAGCAGGTGGTGCCATGTTTGCCGCTTTTCCTCATTGGTACGCCACTCTCTTCAGCGGATTTTATCTGCCATTATTACTCATACTGCTCGCATTAATATTGCGGGCCGTCGGATTTGAATTTCGATCAAAGGTCAACAGAATTTTCTGGAAGCGCAGCGCAGATCACTTCATTTTTTGGGGAAGCCTGATACCGGCATTTATCTGGGGTGTGGCCCTTACCAATATTGTGATGGGATTGCCTATTGGCGAAGACATGAACTTTACCGGCGGGCTGTTCGGGCTCTTATCTCCTTATGCCATTTTTGGAGGAGTCGCTTCAACAGCCGTTTTTACACTTCACGGAGCTCTTTTTATAACTCTGCGAACAGAGGGGCCACTTATGGAGCGGGCGGCCAAAGTAGCCAGAATGATGTGGATTCCGGCTGGAATCCTTTTAATGATTTTTGCACTGCTTGGCTACCGATACACTGTCTTATTTGATGGATTGGGCCTGGTTCCCGGAACCATACCGGCGCTTACCATTATTTCATTCATCGCTGGTTATTTTTTACTTAAAATGGAGCGATTTAGCTGGTCTTTTGCGGCAACCGGCGCAACAATCGTCATGGGTACTATTGTTGCATTTGAGGGCTTGTTTCCGCTATTGATGCCTTCAACATTAAATCCGGAGTGGTCACTTACCATCTATAACGCTTCTTCAAGTGAATTAACCCTTACCATCATGAGCGTTGTAGCCATCATATTTTTGCCACTGGTGCTTGGGTATCAAATATACAGTTACTATGTATTCAGGAAGAGAGTGACCCGCGATTCCATTCCAACTCATTAATTGATGAGGTCCATTCATCCCCATAAAGTTGAACTTGCGCAAAAGCGTCTGTTCCGTGAAGCTCTTTCACAGAGAAGATTTATAGCTGGTTTGCTGTTTGCAGCCCTGACAACTGCGGTTGTTATTCTTATTCAGATGTACAGCCTCAGCGTACTAATTGATGCTGCTTTTTTACAAGGATGGAATGCGTCAAATCACGGTCAGTATCTCATTATCCTTTTGGGGGCGGTCGCCGTTCGGGCGGTAATGGCGTGGACTGACAAATGGCTGGGGATGAAGATGTCCATCCACCAAAAAGCCCGATACAGGAAAGAGTTGCTTCACAAGATCCATGAGATTGGCCCTGTGCGCATAAAAGGAGAAAAAACCGGGGAACTGATAGGCCTTCAGCTTAATGGGATCGAAAAACTGGACGATTTCTACAGCCTCTATATACCGGCTGCAATACGAATGGGAGCAATTCCGCTTATCATATTTGGCGTCGTAATGTGGCTAGACTGGCCGTCAGGACTGGTTTTTATGATTACGGGTCCCCTAATCCCCATTTTTATGTATCTGATCGGAACCAGAGCGGGCGAAAAAATCAGAGAGCAGTGGGGAACTTTTCGTCGGTTAAATGCGCACTTTCTGGACACCATCCAGGGAATGGACACCCTTAAGCTTTTTGGCAGGGAGGAAAGTGCCGGCCGAAGCATTAATAATGTGAGCAGAATGTTTCGGATTACTACGATGAGAGTATTGAAAATTGCATTTCTTTCGGGAATGATTCTGGAGTTGGCAGCATCGGTTAGCACCGCCGTTGTGGCTGTTGAGATTGGTGTGAGACTCATTGAAGGGATGGTCGGTTTTCAGGTTGGATTATTTGTGCTGCTACTAGCACCGGAATTTTACCTGCCATTTCGAACATTTGGCAGTGCCCATCATGCAGGTATGGAAGGCGCTGAGGCCGGATCAAGACTGTTTGAACTATTTGATCATGCCCATTCAGAAACGCAAAAGAGAGAGAATAGCGTAGAAATGGTG
>Ga0102932_1001567_pt1 | contig 11832 bp, 10 predicted proteins | sample SalPonR1_C_D2_MG_FD_78212 | JGI IMG/M metagenome (GOLD analysis project Ga0102932, IMG submission 78212) | Salt pond soil microbial communities from South San Francisco under conditions of wetland restoration - Salt Pond MetaG R1_C_D2_MG | ecosystem: Environmental > Aquatic > Marine > Intertidal...
CGAAATAGGCCGCTGTCAGAACATAGACGAAACTTTGGTTCCATTCGAAATACACACGGAAATTCGGATAGGCCAAAAACGCCGGCCCGCCGCGCCCCTGTGGCACCAGCAGGCTTGCAGGCAAGTGGCCCGCGATTTCGCCATGGCGCGGCTGCACGCCGATCGCCGCCCAGTCGGCACCGGGCTTTTGCGTGCGCAGACCAGTTTGCGCCCAGTCCATGTTTTGCGGCAGGTCGACTTCTTGCAACCAAGGTTCCCCGGCGCGCCAGCCAAGGTGGCTTAGCATCTTGGCCCCCGACATCAGCGCATCCGGGGCCGAGGTTTTCAGGCTGACATGCCCGTCGCCATCCCCGTCGAGGCCATTGTCCAGAATGTCCTGCGGCAGCATCTGCACCATGCCAATTTCACCGGCCCACGCGCCGGTGGTCCGGGTGGGACTGAAATCACCTTGCTCGAACAATTTCAATGCGGCAAAAATCTGTGGGCGGAACAACTCGGGGCGGCGGCAATCATGCGAAAGGGTGACAAGCGCATTGAGCGTGTTGAAATCCCCCTGAAACGCGCCGTAATCGGTCTCAAACGCCCAAAACGCCAGCAAGACGCCGCGATTGATGCCGTAGGTCCGCTCGATCTGGTCGAACACGGCATCATAGCTTTGCGCCATTTGACGGCCCTTTTGCAGGCGGCCCGCGCTGATCAGGCGGCGGGCAAAGTCGACAAAGGGCATCTGAAAGACACCTTGCCGCCTGTCGGCCTTGATCACCGCCGGGTCTTGGCGCACAGGCGCGAAGAACTGGGCCACTGTGTCAGGCGCATGGCCGCGCGATATGGCCTCTTGCCTCAACCTGTCGACAAAGCCTGAAAAACTGCCGCCGCAACTTTGGGCGCTGACAGCTTGCGGGATCGCAAGCCCAAGGCTGATAATAAATGCAAGCACACGCATGATGAAATTCCCTAGCAAAGTCCTTTACGGTCAGCCTAAAGGGCGGCGCCCAAAACGGCCAGCACCACCACAAACGCAAGGCCTGCGCCCCATGCCCGCCACAACGCGGCGCAGGCGGCGTCGATCTGTTGCGCGCCAATATCCTTGCGGCCAAAGCCATGGACCCATGGAAAATGCTGAACCGTGCCGTCATAGGATCGCGGCCCCGACAGCGCCACGTTCAGCGCGCGCGCCATGGCGGCTTCGGGCCAGCCGGCATTGGGTGAGCGGTGCAGCCGGGCCTCTGTCATCACCGCGCGCCAGTCCCTTAGTACCCAATGCGAGGCGGCGATCAACAGCGCCGTCAACCGTGCCGGGATCACGTTCAGCACATCGTCCAACCGCGCCGCCGCCCAGCCAAAGGCCTCATAGCGTGGGGTCCGGTAGCCGATCATCGAATCTGCGGTGTTGACGATCTTGTAAATCAACAGCCCCGGCAGCCCCGCCACCAGAAACCAGAACGCCGGGGCAATCACGCCGTCGCTTAGGTTTTCAGCGGCTGATTCAATCGCCGCGCGGGCGATGTCGGGTTGGTCCATCTTGGCTGTGTCGCGCCCCACGATCATGCCGACGGCGCGACGCGCCTCAGCCACCGACAGGCGCAGCGCATCGGCCACCGCGCGCACATGATCTACCAAAGAGCGTTGCGCCAGCAAAACGGCGACCACGACGATCTCAACAGGCCAGCCAAACAGGTCAAGCGCCATGCCAAGCAAGGCAGCCCCCAGAACCAGCAGGGCCACGGCCGCCGCGCCCTTGGTACGGCGCGCGGTGCCATTGTTCAGCCGCTCGTCAAGCCAGCCAACGGCCTGACCCATCATCACCGCCGGATGGGGCAGGCGGTTCCACATCCAGCGCGGCTCGCCCAGAAGGGCATCCAAAACCATGGCGCAACTCAATACAAACGCGGTGCTCATAACGCGGCCTCCAGCCTGTGCCACTGATCCGGCGCGGGCAGGCCAAGGCGGAGCCAGTGCCGGGAATAGGGAAAGATACGGGTCCAGATATGGTGTTTGGCCAGTTGGGTTTGCAAGGCCTTGGCATCGTCAACGTGATACAGCCGAAACAGCGGGCAGCCGCCTGCAACCTTGGCGCCCGTGCGCGTTACAAGCCGATCCAGTCGGCCGGCATCGGCGGACAGCCGATTGCGCGTGTCGGTGGCCCAAGTCTGATCGCTCAAGGCCTGACGCCCAATTTCCAGCGCCGGACCCGATACGGGCCACGGCCCCAGCAGGTCAGTCAGGCGGTTGATCGTGTCGGGTGCGGAGATGGCAAAGCCCAACCGCAGCCCGGCCAATCCCCAGAACTTGCCGAAACTTTTCAGGACCACCACACCGGGCCGCGCGGCGTGGCCCACAAGCGACCGATCAGGCGCGACATCGGCAAAACTTTCGTCGATGATCGTCAGGGGGGCTGTTAGCGCGTCTTTGTCATACCAGTGCCCGGTCGGGTTGTTAGGGTGCACGACAACCTTGGCGTCGGGGCGGTCCTCGGACAAGGTCCAGCCATGCGCGACAAACGCGGCGGCATGTTCGTTATAGGTGGGGGTGGGGATATGCACGCGGCCTTTTGGGGCCAAGGCGGGCAGGTTCGCGATCAGGCAGGACGCGCCCGGCGCCGCCAGCACCGCCGCGCCCTCGGGCACCTGCCAAAACCGACGCGCGGCATCAATCAAAGCGGTTTGCGCGGCGTGATCAGGCAGGGCTGTCCAGACATCTGGGGCAAATTCGGGGACCGGATAGGGCGCCGGGTTGATCCCGGTGGACAGGTCGATCCAATCGGTGCGTGCCCCGCCGTGCTGTGCCAAGGCGGCATCCAGCCCGCCACCGTGATCGCGCGGGTTGGCCACCGCTCAGCCCTCGGGTTTGGGCAACGGGGGGTGACGGGTGACGAAATGCCCCTTAACGCCTTGTGGCCACTGCCGGAACGGCACTTGTCCGCTGTCACTATCGGCATGCAGTTCGGCATAGTCCACGATGGCGGCGGCGCTTTCGGTGTCGGGGGTGAACCGACCAAGGGTATAGGCCAGTTTGCCCTCGGCTTGAATCGCGACGTTGCAGCCATGGCTACAGCCCATCAGGCAAGACACACGGCGGGTTTTCACGCGTCGGCCTTGGGCATGGGATTCAACCAAGTCGGCCATGTCCTCGCCATGCGGCCGGGAATGCGTCGCAGCATCCCAATCTTCCCCTTTGCAAGTGTCGCAGATCGTGATCCAAGTTGTCATGTGAAAAGTCTCCTGAACGCTGGCCGCCTTTGAACCGGGATTCGGGCAGCAAGACAAGCGGGGTCTTGCCTGTTTTGACGCGTGGTGGCCTTAACAGGCCAAAAATACTGAAGTTTGGCGCATATGCGCTTAGAATGTAACGAGTACACCGGGTGCGGATGGTAGAACCGTCCGGCAGTGGAGTTAAAATGAAAGTCCTGATTGTCGAGAGTTTACCGGAGCTTGGCCGTTTATGGCAGCGCCATCTGGAACGTCAGGGAATGACGGTTCGCCTTGAGTATGGGCAATCCGGGGCCGCCGCAGCCTTGTCGGCGCAGTGCTTTGAGGTCATCATACTCAACCTTGTCTTGACCGAAGGCAGCGCCTTGGCCGTGGCAGATTTGGCCAGCTACCGACACCCGCAAACGCAGGTGATTTTTGTCACGAACACGTCGTTCTTTTCTGATGGGTCGGTCTTTGCACTTAGCGCGAATGCCCGTGCCTTTGTTCAAAGCGATACCCCACCCGAAGACTTAGCCGCGATGGTTGAACATTACGGGCGCGTCCCAAGGTGACGTCGCGCCGGGCTGCCGCAAGCGACCCGACAGAAGGCTTATGCCCCGCCGCCGGGCTTGATCATGAAGCAGGTGACCTGCTTGGCCTGCAACCGGCGGCAGGCCAGATCGGCGGTTTCGCGGGTCAGGCCCATGAAATTCGCATCAAACCCGGTGGGGCGCTTGACGACCTTTCGCAGACTTCCATCTAGGGTGCTGATTTCGTTCAAGGCGGTTTTCAGCAATATCTTGCGCGCCTTGTATTGGCTGGGATACCGGCCAACATTGATGCCCCAATTGCGGCCACCTGACGTGGACACGCGTGTGACCACCTCTTGCACTGGATCGGGTTTGGGGTCTTCCAGACGCGCCAGCACCAAATCTTTGGGGCGTGGCTCGGGGTTGACCTTGGGCAGCGGCGCACGGGTTGATCCTTTTGCGGCCTTCGGAGCGCCGTCTTGCGTGTCCCCGTTTGCGATATCCATTGCAATTTCTGCTTTTTGCGCCGCCAGAATGGCCTGTTCGATATCCGCTTTTGCAGCCAATGCAACAGGGGCTTGTGGTTCGGTCACGCGGCGGGCCTGCGGGCGCAAGCTCCGCTTGACGGCGGCCGCAGCGACCAGACGGACCTTTTTGCCATAGCCGCCGGGCGTGCCCTCGCTAGCGACAACTTTGCCCATATAGGCCGGGCGGACCGGGCGATGCACGGCGACGCGCGTCGGGGAACGGCGAAAGCCAAGATCCAGAAGTTCGGCGACTTTTGCATTACGTGTCGCGGTCGAGCGCCCGCCAAAGACGGTTGCAATGATACGCTCGTTGCCGCGCTCGGCGCTGGCCGTCAGGTTGAACCCGGCTGCGCGGGTATATCCCGTTTTGATCCCATCCGCGCCGCGATAGCTGCCGAGCAGTTTGCGGTTGGTGTGATAGACCTTTCGCACGCCTGCATCCGCAGTGATGCGCGAAAACAGGTTGTAATATTCGGGGTAGTCGTAAAACAGATGCCGTCCTAACGCGGTCATGTCACGGGCGGTAGATAAATGGCCGCTTTCAGTCAGGCCATGAGCATTCTTGAAAGTGGTGCGCGTCATGCCAATTGCCTTGGCGGTGCGGTTCATGCGCCGCGCAAACCGTGCCTCGGAGCCTTCGATCGCTTCGGCCAACGCGGTGGCGGCATCATTGGCAGATTTTACCGCTGCCGCGCGAATAAGGTAGCGTAGCCGAATGGTTTGTCCGGCGCGCAAGCCCAGTTTGCTGGGCGGCTCGCTTGCCGCATGGCTTGAGATTTTGACGGGCGTGTCCAAACCAATTTCGCCGTTCTCGACGGCCTCGAACACGACATAGAGGGTCATCATCTTGGTCAAAGATGCCGGATGTAGCCGCGTGTCGGCGTTACGTGCGTGCAGCACCTCACCCGATCTTGCGTCCATCACCAGTGCCGCATAGGGGGCCGCCGCCGCGCTAAGCGGAACGATGACCATCATCCAGAACGTGGCGAACGCCACCAGACCCCAGCGGATGGGCTGCCTGCTCCGATCCTTCATGGAACTACTCTTCTCTGCCTCAGATGCCGCCGATTTTTCGGCTGGCTTATATTTTGTATCCCGCTCAGCGTAGCATAAGGGCGTCTTTGGGGAAAGTGCTTATTTCACAAGGGTTTCGCGCGCATTCTTCAACATGTAGCGGTTTGGTTTTGCTGATCCGCAACACCGGCGATTATGGCAGAAATGTGATAAACGCTGAACGTAAGTGCGAGGCGGGCCGCAGCCCGCCCCGGCAAATCAGGTTGCACCGGGTTTATTCGCCAAGCGCCTTGTCGCTGATCACATGAGTCCACGCCGCATCACCCGGATGTTCGGTGATCACCGGATCCGATCCGCCTGACAGCAACGAGTCGACCGTGCGTTCGAAATCAGCAGGGTCCAGCGCGCCATTTGAGCCGGCTGTCAGCTTGGCCACCTCACCCATCATGCGGATTTGATGCTCTTCTGTTTGGGCGCCAGTGGCATCATTGTCCAACACGATCATTGCGGCGTCTTCGGGATTATCTTCGGCCCATTTCCAGCCTTTCATCGAGGCGCGCACAAAGCGCGCCAGCTTGTCCACCTCGGCGGGGTCATCCAGCTTGTCCGCGTGCACATATAGGCCATCTTCCAGCGTCGCGACGCCCTGATCCTCATATTTGAAAGTGATCAGTTCCTCGGGGGTGATCCCGGCGTCGATCACTTGCCAATACTCGTTATATGTCATGGTCGAAATGCAATCGGCCTGCTCTTGAAGCAGGGGATCAACATTGAAACCCTGCTTAAGCACGGTCACACCGTCGTCACCGCCTTCAGTTGAAATGCCCAATTGGCTCATCCAGCTGAGGAAGGGAAATTCATTGCCGAAAAACCAGACACCAAGCGTGCGGCCCGGAAAATCCTCGGGGCCGGTTACGCCTGTGCTTTTCAGGCAGGTCAGCATCATGCCCGAGCTTTTGAAAGGTTGCGCGATATTGACCAGCGGCAGGCCCTTTTCACGGGCTGACAGCGCGGCGGGCATCCATTCCACGGTCACATCCGCGCCGCCGCCGGCAATCACCTGTGTCGGGGCGATGTCCGGCCCGCCCGGCTTGATCGTGACGTTCAGGTCTTCCTCGTCATAAAAGCCTCGGTCCTGCGCGACGTAGTATCCCGCAAACTGCGCCTGCGTGACCCACTTCAATTGCAGCGTCAGATCATCGGCGGCTTGCGCCATGCCTGCGCACAGGCTGGCCATGGTCAGCCCCAGTGATGTGGTCAGTGTTTTGCGTGTCATGTTTAGTCTCCCGTGTTGAACTTTGTTTTTTGTTATTTGCTTTAGCTACGGCCCCGCTGTGACGGGTGCCAGAATGTCAGCGCCTTTTCCAACAGGGCAATCCCCCCGTAAAAGGCCGACCCGACAATCGCCGCCACGACGATTTCGGCCCAGACCAGATCCAGCGCCAATTGTCCCACCGAGGTGGAAATCCGAAAGCCCATGCCCTTGATCGGCGAGCCAAAGAATTCAGCCACGATCGCCCCGATCAGGGCCAGTGTGCTGGCAATTTTCAGACCATTGAAGATGAATGGCAACGCTGCGGGCAGGCGCAGCTTCAGTAGCGTCTTCCAGTATCCTGCTGCGTAGGTGCGCATCAAATCCCGCTGCATGGCGTCGGTATCGCTCAAGCCCTCGACCGTGTTCACCAGCATCGGAAAGAAGACCATCACCACGACAACCGCTGCCTTGGACTGCCAATCAAACCCGAACCACATCACCAGAATGGGGGCCATCCCGATGATCGGCAGCGCGGCCACAAAATTGCCCACTGGCAACAGCCCGCGTTTCAGAAAGTCGAACCGGTCCACCGCGATGGCCATCAAAAACGCCGCGCCACAGCCCAGAACATAGCCGGTAAGTGCCCCTTTGATGACGGTCTGCACGAAATCCTGCCATAAGATGTGGGTCTTGTCGGCGAAGGTGACGGCAATCTGTGTGGGCGGCGGCAGCAAGACGGGCGAAATCTCAAGCCCGCGCACCAGCGCCTCCCAGATGATAACGAGGGTCACCCCGAAGATGATCGGCACAGCCAGCCGCGTCACCCGCGTTTTGGGGCGATGCGACAGAACGTGGTTCAGCCACCAGCCGCCGATCCACACCGCAAGAGCCAAAGCCAACCAAGCCATCATGCCATCCCCATTCGTTTCAGCACGATCCGCTGGACCAATCCGATCAAGCCCACCAGACAGGCCGCAAGGGTTGCGGCCATAATCAACGCACTCCAGATCTGGATCGTCTGGCCATAATAGCTTCCGGCCAGCAGGCGCGCGCCCAGACCTGCCACCGCCCCGGTGGGCAACTCACCCACGATGGCGCCGACAAGGCTGGCCGCCATACCGATTTTCAAAGAGGTGAACAGATAGGGCATCGAGGACGGCAGGCGCAGCTTCCAAAAGGTTTGTGCCGGCGTCGCATTCCATGTGCGCATCTGGTCCAATTGCATCGGGCCGGGGCTGCGCAGCCCCTTGACCATGCCAACGACCACCGGAAAGAACGAAAGATACATCGAGATCATGGCCTTAGGCAGTAGCCCGGAAATGCCAACCGCGTTCAACACCACGATGATCATCGGCGCAATGGCCAGAATGGGGATGGTCTGGCTGGCGATCACCCATGGCATCACGCTCATATCCATGGTGCGGTTGTAAACGATCCCGATGGCCAAGGTGATACCAAGCGCTGTGCCCAGCAAGAAGCCCAACCCCGTGGCGCTGAAGGTGACCCAGCTGTGATAAATCAGCGATCGCTTGGAAAACGCCCGCCCCTTTGCCACCATTTCCCCCGTGGTCTTCCAAAGCTCGGCCCCCACCTGATGCGGCGCAGGCAGCTTGGGTTTTTTCTGGCTCCATGTATCACTGATAAGCTCCGAGGTGGTCAGGCTGACGCCTGCACGCTCGGCTTTGTTATACGCCCAAGCCGCGTTCAGAGCGACCGCGGCCACATACCAAATGGCAAAAATCGCGGCAACAACAGTCAGGACGGGCACAATGTTTCGCATCACAGCGCCCCCGCCTTCATTGTTCTATAAATACTCAAACGCAGCGCGTAAATCTTGGGGCGGAATTTGAGTATTTTAAGAACAATGAAAGGATTATGGGGTTTCATGGCCCCGCGGTACAGGCTGGAGAGCCGATGACCGTGAACAGTGAAAACCCCTCGCCCGGTCAAGCGGGCGGGGGCGTGTCGTAGGGGGCTGCGTTCAAACGTCATCGCCATGCCCCGCGCGCAGGCCATCGCGAACGCGATGGGATATTTCAATGAACTCGGGTGTGTCGCGGATATCCAGCGGACGCTCACGGGGCAGGGGGCTTTCGATCACGTCGGTGATGCGCCCGGGCCGGGGCGACATGACCACGATCTTGGTGCTCAGATACACCGCTTCGGGGATTGAATGGGTGACGAAACAGATTGTTTTGTGGGTGCTTTCCCATAGGTGCAGCAATTGCTCGTTCAGGTGATCTCGCACGATTTCGTCCAGCGCACCAAAAGGCTCGTCCATCAGCAACAGGTCGGCGTCGAAGGCCAAGGCGCGGGCGATGCTGGCGCGCTGCTGCATGCCGCCCGACAATTGCCAGGGAAACTTCTGTTCGAACCCGGCCAGATCGACAAGCGCCAGCACATCCTTAACGCGCCGGTCCTGCTCGGACTTGGAATAGCCCATGATCTCAAGCGGCAGGCGGATATTGCCCCCGATGCTGCGCCACGGATAAAGTCCGGCCGCCTGAAACACATAGCCATAGGCGCGGGCGCGGCGGGCCTCTTGCGGGCTGACGCCGTTGACCGTGATCGAGCCTCCTGTTGGGTGTTCCAGATCGGCCATACAGCGTAAAAAGGTGGTTTTGCCGCAGCCTGACGGCCCGATAAAGCTGACGAAATCACCTTTTTCGATGTCCAGGCTCACACCTTTCAGCGCATGCACAGGCCCGTCGTTTGTTTCAAAGGTCAGCGACAAATCGTTTGCGCTGATCACTGTATGTGTTGTCACTCTGCGTCCCTCGCTTGCATCGGCGCCATTGCGCCGCGCTGGCCCGGTCTTGTCAATGGGCCGCGCCCGCCAAAATCGGGCGCGACCGTGATTCCTTAGATCCCTGCCGGAATATTCATCGGGTCACGCTTGATCTGTTTGGGCGCGGTCAGCTCTTTCCACTTGCTCAGGGCTGTATGCGCCGAAGGGAAGGCCGGGCGCGGCACGAACCGTCCGCGACCGGGCTGGGGCTGGCTGTTTTGCCCCCAAGCCCAAACCACCTCGCCGCGGCTGATGGTATAGCGCGCCTGCGCGCTGACCTTGAACCCCTCGAACACGTTGTAATCCAGAATCGAGTGATGGTTACCGGCGCTGATCGTTTTGGAAATCTTCGGGTCCCAAACCACGATATCGGCATCGGCGCCTTCCACGATCGCGCCCTTCTTGGGGTAGATGTTGAGGATTTTCGCCACATTGGTCGAGGTCGCCGCGACGAATTCGTTCGGGGTCAGGCGGCCGGTTTCGACGCCACGCGTCCACAAAACCGCCAGCCGTTCCTCGACCCCGTTCGAGCCGTTGGGGATTTTGGTGAACTCGCCCACGCCCATGCGCTTCTGCTCTGAGGAAAAGGCGGCATGATCTGTCGCCACCACTTGCAGCGATCCCGCCTGCAACCCGGCCCACAGGCTGTCTTGGTGGTCCTTGTTGCGGAAGGGCGGGCTCATGACGCGGCGCGCGGCGTGGTCCCAGTCGGTGTTGAAATACTCGGTCTCGTCCAGTGTCAGGAATTGCACCAGCGGCTCGCCATAGACGCGCATGCCTTTCTGGCGGGCGCGCCGGATCGCTTCATGCGCCTGCTCGCAACTGACATGCACGATATACAGCGGCACACCGGCGGCATCGGCGATCATGATCGCGCGGTTGGCGGCCTCGCCTTCCACCTCGGGCGGGCGCGAATAGGCGTGGCCCTCGGGCCCGGTGATCCCACGTTCCAGCATCTGCGCCTGAAGATCGGCCACGATATCGCCGTTCTCGGCATGCACCATCGGCAGTGCGCCCAGTTCCCTGCAGCGCTTGAAGCTGGCGAACATCTCGTCATCTTCGATCATCAACGCGCCTTTGTAGGCCATGAAATGCTTGAAGCTGTTGACGCCCATGTCGACGGCATCTTTCATCTCTTCAAAGATGGTTTCGTTCCAGCCAGTGATCGCCATGTGATAGCCGATATCGCTGCAAATCTGCGGGGCCGATTTGCGGTGCCATTCGTTGATCGCGTTCTTGATCGACCCATCCGCGCCCGGCAGGCAGAAATCGACCAGCATGGTCGTGCCGCCGCAGGCTGCGGCCCATGTGCCTGTCTCGAAGGTTTCGGCGGCGGTGGTGCCCATGAAGGGCATTTCCATATGCGTGTGCGGGTCGATTCCGCCGGGGATCACATAAGCGCCCTCGGCATCAATGTACTCATCGCCTTTCAGGTCTTCGCCAATCTGCTTGATCTTTTCGTCCTCGATCAGCACATCGGCCTTCCAGGTGCGATCTGCCGTGCAGACGGTGCCGTTCTTGATGACTTTGGTGCTCATGTGGTGTCTCCCTGCTGTTCAGTAATGCCCCGGCCTTCTTTTGTTCAAAAATATCCCGGGGGAGTCGCAGCTTGCTGCGACGGGGGCAGCGCCCCCTGTTACTCTACGATTTCCGCTGTCTCGACGACGGCATGCATCAGCACGTCTGCCCCGGCTGTGGCCCAGTCCTTGGATATCTCCTCGGCCTCGTTATGGCTCAGCCCGTCCACGCAGGGGCACATGACCATCGCGGTTGGGGCCACCCGGTTGATCCAGCAGGCGTCATGCCCTGCGCCTGACACAAGGTTGCGATGCGAATAGCCCAGCCGTTCGGCGGCGCTGCGCACCGCCTCGACGCAGTCTTGGTCGAATTCTACCGGGTCGAACCCGCCAGCTGTCTCGAACTCGACCTCACAGCCCATATCCTTACAAATCTCAGTGGCGGCCGCTTTCATCCGGGTGACCATATCCTCGATCACGTCCAGGTTTGGTGATCGGAAATCGACGGTGAACACCGCCTTGCCGGGGATCACGTTGCGCGAATTGGGGTAGATGTCGATATGTCCGGCCGCGCCCACCGCGTCGGGGGCGTGGCTCAGCGCGATCTCTTCGACCTTTTCCAGCACCCGCGCCATGGCAAGGCCCGCATTGCGCCGCATCGGCATCGGGGTTGAGCCTGTGTGGCTGTCCTTGCCGGTGATCGTCACCTGTGTCCAACTCAGCCCCTGCCCATGGGTGACAACGCCAATATCTTTGCCTTCGGCCTCCAGAATGGGGCCCTGTTCGATGTGCAATTCGAAAAACGCGTGCATCTTGCGCGCGCCTACGGGTTCTTCGCCGCGCCAGCCGATCCGGTCCAATTCATCGCCAAACCGTTTGCCGTCGGCATCGGTGCGATCCTCGGCCCAGTCTTGGTCATGCACCCCGGCAAACACCCCCGAGGCCAGCATCGCCGGGGCAAACCGTGTGCCTTCTTCGTTGGTCCAGTTGGTCACCACGATCGGGTGGCG
>Ga0102932_1001569_pt1 | contig 11826 bp, 7 predicted proteins | sample SalPonR1_C_D2_MG_FD_78212 | JGI IMG/M metagenome (GOLD analysis project Ga0102932, IMG submission 78212) | Salt pond soil microbial communities from South San Francisco under conditions of wetland restoration - Salt Pond MetaG R1_C_D2_MG | ecosystem: Environmental > Aquatic > Marine > Intertidal...
CTGTAGTTCGCACCGATGCTGAGCGCTTCGCCGAGCGCGTAGTCCAGGGCGAACTCGATGCCGTCGATCTCGGTGCGCTGGCGCTGTACCTCGAAGATGCCGGCCTCGTTGCTGAGCAGCCGCGAGCCGTTGTCGGCCGTGGATTCGTAGTAGGTGGCACGGGCCGTCAGGCGCCCGTCGCCGTACTCCACGCCGAACTCGGTGTTGTCGGTAACCACCGGCTCCACGGTGAGCAGGCTGTCCACGTCCAGCCCGGGCGTCGAGACACCCCGCAGCACCCGGCCGACGTCGGGCATGGTGAAGGCTTCGGCGGCGGCCGCATACAGCGTCCAGGTATCGGTCAGGCGCCAGATCGCGCCGGCGTTGAACAGGGTCTCGTCGAACTCCGGCTCCCCGCCTTCCACGAAGGTGTTGCCGGCCGAGGCAATGGTGGTGTAGTCGTCCACCTCCAGGCTGGCATTCTCCTGCCGGGCACCGCCGCTGAACGTGAAGACCTCATTCAGGGTCCATCCCAGCTGCAGGAACGGCGATACGGTCTCGAACCGAGTCTCCGGCACCCACTCCCGGCCGCTGCGCGCCAGTTCCTGGGCGGAGTCGTCGCGAAACCAGTCCACGCCCGCCGTCAGGTTGACGTCCGGGTCGACGAACTCCCGGTTCCAGGTGGTCTTCAGTCCGTTCTTGTCGGACACGATCTCCGACTGGTCGAGGAACGGTCCGCCGTCGGGGGTGAGCCGGAAGAAGTCGCCGAAGGTGCCGCCCTCGAACAGCGCGGCGTAACTCTGGTCGTAGACCTGGGCTTCCAGGTTGCCGCCCAGCACGCCGTCCTGACGCCAGGTCAGGGAGACGGTCGTGACCTCGTTGCGGGCCGGGTCGCCCACCTCCGCCGAGGGGTCGCCCTCTTCGGTGCCGGTCGGAATGCCCGCCGACCGGTCGCCGGGCACGCTGCGGAAATCGCCGTTGCGCTCCAGGTCGAAGTCGTTGACCAGCAGGGTGAGCGTGGCGTCGCCGGTTACCCGCCATTCGCCCTTGCCGAACAGGCCGAGGGAGGTCGAATCCATGATGTCGCCCTGGGTGGGATACAGCCCGACGGGTTCGCCGTCCGCATCCAGGAAGAGTCCCCGGTCGTGCCAGGCGAAGCCGACGATGAAGTCGAAGGCATCGGTGCCGCGGCCGGTGGTTGCCGCGATCTTGTAACCGTAGGCGTCGGAGTCGAATTCGTCCGCCGTCGTGAGGCGAGCCCGCAGATCGGTCTCCCAGGCATCGCCGGCCACCGGCGCGCGCGTCACCGTGTTCACGACGCCTCCCGTGGCGCCGACGCCCTGGATGGCATTGGAGCCGTTGATCACCTCGATGCGCTCGATGAACGCCAGATCGATGGTGTGGCCGTCGCGCTGGCCGTCCCGCAGGGCATTGTGCTGGGGTACGCCATCGATCAGGTACAGGGGGTTGCGGCCGCGCAGGGTCTCGCTGCGCCCGGTGAGCTTCTGGGAGCTGGGCGCGAAGCCGGGCACGGAATTCGACAGCACGCTGGCGAGATCGTCACTGATGGCGGACTGAAGTTCGATGGTTTCCGCATCCAGGATCGTCAGTGTGCCGGGAATGGCCGTGGCGGGCTGCTGGACGCGGCTGGCGCTGACCACGATCTCCTCGATCATGCCCTCCTCCGCATCACTGCCCGACTGGGCGGACGCGGGCTCGGGGATTGCCGTTCCTGCCGCCAGCGCGAGGCATGCCACGAGGCCCGGGCGGATTGTTAATGAAGTCATCGAGTCTTTCCTCTCACTGTGTTGACGGATGCAAATGCGAATACTTCGTATTTCGGTATTTGTTGTCAACTACGGCTTCTACGGATCAGCCGGGCGGGCGTCGCAACGAGATGGCAACCCGGTTGCTGGTAGCATTCCGCCATGAAATACACGCGGGATTACCGGGAACGGCTCAGCCTCGACGACGGCACGCTCATCGAGTTCCGCGCCGTGCAGCCCTGGCACAAGGCGATGCTGGCCGAGGGTTTTACCCGTCTGTCGCCCGAATCCCGCCGCCGGCGCTTCTTCACGAGCAAGACCGGCCTGAGCGACGAGGAACTGCGCTACCTCACCGAGTTCGACGGCACGGACCATTACGCGCTGGGTGCCATGCTGCCGGCCGGCGAGCCGGACGGCGACGGCGAGCCGGAGGGCATCGGCGTCGCCCGCTTCGTCCGCAGCACCTCGGACCCGGAGACGGCCGAGATTTCCATCGTCGTGGTGGACGACTGGCAGCACCGTGGTGTGGGCAAACGTCTGCTGGAACGCATCGCCGGGGCGGCGGCCGAGCGCGGCATCCGGCGCATCCGCTCGGTGGCGCTCGCCGACAACCCGGACGTGCGCGAGCTGCTGGAGCGCCATACCGAGAGCCTGGAGGTGCGCAGATCGGAGCCCGGGGTCGTCGAGTTCAGCTTCCCGCTGACGATGCCGGTGAGCGAGGACATCTTCGACGCTCTGTTCTCGACGTTGCGCCTGGTCGCGCTGGGCTCGTTCATCGTGCCGATCTGGTTCGGCGAGCAGACGGTGCGACGCCTGCTGTCCCTCGGCCGGAACCGGAAACGCGACGCCGGGGAGACACCGAACGGCTCCTGAAACGCCTGCCGCTCGCTTATACTGCCGCCGGGTTATCGACGCAGGGGAGCCAGCCGATGAAGCCGACCATTGCCACCGATGTTCCGACCCTCGCCGGCCGGTTTGCCACCCGGTTCGTGGCCCATTTCGTCGCCGCGGCGGCGCTGATCGCGCTCGGCTGGGGCTGCAGCCCGGCGCCGGAAGCGGACACGGGCACGGCCGCCGACAAGGCCGCTGTGGTCGAGCCGGCGGACCTGATACTGACCGGCGGCACCATCGTCACGCTCGCGGACCCGGCGCCCGAGTCGGCCGCCCTGGCGATCCGGAACGGCAGAATTCAGGCCGTCGGCACGGCCGGAGACATCGCAGCTGCCTGGCAGGGTCCCGGGACGACCGTCAGGGACCTCCGCGGCCGCACGGTACTGCCCGGCTTCATCGATGCGCACGGGCATTTCCTGCAGGTGGGCTTCCTGGCGCAGTCGGCCAGTCTGTTGCCGCCGCCCGACGGCGGCGTCACCGACTTCGCCGGTATGGCGGCAGCCCTGCAGGCCCATCGGGACAGCCCCCAGGCGGCGAAGATGGGCTGGATCGTCGGCATGGGTTACGACGACGCCCAGCTCATCGAGGGGCGTCACCCCACCGCCGTCGACCTGGACGCCATGGTGGACGACATGCCGGTGCTGCTGATCCACCAGTCCGGCCACGTCGCCGCCGTCAACAGCGCCGGCCTCGAGGCGCTCGGCATCACGGCCGCCAGCGAGGATCCGCCCGGCGGCGTGATCCGGCGCAAGCCCGAGAGCCGCGAACCGGACGGGGTGCTGGAGGAGACCGCGTTTTTCGCCACTCTCGACAAGCTGCCGCTGCCCGAGGACCCGGAGAGCTTCGCCGCCATGGTCGCTGCCGCCCAGGAATCCTACGCCGCCGCCGGCTTTACCACCGCCCAGGAAGGGCGCGCCCTCCCGGCCAACGTGCGTGCCCTGCAGGCCGCAGCGAAAGGCGGTCTGCTGGAGCTGGACGTCGACGTCTACCCGGACCCCACCTTCGCGCGCGACGCCGGGGAGTTCGACGGCCTCATGGCAAATGCATCCCGCCAGTACGAGAATCACCTCCGCATCCCGGGCATCAAGCTGTCGCTGGACGGCTCGCCCCAGGCGAAGACGGCCTGGCTGAGCCTGCCCTATCACGTGCCGCCCCACGGCCAGGACCAGGACTACCGGGGCTATCCCCAGCTCGAGGACGACTACCTCGCGACCGAGGTGCGACATGCGTTCGGGAACGGCTGGCAGGTGCTGACCCACGTCAACGGCGACGCCGCCATCGATCAGTTCCTGGCGGCCGTCGGCGAGGCCACCGAAGCGCTCGGGCCGGATGACCGCCGGCCGGTGGCCATCCACGCCCAGACCGCCCGCGAAGACCAGCTGGATGCGATGGCGGAACTCGGCGTGATCCCGTCGTTCATGTCCGTGCACACGTTCTACTGGGGCGACTGGCACCGGGACAGCGTGCTCGGGCCGGGGCGCGCGGCGCGCATCTCGCCGGCTCGCTCGGCGCTCGAGCGCGGCATCGTCTACACCAGCCACAACGATGCGCCGGTAACGCCGCCGAACAGCCGGATGATCCTCTACAGCCAGGTGAACCGGCTGACCCGTTCGGGCCGGGTGCTCGGGCCGGAACAGCGCGTGACCGCCCGGCAGGCGCTCGAGGCCATCACGAGCAGCGCCGCACGGCAGCTGTTCGAGGAAGCGCGCAAGGGCACCATCGAAGCCGGCAAGCTGGCCGATCTGGTGATCGTCGATCGCAATCCGCTGACGATCCCGCCGGAGGAGCTGATGGAGCTGACCGTGCTCGAGACCATCAAGGAGGGCGAGACGATCTGGCGGCAGGAGTCGGCAGCCGCGACGGCCGCGCGCTGAGCCGGCGCTTCCCCGCGCGGGAAACCGGAACGTCCCGGCCGGTCGGACTTCATTTTCCGGGTCAGGCGCGCTGCAGGCGCGCCTTCAACCTCTGCGGCGCCACCCGCGCGAGCAGGCGGAAGCGGCTGGAGAGGCGCGACAGCCGCCCGCCGCGGCGGCTGCCCGGCAGCGACAGCCACAACCTCAGCAGGTGGCGCCGCTCGGCCGGGTCCGCGTGATCCTCGTAAGCCGTGCGAGCGTGCAGCACGGTGTGGTTCGAGACCAGCTGGATGTCTCCGGGCGCCAGATCCATCTCCAGACGATTGCCGGGATCCTCGGCGATGCTCTCATAGAGATCCAGCAGTTCGCGCTCGCTCTCACTCATCGGCGGCACGTGCTCGTAGTCGAACGCCGAGCGAAAATAGTCGCTGTGGTAGAAGGTGCGCAGATGCCCGCCGTGGTAACGGCAGGGTTCGATCGGCACCGTGGGCACGTCACCCTCGCCGTGGGTATCCAGGTGGAAGGGACGATAGAGACGTTCCACCAGGTCCGGCCGCCGCGACAGCAGCTCGTTGTAGACCGTCACCGAACTCACGATGCGGCTGAGGCCGCCGGCCCTGGCCTTGCGCAGGCACAGTAGCCCGACCGCGTCCGCCGCGTCGCAGTGGTAGGCGATGTTCTTCGCCGTCTTGTAGTAGCGGCCGGACTCCCGGTCGGCGGCGGAGCGCGTATCGGTGACGTGGCCGAGCAGGTCTCCTTGCGGATTCTGGGTGCCGGGAATGCCCAGGTGCAGGCCGAATGCCCAGAAGAAGGTCTGCGCCTCGCCCTCGCTCCAGTCGGCGACCGGCACGCCGCGAATCAGCTGGAAGCCCCGGCCGTCGGCCAGTTCCCGGCGCCACTCGTCGATGCGCGGCGCCAGCAGGGGCAGCGGGACATCCCGTCGACGCAGTCTTCGCGGCTCGATGCCCGCGGCACGCACGGCCGCGACGGTCGCACGCATCTCCGCCACCTCGGCCGCCGTGAGTTCGTGCACCCAGTCGGACCGATGCCGCAGCTCGCTGCCGCGCCAGGCAGCCGGCCCGTCCATCGGCGCCCGCCGTATACTCTCGTGGGGCCGCGCGAAGTAATGCAGGGTCTGCGCCTGCAGGGTGTTGTAGGAGCGGCGCTCGAACATCGCTGCCGGATCGCGGGCAGAGGCCCGGCTGCTCTCCGCGGCCTAGCCCAGCGAGGCGGCCGCGTCCTTGATGGCGCGGCGGATGCGCACGTAGGTGGCGCAGCGGCAGAGGTTGCCGTCCATGGCCTCGTCGATGTCGGCGTCGCTCGGCTTCGGATTCTTCTTCAGCAGGTCGACGGCGGACATGATCTGGCCGGACTGGCAGTAGCCGCACTGGGGCACGTCGATCGCCTTCCAGGCCGAGCGGACGGCGTCCGCCTCGGGGCCCTCGACGCCCTCGATGGTGGTGATGCTCGCATCGGCGACGCTGCCTATGGGGGTCACGCAGGCGCGCCGCGCCTTGCCGTTCACGTAGACGACGCAGGCACCGCACTGGGAGATGCCGCAGCCGTACTTCGTGCCGGTGAGCTGCAGCCGGTCGCGCAGCGCCCACAACAGCGGCATCTCGCTCGGCACGTCCAGTTCGACGGATTCACCGTTGACGGTCAGTTTGGTGCTCATGACTGTTCACTCCCGCTGCTGAGACTGCCCAGGCTGTCCGCGTTCGGCCCGAAGACGGGCAGGCGGCGGATGCGCTTGCCGGTGGCGGCGTAAATGGCGTTGGTCAGTGCCGGGGCGGCCGGCGGTGTCGGCGGCTCGCCCACCCCGCACGGCGGGGCGTCGGACTCCATGATCTTCACCTCGAAATTCCGCGGCGCCTCGCTCATCTTCATGATGCGCCAGGAGGGGAAGTTCTCCTGCTGGATGGCGCCGTTCTTCGCGGTGATCTCGCCGTACAGCGCGTTGGAGAGCCCGTACAGGCAGCCGCCTTCCATCTGCGCCTCCACGTGCCGGGTATTCACCACGGTGCCGGCGTCGATGGCGGACCAGACGCCCGGTATGCTGAGCCGGCCCTCGTCGTCCACTTTCACCTCGACGACGGTGGCCACGTAGGCCAGGAAGGAGCGATGCGCGGCGATGCCGAGCCCCCCGCCGCTGCCCATCGTGCGGCCCCAGCCGGCCATCTCGGCCGCCATCTTGGTCACGTTGGCCAGCCGGCCGGTATCGATGGGATATTCCTCGAACGGGTCGCCGTAGTTGTCGTACTCGGCGCCCTCCTCCCGCGGGTCCACGATCCGCGGCGGCCCGATCAGCTCCAGCAGGAAGTCCTTCTGGTCGCGCCCCGCGGCCGCCGCGAGTTCCGCGGCAAAGCTCTGGATGGCGAACGCGTGATAGACGTTCGCCACCGAGCGCAGCCAGCCGATACGCACCTTCGCCTCGGCCGGCCCGGTCTCCAGCTGCAGGTTCGGCACGATGAAGGGGTTGTCCGAGGCGCCCAGGCGCAGCTCGCCCCAGGAAGGCTCCGTGACGCCCTTCTGGAACGTCGACGGGATGGGCGGGAACACGGTGCGATGCAGGAACGCCGTGCAGCGGCCCTCGTCATCCAGACCGCCCTCCATGTGCTGGCCGCTGACCGAGTGGAAGTAACCGTGCTTCAGGTCGTCCTCCCGGCTCCAGGTGACTTTCACCGGCTTGCCGATCTCCCGCGCGAGCAACGCGGCTTCCACGGCGAAATCCGGCTTGGACTTGCGGCCGAACGCGCCGCCGAGCCAGGTCGGCGTCACGATCACCTTTTCCGGGTCGACGTCCAGCGCGCCCGCCACCGCGGACCGGGTAGCCTGGGGCGCCTGCACGCAGGCCCAGACCTCGCACTTGTCGCCGTCCCAGCGCGCGGTGGCCGCCGGCGGCTCCATGGGTGCCTGGGACAGGTGCGGCACGTAGTAGTCGGCGGATACCCGCTTCGCCGCGGCATCGAGCGCCTTCTGCACGTCGCCGCGGCTGCGCCGCACCTGGCCGGGCTTGCGTGCCGTCTCCAGGAGCTGTTCGCGGAACGCATCGGAGTCGTAGTCGCCGTTCGGGCCCGCCTCCCACTCGATCTCCAGCGCCTCGCGGCCCTGCAGGGCGGACCAGGTGTTGTCGGCGATCACCGCGACGCCGCCGAGGGGCTTGAAGACCGCCGGCGGTTCGGGCGAATCCAGCCGCACGGTACGCAGCACGCCGGGCACCTCGAGCGCCTTCTCGTCTTTCACGCTCTTCACGCTGCCGAACACCACGGGCGGGCGGGCGATCACCGCGTAGACCATGTCGGGCACCTGGACGTCGATGCCGAAGGTGCCCTTGCCGACCACGATGTCGGGAACCGTCAGGGAAGCGACGTCCTTGCCGATGTAGCGCCAGTCGCTGCGGTCTTTCAGCTGTACGGCGTCCTTGTCGGGAACGTCGAGACCGGCGGCGTCCGCGGCCAGCTCGCCGTAGCCGAAGGTGCGCCCGCTGGGTCCGTGCACCACCCGGTGCAGCTCGGCGGTGCACTCTTCGGCGGGCACGCCCCAGCGGTTCGCCGCCGCGGTCTCCAGCATGCGGCGCATGCCGGCGCCCGCGTAGCGCAGGCGGGTGAGATTGCGGCGCACGGAGCGCGAGCCGTCGGTGTTCTGGTCGCCGTATTTCGGATGACCGATCGCCTGGACGATCTGGATGCGGCTCCACTCGGCCTCCAGTTCGTCTGCCATGATCTGGGCCATCGCGGTCCAGGTCTGCTGACCCATCTCGGAGCGGTGGCAGGTCAGCTTGACCGTGCCGTCTCTCTCAATGCTGATGAACAGGCTCGGCGTGGCGTCTCCGCCCCGCACGTCGCCGAGTCCGCCGGCCGTCTGGTCGGCCCGTGCGCGGCCCGTCAGCGACAGCGCGAACGCGAAGCCCGTGCCCGCCGCGATGCCGGCGAGGACGTCCCGCCGGGTGACCCGTGCGAGGGGGATCTCCGTGAATGCTGCGTTGCCGTCCTGCCGCCAGCTGAGCGGTCCCGCTTCCATTTCCGGTCCCCCGTCCGATCCCATGCTCGATCCGATGTCCCTCGCCATGCCAGACTCCCTGTGTCGCGGTGCAACAACGCGCCTCTTCGCTTCCTATCAACATAACACGGCAGTGCGGTCCTTATCAGTCACGCATTCACTCACTCAGCGGCGACGCACGCTCGATCAGCGCGCGGGCATCGAGTTCCAGCCCCGGCGCAAATGCGCCCCAGGTATAGCCGCGCTCGGAGCGCAGGCGGGTGGCGGCGAATCCTTCGGCCACGACAGGCGGCGCGGTGCGGACGAGTTCCGCGCCCTGGAATGCGAGCGCCACCGACTCGACGAAATGCCGGGCCGTGGCTTCGCCCAGCGCTTCTTTCACGTTCAGCGTCGTAACCGTGTGGATCAGGCCGTCGAGGTAGCGATCGGCGCCGCGGGCCTCGTCCAGTTCCGCAAACAGCGCCTCCAGCACGCCCGGGTCGCGCTGGATGGCGCGCAGGGTATCCAGCGCGATGACGTTGCCAGAGCCTTCCCAGATGCTGTTCAGGGGCGACTGGCGGAAATAGCGCGGCATCGGCGACTCCTCCACGTAGCCCGCGCCGCCGAGACATTCCATGGCCTCGTAGACGAAAGACGGCGCGCGCTTGCAGATCCAGTACTTCGCGATCGGCGTGAGGATGCGCGCGATGGCAGCGGCGTGCTCCGAGTGCGGCGCGTCGTCGAAGGCGCGGGCCACCCGGAAACTCATCGCGAGCGCCGCCTCCTGCTCCAGCGCGAGATCCGCGAGCACCTGGGCCATGGCCGGGTGCTCCACCAGCCGCGGGCCGAAGGCACGCCGGTGCTCGGCATGCCACAGCGCCTGTGACAATGCTGCGCGCATGATCGCCGTCGAGCCCACCATGCAGTCGAGCCGCGTGCCCTGCACCATCTCGATGATGGTGCGCACGCCGCGGCCCTCCTCGCCGACCATCCGCGCCCAGGCGTTGTGGTATTCGATCTCGCTGGAGGCGTTCGAGCGGTCGCCCAGCTTGTCCTTCAGGCGCACCACCTGGATGGTGTTGCGCGTGCCGTCCGGCCGCCATTTCGGCGCGAAGAAGCAGGACAGGCCGCCGTCGGTCTTCGCCAGCGTCAGGAAGCCGTCGCTCATCGGCGCCGAGCAGAACCACTTGTGGCCCACCAGCTCGTACTCTCCGTTTGCGCCCAGGGGTACGGCCCGGGTGGTGTTCGCGCGCACGTCGGAGCCGCCCTGCTTCTCCGTCATCGCCATGCCGAGGGTGACGCCCCGCTTCTCGCCGGCGGGGATACAGCGCGGGTCGTAGGCCGCCGCCGTCACCCGCGGCTCCCACTCGGCCGCCAGGTCCGGCTGATGGCGCAGCGTGGGGATGCAGGCATAGGTCATCGAGAAGGGGCAGCACACGCCCTGGTCCGCCTGGCTCAGCACGTACATCAGCGCCGAGTGGGCCGCGTGGCCGCCCTGCTCCGCCGTCCAGGCCACCGAACTCACCCCGCTCTCGAGCCCCAGCGCCATCAGGCGATGGTAGTCGGGATGGAAGTCCGCCTCGTCGATGCGCTGGCCGTAGCGGTCGAAGGCCTTCAGGACCGGCGGACTGGCATTCGCCCGCGCGGCCCAGTCCTGGACCTCGGCCGAGCCGACCCGCGCACCCAGCCTGCCGAGTTCGGCATCCATCCAGGCGGCGCCGTTACGGCTCACCGCCTCCTTCAGCGCGATGTCGTTCTCGTAGCAGTTGACGCCTTCCAGCGGCGGCGCCTGGTTGATGACTTCGTGGGTCGCGAGTTCCGTGCGCGGTTTCAGGTGTGCCATGGTGATGCCGTTCGTCTGGTTGCCGGGTCTCCCCCACAATGTAACGCGGTCAGCCGCGAAATTCAGTCCGGAGTCGCTCACATCCGCGTCTCCTGTGCGATTATCCGGAGCGTGCCCAGGATTTGCGTACTCATCGGCCTCCTGGTTCCTGCCGGCGTGCTGGCAGAACCCGCGGTCAGCGCATACGTGACGCTGACGACGGATTACGTCTATCGGGGAGTCTCGCTCAGCGATTCTGATCCGGCACTGCAGGCAGGGATCGATCTCGATACGGAGATGGGCGTGTACGCCGGGCTCTGGGCCTCGACTGCCGACATCCCGGGCCTCTCGTCACGCGAGCGCGAGCGTGAAGCGAACCTGTATGTGGGCTACAGTCGGCGCTTCGGCCGACGATGGACCGCGGCGGTCAGCATCACCCGATACCTGTATCCGGGTGCTCCCGGCAACATCGACTACGACTATACCGAGGGAGTCCTGACGATCAGCCACCGCGACCGTCTCTGGCTGGAGTACGCCTGGACGCCCAGCTACCAGGGACATGACTCGGTGGCGAAACACATCTCGCTGCTGCGCAGCTGGCAGCTGCCGGACGGCCTCTCGCTCACCGCCGGCGGCGGCTACTTCGACGCCTCGCTCTATGGCGGCGTGCGCTACTGGCACTGGGAGGCCGGGCTTACCCGGCACTTCGGGCCTTTCACGGCTGATCTGCGCTACCACGACACCGACGGCGCCGCCCGGCCGATCAGCACGAGCGACACCGCCGGAGAACGACTCGTGCTCAGCCTCAGCGTCTATTTCTGACCGCGCGGCCGAACCCGAACAGGACCAGCAATGCCAACGTATGCACGCCGAAGGCACCGATGCCGAGGATACCGTCGTCGTCGTCATCCCCGTCATCGACCGGTGGCGCCGGCGCGGGCTCATCGTTAGCGGAGATCGTGACGGTCGCCGAGGTAGTCGTCCCTAGCGAGGCCCCGCTCGCGTTGGCCAGCGACACCTCGAAGGTCTCGGCGTCCTCCTCCTCGTCGTCGTCGATGATGGGAATCACGACGTCCTTGGCGCCCGTCTCGCCGTCGACCCAGGTGAGCGTCTCGCTGGTGCTCGTGTAATCGGAGCCCGCGGTGGCCGATCCGTCAGCGGTGCTCACTTCGACACTCGCCTGACCGGCAAGCCCGTCGGTGCGCGTTACGCTCACGAGCGCGTCGGCGGCGTCCTCGGCTACCGTGACGGACGCCATCTCGAACCCGAGCAGCCCCGGCGTGGAGTCGAGGCGATAAACGACACCGGTATCTCCGCTCGGCGTGCCCGTCGTATTGACCAGCAGATAGACTTCACCCTCGGCATCGCGGCCGAATCCGAGCACGTTCGCGTCGAGACCATCACGCTCGAACAGGGGAATCTCGAGGATTTCGCCGCCCTGTTCGAATTCGAACAGACGGCCGCTGGCCTGACCGAAATCGCCGAAGATGTAATGACCCTCGAGATCGGGCAGGCGGCTGCCCCGATAGACGAAGCC
>Ga0102932_1001575_pt1 | contig 11810 bp, 8 predicted proteins | sample SalPonR1_C_D2_MG_FD_78212 | JGI IMG/M metagenome (GOLD analysis project Ga0102932, IMG submission 78212) | Salt pond soil microbial communities from South San Francisco under conditions of wetland restoration - Salt Pond MetaG R1_C_D2_MG | ecosystem: Environmental > Aquatic > Marine > Intertidal...
AAGCCGCTTGGTACTCGGGATTGGAGACGACAATGTCGGCCGCCACGCTATTCCAGTCCAGCGGAGTTTCATTTTGCGGCAATTCACCGGCTAAGTATGTCGGGTCCATCTGAGGCGTGCCGGCAAACGCAACTAATTCTCGCCAAGCGGCATCGAAGCGAATGCGTGCCTGACGAAGTTGCAGGTCGATTTCGTTTTTCAGAACTTTGGCTTGGACCACATCAAGCTGTGAGCCTTCTTCAGCTTGCTTGCGTAATTCCGCGAGTTCAACCGCCTTGTCTGAAACCGTCTTAAAATCCTGGATTAGTTGGACGCGTCGCTGTGCTGCCAGAGCGTCGTAAAACTTAACACGAATGTCTGTCGCGACTCGGTATTTCTGAGCTTCCAGGTGAAAAAGCTGAGCACGTAGATTTTCGTTCAGGACACTGCGATTGAGGGCCAATTTATTACCAGTGACGATCGTCTGGGAGATGAAGAACGTATGTTGGTCGGTCCCTTGATCGGCCAGTTGGACGGCTTGGTATCCGGCGGTGGGATTGGCTCGCAAACTGACTTGTGTCCGAAAACCCGCCGCCTTCTGCGTCGTCGCGACCAGCTCGGCGATCGTTGGATTGTTACCCAAGGCAAGAGATTCAAAGTCAGCGAGCGTCATGCCCGAAGAATTACCGCTGATATCCGTGGCGACGACAACGGGGGCCAGCCCAACTTGTCCTAGCTCCGTCTCAGATGACCGGTAGCCAAAACCAGGTGGGGACAAACCCAAAACGAAATCATTCGGCTCATTTGGAACCGCGTGTCCAATTACGTCGCCGAAGGCAACCTGGGCTATATTGGGCTCCGGCCCCGGTTCCGCTGCGGACTGAGGTTCGGCAACATGAGACGACAACGCAGCTTGTTGCGAATCAGATTGCTTCTCCTGTCCCGTAACGCCTCCGATTGACTGACAGCCAGTTGTCAAACCGATCACCGCGAGAAGAGCGATACGCTTAGAATGAGATGCGCGAGATTGATTATGTCGTGTCTTTTCCACAGTTGGTACGCTAGGAATTAGAGGATCAGCCCAATTAACCGATCGGTTTAGGATCGGACAGAAATTGAACACAATTGCAACAACCGTTTATGACCTGTCCGCGGGTCCGGCCGATAGTAACGATTGGGAAAGATGGAACGCCTCACCACTCATATGGAGAGCAGTTACATTTAGATGCTATCCGGAAAAGTGAACCGACCACGCTAGTTGCCGGGGCTTGCCCCAGGCTTTCGGATACGCACTTATCGTCAACGTCAAGATGAATGCGGTATTTCGACTAACTTGGGTCCACACTCGTGATTTCTACAACGAACCTTGGACGAAAAAACAAGATCGCAAGACCTGCGCACGAGATTGTCATGACGCCTGCGATAAGAAAGTCAACTTTGGGAAACGCGGTTCCGAGGTATCCGGCAATTGGATAGGCGATCGCCCACCACAGGTGAGAGAATGCGAAGTGTGAACCAAATACTTTGCCTTGATGCGCACTCGCGATGTTCTCTCCTATCAAAGTTTCCGCCGGCATATCGGCCAAAGTTTGTCCCAGACCGGCAAAAACCCAAAGAACAATCAAAATTGCAAGAGGAACAAAATTCGCGAAACTGATGGCAAAGCCAAGAATCAAGCTTCCGCCAATTAAAGATAGGCTTCGGCTTTCGGTTTTGTCGTAGGCCCCCGCGGCAAATGCAGCAATCGCAGCCCCAATTCCAAACGCGGCCATTGTCCAGCCGTAATGAGAATCGGTCAATTGCAGTTCGGTTTTGACTCGGCTAATCGTGTTAACAAGGATCATCGCACCGGCGATCGCTGAGACAAACTCGATGGCGAGTGCGAATCGGACCAGCTTGTTGCGAAACATAAGTCGGATACCCGTGCCAACGTCGCCCCATGTGTTTTGCGATTTTCGAGCTTGCTCCCCAACGCCCTTTTGAAGTTCGTCTCTTGAAATCATCATTATCAAAACTGCGGCAATCACAAACGTCGCAGCATCGATCAAGAAAATCTCCCGTGCACCAAACCAAATCGCAAAAACGCCAGCAAGCGCCGGGCCAAGTATTCCGAGCAATTGATAGGTCGCCGTCGATAAACCGATCGCCTCACGGTAGTGTTTTCGCTCGACGACCTGCGGAATTACGGCTTGATGCGTTGGCGTGAAGAAAGCATTAAAGACGTTGAGCCAAAATGCGAGCGCGTAGATGTGCCATTCTGCGGTAATGAATGGAAAGGACCCAACAATTCCCATACGGATAAAATGCGTAATGTAAAGAATGGTTTTTCGATCAATACGATCCGCCAAAACGCCTGCGAAGGGCGAGAAGACAATGAAGGCGGTGACACGGAGAGTCAACGCAGTTGCAAGAATCGCAGGTGAACGTTCCTGATCGAATTGGTATGCCAACAACGCGAGTCCGACCCAGGTAAACGCGTCTCCAACCAAACTGATCGTTTGCGCAAAATAGAGCTTGGCGAATACCCCATTTCGCAAGACTTTGAAAGGTTCAGAAATCTTTATTGCACGGGCGTCCACTATGATTTAAACACGGAGAACTCGGTCTTGCTCAACGAGTCGTCATCCATAAACACACGACTTGAGCCAACAAACTGAGCGACGAGGAACGTTGTATCGTCGAAGGGCTTGCAACCAGCTCGGAACCAATCCAAAGACGCTTTTAGATTTTGAACGAGTTCGGCAGCACTGTTTTCTGCGTGAGTCGACAAAAGTATCTCAATACGATCCATACCAAACTGCTCGTCGGATGGGTTGAAGGATTCTGATACACCATCGCTCATGATCATGAGCGTGGCTTTGCCACGAACCTCAACTGTTTCTTCGCTGTAAATTGTGGTTTCGTCAACACCGAGAGGTATATCGCCAACCTCGAGTCGCGTTGGCTTGGCCGACTCCATTTGCAAAATTGGAAATTCGTGTCCTGCGTTTGCGTAGGTCAAGCTTTGGCTGGCGTTGTCAATCACGACGAGAGACATGGTTGCAAAGTGCCCCATGATCACACACTCGCAATAACGCTGGTTAACCTTGGTCAGAATGTCGGCCGGACTGACGGACTGGCTGGCGGCTTCTGTGACGAAGGCCTTCAGGAGCGTCGCCGCCATTGCTGCGGGAACCCCGTGCCCCGCAACATCAGCAACGCACAGCAGAATCTGCTTGCCGGGTAAATGGATGACGTCATAGTAGTCCCCGCCGACATCATCGGCTGGCTCGAACAATTCGGCGATCTCAATCCCCTCAAGCTCAGTAAGCGATGGCCGGAGGTTCTGTTGAATTTGACGTGCTTTCTCCATGTGAAGACGGTGATCGCGTTGCGCGTGTTCGAGCGATCGCGCCATGCAGTTGATTTGTTCTGCAAAGTATCCCAACTCCCGGCAGCTTCTCGTTTTCGCAATGACGCTCAAGTCTCCCGATGCGACGTTCTGCAACGTCGAAACAAGACGCTGTATCGGTTTCGCTACAAGTTGGCGAAGTACGATGCTGGTTACCAAAGCGGCAATTGCCCCCAGAGTCAGTACGCCGACCGCTTGCGAGAGCAATGAGTAATGTGTGGCATCCAACACGGAGACGCGATGCTCCAATACGACCACTGAGCCTAGTGGCCCACTGAAGGCACCGATAACTTCATCGCCTTTTAAGATTCGCTGGTTTTCTGCGGATTCCATTTCGATATTTGCGGTCACACTTGTTGGAGCAAATTTGGTTTTATGCGGAACTGCTTGATATTGCTTGCCATCCCAACTCACCGCGATGTGATGCCGGGCGGACGCGCTCGCATTCATTCCGCTACCGACACAGTCAATAAAGTCTTGAATTGCGGCATCACCATGGTGCTCTACAACTCGCAAACCCTCGTAAAGGGTTTTTGCTTCATTTGCGAGTATCGTTTTCTTTTCACTGAGGATACGATCTGTACGCATTCCATGATCGACAGCCAGAAAAACCAGGACGAAACCGAGCAAGATTGCTGTGACGAGTACTATCAATTGACGGTTGATGGGCAGCAAATGCCAGTAGTGCTTCAGTGAATCGACAATCATTCTGCCTTCGTTCGAGTTTGTTGGTTGATCCGCTTGGTCTTTGCGGTGGAGATAGCAAGAAAAGCGGCCTCCGAGGATACCGGGCTGAATTGGCATTCCTCGGAGGCCTTGCCATTTGGCAGGAAGAACCTGCCAAACAACTAGCTCAGTGATCGTGATCGCCGTGAGCTTCTTCTTTGAAGTCGCCTGAGTACGGGGTGCCATCAATAACGCCAGCGATCGTCCCGGCGTATTCCTGAACGACACCAAGCTTTTCGTGATTGCCGACGAAGCGTGATGCTTGGCCCGCTGGATCGCTGTCTTGCGGTGCCGCCTTCAGCGTGACTTGCATCACCGGATCGTTGATGCTCAGGTCGATCGACTCAGCGTCAATCGGAACGGGCGACTTTTCATCGGAACCGAGGATATAGACGGTGCCTTCTTGTTTGTCGTGATCAACGGTGAATTCGACGTGATACTTGCCACCGCCCCAGTCGGCGACGGTGCCATCATGAGGGCCTACGCCATGAGCTCCGTGTGACGCGTGTTCAGTGCCATCGGCGTGAACATGCGCGCCCTCCGAATCAGATGACGCTTCTGGAGTAGGCGTGGTTGTGGTTCCACCTTCTTTGCAACCAACAAAGTTGAAGACGCTCGCGGCGACAAGGAGAGTGAACATCGAAGTTGAAAGTTTCATAATCTTATCCTGTAGAAGTGTTGAGTAGCTGTTAACAGATTCGAGCTGGTATTTGGGACCTCAATGATCCCGGGGTCTTTCGATGATTTGAGTTATTTCATTCCAAATTCGTCCTCCGCGGTTTCGAGTTTTGCGAGTCGAGCGGCGTCCCTGCCACTAAACTGCCAGAATAGGCCTGGGTGAATGAGAAATTCACAAAACGTCGATGTCGTCAGGCCACCGAGGATGACCGTCGCAACGGGGTAGAGAATTTCGCGACCGGGTTCTTGGCCGCCTAATACGAGCGGGATCAATCCGATGCCGGCGGTGAGGGCAGTCATCAACACGGGTGCGAGTCGCTCAAGACTGCCGCGCAGCACCATCGCTTGAGTGAAGTCCTCACCTTCCTCTTTCATGAGGTGGAAATAGTGAGTGACCAGTAGAATGCCATTACGAACAGCGATTCCACCGAGCGAGATGAATCCGACGAGACTGGCAACGGTCAGGCTTTGTTGTGTGATGACGAGTGCTAGCACGCCGCCGATGAACGCAGTCGGCAGAGCGTTAAGGATTTGTAAAACAATACGGATCGACGGGAACAAGATCAGTAAGACCACGAACATTCCCACCACAGAAACGCCTGCCAGCACTATGATGAGTTGGGTCGCTCGCTGTTGACTCTCAAACTGTCCGCCGAATTCGATGAAATATCCGACCGGCATCTCAACTTGATCGGTGATTCGTTGTTTAATATCGCCCACCGCGCCCGCTAAGTCTCGGCCTTCGGTGTTGCAGCGAATCACAATCCGGCGTCGCGCGTTTTCACGTAGAATCGAGTTCGGTCCCGTTCCGACACCAACGTCCGCGACCTCACGGAGTTCAATCTGTCCACGATCGGGCTGTTCTTCGCGATCGGGTAGGTCGATGCGAAGCCGATCGAGATTGGCATAATCGGTTCGGTACTCCTCTTCCAGACGTACGAGCAGATCAAAGCGTCGTTGACCCTCGAGTACTTGCGAAACGACTTCGCCCTGCAACACCGTTTGTAATACGTCGGCGACATACTCGCGAGTCAAGCCATACAAGGCCAAATCGTCGGCTCGCAGTTCGATATGCAGTTCTGCGGTCTCTTGAATCGGCTCAACTACCGGAGGCGTGATTCCGGGAACGTCTTGAATCGTTGCTTTCACCTGTTCGGCAACTCGCTGCAGCGTGTCTAAATCGTCGCCGTGAATCTTGATCGCGATCTGAGCGTAAACGCCTGAAATCATGTGGCTAATTAAGTGGGCGAGCGGTTGCTCGACTTCGATGTCAACTCCGGGAGCTTCATTGCTAATCCGTTCTCGCAATTGGGCAAGGATTTCTTCTCGTTCAGTCGGCGATTCCGGATTCATGCTTAGAATGTATTCTCCAAAATTGACTGGCGATGCGTGCTCGTCCATCTCGGCACGCCCGGTTCGCCGGACAAAGTGCAGGATTTCGCCATCAGGGTTTTCATTGCTCTTTTGCATCGAGAGAAACACAGAATCTATCGCACGTGACACCTGATTGGATGCATCGAGTGATGAGCCAGGTGGCAGTGTGACGTTCACTTGGACGCTACCTTCATCGAACGGTGGCAAGAAGTTTCGACCCAAGGTGGACATCTGCCAAGCGGCGACGACAACGGCTAGCCAAGTCAAGATCAGTAGCGTCCGAGGCATCGCCATGCTGAGTTGAATCAGATAGGTCACGCCTTTCTTCAATCCATGCAACAAGAATCCGTCGCCTTCGTGATGAGTTGCTCGCGAGTTCGGAAGTAGGTAGTAAGACAGCACCGGCGTCACGGTCATCGAGACGACGAACGACGAAAGAATGGAAACGATGTAAGCAATTCCCAGTGGGGTGAACAATCGACCCTCAACGCCCGACAACGCAAACAACGGCATGAAGGACAAGATGACCACTGCCGTTCCGAACACGATGGAACTGCGAATTTCTTTGCTCGCTTCAAAAGTAATGACGATGGCAGGTTTTTGCTGTTCGGTCGGCAACAGGTTGTTCTGCTTTAGGCGACGAAAGATATTCTCGACATCGACGATCGCGTCATCAACCAGTTCCCCCATGGCGACGGCGATACCGCCCAATGTCATGACGTTGATGGAGAGTTCGGTACCGCTGATCCATCCCATGATCCGAAATGTTAGTGTTGTCAGCACCAAAGAAAGCGGGATTGCGGTGAGGGTGATAAATGTTGTGCGAAAATTCAGCAGGAACAGAAATAGGACGATGATGACTAACACTGCACCGATGACGAGTGCCTCCGCAACATTAAAGATGCCGCGGTCGATGAAGTTTCGCAATCGAAACAATTCGGAGTTAACGATAATGTCCGCTGGCAGCGAGGCTTCGACTTCGACAAATGCCTCCGCGACGGCGTCGCTAAGTTCGCGAGTGTCAACATGAGGTTGCTTAACCGTTGTGAATACAATCCCCGGTTTCCCATTGATACTACCGTCACCACGTTTGAACTGCGGACCTTCGGTCACCCGCGCTACTTGTTCCAGTAGGACAGCGCGTTTGGTGTGATTCCCAACGGGAACCTTCTTCAGATCCTCAATCACGACCCGCGATGCCGGCCCCAGCCGACCAAGAACGCGAATCGGGCGTTCGGTTTCCCCTGTCACCGCGAACCCGCCGCTGGTATTGATGTTGCTTGCTCGCAACGCTTGTTCCACGTCTTGAACGGTGACGCCGTATTCAAGTAGCGCCGTCGGGTCAATCAAAATTTGATACTGCTTGCGATCACCGCCAAGCATGAAGACTTCCGCAACGCCAGTCACTTTCAGCAATCGTGGGCGGATGATCCAGTCCGCAACGGTGCGCAGTTCGAGCTGTTGCTTTTCAACCGTGAAAAAATTGGCGTCGTACGATTTACCGTTGATTTGAATGACCGCGGTGCCAACCGGAGTTCCCTGGGATGGATTGCTGAGGTCTTCCCGCCACTGGATCTCCTTTGGATCAATTTGAGTCCAAGTAGAAAAGTCATGACGATCACCCGGCCGCCAAACGCCGATTTGATAGTCACCATTTTTGCCAACCGCCATTTCCGCCATCATTTCTGTGTTTCCGACCTGTGCGAGCCTTCCTCCCTGTGGACCTTTTTGGCGATAGATGCCCGCCACTATGATCTGTCCCATGATCGACGATGGCGGCGTCATCTGAGGGCGAATTCCGTCAGGCAAAATGCCTTCAAGCGTCGAGAGTCGCTCCTGCACGGTTTGCCGGGCTGCACGGATTTCGGTTGACCAATCAAACTCAATGTAGATGACGTTCAATCCGGCGGTCGATTGGCTGCGAACGGCCTGTACCCCATTGGCACCCATCAAAGCGATTTCGATCGGCTGCGTCACCAGTGTTTCGACTTCTTCCGTCGCCAATCCAGGTGCCTCTGTGATGATGACTACGCGAGGTCGGTCAAGATCGGGAAACACGTCTATCGACATTTGAGAGGCCAAGTACGATCCGTAGATCAGCACGAACAGGCTGACGAAGACGACCAGCATCCGGTAGCGAAGCGAGAATTTGATAATTGCATCAAGCATGTTGATTCCTTTTAATGCGCCGCGTGTGTTGTGCCGTCTGCATGGACATGAACGCCAGGTTCTTTGCCGCTCGCGGACTGTGACTTCAACACGCGGTTAAGCGAGGCCGCTGAGCCTTGTGCCAAGAACGCTCCTGCCGTGATACTGCCGTCGTTGGCGACGATCACTGACCTTCGATCCTCGTGAAGAACGTGAACCGGAATCTGCTTGAATAGATCGCCGTTTTGCCGAAAAACATACGCTTCGGGGCCTTCTCGAACCACCGCTTCGGATGGCAATACAAACACGTCATCGAACTTTTCAACCGGGACGTGGATACGTGCGCGCTGCCCGGGCCGAAAACGCCAGACGAGGAATGCGCGACCTTGCTCGCCGTACATCCGCGACTGATTGGTAAGCGGAACGAAGAAATCGAACGTACGACTGTTAGTGTCGATTGAGTTCGACAGATGGCGAATATGGAAGGTCTGTTCCAAGTCCGGCCAGCGGCTTTGGTTGTCCTCGGCAAACTCGATTTCGATTGGGCGTTTTTCCTGAGCTGCCTGTTCAAGGAACGCCGCCTCGCGTTTGAAGGCGTGGCCGACGACGTAAAGCATTTGGTGGTTTGACAAACTGGCGAGAAGCTGCCCAGCTTGAACTTGCTGCCCCAGTTCGACCGACAACTCTTGCACCTCGTAGGCAATTGCTTGACCGTCGGCCGATTCATTAATGTAGGTCACTTGTTGAATCAACTGAGGCGGAGATTGCATGGAAATTGATGACAAATCACGAACCGGGGGGGCAACGACATCGACGGTCGAAACGAACGTCCCCGATTCAATTTGCTGCACTTGATCGGGGGTCAATCCGCGAGTCAGTAGCTCCTGACGAGCCGCCTGGATCAGCGTATTCTGGCGACTGATTTCACTTTGCAGTTCGATCATCTTCGACCGCGACACCGCGCCGGTGTTGACCGCTCCGGAGACTCGATCAATCTCGGCTTGAACGATCGAAGTTTCCTGCCTCGCTTTGAATAACTGGGTCTGGGTGGCTTGTAGGTACTCACTAAACAGCCGCAGCGTGAACAACGGTTCGCCAGGACGCATGGTGTCGCCTGGGAACGCATGAATTGCAGTCACAACGCCTACTGCGGGTGATGTGACGCCCCGGTCGGACAACCCTGGACGGTCGGCGACCTCGCCGGGAATCACGACCGTTCGCCAATACGACTGAGGCCGGACCGACTCTGATGTCAATGACAGGTTCTTACGAGCCTGCTCACTGATTTCCAAAACGGTCTGCTTCTCAGCAGATTCCGCTGGCGGCTTTTCGTCGGGGGCGGCAGCCGTTTCTTGTTGCGGAAATAACTGCTTGCGGAAAGTCCATCCCGCGAATAACACAGCGACCAGAATCGCAGGACCGGCCAGCGATTTGGCAATTGAAGCCAATCGATTCATAAAATAATCTCGTCAAAAGTCCACAGAGCAGCACCGAACCCAGCGACTTTGCGAGCGCGCACGCGCACGCAGAGGGGCTGTCTCGATCGAAAAAAAGGTGGCGAAATCACCGGGAAAGAAGTCCAGCGTTCAAGACGCAGAGATCCGGTGATACGTGTCCGCTATAGCCGTAGCGAAGCGACAAGAAGATAGATCGGAAGTCCAGCTGACCGATCAGGCAACTGATTCGAGCGATGCAAACACGGTCGATCTAGACGGTCTGCAAAAACCTCAGAGAGCCTGCAAACGAACACGAAACTCAGTTTCGCAAATGCGGTGCTTCGCACCAAAGTGCTGTTCGACTGAGCAACATAGATTGCATCGGAGTCATGATCGACGGTATCCGACAAAGACTTGGTCTTGGTCGATTCGTCGCTTGCTTTCCCGCCGTGATGATGGTCGTGACCGGGGTCAACTTCACCGTCGTGATCATGCGAATCCGCCGAGGAAAGATGCAGGTGCGGGCGGCTCGCGTGGTCTTCGCGCTCAACCATACCGCTACCCGCATGTGAATGAGGCAATGTTTGCCCCAGCACAAAAAACGGAATTAGCAGAATGGAAAGAAGTCGGTTCAAGACGATGCACCTGTCAGAGCTTGAAATAGCCTTATTCTAATGTTACCGCGTCGAGAGCACTGAGTCTAGGCCAGTTAGCTGGACAGTGCCAGGTCGCGAGGTTGGAGCGGCGAATGGCAGCTCATCTGATTTGGTTCTGGAATGGTGTTGAGTCGCTACCTTTGCTAAGGCAAGATCAGGACTTGGCTTGTTGAGCCTCCTCGAGAATCCGAACTGCTCTACGGATGACCACCGCCGAGATAGTCAGCCCGATGATCAAGTCTGAAAATCTCGAACCGGATAGCTGAACAATTAAGCCCGATAGAATCACTCCGACATTCGCGACGACGTCATTGATCGAACAGATCAACGACGCTCGGATATTCACCTCGCCGTGGCGATGTCGGTCCCTCGGGACCGCTTCCGAGGAGGGCGCGTCGACCCGCTTCGACGAGAACGCCGAAGCCAAGTACAAGTTGTAGACTTCCGTTGAAACGTGCCGCACCTACGCGAATCGATGCGGATCGGCCGACAGCGTACAGGCTAATCGATTAAACGCTCGCATCGGCGATGCATATTCAAAGAGTCCGCAATCAAGCCGGTCGAATCGGCCCAGATTCCCACCCCGAGTTCGGCGACGAACATGAGCCCATTGATAAACAAGACAATCCATATCGTGCGGCGCTGTTGAGCATTCTCAGCTTCGGTATGGCAACATCCAGTCATGCGGTGTTTATATCTCTCTTTCGCATCATTAATCCCCAATGCCACGGCGAATGCTTAAAGTGCATATGCCGTTCCTCAACAAATCCCTTCGCTTCACACCAGTGGCAGCATTGGTCGAGCGTCGGACGAATGCCGAGTGAAGGACCGCGAGGAGTCTCTAGGTCGCAACGCCAATGAATGACAGACAACACACCAGCATCTTTCAGGACGCGTTTGGCTTCGTCGATCAACACGGCGGGACGCTCTACGTGAAGCAGATTGAAGATCATTACCCAATCAATCGACCGTGATTCAATCGGCAATTTATTCTCCAAGAAATCAAGCTCTTCGACGCGGCACGATAGATCTTGAAACTCTCGGAGTCGGTCTGATGTTATTTGAACCATTTCCAAATCGATATCGAATGCAGAGAGCGTCCCTACGCCAGGAAGCCGAGCCGCGGCGACGGTGAACGTACCGTAGCCGCAACCGAATTCGACAACGTGGCGTCGTGAGTTCGGACAACTAACCTCACGGACGATCTCGTCCGCGTCAAAAAAATCCTCCCACTGGCTTCGTCGGGGCATTCCGCTCTCTCTGCCTTTCATGGAATCTGCTCCCTGGGATCCGTCTTGGCCTGCTCTTTCTCCGAGTCTTTTGATCCATTCTTTTCTAGACGATAAAACTGAACGAATTCGAGCAGGCCATCTAACGAACGCCTTCCAACGTCCTGTTTCACTAGTCTCCCCTCGACGAACA
>Ga0102932_1001580_pt1 | contig 11768 bp, 7 predicted proteins | sample SalPonR1_C_D2_MG_FD_78212 | JGI IMG/M metagenome (GOLD analysis project Ga0102932, IMG submission 78212) | Salt pond soil microbial communities from South San Francisco under conditions of wetland restoration - Salt Pond MetaG R1_C_D2_MG | ecosystem: Environmental > Aquatic > Marine > Intertidal...
AAACATAGGGGGGGAGTGGAGTTCAATTTGCAGCACTTTTTTAACCATCCCGATGAATATGAATCTACTTTTAAACCCTATACCAAAGTAACAGATCTATTTATTGCATGCCATTACTGGGATCCAAAATCACCCAAATTTATAACCAAAGAAGATTACCTGGATCCTGATTTTAATATTACCGTTATCGCTGATGTTAGCTGTGATGTAAATGGGCCTATAGCATCAACTGTTAGAGCATCAACTATTGCTGATCCGTTTTACGGATATAATCCCAAAACCGGTGAAGCCGAAAGTCCCTTTGTTGATCCGAAAAATATTACGGTAATGGCCGTGGATAATTTGCCCGGAGAACTCCCCAGAAATGCTTCTTCTGATTTTGGTAAAGATTTGATTGATAAGGTTTATCCTTCGCTTTTTGGACATGATGATGCCGGAATTATTGAAAGAGCTACTATCACAAAAAATGGAAAGCTTACCGAGCGATATGCTTATTTACAAGATTATTTGGAGGGGAAAGAATAAATAAATTTTAGATAATTTACCAAAGCTATAAGTAGGCGGCAGCAGAAGGCAGGAATGTCAAATCTGCTGCTTTTCTTTTCTTTGCATATAAGAAAATTGGAAAAAAACAATTTAGCTTTGAGTTCTTTTAGCCAGATGTTTTTCTTGTTTATCATCTCTAAAAGCTTCTTTGATATCAGTAAGGAAAATATGTTAAAAAAACACCCGTTCTCTTTAGCATTAAGGGCAAAAAAAAACGAGTGTTTTTTTCTATGGGGTAGAATTTTATTAATAATAGAATTAAAAGGTAAGCTCCTTCAACCCTTTAATCGTTTTTTGCGGATTTTCTGATTTAAAAACATAACTCCCGGCAACCAGTACATCACATCCTGCATCAACTAATCCTTTAGCGTTGGAGTGGTCAACACCTCCATCCACCTCGATAAGGGCATTCGATTTTTTTTCTGTAATGAGGTGTTTTAATTCTTTTACTTTTTCTAAAGCATTGGGAATAAATTTTTGTCCTCCAAATCCGGGATTTACCGACATAAGCAAAACCAAATCCACATCAGCAATAATATCCTTTAATAAATGAACAGGAGTATGTGGATTTAAACTAACCCCGGCTTTCATTCCCAGCGATTTTATTTTCTGAACACTACGGTGTAAATGGTTGCAGGTTTCAATATGTACGGTTAGTATATCAGCGCCGGCTTCATTAAAATCATCGATATATCTGTCGGGGTCGGTAATCATTAAATGAACATCCAACGGTTTTTGGGCAATTTTTTTTATGAATTTCATTACCGGGAACCCAAATGATATATTGGGAACAAAGATACCATCCATAATATCCAGATGAAACCAGTCGGCTTCACTTTGATTAAGCATGGTGATATCGCGTTCTAAATTTCCAAAATCGGCAGCCAGTAATGATGGAGAAATAAGATGATTCATAATTTTATCATTTTTACTACAAAAATAAATAAAAAAAGGAAACGGCTTTGTTTCCTTGAGATTAAATCCGGTAAAAGTATGTTTAACCTAAATAGGTTTTAAGGATTTTGCTGCGGGTAGTATGTTTTAAGCGTTTGATAGCTTTTTCTTTAATCTGACGTACCCGCTCACGGGTGAGGTTAAACTCTTCGCCGATTTCTTCCAGCGTGTATGGATGTTTCCCGTTTAATCCGAAATAGAGTTTAATGATATTGGCTTCGCGTTCGGTTAGCGAGGATAGGGCGCGTTCAATCTCTTTGCGTAATGAGTCATTTAGTAAGTTCCCGTCAGGGCTGGGGCTCTCATCACTAAGCAAAACTTCGTACATATCGCCGTCTTCGTCTTCGGTTAGCGGAGCGTCCATGCTTATGTGCCGTCCTGAGCTGCGCATGGCATCTTTAATATCTCCGGGTGCCAGCTCAATGGCTTTAGCGATCTCGTCAATCGAAGGTTCTCGTTCGTATTTTTGTTCTAATGCGGATAAAGCCCGGTTTATTTTATTGATCGATCCGATTTTATTTAAAGGTAAACGAACAATTCTTGCCTGCTCGGCCAATGCCTGTAAAATAGATTGACGTATCCACCACACAGCATAAGAAATAAACTTAAAGCCTCTGGTTTCGTCAAAACGTTTGGCTGCTTTGATGAGGCCAAGGTTTCCTTCGTTGATTAGGTCGGGCAGGCTAAGTCCCTGGTTCTGATATTGCTTGGATACAGACACCACAAACCGTAAGTTCGCTTTAATAAGCTTTTCCAGGGCCGTATTGTCTCCGTTGCGAACCTTTCTGGCCAGTTCAACTTCTTGCTCTGCAGTCAAAAGATCAACTTTCCCGATTTCATGCAAATACTTATCTAAAGAGGCAGTTTCGCGATTTGTTACCTGCTTAATGATTTTTAACTGTCTCATTCTCTTTATTAGGGGTTTTTAGGCTTTATTAAAACGTTACTTACCGACAAATTGTTACAAATATATTCAAATAAGTGAATAAAAAAACAGGATTATTTTATTTTTTTAGTTAAATGCATTAGTATAAATTTAATCCAATCGAAGCCTGACAAAAAAACGGGTAACACTACTTCTGATATATTATCATTTTAGCGATTAAATGGGACGATATCCAGTAGGATAGGATGATAATCTGACCGCTGACGAGATCAAAAGTTAAAAACAGATAAAAAAATTATCCTGATTTTTTTGCTATTTGTGAATTAATCTGTAATATTGCAATGTTTTTCCAAAGAAACAATTGTTAATCAACTCCTTTAGTAAAAAGTCATTCATTTTACTGGCGAAATCAATAAAAAACAAATTATATTCAAATATTTACTTAACACAATAACTAATTTCCATATAAAAATATGTACGACATTCTTGAATTGAATAAAAAATTGGTAAGTGAATTACGTGAAATTGCGAAATCACTGCAAATTAAGAAAGTTGAATCGTTAAAAAAACAGGATTTAATTTATAAAATTCTCGACCAGCAAGCTATAAATGCGACCAGCGATTCAAAATCCAGTAAAAAATCTTCCGGCCGGAAAAAAAGTAATGAGCAAACACAATCTTCTTCAAAGGCTGATGCTCCAGCGACATCCCAAAAATCAAAAGAAAAAACTGAGTCTCCCAAAAAGACCATAAAGCCAGAAGATAAAACTAAAAATGACAAAAAGAACGAAAGGTTTAAGCCGGAAGAAAGAACTAAAAATGTAAATAAGGAAGAAAGGTCTAAACCGGAAGAAACTAAAAAGGCTAAGGTTATTGAAAAGAAGGATAATAATTATCCTGAAAACAACCGCAGAGGACCTGCAAGATCATCGAATAACTATCAGAAACGTTCTCAAGATAAAAGAAACGAACGCTCGTTTGAGTTCGACGGAATTATTACGAATTCAGGAGTGCTGGAAATAATGCCGGATGGTTATGGCTTTTTGCGTTCATCAGAATTTAATTACCTTAACTCACCCGATGATATCTATGTTTCACAGTCGCAAATTAAACTTTTCGGCCTTAAAACAGGGGATACCGTTGAAGGTACTATTCGCCCACCCAAAGAAGGAGAGAAGTATTTTCCTTTAATTAAAGTGGAGAAAATCAATGGACGAACTCCTGATTTTATCCGCGACAGGGTACCTTTTGATTATCTTACCCCACTGTTTCCGGAAAAAAAGTTTACCTTAAATAATAATAATAATGATAAACTATCAACCCGTATTGTTGATATGTTTGCTCCTATAGGAAAAGGTCAGCGAGGATTAATCGTTGCTCAGCCAAAAACCGGAAAGACCGTTCTTTTAAAGGATATAGCCAATGCTGTTGCTGCGAATCATCCCGAGGTATTCATGATTGTTCTTTTAATTGATGAACGTCCTGAAGAGGTAACCGACATGGCACGGAGCGTAAATGCAGAAGTTATTTCTTCTACTTTCGACGAACCCGCTGAAAGACATGTACGTGTTGCCAATATAGTATTAGAAAAAGCAAAACGATTGGTAGAATGTGGGCATGATGTAGTGATTTTACTCGACTCGATTACCCGTTTAGCCAGAGCTTTTAATACCGTATCACCTGCTTCCGGTAAAGTATTGTCCGGAGGGGTAGATGCCAATGCACTGCATAAACCGAAAAGATTTTTTGGTGCAGCCCGTAATATCGAAGAAGGGGGTTCGCTTACTATTCTTGCCACCGCACTTACCGAAACCGGATCGAAAATGGATGATGTTATTTTCGAAGAATTTAAAGGAACCGGTAATATGGAGTTACAACTGGACCGAAAACTTTCGAACAAACGTATTTATCCTGCGGTTGATATTACCGCTTCAAGTACTCGTCGTGAAGAGCTGTTGATTGACAAGGAGATGTTAAATAAAATTTGGATTCTTCGAAATTATTTGACGGATATGAATTCGACCGAAGCGATGGAGTTTTTACGCGACAGGCTGGTAAAAACACAAACCAATGAAGAGTTTATTATCTCAATGAACGATTAATGTTTAACAACACATATTTACCTGAAATGCGGACTTAAGTCCGCATTTTTTGTTTTGTAAATAAGATAAATAGGCGCTTATTTGAAATGAAAATGAATAAGTTTTCTTGGAATCTATTTTTTAACTTTCACTGCCAAATATGAGAATTTTATTTTATTTTTGTAGTATCATAATTTAGGTTAAATATCTTTTAATAAATAAATTAAGGAGTTAGAAATGTCACAAAAAAAGAAATTTATAACCTGCGATGGTAACTATGCAGCGGCTCATGTAGCTTATATGTTTAGTGAAGTTGCAGCGATTTACCCAATTACTCCCTCATCAACTATGGCAGAATATGTTGACGAGTGGGCGTCTCATGGAAGAAAAAATATTTTTGGCGATCAGGTACAAGTTACCGAAATGCAATCTGAGGGTGGTGCTTCAGGAGCTGTTCATGGTTCCTTGCAATCAGGAGCCTTAACATCTACTTTCACTGCATCACAAGGGTTGTTACTGATGATTCCCAATATGTATAAAATTTCCGGTGAATTATTGCCCGGTGTGTTTCATGTAAGTGCACGCAGCTTAGCTGCTCAGGCCTTGTCCATTTTTGGCGATCACAGTGATGTGATGAGTACACGCCAAACAGGATTTGCCATGTTAGCTACAGGTAGCGTGCAGGAAATTATGGATATTGCCGGTATCGCTCACCTGGCTTCTATTAAAACCCGAATTCCTTTTCTTCATTTCTTTGATGGTTTTAGAACATCTCATGAAATACAAAAGGTTGAATATTTCGAAAATGAGGATTTAGCTGAATTTATCGATTATGATGCATTGCAAAAATTTAGAAAAAATGCACTTAATCCCGAACATCCGGTAACCAGAGGTACTGCTCAAAACCCGGATATCTATTTCCAGGCACGCGAAGCAGCCAGTAAGTTTTATGATCCTGTACCGGATATCGTTGAAGAATATATGCAGGAAATTACCAAATTAACCGGACGCGAATATCACCCATTTACATACTACGGTGCCGAAGATGCTGAAAACATCATCGTTGCTATGGGTTCTGTTACTTCAACCATTAAGGAAGTAATAGATTATAAACTTGCTCAGGGCGAAAAAGTGGGTTTAATATCTGTTCATCTTTATCGTCCGTTTTCTGAAAAATATTTCATGAAAGCGCTTCCTAAAACGGTGAAACGAATTGCTGTTTTAGACCGTACCAAAGAAACAGGAGCAAACGGAGAACCATTGTATATGGATATCAGAGAATTATTCTACGAAAAAGAAGATGCTCCGATTGTGGTAGGTGGCCGGTATGGATTAAGCTCTAAGGATACTACTCCGGCTCATATCATTTCTGTATATGATAATTTAAATCTTCCCGAAGCCAAGAATCATTTTACGGTAGGAATTGTTGATGATGTTAAATTTACATCATTACCGATACTTCCAGATGTAAGCGTTGTTCCTAAAGGTACTTTCGAAGGTAAATTTTATGGATTAGGTTCTGACGGTACCGTTGGAGCGAATAAAAACTCTATCAAAATTATTGGTGATAGTACCGATAAGTATGCTCAGGCTTATTTTGCTTACGACTCTAAAAAATCAGGTGGTATTACCGTTTCTCACCTTCGTTTTGGGGATCAAACCATACGTTCAACCTATTTAGTTGGAACCCCCGATTTTGTGGCTTGTCACGTACCTGCATATCTTCAAAAATATGATATGCTTAAAGGGATTAAAAAGGGTGGAACATTCTTGTTGAACAGTATTTGGGATGCCGAAGAAACAAAAAATCATTTCCCCGATGCAATGAAGAAAACGCTTGCTGAAAAGGAGATAAAATGTTACATCATTAATGCAACAAAAATTGCCGAAGAAATTGGTTTAGGAAACAGAACCAATACCATTATGCAATCTGCTTTCTTTAAGATTTCTAATGTAATTCCTTACGACAAGGCTGTAGAAGAAATGAATAAAGCGATTGTTAAAACTTTTGGTCGTAAAGGCGAGGATGTTGTTAACATGAATAAAACTGCTGTTGAACGGGGTGGTGATGTTGAAGAAATTAAGATTCCTTCTGAATGGAAAAATATTGAAGTGAAAGCAGAAACCGATAACCGGAATGTTCCTGATTTTATTAAAAATGTCGTAGAGCCAATTAATGCTCAAAAAGGAGATGATCTTCCGGTTAGTGCCTTTGCCGGACGTGAAGACGGAACATTCCCCGCAGGAACAACAGCCTATGAAAAACGTGGAATTGCCGTTACGGTGCCCGAATGGATTTCAGACAACTGTATCCAGTGTAACCAGTGTGCATATGTTTGCCCACATGCTGTTATTCGTCCATTCTTATTAACCGATGAGGAAGCAAAAAATGCTCCCGAAGGAACAACTACCATCAAAGGTAAAGGAGGTATCAAAGAATATAATTTCAGAATTCAGGTTAGTGTCCTTGACTGTACCGGTTGCGGTAACTGTGTGGATGTTTGTCCTGCTCCGGACAAAGCACTGGAAATGAAATCATTAGAGTCTCAGCTGGAAGAAGATAAACGATGGGATTATATGCATCACAAGGTTGGTTATAAAGATCATGTATTACCCAAAGACAAAACCGTTAAAAACAGCCAGTTTGCACAGCCATTATTTGAGTTTAGCGGTGCTTGTGCGGGTTGTGGTGAAACACCTTATATCAAAACGATAACCCAGCTTTATGGCGACCGAATGATGATTGCCAACGCTACCGGTTGTTCTTCAATTTATGGAGGCTCGGCTCCATCAACTCCATATTGTGCCAATAATGAGGGTCACGGACCGGCATGGGCAAATTCACTGTTCGAAGATAATGCTGAATATGGTTATGGTATGGCTGTTGGTGTTGAAAAACTTCGCCAACGAATATCCGAAAAGATGAATGCTGCCATGAATGAAGTATCAGCAGATACACAAGCAGCATTTAAAGAGTGGATTGAATCCATGGCAGATGCTGAGAAATCCAAAGTAGCTTCTGCTAAAGTTGTGGAAGCCTGTAAGAAAGAGAAACATCAGTTAGCCAAAGATATCCTGCAGTTAGAACAATACCTGGTTAAGAAATCAGTTTGGATTATTGGTGGTGACGGATGGGCCTATGATATCGGTTATGGTGGATTAGACCATGTGCTGGCATCGGGTGAAGATGTAAACGTTCTGGTTTTGGATACCGAAGTATATTCCAATACCGGAGGTCAGGCATCTAAGTCAACTCCTGTTGGAGCTGTGGCTAAATTTGCGGCGGCTGGTATGCGCGTTCGTAAGAAAGACCTTGGAATGATGGCTATGACTTATGGACACGTATATGTAGCTCAGGTTTCTATGGGTGCCAGTCAAAACCAATATTTTAAAGCCATTAAAGAAGCTGAAGCATATCCCGGACCCTCATTGATTATTGCTTACTCTCCTTGTATTAACCACGGATTAAGAGCAGGTATGGGTAAAACTCAGCTGGAAGAAAAATTAGCCGTTGAATGTGGCTACTGGCATAACTTTAGATTTAATCCATTACTGGAAGCTGAAGGAAAGAATCCTTTTGTGATAGATTCTAAAGAACCGGATTGGAGCAAATTCCAGGATTTCTTACAAAGTGAGGTTCGTTATACTTCGCTTAAGAAATCATTCCCCGATGTGGCCGATGAATTATTTGTTCGTGCCGAAGATGACGCTAAGTGGAGATACAATAACTATAAACGGTTAGCAGCTTACGAATATTCTAAATAAAAACGACTATATCTCTTGAAAAGCAGGCTCAGCAAAGCCTGCTTTTTTTATGACTTGTTTTTGAGAGAGCTTAAATGAACTTATTGGCAGTTAACTTGTTGTAATAAAAAAGGAAAAAATTAAAAACACAACAACTATGGCTGATTTATCAACAAGTTATTTAGGATTAAAACTTAAAAACCCGATCATTGCCGGAGCATCTAATCTGGTAACAAGTTTGGAAAATGTAAAAGCAATGGAGAAAGCAGGGGTTGCTGCTATTGTTTACAAATCACTTTTCGAGGAGCAAATTAATCTTGAGGCTGCTAAAATGGACGAAGAACTTGAAGCATATAATGAACGGCATGCCGAGATGATTACCTTATTTCCGGACCTTGAACATGCCGGGCCCAAAGAGCATCTTTTACACCTGAAAAAGGTAAAACAAAACACATCTATTCCAATTATTGCCAGCTTAAATGCAATTTACGAAGAAACCTGGGTCGAATATGCTCAACTGATCGAAGAAACAGGTGTTGATGCCCTCGAAATTAATCTTTATAGCGTGCCTAAAAAGTTTGATCTTACCAGTGAACAGGCAGAAGAAAAACAATTAGAAATTGTTAAAAAAGTTAAAAATGCACTAAAAATACCGGTGAGCGTTAAAATTAGTGCTTTTTATTCCAATCCCTTAAGTTTTATCAAAAAGCTGGACAAACTGAATGTCGATGGAATTGTACTGTTTAATAAACTTTTTGAACCCGAGATTGATATTGATAAGGAAGAACATATTTTTCCTTTTAACCTGAGTAATAAAGGTGATTATCGTTTGTCTTTGCGTTATGCCGGTTTACTTCATGGTAATATTAATGCAGATATTACTTCCTCTTCAGGTATTTTTGAAGGGGAGGATGTGATTAAATTATTGCTGGCCGGAACAGATACCGTTCAGGTTGTTAGTACCTTATATAAAAACAAAATTGATCATACCTCGAAAATGCTTTCTGCAATAACGAACTGGATGGATGAAAAAGGATATGATACAATCAACGATTTTAAAGGGAAGCTTGCAAGGAAAAATACCAATGATCCTTTTGTTTATCTTAGAGCTCAATATGTAGATGCACTGCTAAACAAATCGGAAAATATTATCAAGAGTTTTCCTGCACTATAGATAAATTTATATATTCAGTAACCACCTGCAAATAGTTTGCAGGTGGTTTTTTTTATTTTTTTAGTTTATAAAGTTGTAAACTAAAAAAACCTTTGTATGTTTGCAACTTAATTTAAAAACACCAATTTAATTATGAATAAGGAAGAACGATTGAAGAAACAGAAGGAGTTAATTGAAGAAATAGGTATTTATTATGATAAAGAAGGATTTCAACCCATTGCCGGCAGAATACTGGGATTATTGATGGTAATGGATAAGGAGCGATTCACCTTTGATGAAATTGTGGAAGAGTTACAGATTAGCAAAAGCTCGGCAAGTAATACCTTACGAAACCTGGAAATGCGAGGAGATATTGAATATATCACTCTGCCTGGTGAGCGTAAACGATATTTTCAGATTAACAGAAAAGAGCCATTATCCATAATCGAAGAGTTTGAAAAGAAAATTCTGAAGACCAAAGAAATTTTTGATTATCTCCTGGAATTAAAAGAAAATCCAGAATCACCTAATGCAATATTTTTTATGGAACTCAGGAATATTACAAAATTGCTGTTAACCAGTTTTGAACAATGCAAAGATGAATACAAATCGAGTGAAAAGTAATAGTTGAAAATTTATAAAAAACGAACGATTGAATTATGAAACGAACATGAATTTTTTTAATCAAAAAATACACACACGATTATGATTAAAATAAATTCATGAGAGTTCCTGAATGTGAAGAAATTTTTAGTTTCTTCATTTTCAGTAAACTAAAAATTTTAAACAGATGAAAAGAATAGTTTTAATTACACTATTAATATGGGTTTGGGGCAGTGTTTTTGCTCAGGAAGAATCTTTTTCTTTTACCTTGCAGGAAGCCCGTGAATATGCATTAGAGCATAATAAAACCCTGTTAAATGCCCAAAGTGATGTGGCTTTAGCCGAAGAAAAATACAAAGAGACACGCGGCTCCGGATTGCCCCAGGTTAATGGTTCAATGGATTATACCACCAATTTTAATTATGAGTTTGAATTTGGCATGGGAGGACAAACCACTGAATTTGAGTTTGAAAACCCGCAATTACTAGATGCAGGCGATATGGAAGTTATAAAAGCATTAGGGCAAATGTTTGGCCCTTCAGAAGGGGCTAATACTATTGTTATGGAAGACCAGGCCAATGCAAGTATACAGGTATCGCAACTTATTTTTAACGGACAATACTGGATTGGACTTAAGATGGCTAAATTAAGTAAGGATATTGCTGCAAAAAGCCTCAATGCATCTGAAAATGACCTGAAAGAGAATGTAGGAAACCTGTATTATGGTATTCTGGCTTCGCAAAAGTTTATTAAAATAATAGATAATATTAAAGAAAATAATAAGGATATTCTGAAACAGATGCAGAATATGTATGAAAAAGGGATGGTTGAGGAAATTGAAGTGGACCAGATAAGGATGGGGATTTCAGAACTGGAAAATTCTAAAAAAACAATGGAAAGAAGCCTGGAATATAGTATAAACACGTTTAGGTTTGTTTTGGGGATTGAAAATAATGCCCCCATTGAATTTGAAGATGACCTGGATGAGTTCTTAGCTAATATCATGGAAGAGAATTTATTGACCTCCGATTTTGATATTTCACAAAACCCATCTTATCAGCTGGTAGAAACTCAGGAAGAAATTGGTGAAGAAAGTATTGCGATGCAAAAGTGGGCTTATGCTCCTACTATTTCCGGCTTTTATAATTACCGGGAAAAGATATTAAAGTCAAGCTTTGATTTAAGTCCCAAAAACACAGCCGGTTTGACTTTGAGCGTGCCTATCATTTCAGGCGGTACTCGAAGTGCTCAACTTAGTCAGGCCAGAATTGAATATGAAAAAATAAACCGAAATAAATCTTTATTAGAAGAGCAACTCGAATTGCAAAATCGACAGTTGATTTATGAATTGAAAAATGCTATCGATAATTATCAAATGCAAAAAGATAATGTGCAAGTGGCTCAGCGTGTTTATGAAAACTCAAATAATAAATATAAACATGGGCAATTATCTGTAGTAGAGTTAAATCAAACCAGAAATAACTACCTGCAGGCAGAAAATAATTATGTTTCATCCATTCTTAATTTGTTGCAGGCAAAACTTAAGAAAGATAAACTATATAATAATTTATAAATGTTAATTCCAAAATATAAAAAAATGAAATCATTAGGAAAAATAAGTATTGTAGCGGCTGTCATTGTATTATCATTTTCCTGTAACCGCGAAAATAATACCAATACAGATACAGTAAACGAAGAGGAAAAAGTATTTCCGGTAAAAACCGAAAAAATACAAAAAGAAACCATTACAAGAACCATCGAGTATACTGCAAACCTTGTTGCTTTCAAAGAAATACATTAT
>Ga0102932_1001583_pt1 | contig 11751 bp, 7 predicted proteins | sample SalPonR1_C_D2_MG_FD_78212 | JGI IMG/M metagenome (GOLD analysis project Ga0102932, IMG submission 78212) | Salt pond soil microbial communities from South San Francisco under conditions of wetland restoration - Salt Pond MetaG R1_C_D2_MG | ecosystem: Environmental > Aquatic > Marine > Intertidal...
CCGTTTTCGCACAACAGCAAGACCAGCAACAGCAAGACCGGCAACAGCAAGACCGGCAACAGCAAGACCGGCAACAGCAAGACCAGCAACAGCAAGACCAGCAACAGCAAGACCAGCAACAGCAAGACCGGCAACAGCAAGACCGGCAGCAGCAAGACCGGCAGCAGCAAGGTGCGAAATTGAAAATGCAGCCTGCCGGCTGGATCAGCGTCGGTGTCGACTACGACGGTGACGGTCGCTTTGAAGCCATCGAAACGATCTACGCCTACGATCTTCAACTTGCTCGGCAACAAAGTAAGAAACGTCAAGCCGAATCGCAGCGCCGAGGCCAGCAGTCTGACATGCAACGGCGTCAGACGGCTCAACGTTCGACCAGCATCGAGGGAGAATTGCAGAGCCTGAACCGGACCAACATGCGTGGTCATGACGAGACGTTTGTCTTGGGTCGAGTCCGCACCGACGACGGTCGTACCGCCCGCGTGTTGCTGGGGACCGAAGATCGTCTTTCGAGCCTGAACCTCAGCGAAGGGGACCAAGTGATGGTGCGTGGTCGCAGAGGAACGGTCAACGACCGAGGTATGTTCATCGCTTCTCAAGTCCGTGCGGGTGGCAGCATGGTCGACGTCCAGCCTAAGCAGAAAATGCAGCGTGGTCAGTCGCAACAACGGCAGCCACAGCAAGTCCAAGGGACGCTGGTGCGAACGCGTCAAGCAAAGTTTCGCGGGCATGATCGGTCCTTCATCGTCGGTGAACTCCGCACGCAGGAAGGCGAACGACAGTTGATCAATATGGGGCCGAAAGAAAAGTTTAGCGACATCAACTTTGATGAAGCGGGCCAAATTAAGGTCATGGGCCGAACGGGCAGCATCAGCGGAAAAGAAGCCTTGATCGCCGAGAAGGTGCAAGTGAATGGCGAGACCATTCAAATCAAACCTGACACCCAGCGTGATCAGCGCTGGCGTCAACAGCAGCGAGAAGCGAGTGCCCGTGACCGCCAGGAACGCCAACGTCAGCGGTAGGCAGGCAATGGCAGTGCCTGCGGCTGCGTAAAGGAAACCAACGCCCCCCTCGGGAGCGATGGAAAACACAGACGAAGGATGCTGAGGAACGCCCCGCTTTCCTTGGCATCCTTTTCTCTTGCGCCCACAGACGTGCTGGACCGTTTTCCTACCAACGGCAATCTCCGCCCGGCGCACTGCTCCGCGGCCATAATGAACCTTCAGGCTGAGACGCGATCCGAGGCCCTCGTCACGCGTGAGCCTGCTTCACTCACGTCCTCAGGCATCGCCTCACTGGGAGTTTGGCCGCCGCCCAGCCGTCCAGGCAATTCTTTAATGATTCATCCCAGGCCCTCCGATCGCGCAGGCCCTCCGATCGCGACCCGCGACTTGCTGAAAGATACGCTTGTGATTTGGAGAGGCGCGTTCGAAAGCATGCCGATGAGCGAGCAAGGCATGGGACGCGACCACAATCCAGGGGGCTACAGCTTTTGGCGGCGGGAGCCAGCATTCCCGGCGGACGGGCCTACAGGGCAACCGATGAGATCAGCCACCGAGCCGTGACCGACAAAGTTCCCATCCATGATTTTCATGCATCCCTGTTGTTCCTGCGGGGAATCGACCACGATTTAATCGGACAAGCCAATCGCCATGCTTTCTTTATCGAGCACTTGCAATGAATTCGTCGTCGTTGACTAGTGAGACGCGTCGAATCGTCAACCGTTCTGGGTCCCTGGTTGCTTCCCGAACAGCGAACGCAGCGACGAAATTTTGGTGATCAGCAACTGGCCACTCTTCTCGGTGCCGGTGCCTTCCAAACGAATGGGAGTACCGCAGTGGTAGGCAAGATTGAAATGATGGAAATCACGGAAAGAGACTTCGATTCGAATCGGGCGAGAGCCTTCCACGTCGACGAAAAAGACTTTCGCTTCGTCTAGGTTGTCCGATAGACGCAGTCGGCCTTGGACCTCAATCTTTGCACCCTCGTGTTGCACCCAACTCTCAAAAGCCTGTTCCTGAAACGGTTGGTAGTCCGAACCATCCAGCCCTCCCAAGACATCCGATGAACCGGCAAAGCTGTCAACCGGGACGCCAAACTTTTGTAACAGCGCGAGGTGCAACCGACCAACCTGCTGGTTTTTGGAATACCGCACATAACGCCCTGTCTTGAGCATCCCACCACCTCCGCCAGCCAACACGACCGGAATGCGTGTCGCCGTGTGATTGTCGCTGTGCCCCATCCCCGAGCCGAACAGCACCACGCTGTGGTCGAGTAACGAACCGTTTTGATCGCGAAAGGATTTCATTCGGGTTAGTAGATAGTCAAACTTTTCCATGTGCCATAGACTGATCTTCAGCAGCGCATCGAGATTCTGGCGAGAAAAATTCCGGAAGAAGTGCGATAGGTAGTGATGCTGTTCCTGAATTCCCAGGAAATCGAAAATCATGCGACTGTTGCTGTTACCCAGCATGTACGTCACGCAGCGGGTCGAATCGGTCCACAGGGCCAGCGAGATCAAATCGATCATCGACTCGACCTGCTCATTGAGATCCGCCGGTGCCAAGGGTCGCTCCAGCGTCGCAACATTCAATGGCCCGAAATCATTGGTTCGCATATTCTGCAAACGCTTTTCCGTTTCACGAACCACCGTCAAATAGTGGTCCAGAATCTGGCGGTCTTCCACTCCCGCCTTTCGCTGCAATGACCTGGCGTCCTCAGACACACGATCGAGCAGGCTGGTCATCTCGGCACGCTTTGCCCGGTCTCGCATCGGATGCCGAAACAGCCGATCAAAGATCAATTGCGGATCACTCTCTCGAGGAATCGGATCGCCTTGCTGGTCGTACGAAATATAGCTACAGCCGATCTGGTTGGGAAACAATCCTTCCGTGGTCAACTCCAAGGATCGCAGCGGTGTGTCGCGACCGATTTGATCCGCAATCAGTTGATCCACCGAAGCACTCTTGGTGTTCTGATGGTGCCCCGACAAAAACCGGCGAGTGGAATTGGCATGCGATGAAAAGCCAAAGTCGCCCATGTTGTCCAAGATCAACAGATCGTCTTTGTGCTTTGCAAAAGGCTGCATCAACGGCGACATACGAAAGTCGAATTCTTGTCCACCGCTGATGTTCCAACTTGGTGGGTGCACCCCATTGGGTTTGAAGAGAGTCACAAATCGAACCGGCGGTTGCTCCGCCTCCGCAGCGAGCGCCGAACCCTGCATTAAATTTAAAAACGGCAACGGCAGCAGCGGACCGGCCGCGCTTCGCAGAAAGGTGCGTCGATTAATGTGCCAACTCATTTGAACTCCTTGGTTTTCGCTACGAGCCGATTTCTGGGGCTACTCGTTGCGTTTCACGGTTTCTCGAAACGGCAGGCTGTTTGCTACCTGATGCACCAAACCTCGGAACGTGCCAGCGTTCTCGTTCAATTGCTTCACGATCCGTTCAACCTCTGGCTGATCGTATACTTCTAACTTACGTGCGAGCGCGAATGCCATGGTTTGTTTGACAATCTGACGAATCACGCGTTCCCGCTGAGTCGTCATCAAGATTTGCTTTAAACCATCAAAGTCTTCGAACGATTCCCCACTCAGCAAGCGACCACTGGTGTCCAAACTTTGCCCCGCCCCGCGGCCCCCTTGCTGCCTGGATTTGAGCACTCCGCCATCATTGCCATACGCTTGCAAGGAAAAACCGAGAGGATCGATCTTATCATGGCAAACCGCACATGTCGGCTCACGACGATGCTGCTCAAAACGTTCGCGAAAAGTAAGATTTTCGCCTCGCTGATTACCGGGAACTTGCCCCACATCCGCGGGAGGTTCGGGCAAGCGTTCGCCCAGCACTCGTTCCAGCAGCCACGTTCCTCGCAGGACAGGGCCGCGATTCATTGCCAAGACACCCGGCATCGTCAACAGACCGCCACGATCGGCAGTCTCTTGAAGTGAAACACGCTGGTTCGGAAGGGCTTGTACCTCGATCCCTCGTTGCCGCGGTGACGCCTGCAATTGGCGACGGGATTGCGGATAGAACTTTGCGGTATGCGCGTTGATAAAGGTGACTTCCGAATCGATCAGTTCCGCCAGCGGACGATCGGCGGTAAACAGGTAGTACAAAAAATCGATCGGCTGACTCTTCAATGCATCGGCGACCGGTGGGTTGTTCGAAACCTGATCGATTTCATTTAGTGAAAACCATTGGGCACAGAAATCATCCGCCAAATTCCGTGCTTTGGGGGCGGCGAGCAGGCGATCGATCTGCGCCTCATAGACCGCCTGCTCATGCAACCGTCCTTCGCTTGCCAGTTCCAACAGTTCATCATCCGGCAGATCGGCCCAGAGGAAATAACTCAACCGTTCGGCCAATTCGAAATCGTCGACCCGATGCACGACATCGGTCGGGATATTCATCCCTAAGCCTCGATACAAGAACATCGGTGACATCAGGATCGCCTTCATTTCGACTTGCAAGGCTGCCTGCAAATCCGCGCCACGTTTGCCATTCAGGGTCGCCAGAGAGGGAGCCAACGCATCGTCCGAGACCTCTCTGCGGAAGGCCCGACGAGCAAAGCGGCGCAGCAGGGTGGTCGCTTGCTCCGAGGTCATCCAGGGGCCTTCGATCTTCCCCGTGTACGCTTCGAGTTGCTCACGGTGTACCGGCGAGAATAATTTCTGCAGCCCGTTGTCGACTAAATAAGAATACTGATCCCAAATCGCAGTCGTTAACGGATTGCCCGACGTGTCATTGGTGAATCCACTCGGCCCCGGCGGATCGGTGGGCAATAATTTCATCACCAATGAATCCTCTGCCACCGTCTGTTCGGCTTGTGCGACTGCCACTTGCAGCGGAAAGCCCAACAAGGATTGCAGGCTGTTGCGATACTCGTGGGCCGACAAACGTCGCGGGCGAAAGAATCCAGGATGCGCTTCTACCGAATCGACAAACCGTTGTTGGTACCATTGCCGCAGTTGAAGCTTCTGCTGTTCGGTCAGTCGCTGCTGGCCGTCGGGAGGCATGGCTCCCGCATCGACCAGTTCCACCACACGCTGCCAAGTTTCGAACGCTTTTTCGATCGCTTTCTGATCCGCCAAAGCGGTCAGATCCAGCTCACCTTCCACCTCGTCGTCCGCACCGTGGCAGGCATAACAATGCTGCTGCAAAATGGGCCGAACGTTGTCCTGAAAAGCATAGTCCTGAAGAGATTGAGCGGTCGCAGTGCAACCACAGGCAGCCACGGCAAAACAAAGCACGTATCGAACACAAGCCGAAGGCATGGCAACCGCTGGAGAGGGCAGAGGGCAGAGGGCAGAGGGCAGAGGGCAGAGGGCAGAGGCATCGTCATTAGGCGAGGCCCTAATTTTAGCCTACCCGATAGAACGCGGCAAATCTTATAGCGTCGGTTCGGCGAGGCGTTGTGCCTGCAAACGATCCAAGATGCGCCAGCCCATCAACTGCATGCGAGGCAAATGAAAGGGGCCTTTCCAAAGTTTTCCCTTGAGCGTCTAACTGAGCCGACCATCACGATGCAAGTAGCCAATCCATTCACCCTGCTCTGAATCGGGAAAGTGGCGATACGCCCAGTCATGGATTTGCTGGTGCCAAGCGGCGTATTTCGCATCCCCGGTCAAGCTATATGCCAGCAGCGTCGCGATGATCGTTTCGTTCTGCGGCCACCAAAACTTCATATCATGCCAGTACTCTTGCACCGGCAACCCCTTTGCGTCGACAAAATAGAAGATGCCGCCGTAGTGCGGATCCCAACCACGGGCCCAGCTCCAGTCCAACATTTGGCAACCGGTGCGAATCAATGGTTCGTCGCCGCGCAGGCGGCCTTCTTCCATAATGAACCAAGCGCCTTCGATTGCATGGCCAGGATTCAGCGTCCGGCCCTCAAAGTGGTCGATATATTCTCCCTGCGAGCCAACGGTTTCCAGCACGCATTCATATTCGGCGTGCAGATGGTACGAACGGATGGTTTGGATACTTTGATCGATCCATCGTTCGGCCGTCGGTAAACCGATCGATTCACGCAGTTCCTGAGCCGTGGCGATCGTGATCATGGGAAACCCCAGCCCTCTCACCGGACGGACGTCGGTATATTTTGGCTGCACGTCTTGTGGCCGCAGGTTGTGATCGACGAAGCGTTCGAAAGCTTGGGTCGCCTGTTCCGCGTAAGTGGCCTCACCGGTGGCCTTGAACAGCTCACCGTAAGCGATCGCGGCAAAGCTTTCTGTGTAGGCATAGCGTCGCTTGCGAAGTGGCTGGCCTTCGCGAGTCACCTGAAACCACATGCGTCCATCGCTGGAATCGAATCCGTAACGGTTGAGAAATTTCGCTCCGTGGATTGCCAACTCCAACCACTCGTCGCGCGGTTCAACATGGTTGTAGAGCTCACCCAGCAGCCACGTAAAGCGACCTTGCGGCCACATTCCCTTATCGCTGTCGATCACCGTGCCGTCACGGTTCAGCGCCGTCAAGAAGCCTCCGCACTCCCGATCGACCGAGTGCTTGATCCAAAACGGCAGCGTGTCGTTCAGCAGTCCGTCACGATAGACGGCGCGCAGTTCCGCGATGCGTGTCGAGTCCATAAGTCGCTTCCGTTGCCACGGTGCTGTCACGATTCGAGCGTCGTCGCTGGCTGCAGTTGAATGCTGTGAATGGTCAATCCCGACAAGTCCTTTGGAGGTCTGCCGACCAATAGGCTGGTAAGGTAGCCGACCACAAAGCAACTCGCGATCCCACATGTCGTGTAGAGATAGCCGTTGATGGCAGTCAAGTTCCACAAACTAAACATCGTCGCCGCGCCAACCATCGCGCCGATCATGGCTCCCGTCGCGTTTGCGCGACGGGTCAAAGCGCCTAGAGAAAACAGACCACCCAGCACGCCCATGAACAAACCGATGACAACCAGAAAAGTATCGAACAGGGACTTGATGCTGGGGTCGACAAACACCAACCCCAGCAACGTCCCCAGCACGCCTGTGCACACGGTCAGCAAGCGTGCGGACCGCAGATAGCCACGTTCGGACCGGCAAGCGTGCAAGGGACGCAAAAAGTCGGTCACGATCGCTGTTGCGGTAGAATTCATACTGGTTGAAACGGTCGATTGCGCGGCGGCGAACACACCCGCGACGATTAACCCAGCCAAGCCAATCGGCATCTCCTGAGCGATGAACAACGGAAAGACTTGATCGGTTGTAATCGTGGGGTCGAGCTTTTCAGGATGCGAACGATAGAACGTAAAGAGGGCTGTGCCGATCCCGAAAAACAGCAAGGTCGCGGGAATGGTAAGCAGCGCATTGGTCCAAATCGAGCGGGCCGCAAGTTTGGCAGTGGCCGTTGTCATGTAGCGTTGGACCACCGCTTGGTCGGCGCTATAGGACGACAAGTTTTGGCCGATCCCCCCCAACACAATTACCCACAAGGCAATCTGCGCACTCGTGGGGCTGAGATGGAGATTTGCAATCGTAAACTTATCGGCCGCGGTGGCCGTCGAGAGGAAACCGTCAAAACCGCCAGCGGTTCCCAGGCACAGCATGCCGAACGCCACCACCGCTCCGCCGAGCAGCACCACCGTCTGGATCGTGTCGGTCCAGATCACCGCCTCGATGCCCCCAAGCGTACAATACAGGATGCTCAACCCACCCATCAGCAACACCGACTGGACTGGCGTCAGAGGCGTGGCGACCGCCATGGCCAAACCGGTCAACGACATTACGACCGCCATCCGGAAGACATGAAACAGCGTAAAACTCGCGCTGCCAAACCAACGTACCCGGCGGCTAAATCGCTTCTCCAAATACTCGTAAGCGCTCGTCGCGTCGATGCGACGAAAGAAAGGCAGCGCTACGAAAACGGCAGCGATCGCCACGACTGGAATGGTGAAATTGCCAACCGAGTACACCCAATCCTGAGCGTACGCTTTGGAAGGAATGCCGGTGAAGGTCAGTGAACTGAGCATTGTTGCAAAAATGCTGCAACCAGCAGCCCACCAAGGAATCTGCTTGCCACCACGAAAGAAATCGTCGGTGCTGCTGTTCTTGCGGGCAAAATAAAATCCCACGCCAACCATCGACAGCAGATACCCAAACAGGACGATGTAATTGATCGTCCCGAAATCGCGAACGGGCCGTAGTGGGACGACTCGCAGAACCTTCGGCGAGCGGACGCGAGGGCGGATCTCGCCGGTCGGGATAATAATGTCATTCCCCCACCGAACCGCGGTTGTCGTGACATGATTTGCTAAAGTCGGCCCCGCTTCGGTCCACGTGTCGGTGATCGTATGATAGGCCAGCGATCGCTTGCCAAAGCCGGGATGCTGATCCCTCAACTGATCGGCTTGAAAAAACAGCTCTCCCGTTGCGCCTCCCAACACCAGCACATGGCTTTGACCAAATCCGATCCCGGTGCCGGCCATCACGCATCGGGGGACGTTGGCCCGAGCACGCCAGTCGCCGGTCGTGGGATTGAATTCCCAGACGTCTTTTAAGAACTCGACGGTCTGGTCGGATTGCCGACGGCCGCTGATCACATACACACAATCGGTGTAGCCGTTGTGTTGGCTGACGGTGAGGTTTAAAGCTCGCGACGGCCCCGGCCAGGCAGGCAACTCCTTCCATGTAAATTCCTCGGCGCTCGATTTCTTGGACAAATCGAGCGACCAAAAATTAGCCATCGCCGAGTCCAACGACGAACCGCGCTGCCCGCCTGCCAAATAGATCACGTCGCCGATCAGCGTGGCGGCGGAGAAAGCACAGGGGACCGGCAAGGCGGGATAGTCGACTCGTTGGATGGTCTCGCTCACCGGATCCCAGCCCAGCAGAAAGACCTCGTCAAACGTCTGCTCCGCGTCGTTGCCTCCCATACAGACGAGCCCCTCGGGTGTCGACACGGTCGCGCCGTACGCGATCGGTCGAGGCAATTTGCCCGCCTCCCTCCACGTGAGCCCTGGCTCCGCTTTGACAAGCACAAAAATGCGATCATGCCAAACTTTGCTGTCGTTCTCCCACACCGGACGCGGAAAGTTGGCCCCGCCCGCGACGATCAACGCATCGTTGTGGACCCCGGCAAACGGACCGGCAAAACCGAGCTCGTCAGGGAGCGAAGGCAATTCACTCCACTCCAACAACGGTTGCTCCCCGGCAGCAAACGGGGCCGTTGCGATCAACAGCAGACCACTTACGATGGCGATTGCGATGGTTGCTCGCATCATGACGGCGTTGACCTAACGGACCAATCAAAGAAACCGATTGCATCGAGATCGGACTTTAGCGACTGAGCCTCCTGCTCGGAGAGGCGTCCCAGCGGCAGCCGGCACCCACCGACATCCAACCCTTTCATTTTCAACACAGCCTTCATGGCGGGATGAAACGGGTAAGCTCCAATGCGGCGAATCATCGTGATCGAGAGGGCCTGCAACTGGCGAGCTTCCTGCAGGTTACCCGCAGCAAAAGCGGCCATGATGCGAAGATAAAGCGGTGCTGCAATGTTGTACGTGCTGCCGATTGCCGCAGTGGCTCCTGTCGCAAGGGCTCCCAATAGCATCTCGTCGAATCCCCAGACGACATCGAAACGACCGTTGTCCAACGCAACACATTGCTGGAACTCGTGCAGTGTCGCGGCGGTATACTTCAGTCCCACTAGATTCGGGATCCGTTCACTACCCCGCTGCATGAACTCCACCATGTCCAGCTTGGAATCGGTCAGCATCGGAATGTGATAGTAATAAAATGGCAGCTCGGGGGCTCCCGCCGCTACGATCGCCATACTCTCGATCAACGCGTCAACCGTCGTGATCTTGAAGTAAGACGGACAGGTCGCCGAGATGACGCTTGCGCCAATCTGCTGCGCGTGAGCTGCCAAGCTACGTGCTTCGACCAGACTGTTATGCCCCACTTGGACGACCACCGGAACGCGGCCGAGCGCCGAACCAACATAGGCCTCGGCAACCTCCTGACGCTCTAGACTGCTGAGCGACATCCCTTCGCCGGTGCTGCCGCAGACATACAAACCGGCCACGCCTTGGGACAAAAGATGCTCTACCAGGGGAGACACCTGCTCTAGATGCAAGCGACTATCTGAACGAAGAGGCGTATAGGTCGCCGCGACGAGTCCGGCAAGTTTTTGGGGCATCACAGGCATCTGCCTTATCGGGTTAGGAAGCAAGAATGAGCCGGGATGGCGGCGAGTGCTGACAGCACAGAATAACGCTTATCGGCCCCCGCGGCGCTGGGACACCGGACCGCGGCGTTGGGACACCGGCAACCCTTGCTTCGCTTCGCACCGTCGCTACGACGGAGTCAAATCTTCGGGGCTGGGCAGGTTAACCAACAGATGATGCACCGTCCGGTAATGCGTCTCCAGTTCCAACGCGCGTTGCGCCATCGTCGAGGCGATTTTATTACTCGACCTATGATGATAGTCCTGTGCTAATTGATCCAACACACGATGCCGTTCGCGCAGCGCCCGCAACGCGGTCCATAAGGCCTGCTCAAGCTGTTGGTGCTGTTCACGGAGCAGGGAACTGGACCCGAAGGCATGACCGAGATAACAGCGGTAATGGCCCACTGCATCGATCAACTGCAGATCGCCACCACATTCAGGGCACGCACCCCCTTCGGGAAGGTTCCACGGGCTGGCAGATCGCGGGCTCATCGCATCTCGAGCAAGACGATTTTCCAGCTCAATGTCCCCTGGCAACTGCGTCGGCTGCGCTGGCGCCCGCTCGCTCGACTGGCAGATTTTCGCCCCGATTTCGGCGGCAGACAGGCAAGCATCGATCTTCGAATAACGCATCGCGTTAAGTGGCATTTCGGGCTCTTCGGATTGCCCGGGATCCTGCACCACCGTCGTGCCGCCACACCGCTGGACCATCTGTAACCCCCGTGCTCCATCATCCAGCTTTCCGCTCAGCATCACCCCCAACACACGATTTCCATACGCGACCGCCGCCGAACGAAACAGTACATCGATCGAAGGCCGCGAACCGCATTCCCGGGGCCCAAAGAGGACGCGCATCTGGCCGCTTTCCAAGAACAAGTGGTGGTTTCCCGGCGCTAGATAAACGGTGCCCGCTTCAGGAACCTGTAAATCGGTCGCCCACTGAACCGGCCATGTCGTGCGCTTGCCGAGCACATCGGTCAAGTGCTCGGAATGCTGGTGATGCAAATGGAGGACGACAAAGATCGTCGCCGCACAATCCGCTGAAAGCTGAGAAAGGATCTCGCGCAGCGGTGCCAATCCACCAGCCGACGCGCCAATCACAACGACCATGGGAGGATGCTTCATCATCTACTTATGGACTCCGATCAGCGCTGTTTAGAAACGGCCTCTCCGCTTCACTATGGGTGGCGGATTTCATCAAGACCGACCAAGCACTGCGAAGTGTCGCAGTTTGCATACCACGTCGATGCGTCTCCTCGAGCGCGCCTTGGGCTGTCCCGAGGTGGCTTGCCCCGTCAGTCGAGCCGCTCACCCAATCCACACCCACCCGCCGTGGCAGCATGTTAATGGAATGGAACTTGCTCTGAAAAACGCTGTTTCGTCAAGGATTCCTCTCGGCTCCGAAACCAGCGGGTCGGCGGAAACCCAGTTGCTGATGGACCAACCGACTGACCAGTAAGCCGACAAGGTGGTGGCAAGGAATCGGGTGAAGCCTGTTTGATCTGGCTGGTTTCCATCGGTCGCTGCACGGCACCAGCCTGTAAACCACGAATCGGTTGTTCGCTTTGTCCACTGTGCGTTTTATTCG
>Ga0102932_1001592_pt1 | contig 11716 bp, 8 predicted proteins | sample SalPonR1_C_D2_MG_FD_78212 | JGI IMG/M metagenome (GOLD analysis project Ga0102932, IMG submission 78212) | Salt pond soil microbial communities from South San Francisco under conditions of wetland restoration - Salt Pond MetaG R1_C_D2_MG | ecosystem: Environmental > Aquatic > Marine > Intertidal...
CATCAGCGGTACCTTCTCCGGCGGAGCCGCCGCCTTACCGTTCAGCCAAGCGATGACTTGAATCAAGTACGGCAAGATCGCCAGCGTCAGCCGGCCATCCAGCTGCCGCAGCGTTCTGTCGCCTGCTGAGGCTACGATTCCGCGGGGATGTGGTCCGTTGGCTGACGCCAACGGCAAAGATGTGTCGCCCGCTGGGCTAAATTTCTGAATGTGCAAAAGATTTGTGTCCCCGGTTGGACTCCGTTGTCCGTCTATTTGGCGCCCGCTGGGCTTGCCTTTTGGCGCCCGCTGAGCTTGGCTTCGGTAAGCCTTTCGGCCGTAGGCTAATGCATGCGCTCGCTGGGACGTGAGCCACGAGAGCAAGGGCCTGCGAAGCGTCTAGTCGCGAGGCGAGGCCAAACTTGGCGGTCCTTTCAAACGCCAGATTGCAGCGCCAAGTTGGTATACGTTTTGCTTGGGTGAGGACTGTTTCAATAAGAGATTCTTACTTGGAAGCCTCCGTCTAGCTGGACAACACCAATTTGTCATGAATGATAGCTCGACGCGTGAGTTTTGAAGTTGCACGTTTGGATAGCCCGGAGGGCGGCAGATGTTCGCAACACTTTGTTTCGCACTACGGGCTATGGAACGCGAACCTACCTATCCGTTGGCTGACGGTAGTTCCTGTGCCGCCCCCGGGCTCCGGAAGTGATCAAAACGTGCAACTTCAAAACGTCGGCGGCGGCTGACCAATGCACGCTGGTTTCGCGGAGAGTGGGATGCCGCGGGCTGGGCGTGTTCTCGCACCATACCAACCCCTAACCGGAGCATGACGATGAGAGCGATGTGGGATGCGAATGCGGTTTGGCTGATCGCTGGCGCAGCAGTTTTGATCTTGTTAATTGTGATCATCTTTCGCACCAACCGCAGGGCAACCGTGGAACGTCGCAAGCCCGGGAATGCCGACAAACTGAAACGATGATGCTTCCAGCGGTCGCTTGGCTGGCAGACCTAGCGTCTAGAGAACGAGTATGGCATCTACAGAAGGAGTACACTGAGCGTTGTGCTGAAGCTCCGCTTGTTTTCCTTTTCGCTGCCCTGCTGTTTTTGTGAGCATCATGAACCGCTTTCTTTGGCTTGCCCTGTTACTGCCCTTCGGGATTGGACTAGTTAATGCGGATGCGTCCGCGGACCGACCGAACTTCGTGATCATCATGGCCGACGACTTGGGGTATGGCGACATCGGTTGTTTTGGCAATCCACGAATCCCGACGCCGCATATCGATGCCTTGGCCAGCCAAGGAATGAAGTTCACCGATTACCATTCCAACGGCGCAGTCTGCTCGCCGACGCGTGCCGCCTTGGTCACCGGGCGGTATCAGCAACGCGCTGGAATTGGTGGAGTCGTCACTGCGGCGAAGCATCGCGACACCGGTTTGGCGATCGCCGAAACCACTTTCGCCGATGTGCTGTCCGACAACGGTTATGCAACGGCCATCTTTGGCAAATGGCACCTCGGTTATGCCCCCGAGTTTAATCCTTCCCGCAATGGCTTCGACGAGTTCCGCGGATACGTTAGTGGGAACGTTGATTTCGTTTCGCATATCGATCAAGCGGGTTACGAAGATTGGTGGCATCAAGACCAACTCGTTCCCGAAGCGGGTTACACGACGCATCTCATTACGCGGCACGGTGTTCGCTTTATTGAACAGAACAAACAGCGACCGTTTTGCTTGTACCTGCCTCACGAAGCGCCTCACTATCCCTACCAAGGCCCCCACGATCCGGCCATTCGCGTGCCGGGGAAACCGGGAGCGATTCAAGGCGATCGCAAGGATATCGCGAATGCTTATCGAGAGATGGTGGTCGAGATGGACAAGGGGGTGGGAGAGATCGTGGCCACCTTGGCGAAGCACAACCTATCGTCCAACACGATGGTTGTATTTTGTTCGGACAACGGTGCCAACGCCAGAGGCTCCAACGGTGGCTTGCGCGGTTTTAAGGGCCAAGTTTGGGAAGGCGGCCATCGCGTTCCAGCGGTCGCCAGTTGGCCTGGCACGATTCCCGCAGGCACCTCCACGGCGGTGCCCGCGATGAGCATGGATTGGTTTCCGACGATGGTTGAGGCAGCAAAAATTGTGTTACCTCCGTCCGTGGAGCTTGATGGCGTTAGCCTCTTGCCGGTGCTGACCCAGACGGGAGCGGTTGCTGACAGAACCTTGTTTTGGCAAGTAGGTCGCGGCACCGCCGTTCGCCGCGGAGATTGGAAGTTGGTCATCGAAGCACCACCTTCCAAATCGAAACGCAACCCAGCCCGCCAGCCCGCGCCGAAACTGTACAACTTGCGAGACGACCTGCAAGAAGAAACTCCGGTCCAAGACCCCGCGGTGACGGCGGAACTGCAAGTCGCCCTCGAGGAATGGTTGGAGAGTTGGTCGCAAGTGCCACAGCGGTCCTAGCAACCATAAACAGTCAGGATTGAAGGGGTGCTCTGGTAGACTGATCTTTCCCGATGCTCCCCTCAGGAGTACCATTGGAACTAATTCATCCCGCGGTCACTCCGTTCGACGGCAGGATTTGCGGTAAGTGATTCGTCTGCGATGCCGCTTGGCTCGGCGACCAAGCAACCGGTCATTGACGAGAACGATCCTGATAGCTGGTTTTGACTTGACCTCATTCCTGAACCGCCTGCTGTGCCTGGTGCTGATTCCGATGCTGATGCATGGGAACGCGTTGGCACATTCGCATGCGGGAACCGGAGTAGATGAACCGAGCGATCATGCGGCGTGTCCCCATATCCACTGGCCATTCGAGCATCACCACCACGCTCGTGGAGACTCACACGATCACGACCGGGGATCGAACGCTCCACATGCGTCAAGCAAACCCACATGCCCCGCAGAGTCCGGTGCGGTCATTCCGTTGGCTGTGGAGCATGATGCAAACGCGATTTTCCTCGGGACGCATCATCCCATTTTTGCCCCTGCGTTCCCTGTTGGAAACGCGACCAGCGACTGCGAGCTTGGACGGTCCGAAGGCATGGGGGCGATATTACCTCGTCTTTTGCCATCGCCACGACGCTCTCCCTTGCCACCTGATCGGTATGCCGGGCTACCGATCTATCTTCAGGTTGCCTCTCTAAGGCTGTAGGCCGCCACGAACCAGCGAATGCGTTTCGTGGTCGATGCTGCGCCCGTTCGTTTTCGTGCAGCACCCAAGGCTAGCTTTCCAGACGCTCCAAGCGGGCACGTTTCCCTGACAGCCGTTTGGCACCTCCTTTTTAAATCATGCGTTGATGATGAAGTATTTAGCGCCCCTTACCAAAACATTGCTTGGTCTGGCCTTGATAGGTTTGGCCATCGCTGCGTCGTGGCTTTATCGCGATCGCTTCAGCGCCAGGTACGAGTCCGCCGCAGCGCTCGATCCAAACGCGGATGGGGAGCCAGCGCCGGTTCAGACGATTGTCGAAGTCAGCGTCCAAGCGAGAAAAAACCTCGGGCTTCATGCTCAGCCGCTCCGTCCGCAAGATTACTGGCGAACGGTCTTGATTCCCGGCGAGATTGCCGATCGACCGGGGATTTCGGATCGAGGCGTCACGTCGCCGGCGGTGGGCGTGGTGACGACGATTCATGCGTATCCTGGCGACACAGTACGTGAAGGAGAAACTTTGTTCACGCTGCGACTGTTTAGCGAATACCTCCAAGCGACTCAGACACGGTTGTTTAAGGCGATCCAAGAAACCGCCATTATCGATGCGGAAATCAACCGCCTCTCCGAAGCGGTCCGTTCCGGCGCGGTCTCCAAGAATCGGTTGATTGAACTGAAGAGCGAAAGCGACCGACAGAACACCCTGCTCCAGACGGCAAGGCAAGAACTGTTGACTCGTGGCTTGACGCCGGACCATCTTCAGCAAATCGAAGGAGGGACATTTGTGTCGACCATCGAAGTCGTCGCACCGCCCGCCCAAAACCTTGCGGCCCATTCCGCTGCCGTCGACGCGGGAGAAGTGCAACAGGCCAGCTTGATTGTCGATCCCCAAACCGAGACTCCTTTAGCCTATGAGATTCAAGAACTGAAGGTCGAACTGGGGCAGCAAGTGCAAGCGGGACAGGTGCTCGCCAACTTGTCAAACCATCAATCTTTGTACGTTGTCGGCCACGCTTTCAAACGCGAGGCATCGCTGTTGGAGCAGGCGACCAAGGAGCAATACGCGATCGATATCGAATTCTCCGAAGACCGAGGCGAAGATTGGCCTCCGTTGCAGCAAGACTTTCAGATTCGGCATCTTGCCAATTCCATCGACACCGACAGTCGGACGTTTGATTTTTTTATCCCCCTGTCCAATCAATCGCGAAGCTATCGGCAACAAGACGATCTGTTCTTGGTTTGGCGATTTCGTCCCGGCCAGCGAGTCAGGCTGCACGTGCCGGTGGAAAAATTCGAAAACGTGTTCGTGGTTCCCAGTGCGGCGGTTGCACGCGACGGTGCGGACGCGTTTGTCTATCGGCAAAACGGGGACCTGTTCAAACAGATTCCCGTGCATGTCCTGCATGAGGATCGACGCTTCATTGTGATTGCCAACGACGGCAGCCTCACCCCGGGGACCTACTTGGCACAGCATTCCGCGGCCTCGCTTCAACGCATGCTGCAGGCTCAATCGGCCAGCGGCGAGCAACCAGGCTTGCATGTTCACGCCGACGGCACCGTTCACGCAGCCCATTGAAAGCAGCCTCCATGTTAGATGCCATGATTCGTTTTTCGCTTCGCTATCGGGCGGCTGTGTTGGCCTGCAGCCTGATCGTGCTGGTGTATGGGTCGTACCTTGCGACACAGATGAAGATCGATGTCTTTCCCGATCTGGACCGACCGCGGGTGGTCATCATCACCGAAGCTCCAGGGTTGGCGACCGAGGAAGTGGAGACGCTGGTGACGCAGCCGATTGAGATCGCGCTGATGGGGGCCAATGGCGTGCAAGCGGTTCGCAGTCAAACGACGGCGGGCCTGAACGTGATCTATGTGGAGTTTGATTGGGCGACCAAGATTCGTTCCGCCAGACAAATCGTGGGAGAGCATCTGGCCACCCTGGAAGGCAGCCTGCCGGCCGGCATCCGCCCACAGATGACTCCGCCCTCTTCGATTATGGGGCAGATCGTGGTTGCGGGAATGTATCGTCAACGCGGTCCCTTCGGCGGACGACTTGCGCCGGTTCGCGGAAGCTCCTACATGGTCGAAGCGATTCGGGATGACGCAGGGGACCTGCGATGGAACGTTTGGCGTCCGGTCGAGCGAGAGGACCTGGCATCCTGGCAACCGCTGGAGGTGACCTCGATTCGCTGGACGGAAGCGGTCGCGCCAGCCGGGTCGTCCTCTTCGGTACCGGTCGGGACAGTCGCTTTTACGCTTGGCAATCAAACCTACGAGGCGACCTTTGCGACCGAAGCCCAACAGTTGATGGAGCTGCGAACTATCGCCGACTGGGTCGTTCGTCCGCGACTGCTGAAGACCACCGGCGTGGCCGAAGTCTTCATGCAAGGTGGCGATCGCAAGCAGTATCAAGTCTTGATCGACCCGTCGGCGTTGCTGGAATACAGCGTCACGGTGCAAGATGTCGAGCAAGCGCTGCGAGCCAGTAACATCAACACCAGTGGTGGGTTTGCCATTACTGGCGAAACGGAACGGCCGATCCGCATTCTGGGACGCTTGGGGCCAGAGTCGAACGTCGTGATGGAAGAACTGAAACAGATCCCTGTCGGCTATCATCCGAAACGCACCGTACTGTTGGAGCAAATCGCGGAGGTCCAGGAGGGTGCGCAGTTGAAACGTGGCGACGGTAGTGTGGACGGACAGCCGGGGATTGTCTTTACGATCGTCAAGCAACCTCACAGCGACACACGCACGCTGACCAATGATGTGGCGGCCGCTTTTGCGGAAATCGAAGCCTCCCTGCCGGCGGACATCCGGATCAACTCCGAACTGTTTCGACTGAAGAATTTTATCGATCGCGGCATCTTCAATGTCGCCGAAGCATTGGTCATCGGAGCCACGCTGGTGATCATCGTGTTGTTCCTGTTTCTACTTAATTTCCGCACGACATTCATTACGCTCACCGCAATCCCGTTGTCGTTGGTGCTGACCACGCTGGCTTTCCGGATCATCGGTTGGCTGAGCGGCAGTGAACTGTCGATCAACGTGATGACGCTTGGCGGCATCGCGGTAGCGATGGGCGAACTGGTGGACGATGCAATCGTCGACGTAGAAAACATTTTTCGACGCCTAAAAGAAAACCACCGCGCCGAAACGCGGCGTCCCGCGATCCGAGTCGTCTACGAGGCGAGCAAGGAGATCCGCAGTGCCATCCTGTTTGGCACGGCGGTCGTTATCATCGTGTTCCTCCCTCTGTTCGCCTTGTCAGGCGTCGAAGGCCGACTGTTTGCGCCGCTCGGGTTGGCTTACATCCTGTCGATTTTGGCATCCTTTTTCGTGTCGCTGACGGTCACGCCGGTGCTGTCTTACTACCTATTGCCGCAGGCGGGCGCGGTACACCGCACCGGGGACGGTCCCCTACTGAGCCGCTTGAAATGGCTGGCGACACCCCTGATTCGTCTTAGCCTTGCGTTCCCGGCGACGCTGTTGCTGGTGACTTGGTTGGCTGTGGCTGTCGCCGGTTGGCAGTTGCTGCAACGAGGCCGGAACTTCTTGCCGGCGTTTGACGAAGGGAGTGTTCAAGTCAACGTCACGCTGCCACCTGGTTCTTCGCTGGAGGCTTCCAATCAGGTCTCTCGAGCGATCGACGGTGTGTTTCGATCGATGCAGCAGAGCGAAGAGAATCCAGACGGTCCGATTTTGCATTTTGTTCGCCGAACCGGCCGCGCCGAAATGGACGAACATGCTTCTCCGGTGAACTTTGGCGAATACATTCTGAACATGAATCCTGCCGGCGATCACGACCGCGAGGCGACTCTGGCCGAGTTACTCGAGCGAATCGGTGACGAAGCACCGGGGGTCGATATCGAAGTCGAGCAGCCGTTAGCCCATTTGATCAGCCATATGGTGTCGGGGGTCTATGCTCAAATCGCGATCAAAATCACAGGGGATGACATCGGAACTCTGCAGCAAATTGCCCAGCAAGTCAAAACACGCATCGAAGATATTCCCGGCATCACCCCGCCGGTCATCGAACCGATTCGGGAGACGGCGGAATTGCACATCGAACTGCGTGCCGAAGATTTGGCGTTTTACGGACTGACACGGGCTTACGTTGCCAATGTTTTGCAAACGGCACTGCAAGGCGAAGTGGTGTCGCAGGTGCTGGAAGGCCAACAGCGATTCGATTTACTGGTTCGCTTAGAGGAAGAGTATCGAACCGACTATGCGAACCTGGGACGCCTGCGGATCGATCTGCCACACCACCCAGGGCACGCGGACGAAGGCCAAATTGAGCTGCGGGAGATTGCGACGATTGACAACGGCCGCGGCCCGAACTCGGTCAACCGCGAAAACGCGCGGCGACGAATGGTGATTCGCTGCAACACTCAAGGTCGCGATGTGGCCAGTGCAGTCAGTGAGATCAAACAACGTGTCACGGGAAAAATCGATTTGCCGGTGGGCTATTTCATTGAATATGGCGGGCAATTTGAAAGCCAACAGCGGGCGACGCGGATGCTTGGCGTGCTGGCCGTTGTCGCGGGAGTGGCGATGTTCATGGTGCTGTTGATATTGTTTCCATCGGTGCGAATTGTGTTGCAAATCTTGAACGCTTTGCCGACTGCTTTTATCGGCGGAGTCGCCGCCATCGTGGTCACACAACAAGACCTGACCGTAGCGAGCTTGGTCGGATTTATTTCACTCGGTGGCATCGCCGTCCGCAACGGAATCTTGTTGGTCACGCACTATCTGCACCTGATGCGATTCGAAGGAGAAGCCTTTGCGCCGCAAATGATTGTCCGTGGCAGTTTGGAACGCTTGGCGCCGGTGTTAATGACCGCTCTGACCGCAGGGATCGGGCTGGTTCCCCTGGTGTGGGGCGGGCAGGAACCGGGACGCGAAATCCTCTATCCCGTCGCGACCGTCATTCTCGGCGGTTTGATCACTTCCACGTTCTGCGAATTTTTGATCCATCCAGGGCTGTTCTACCGCTTCAGTGGCCAGGCCGCGGTCAGCTTGGCACATCACGACGACGAGGAGGACGACCTGACGATGTGATTTTCCATTCAAAAACGTTTCAGCCAATGGACAGTTTTAAGTTCCCTTCCCGTAATGAGTCCTTGAGGAATCTGAGAGATGAATGATTTGATGAAACTGCAGTGGATCGTAGCGAGCCTGACGGTGCTAGGCCTGATCGGCTGTGGACAGCAGGCGGCGTCTCCACCGCCCACGTCTGATAGTGAAATGGTGGCGGAAGACGATCACGATCACGACGCGCATCGCGACCACAGTGTCGCCGGCCATGAACACGGCGAGGGGCCGCATGGTGGCATCATCGCCGACTGGGGCGGCGGTAAGTATCACGTTGAATTCATCGTCGACCACGATCAGAAACAAGCCACCGCATATATTCTGGGCGGAGATGAGAAAACGCCCGAGCCCATCGACGCCCAGACGATCGAGCTGAGTATTGTCGAGCCCGCGATGCAGGTCACCTTGCAGGCGATGCCGCAAGAAACCGACTCGGCGGGCAGGTCGTCTCGCTTTGTCGGCACGCATGAAAACCTAGCGGTGGTGCAAGAGTATGCCGGCACGTTGACGGGGGTGGTCGAGCAGACGCCCTACTCCGGTGACTTTCGAGAGTAAACCTACGCGGCGCTTACTTCGGGCAACCGACGGTGCGATCGAGTTGAGCGATCGTGCCGGCAAGGGTTGCGTCGATCCTCGCTAGCTGCGTCTCAAACATCAGCAGTTCACGGTAGGTTTCGATTAGCGAAAAGAAGTCGGTCCGCTTGCCGCGGTAATCGGCGATAGCGACTTGGAGCGTGCTTTCGGTACGCGGAATAATCCGTTGCTCATACAGTTCTCGCTGCTCGACTAAAGCGTCGGCTTGTGCGAGCAGGCGGCGGATCGTGCCGCGCAGTTCATCCCGCTGGGCATCGAGCCGCCGAGTGGTGCTGGAGGTCCGATGCGATGCCTCCCGTACGCCCGCGCGAATTTTCTCTCGCCAGATCGGCAATGTGGTACCAAACGAAACGCTGAGGTTGTCGTTCCCATCGGCTACCGGGCTGAGCGTGTTGCTGCCATCACTGATCAGTCCCCAGTTCAAGCCGACGGTGAAGTCGGGATATTCCTGCAGGCACGCGAGTCGCTGTCGTTCGCGATCGCGTTGGACTTCCCAAGCCAAGCCGCGTAGCGTGGGATTGCACTCTTCGGCCAGTGCGATCAGGGCCTCGATCTGCTGTGGTGTATCATTCAGTTGGAGCTCTTCTTCCACTTCCGGCAGCAAGCGCACCGGTTGCTGGAGCAGGGTTGCCAGGTCAGCCTGGGCAAGCCGTTTTTGTTTCTGTAGCGTGATCCGTTGGTCGAGCAAACGATCGCTTTCCAGTTGAGCTCGCAAGACGTCTTGCTGGGAGCCACCGCTTCGATAACGCGATCCCGCCACCGCAATGAGATCGGCGACCAAAGTTTGCGTTTCGTCGTTAATCGCAATCGCGCGGTCAGAAAACCAAACTTCGTAATACGCCAACTGTACCGATTCGGTAATTTCGCGAGCGATCCGGTCGGCTTCGGCTTGCGCGATTTGGATTTCGCGAGCCGCGATGGCGGCCTTGGCTTTACGTTTTTCGGGGAACGGAACCGTCTGGTTAAGCGACATCTGGTTTCCGACCCGACCACCAGCGGTTTGCAAGGCGTGCTCTTGAATAGGCCAAAAGGTATTGTTGAAGGTCGGGTCGGGCAACGCTCGTGCTTGAGGCACCACGTTGACGGCGGCGGCAACGCGATGGTTGGCGGCAACCAATTTCGGATGCCGCAATAGCGCCGTTTCGATAAAGTAGTCGAGCGATTGGCCGTTGCCCGTGGAGGCAGGCGGTGGATCTTTTTCGCTCCGATTCGTTGCCTCCAGCCCGATCGCAAGCGAATCCTCCGCGGCAGTGTCGTCTGCGGTGGCTCGGGTCTGCAAAACCTCGCCGCTCAACTGCACAGGATCCTCGAGCAGAGGCTCATTGACAGCGAAGAGTCCACCGGAGGCCGCAAAAAAGTTCGTATTTGGCGACGAAGAAACGACCGCCGGTGCCTCCAACGGAGCGTCGCTCGGATAAGCCGCCGGTTGAATCTTCGGCACGGTGGATTCGAGCGTTGCCAATGGGTCGGCATTGTCGTGCTTGGCCTGCACAACGACAGGATTAACTTGGTCTGGCGACCTGTCGACGACCACCGGACTGCCTTCGCGCCGTGGCGCAGAGGCACACCCGCCCGAGAGCGCGGCCAGCAAAGCGGCTAGCCAAACCCTTTGTCGTGAGGATTGCCGAAAAAGCCATTCCATGGCACATGGACCTTGCTGGGCTATAATGATTAGCTTAAGAGTGAGAGAGACCCTAAGGATGACCCTTCAATGGTTCGGCGTCACTCTCGACACAGTCCCCACTCTAGGCACGATTCTTTTTTTCGGAACATTGCGGTGAGCCACTCGCTCCTAATTCGCGCTGCCGTCAAGCTTTGTCTGATCGCTGTAATGGTGACTCAGCCGATGATGGTGTTCGCGGCGCAGGCCGATTGTGCTCCGTCATGCTCGCAAGTCACAAATCCTGCGGTGGGCTGCTGTTGTGGAGACTCTTTAACCAACGCGCTGCCACGCAGTGGTTGTCGGGTTAGCCAAGAAGGTTCCCCCCGGTGTTGCAGCGACAAGGCAGCGGAGCCCGCTTCAAAGCATCAAGCTGACAGATCATCGGCAGCCGATTCGCAGGGCCTAGACAAACGTATCGCTACGGCGAGCTGCAATTGTGGTCTTCATTCGGAGCCGGTCGCACCAGCACCTTCGCGGTCGCCGTTGCCACAACCGCGTGACCTGATTGCGATCGCCTATCTCGATGCTTCGTCCGACGTGTTAGGGCTTGGGCTCCGACCGATGCACCTCGACGCACTGCGTCCCATCGGGGCGCGGGCCACGCATTTCTCGCAGCAGTTTCTCTGCATCTGGCGGTTATAGGCCGTCTCTCTTTGCGCTCGCTGCGCTTCCGTAGCGGCGCTGCTTCAAGGGGAAACATACGCAGCCGACGCTGCGCGATGTTCCTCGACGAATCGCGGCCTGCGTGATTCGAGCCGCGCAATCGATGGCTGTTCGCCATCGCCTTGCGCTAGAAGACGGAACGCCACCATATACCGATCGGGTACCAGGTTGGCGGTCCCCACGTTTGCCTGCGGAACCACCGATGGAATCCGAACAAGTCAAGAGAAACGCGATGAGTCAAAAAGAAACTTCTGCGCTACCGCCCGATGGTGACCAGCCAGCGCCAGCAGCCGACGTGGATCGCGTCTCCGCCGATTCCGCTTCGAAGTCGCCGGTTCAAGAGGAAGCGACGGCAACCTCGAATCGCATCGTTAGCGACGTCCCCAACCCGTCGTCTGGCAGCACGGCGACGACGAACGCCGGCGGTGGTCTGCGGTGGTTGGCTCGCATCGGAATTCAAGCGACAGCGGTGCTGGCCGTGGCCGTAGGCTTGCTGTTTTTGCTGGGCGTTGCACAGCGTGCCGAGTGGATCGTACCCGGCGGCTTTGGCAGCAGCGGCGCAGCGAAGGACGCACACGATCA
>Ga0102932_1001593_pt1 | contig 11715 bp, 8 predicted proteins | sample SalPonR1_C_D2_MG_FD_78212 | JGI IMG/M metagenome (GOLD analysis project Ga0102932, IMG submission 78212) | Salt pond soil microbial communities from South San Francisco under conditions of wetland restoration - Salt Pond MetaG R1_C_D2_MG | ecosystem: Environmental > Aquatic > Marine > Intertidal...
AAAGCCCGATGGATAACAGTCCGAGTGAAGTGGATGAAGAGCAATTAAAAGAGCTTCACATATCATTACGAAAAACAGCTAATAACTAATTCAGAAAGATTTGAAAACTGCAGGAATAGACGGGTGTAAGGCAGGGTGGATACTTACAACTTTCGATGAAAATCCAGAATACCGCTTAATTGAAAGTGATGAAGATTTTATCAGCGCTCTCCATGAGTTTGACCGTGTTTTTATAGACATGCCGATCGGCCTTGAAGATGAAAACTATACCCGTGAGTGTGATAGAGAGCTGAGGAAAGTGTTAGGTGCAGAGTATGCGCCCAGTGTTTTCAGTCCTCCTATACGTCCGGCTCTGCATGCTCCCTCATATGTTGAGGCCAATATGCAAAGTTACGAATACACCGAAAAAAAACTGACGGTTCAAGCCTGGAATATTACTCCAAAAATCAGATTACTGGATCAAGTACTTTCCGAGCATCAAGATTTGAGAGAATCAGTGTTCGAAAGTCACCCCGAATTGATTTTTATGAATTTGAACGGCGGAATGATCTATCAGAAAAAGAACACGAAAAAAGGTCTGAGACATCGTCTTGGACTAATTGTTGATCGGGAAGAGGTTGCCGATGATTTCTTTCGGGATATCAAAGAGGAGTTTCGCAGAAATCAAGTTGACGAGGATGACATAGTTGACTCAATGGCGCTGGCACTTGCTGCAAAGCGATCTATTGAGGAGGGGATCAAAACAATTCCAAAAGACCCACCCGTCGATTCAGAAGGGCTTAAAATGGCTATTCATTATGTATAGACCGTAGATGTAGATATAGACATAAAAAACCGCAAGAGAGTAAACTTCTGCGGTTTTTTATTTAAGAAGTGTAGAGGAACTACTTTTTCAAAATATTTTTGTACTTAACGCCTGCCTTATACACCCTGTTCACACCATTAAATGCTGCAATTCTGTAGGCTTCTGAATAGGTAGGATAGTTTAGTACATGCTCTATAAAGTATTTGATGGTTCCATCCTGAGCCATAATACTCTGACCAAGATGGATAAGATCTGTTGCCTGATCACCAAAAATATGCACGCCCACCAGCTTCAGGTTGTCTGTACGGAATACCAGTTTCAGCAATCCATCTGTTTTATGATTAATATCGGCATAGGTCAGATTTTTGTAATATGCTCTGCCAACGGTGACCTCAATACCAAGTTCCTCAGCTTGTTGTTCAGTCAAACCGATTCCTGATATCTCCGGTATTGAGTAAATGCCATACGGAATGTCTCCTGATGGTGCTTCAGATGGAATATCAAACATACTGCATGCTGCCAGCCTACCTTGTACAAAAGATGTAGATGCTGATGTTGGATTTCCGGTCACATCACCGGCGGCATAGATGCTTTTAACACCCGTGCGATAGTTATCATCCGTGTTTATGTAACCTTCATTATCCAGTTTAATGTCGAGTGACTTATCAAAAAGATTTTCAGTATTCGGAGACTTATCGCCCACGTATAAAACCTGATCTGTTTCCAGAACCTGCAAACGGTCTTCCTTCTGAGTTTTAAACATAACTTCCAAGCAGGTTCGCAATTGATTGCGTTTCACCTCTTTGATGGTCGCCATAGAGTGTACCAAAATTCCTTTCTTCTTTAACACTTTAGAGACATCCTCTTTGATTTCATGGTCCAAGAATGGCAGAAACTCGTCCGTATCGTTTAAGATGGTAATAGTGGTACCAAGTGAAGAGAAGATGGTGGCATATTCAAAACTGATTACTCCAGACCCCACGATGACCAATCGTCTCGGAATATGGGTGATATTTAATATGGAGTTATAGTCCAGGACGTTTTTATGATCGATATCAAAACTTTTTGGTGGTTCTGGACTGCTTCCTACGGCAATTAAAATATTTTCGGTTGTATAGGTAACAGATTGGTTCAGGCTTGTTTTTACTTTGACTGTGTGTTCATCAACTATTTGTCCCCAACCTCTTGCTGTTTCTACCTCATTTTTAATGAGGTCAGTTTTCACTTTTTTGTTTTTGCTTTCCAAAGCTACTTTTTTGTAGCTCAGTAAATCATCCATTTTGAATCGTTCGTAGGGTTTTCTCCCTTTTTCATCTCCAAACTGAGAATGGAAATCCTGAATCAGGTCAGCGGCCTCTCTTAATGCTTTACTGGGAACCGTTCCTTTATTTAGCCACGAACCGCCAAGGTGATTGTCGTCCGCTTCAACTATCAATACTTTCTTGTCGAATTTGGTGCTTTGCATGGCACAGGAGAAACCGGCCGGGCCGCTTCCTATAATAATTACGTCGTAGTCAAAACTCATAATAGGTACTTGATTATTTAAAACTGCAATAAGGCTGAAGTTAGCTATCAAAGGCTGCCAACATCAAACAAAATACCAAATAAGATTTAAATTTTGTTGGAACGTTTTCTGTCTGTAATTTTTTGTCTGAGTAGGATAAGATATAACACCATGTGATTAAGGGTGTTAACAAAGCAGAAACTTAAAATCTAAAAGAGAAAATTTATGTCATTCGAACTACCGGATTTACCATATGATTATGATGCGCTTGAACCGCATATTGATGAGAAAACCATGAAAATCCATCATGGAAAACACCACCAGGGATATACAAACAAATTGAACGCAGCTCTTGAAGGACATGAGTTTGCAGATCTTGATATTGAAGAAGTGCTCAAACGAATTGAGGAAGTTCCTGCCGACAAAAAACAGGCAGTAATCAATAGCGGAGGTGGCTTTGCAAATCACAACCTGTTTTGGACGGTAATGTCTCCAAACGGTGGTGGAAATCCATCAGGAGATTTAGCAAAAGCTATCAACGAAAAATTTGGAAGTTTTGACAAATTTAAAGAAAAATTTTCTTCAACTGCTGCATCTCAGTTTGGATCAGGTTGGGGATGGCTGTGCGTGAATGACTCCGGTGAGTTGGTAGTTGCTTCTACCGCGAATCAGGATAGTCCCTACATGAATGGTCTTACTCCAATTCTCGGAGTAGACGTTTGGGAACACGCCTACTACCTGAACTATCAAAACAGAAGACCTGATTACCTGAATGCTTTTTGGAATGTGGTTAACTGGGACCAGGTTGAAAAAAATTATCAGGATGCTAAATAAGGTTTCCTGAAATAGACAATGAATCAAAAAAAGGCGTCTGATTACAGACGCCTTTTTTTATAGAAAAATTAAGATCTGAATTAGTAGATTACAGGTTCACTGATATAATTCCCACCTACTATGACGTACAGTGAATCAGTCTCGACTTCTGTACTGTTCAGTGTCTCGGGATTTAATTTGAAACTTTCATAAAATAGGCACCCGAAGCATCCATCTAATGGATTGTAATCGGCGGAATTTATTTGAAAATTCACACTCCATAGCCAGTCTTCTCTCAGTTCTATTTCAAATTCTCCTTCAGACAATTCACTGTTTTCATTTAAAAACGAAAACATAACAGTCATCATCCCGCTATTGTCCGTGCTGAAACTTTTGGTTGATCCCGGAATGTGGTTGGCGCCGTTATCCGAGAAGTCATTTTTCGAAATGTTCAGCCCGGGTTTTGTACCTGTTGTTGTAATGGATACTTCATCAGTGGAAAAGTTTTGAAGGGTGAATTGGATCTCAGCCGGTTCATTATCACTGCCAAATAGTGAGCACCCGGAAATGAGCAGTGAAAGGAATAGAAATGAAAATATAGATCTCATGCCAACTCGATTTGATTGAATAAGTCTTTCAAATAATATTTTAAACTAAAAAAAACTTAGTCTTCAAATTGAATGATATGCCATCGCTCCATTTGTCCTAAATTACGTGATATATCTGCATTTGTAGTCCGGCGCGGTTGTTGGCGGTTACCATATTGGCCTCTGGTACCTACATTGGTTGCGGAGTAGTCGGAACTGCCCTGAATACGAAATTCAGGCGGTTCAATCGCAAACCCAAGCCAGACTCTATTATTGCTAAATCCATAAATAGACGAACCATCGCGGGGCACTTTCATTTCAAGCCCAATGGTACGGCTGTCTGTATTAACCGCAACTTCCATACCATCCACTTCCAGTTGTGAAGAATCGATAAAACCGTATGAAGCATCACCGTCGCTATTAGCTCTTTGAATAATCATTACACGGTCAAACAACTCATCATTCAAATTCTCCATCAATTCTTGATTTTCCGGCTTATTTAACCAATCGCCTTCCCTGGTAAATGAATCAAAAGCACCCGGAAATTCCCGAAGTAGATTAAAAGTACCCGGTGGAAAACTTACGCCAACACTTTTTCGGGTTTCTTCATCATCACTAATATAAACCGTAAAGCCGGATCTTCTGACCGACATATCTTTCATGGCTCCACGAATATCAATAAACAGATAGAGAAAATTTTCATCATAGGCAGAGTAGTAGTTTGCCTGTTCACGATCGTCGAATAAGGTTTGAGTCGTATTCCAGTCAGATAAGTTTCCATCAACAGAAATTGTTGAGTTTAACTGGGCAGCATTAAATTGATGGGTACTTCCACAAGACACCACAAATAGCAGCAATGGAATAATAAAAAGGTTATGAAAACGGAAGATCATAAAACTTGGTTGAGTGTATTTAGGTAAAAATTTGAGCGATGCGGCAATAGATTATCGCTTCTGAAGTTTAAAATATTGTAGAGAAATATCATTATATTCAGACAAATAAAATTTAGCATTTAAAAATCAAACAGATATGCAATTTGGATTTGGAGTAGGTCCCGATACTTCGTGGATGCGCGAAGAACTTACGGATTTAGGCGTAGAAGAACTAAAAACACCCGAAGATGTTGACCGCATTATGAAGGAGTATAATCAAGGAACCATGCTGATGGTGATTAATTCAGTATGCGGTTGTGCAGCAGGTAATGCAAGACCGGCAGTAAGTCTGTCTTTGGAAAAAGCAGATCATAAACCGGATCACTTGGTAACCGTGTTTGCTGGTCAGGATAAAGAAGCGACAGCTCGAGCCAGAGAGTATTTCAGTGAATATCCTCCATCATCACCGGCATTCGCATTCTTTGTAGATGGAGAAATTAAAGCGATGGTTCCTCGGCACAGAATTGAAGGTAGAACGAAGGAAGAAGTGGCTCAAGACTTGTTGATGGTTTATAACGCATTTTCCGGCGAAGAAAACGAATAGTTAAAATCTTATTTAAATAAAAAACCTCATCCGATACTAAATCAGATGAGGTTTTTTTATGTCTTTAAATGGGAGTTTAGATTAAAAGTCGATTCCGATAGAGAAGTAGTGAATTGGGCTCCCACCAAAACCGTTTCTCTCATAAGGCCACCCGACGTCATATCTAAAAGGAAGTCCCAATAGAATTGTACGCAGTCCAAAACCTGCACCAATCAGAATATCACCGTCGATAAAGCTTGCCGGAATATCACCTTGTTGAGGTTCACCTTCTCTTAACTGCCCCGTTTGCGGGTTGATGAACTCATTTCTTTTCGTACCTACTTTCCAGTCTAATCCGGGTTCATTCTCAAAATATACAATAGGTTCTCCATTCTGGTTTACAAAACGCGAATAGGGAACATCAAATCCCCAGGCTGCACCTGCATCCACAAATGCTACGGCCGTAATATTCCAGAGCGGAAGTATCGGTATCGGACCGGGGAGCACAGCTGCAAAGAGCGGGAATCGAAATTCCGCATTGATCAGGCTGAATTTGTCACCAAATATTGTATTGAATTCGTGACCACGAAGTGGCGTAGCCGGAAGAGTAAAAAATGTATCTGCAAGGCGTTCTAATGGAATTTCAGCATCTGACCACCTCTGATTAATCCAGCCCAGCATACCTCCCATAAAGAAGGTTTGAGAATCCCGTCCGTAAGAAATAGCACCGGCACCGCGAAGCGCAATAGAGTATCGCGAGCCCAAATCAAAGTACTTTCTGTAATCACCTAAAAGTGTTGCAAACTGAGGTGTTGCAGAAGAAAGTGGGGGGCTGGCTGATAATCTTATAGAGTAACGACTTCCGGCCCGTGGAGTAATAAATCCAGGTATGGTATAGTCTCCCGTAAAAGTAACTTGCGGATATAGGAAGTAACTTCTTTCGTTACTTAAATTTCTTGCACCTACACCTGCAACAGAACTGAAGTCTCTTGCCAAACCAATACCGGATACACCATAATCAACTCTTTGGTATCGGTTTAGAGGATATTGGAAATCCACTGAAGCTCCAAATGTTCTAAAACGAAGCAACTCTCCACTAAACGTTTGAAAGTTTCGGGATTGATGAAAAAAGGAAGTGTAGAAATTTGTTCGGTTTTTCAGGTATCCGTACTGGAAAGTGTAATCACTATTTCTGAGGTCAAATTCGAGATTTGATCCAAATGAAATTTCATGATCCCCAAATAGATCCGTCAACGTAACAAATGCAAATGCCGATGTCCCATAATAAGTGCTGATTTGTCCGGCAGCATAGCTAAAGTCGGGCGTAAAGCTAAGTCGGTACTCCTTGGGTTGAAAGAGTCCATCTTCAGTTGTATTTGCGGCAGGATCGAACTTACTGGGATCGTCACGGAGCTCAATCGTTGTATCCTGTACTACAGCTTCACCAAACTGATAATTTCTAAAATCAATTCGATCCGTTTGTGTTGTAGTATCTTGGTCGCTGGTATCACGCCGTGTTTCAATCATTCTGTCGTGTCCGGTAACGGGCGCATTTTGTAACATCCTGGTTGATACAACATTTCCTTGCCCTCTGCTTTGAATCATTTCCTGAGCATAACTGATGGCAGGTACACGTTCTCCGGGAGTGGTTGCTGCTCTTTCCTGAGCCCATGTGTTGGGGGTTAGTTGCCGATTCATCCGTCTATCGAAAGGTGAACGAAGCATAAAAATATCAGGAAATCCTTCGTTAAGTGAGTTGAAAGCAACTCTAGTACCGTCATCTGAGACAGATATTTGCATAATACCGGATTGCAAATCAGTAATTGGATAAACAGTTCTGCTGCTTAAATCGTACTCATAAATGTTCGGAATACCATTTTGATCGGAAACATAGAGCATGCGATCATCACCGGTCAGGGTAGGTTGTCTTTCTGACCATTTAGGTGTACTTGTAAGTCTTTCAATACGGCTATTTCCCAATCGAATTCTATAGAGGTCGGTTTCGTAAAATGAATAATCCTTCATGATAGAGTAACCGGCTTTGGCTGCATTGGGATCTAGTACATCGCCTCTGTTGGATACAAAGTAAATGGTTTCGGAATCTGAACCCCATGCAGGCTCAACATCCGTGAAAACATCGTTCGTGACGGTTTGGAAATCACCGGTTTGTAAATTGTATACAAAAATATCTTGGTAAGGGCCCCTATTGCCATCAAAAGCGATTTTGTTTCCATCGGGAGACCATGCAACAGAATTGATACCGTCCAAACTTGGAAACCGGATCGTTTCGCTGTTTAGGGTTTCATAGTCGACGATAGCCAAATTGTAAGAGCCATCTGATTTACTGGAGAGGGTAATCTTACTGCCATCCGGTGACCAACTCAGATTTGGATTTAAAATATTTAACTCCTCAAACATTGGGTTATCCGCACCACTTACTATTGTTTTGATACGCTCACCGCTACTGCCATCTACTACTACCACATCAAACACACCGCGCCGGTTAGTGATCATGGCAATGCGATCGCCTCGTGGCGAAATGGCGGGGCTTGTATTGTAAGATCCGGATCGGGATCTGGTCGTAATTTGAGTCGCTACGCTGTTCAAAGATTGACGTTCGGCAACCTCGGGGAAGTATCTTTGTCTCCAATATTCCTGCCACCGTTCTGAAAGTTCATCAATTTCGAGCCCGAGCGACTGTACCAGAGAAAGCCTGATGTTTCGGGTTGATTTAATACGCTGTAAAATTTCAGTAATCTTCGGCCTTCCGTACTGATCTTCAATATAGTACCAAAATGCCTGACCGCCCCGATAGGCAAAAAATCCACCGAGTTGTTGAATGGGAGGGAGGTAATTATTTAAAATTGCGTCCCGGATATACATGTCGGTCTGTGTATCCCACTTCAAAGCTAAATATTCGGCTAAACCTTCCTCGAACCAAAGTGGAAACTGGAGCTGAATGTTATTGCTGACAATGGATTGAACACTACCGCCGTAGTAAACATCATTGATGTAAGCATGTAGAAGTTCATGCTGTAAAGTCCGCCTGAAATCGGCATAATCCCCCATAAAGGGCTGAGTCATTCTATTTTTGAACTTATCGGTTACACCACCGATTCCCTGAGCATTTACGGGTAGGCGCACTACATTTGTTTGTGAAAAATCACTGTGAGAATCGTAAATAATTACGGGGATGCGATCCGTGAGCTGATCGTCAAAATCCTGATTTAATTGTTTCAGAGAAGATTCTACCGTTTCTGCTGTAAATTGAGCCAAATGATAGTTTCTGGAATCATAGTAGTAGATATCGAAATGATCGGTTTCAATAAATCGCCAATCAAACGAATCGTACTGAACGCGATTTTTTCCAAAAAAGAAATATTGGGCAAAAAGCTGTTCAGTTACTGCTGTACCAAGAAATAGTGTGAGCAGAAAAATCAGGAAAAATTTGTATCGGGTCTGCATATTCGCACAGTTTATTAAAAATTAGTTGCCACTCAGTGTAAGGTCGATCTGTCTTTTTTCAAGATCTGTTTTCACAACTTTTACGTTAATCGTATCACCCAGACGATATTTTTTACCTTTTGATCTACCGACCAAACAGTGCAATTTTGGGTGAAATACATAAAAGTCATCCTTCAGATCGCTAACGCGCACCATACCTTCGCAGTATATATCATTTATTTGAACGTAAAGACCATTTTCGGTTACTCCGCTTATGGTACCTTCAAAATTTTCGCCAAGCCTATCAGATAGAAACTCAACTTGTTTCAGTTTAACGGAATCACGTTCTGCTTCTACAGCATAACGCTCTTTCTCGCTGCAATGTTCACCGAGTTCTACTAACTGATCGTAAGTGTATTCACTGGATCCGGCATTATAGCGTTTTAACAGTCGATGAACAATCACATCAGGATAACGACGTATTGGACTGGTAAAGTGTGCATAGTGTTTAAAACCAAGCCCAAAATGCCCGATATTTTTTGGGGAGTATTCAGCTTTGGCCATTGAACGCAACATCAATCCATTGATAATGTTTTCCAAGGACGTATCCTCAACCTGTTTGAGTAGATCATTAATCTTCTTCGAAGAAATGCCGCCTTTTAGATCAAAGTGTATTCCAAGAGGTTTTGCGGTTTCCTTGATGTTGTTCAGTTTCTCTAAATCCGGTTCACCGTGAACGCGGTATAGAAACGGATGGTCACTTTTGGCAGTTTTATTACCGCGTACTTTTTTGCGCAACGAATCGGTATGAAGTGCGACCGTTTTATTGGCCATTAGCATACACTCTTCAATTAAGCGATGAGCAAAAATACGCTCTTTCACTACAACGTCAACCGGCTTTCCATCTTCATCCAGAACAAATTTTGGTTCCGGAGTTTCAAAATTGATGGATCCCTGTTTGAACCGCTTATCTAATAATATATTCGCCAGTTTCTCAAGTATTTTGAGCTCTGTTTTAAATGGGTGGTCAGCTTCTCCATCTAAAATCTTTTGTACTTCTTCGTAAACAAAGCGCTGTTTGGAATGGATGACTGTCTCTTCAATAGAGTAGTCAACCAACTTACCGTTAGGAGCTATTTCCATAAAGCAACTGTATGCAAGTTTGTCTTCATGCGGCCGAAGACTGCAAACACCGTTACTAAGATATTCTGGAAGCATCGGTATAACCCGATCCACGAGGTAAACGCTGGTTCCTCTTTCAATTGCCTCATCATCCAAAACTGTACTTCTTGGCATGTAGTGCGAGACATCCGCAATATGTACACCAAGATAGTAGTTGCCATTATCGAGTATTTCTATGCTTAGACCATCGTCAAAATCTTTCGCATCAGCAGGGTCAATTGTCAGAACTACTTCCTCACGCATGTCCCGTCGTCGTTTAATTTCGTCTTCCGGAATTTTTTCCGGTATCTCTTCGGCGAATTTCTCCACTTCGGGTGGGAAAGAAGATTCGAACTGTTTTTCGGCCAGAATCGACAGCACGTTCGCTTCATTACTGCCTGCAGGGCCGAATGTTTTTTGGATTTCTGCCTGTGGATATCCCCGTACATCTTCCCACTGTATTAGTCTGAATGTGACCTTATCGCCGGGTTTGGCATCGTTCATGTCTTTAGGATCCACGAAAAAATCGACCCGTGAGGACTGATGGTCAGTTTCTATCAAGTAGGTGTTTTTGGCAACCTCTTTAAGAGTACCCACAAGAAGAGAGTCAGCTCTTTCTTGAACTTCTTCAATTTTGCCCATGGGCTTATTGCTCTTCTTGTGATAGCCGGTAAGTTTTACTTTTACGGTATCACCGTTCAGGGCAGTACCCATAAAACGCTGGGAGATTTTAATATCCTGATCTCTTCCTTCAACTATAACATAACCGTCTCCGTGGCTGGTTACGTCCAGAGTTCCGGTGTAAACGTTATCATCATCCTCTGCGGCCTCATTCAGCCGAACTAAATTTCCTTTGGTTACAAATACGTGCCCAAGTTGTTTAAGCCGGTTTACAGCTTTCTTTATTTTTTTCTCTCCCTTTTTTGGTAAAGATAAAGCATCCATTAGTAATGGGATTGGAATGGATGCGTCCGGATAGGATTTTAAAATTTCTATAACTCTTTTTTCTAAAGAACTTAATCTGTCTTTTTTACTCATTCTGTATTTTTTATTAACTAATTATTTTCTGCAATTGAATCGTCTGCGTCATCTTCTGAACTGTTCGATTCGTCATCCCTTTTATTTAAACCGAATAAACCTCTGAAAGCGTTCGATATACGCCGTTTGAATTGTTGCCAGGTATTAAACTGAACCTGAGCTTCGAGCCCGACTCCGTTCATTTCCTGCGTCTGTCGTGTTTCAACGCTGCTTGTATAACTTAATGTAGGGTCTTGCCTGTGAAAAGCCGTAAGGGAGAAGGTACGGTTTATTCTGTACGTTGCACCCAAATCTCCAATATCGCTCTGTTCGCCGGTTATTTGTCCTTCACGCCTTAAAATCACACGATCATCGAACAAACGCAAAGCTACTCCTAAATCCACTTCATTAAAAGCGGTGAGGTTTAAATCTATATCGAATGTGATATCACTTCTGAGAAGAGAATTTATCTGATTTGACAAAAGTGGATTAATAACCTGACTCGAAAGCAGTGGATTAACAACAGCCGCTGTTCCGGAAAATCCTTCACCCAAGCTTAATCCCTGAGCCTGACTCGATGGTATAAAGTTACCGCTTAAAAGTATACTGGTAGCCTGAATTAATTTTTCCTCTTCGTTTTGGTTCAGATTGTTAATCTGAGTTGCCAGCGTAGGATCAATGGTTCCCTCTATACCGGTTGGAGCTCTGAAGAAAAATTCGTTCTGAACCTGGGTAATGGTTCCGCCAATTTGCAGAACCAATTCAATAGGAATTCTTTGGCCACTTTCCGGGGTGGCTGAAGCTGCGTTGGATGAGAGAAGCGTTGAGATTACAGGTCGTGCACGGTAAATTGCCGTTACGTCAAGTCCGGCATCTATCAAGTCTCCCTGCCAGCTAATTGAACCGCCTTCTTCCAGGGTAAATCTTCG
>Ga0102932_1001595_pt1 | contig 11706 bp, 10 predicted proteins | sample SalPonR1_C_D2_MG_FD_78212 | JGI IMG/M metagenome (GOLD analysis project Ga0102932, IMG submission 78212) | Salt pond soil microbial communities from South San Francisco under conditions of wetland restoration - Salt Pond MetaG R1_C_D2_MG | ecosystem: Environmental > Aquatic > Marine > Intertidal...
TTCCGTTTTGACGATGAAAAGGCCAAAGCCGCCCATCTATACATGGAAAATGCGGTGGATTATTTGCACGACGTGATTACTGAAAACAATATCGACTGCGACTATGAACGAACGGGCTACCTGTTGGTGGGTACCAGCCCCGGTCAGGTTAAGCGCGTGGCGCATGATTTCGAAATCATGGAGCGCTGGGGGCTTGGCGGTGTGGAGCGCTGGGACCGGGACCGCCTGGCCCGGGAGTTCAATACCGATTTTTATCAGCTGGGCTGGTTCGAGCCCCGGTGCGGAATTTTAAACCCCGCCAAGCTGGCTCGCGGCTTGAAAGATATGGCGGAGAAGCAGGGGGTGCTCATCTATGAAAATTCTCCGGTGAAACGCTTTGCCCGGAAAGGCGCATCCGGATTTGTGGTTAAAACAGAGACGGGGAAAATCCACAGCGACTATCTCGTTCTCGCCACCAATGCCTATTCCGTTTTGTTTCCTGAGCTTAAAAACCTTCAGTATCCGGCTTTTACGCATATCGTATTGTCCGAACCATTGACGCCGGAGCAGTATGAGGAGATCGGCTGGAAAAACCGGGCCGGCATCGAAGATGCCCGGGACCTGATCCATTACTATCGACTTACCAAGGACAACCGTATCGCGATGGGCGGCGGGGACGTGTCCATCGGTTATCGCACCGATCTGGACAAGGATCTCAATGAGAAGACCTTCTCTCACCTGAAGCGGCACGTAACCGAGGTTTTCCCCCAGCTCAAAGGCATTCGGTTCACCCACCAGTGGGGCGGGCCGGTCTCGGTCACCATGGACATGGCCCCGGTTATCGGGTATTTGGGCAAAGACAGAAAGGCCGTTTTCTCCATGGGCTGTATCGGGCACGGGGTTTCCATGACCACCATGAACGGCCGCACCATCGCCGAACTGATCACCGGCCGGCAGACCGAGCGGACGGAGATGTTTTTCGTCGGCCGTAAGGCTTTTTCCTGGCCGCCGGATCTGGTCAGCCTGGGCGTTGCCCGGGCGGTGCGCGGATTCATGCGAATGGAAGACCGGCTTTATTATACATGAAACCCTGTAACTTTCGCCCGGAGAGTTGTTCTTTTTCGAATTTTTTGCACGACGGGTTTTTGTTTTTATATTTAGTTCGTGTCGGTTCAATGCCATTAACCTCAGACACCCGAGGGATCGATCATGTTGGAAAATCTGGATCCCGTCCTGTTGGCGCGGATTCAATTCGCCTTTACCGTTTCATTCCATATTATTTTCCCCTCATTTACTATCGGCCTGGCCAGCTGGCTGGCGGTGCTTGAGTGGCGATGGTTAAGAACCGGTAACCCGGTCTATGCCGATGTCTATCAGATGTGGGTCAAGATTTTTGCCGTCACCTTCGGTATGGGAGTCGTCTCCGGCGTGGTGCTCTCCTTCCAGTTCGGCACCAACTGGTCGATTTTATCGGATGCCGGTGGAAATATTTTAGGCCCGCTTCTGGGCTACGAGGTGATTACCGCGTTTTTCCTGGAGGCATCGTTTTTAGGGGTTATGCTGGCCGGATGGAATCGGGTCGGCCGCCGGCTGCATTTCGCCGCTACCGTACTGGTGGCTGCGGGCACTTTGATATCCGCGTTCTGGATTCTCTCTGCCAACTCGTGGATGCACACGCCCGATGGCTTCCGGGTGGGCGGGAACGGGCTGATCTATCCGACGAATTGGCTGGAAATCATTTTTAATCCTTCCTTTCCCTATCGCTTCGTACATATGGTCGTTGCGGCCTATCTGACCACAGCTTTCACTGTGGCCGGCATCGGCGCCTTTTATTTGTGGCGGGGGCGCCACATCCCCCATGCCCGGGTGATGCTGGGCATGGCCATGATCATGGCGATTTTCGTCGCCCCCATGCAGCTCTTGTTTGGCGATATGCACGGGTTGAACACGTTAGAGCATCAGCCCGCAAAGGTGTCGGCCATGGAGGGGCTATGGGAGACCACTACCGGCGCTCCGCTGCTCCTTTTCGGGTGGCCGGACCAGGACGCAGAGGTTACCCGCTACGCGCTTGAGGTCCCAAAGCTTTCCAGTCTGATCCTTACCCATGATTTCAACGGCGAGGTAAAGGGCTTGAAGGCTTGGCGGGCCGACGAGCGCCCCCCTGTGGCCATGGTATTCTGGACGTTTCGCATCATGGTGGGGCTCGGGCTGCTGATGATCGCTACCGGCCTGATGGCGATCATCCTTTACTTCAGAAAACGGCTCTTTGATACCCGCTTGTTCCAGTACTGGTGCATGGCTCTGACGCCGGCCGGATTTATCGCCGTGCTGGCCGGTTGGTTTGTCACCGAAGTTGGCCGACAGCCATGGGCGGTGCAAGGCTTGCTCCGCACTGAGGATGCGATTTCCCCGGTGGTCGGCACTTCCGTAGCCCTATCGCTGGCCGCGTTTGTCGTGGTTTATGTGTTCGTGTTTGGCGCCGGCAGTTATTATATTTTACACCTGATCGGCAAAGGCCCTGAAAATGGGGAGGCGGATTACGGTGGCCAGGAAGCGGCCGGATCGACGGAAGTCTATGATGCTGAAAGGGAAAAAGGAGGCCGTCATGTTTAGTTTTGAAGGATTCCTGGATCTGCCGATGATATGGTATGTATTGATCGGAACCGCGATCTTTCTGTATGTTTTGCTTGACGGCTTTGACCTCGGCGTGGGGATTCTATTCCTCTTCGCGCCGACGGATCAGTGCCGGGACAGCATGATGCGCTCAATCGCCCCGTTCTGGGACGGCAACGAGACATGGCTGGTTTTGGGCGGCGGTGGCTTGCTGGCGGCTTTTCCCCTGGCATACGCGGTTATTATGCCCGCCTTCTATATTCCGGTGATTCTGATGCTGTTGGGGCTTATTTTTCGGGGGATCGCATTTGAATTTCGCTTCAAGGCCGGAAGGTTCAGACAGGTATGGGACTATTCCTTTCATTTCGGTTCACTTTTGGCGGCCTTGATGCAGGGGATTATTGTCGGCGCCTTTGTCCAGGGGATTGAGGTCTCCGGCCGCAGCTATGCCGGCGGCTCGTTCGATTGGTTGAACGCCTACAGCCTGATGACCGGCGTAGCGGTCATTTTCGGCTATGCGCTGTTGGGGGCTACCTGGGTGGTCATGAAAACCGACGGCCAGACCCAGCAATGGGCCCGGCAGAGCGCATCCTATGCGCTCTGCTACCAGGCCTTATTTCTGGCCATCGTCAGCGTCAGTATGCCGATCATGAATGCCGATATCCGGGAGCTTTGGTTCAGCCTGCCCAACTTTTTTTTCCTTCTGCCCATACCGATGATCAGCCTTGTTTTTTTGATTTCTATTTGGCGTGATCTCCATGCCGGCCGGGAATACCGTCCGTTTTTCCTGAGCTTTGGGCTGTTTTTAACCGGCTATCTGGGTATTGCCATCAGCATGTGGCCCTATGTTGTGCCATTTGAAATTACTTTCCGTGAGGCGGCAGCCGCACCTTCATCCCAGTCGCTGATGCTGGCCGGCACGGCTGTTCTTCTGCCGGTGATTTTGGGGTATATGGGCTATGTCTACTATATTTTCCGCGGCAAGGTCGGCCGGGAAAGCGGCCATGAAGGCGCTTACTGAAAAACAGCGCCAATGGCTGTGGTTTGCGGCCGCCTGGTGCGGCGGCCTTGGCGCCTGTTTGTTGCTGGCTTATGCAGTACGCCTGATGCTTGCTTTAGGAATGACTTCGTAAAAAGCGGTTTATTCCGCAGCCGCGGCATTTTTGGCTTTTGTGTTTTTGCAACCCGCCTATTTCATCCCTATATTTAATCTTAAACCAGCTTTTTGGCTAAAATCAAATAGCCCCGATTTATTATGGAAGGATCGAATGATGGGCCCGGACAATAATGCTCGGATACCTGAGGTGGATATTATTTTATGGGGCGCCACCGGATTCATCGGTCGTCTGCTGGCCGGATACCTGTGGCCGCGATACGGAAAGACCGGCGAGATCAGTTTTGCCCTGGGCGGCAACAGCCGCTCCGAATTGGAGGCCGTGCATGAAGATCTAGACGGTAATGATCGTCTGCCGCTGATCGTCGGCGATGCGTTTGACAGGCCGTTTCTCGAGGAGATGGCAAAAAAGGCCAGGCTGGTTGTTTCCACCGTTGGGCCGTATGCCAAGTTCGGCGATAACCTCGTAGCCGCATGTGCGGCCAATGGAACCGACTATTGTGATCTGGCGGGGGAGGCCCAATGGATGCATCGGATGATCAAGGCGCATCAGGAAGAAGCGAAGAAATCCGGTGCCCGCCTTGTCCATGCCTGCGGGTTTGATTCCATTCCATCGGATTTAGGGGTTTTATTCCTCCAAAATGAGGCAAAGCGGCGTTTCGGCGGTCCGATGGACCGGGTGAAGCTGCGGGTTAAGATCATGCGCGGCGGCGCCAGCGGTGGAACCGTTGCAAGCATCCTGAATTTTATCGAAGAGGCCCGCCGGGACCCGGATGTGCTGAAAATAGCCAAAAATCCCTATGCATTGGCCCCTGAGGGGATGCAGACCGGCGTCCGACAGCCCAACGTCTCCACATTTGAATACGATCCGGATGCTCAGAGCTGGCTGGCCCCTTTTGTGATGGCGGCCGTGAATACGCGGGTCGTGCATCGATCAAACGCCTTGATGAACCATGCCTGGGGCAGGGATTTTTTATATGATGAGGCCATGATGATGGGTGACGGGATTAAGGGCCGCTTCCGGGCGGCATCGTTTGCCGGCGCATTGGGGGCGTTTTTAATAGGCAGCGCCTTTGCCCCGAGCCGGGCCATCATGAAAAAAACGATCCTGCCAAAACCCGGTGAAGGCCCGTCACCTGAAAAGCAGGAAAAAGGGTTCTATAAAATGCTGTTGATCGGAAAGGACGAGGCGGGGCATCGTCTGGACGTCAATGTGACCGGCGACCAGGACCCCGGCTATGGTTCCACGCGCAAGATGCTGGGTGAAAGCGCGGTATGCCTGTTCAAGGACATTTCAAGGCAGGATTTGAAGGGCGGATTCTGGACGCCCGCCACCGCTATGGGCGAAACCCTCATCCAGCGCCTGACCGCCAATGCAGGGCTCACCTTTGATGCCGTTGATTCAGATTGAAAGCGAAAACAGCTAAGGACAAGCATTTCTAATTTGAAGCATCCGCCGGCATTTGATTTTTTCATTTATGTATAATAGTAATATTTTTATTTTACGGGCGACATGGGGTGGTTCCGGCGGGCACGCGTTGAATGGCGATATTTACCGCTAACGAACAGGGCGATGGAAATGGGAATTTTATGACAGATGCTTTGGATAACGGCGTACTGATGCTGGCGGCCGGTGTAAAGGGGGCCATTGGCTCGACCCTTGCCGCGGCCGTTTGTGCGATAGGGGATAATCCGGACCTGATTCTGCCTTATCTGATGACGGCCCAAAAGCTTTCATACATGGGCCGTCCGGCCGCATTCAAGTTGGCCGGGTGGGATACAGCGGATATTTCATTTAAGGACGCGCTCTCAAATCAAGGCGTGCTGGAGAAGGGGTTATGGTCGCCTTACGTGGGTGCTCTTGACCGGATACCCGTTAAAGAGGCGCCGAGATCCAGCGACGCATTGAAGACAAAGGTTGATCGTTTAAGAACGGATATAGATGAATTTACATCGGCTTTTCCCGGTTTTGCCCCGGTTCTGGTCAACCTTCTGCCTGCCGGCGCCAGTCACGATTTGGCCCGGTTTCCCACCGTTGATGCGATCTGCGATGGGGCTGGGGAATCCGTCCTCCCGGATATCGCCTATGTACTGGCCGCTGTTGAGGCCGGGGTGCCGGTGGTGAATTTCAGCCCCAATGCGGTCGAGATCCCGGCGGTTGTGGATAGGGCGAAAGCATGCGGCGTTCCCATTGCTGGCCGGGACGGCAAAACCGGCCAGACCTATTTTAAAGTCGTGCTGGCCGCTGCGCTGCGGGCCCGGGCGCTGTTCGTCAACGGCTGGTACAGCTTAAACATCCTGGGCAATGCGGACGGCGAAAATTTGATGGACCCGGCACACGCCGCGTGCAAGCTTGAGAACAAGACCGATGTTCTGGAGGATGTGCTGGGCTATGCACCGGGCATGAAGCATTACGGTAAATCCGCCCACAAGGTGCACATTGACTATTATCCGCCCCGCGGGGATGCCAAGGAGGCCTGGGATGTAGTCGATTTTGAAGGTATTTTCGCCCTGCCCATGAGCCTCCGGTTAAACCTCCAGGGCAGGGACTCCATACTGGCAGCCCCGTTGGTTCTGGACCTGGTCCGATGGATGGCCGCGGCAAAAAGGGCCGGGTGCGCCGGGCTTGTCCCGGAGCTGGCATTTTATTTTAAGAAGGCGCTCGGTGGTGCTGCTGTAAGCTTTCAGGATCAACTGGCGGCGCTTGAAGAATTTGAAAAACATTGTAACAGTCAGTTGACCAAGGAATCCTAAATGGTATTCGGATACAGCACCAATGCATTTACCCAGTATGGGCTTTCAGAATCCCTTGAGCGGATAGACGCCCTGGGTTTTGCCGGGGTTGAGATCATGTGTGACCGGCCGCACCTGTATCCGCCGGATTACGATCAGGCATCCATCGCGGAAGTTAAAAATATGCTTAACGCCCATCATCTTAAGGTCACTAACCTGAACAGTTTCACCCTTTTTGCCGTAGGCGACACCTATCTGCCCTCCTGGATCGAACCCGAAGCGGACCGTCGCCGGGTACGTATTAAACATACCCGGCAATGTTTAGAAATTGCCAAAACTCTGGGGTGCAGGAATATTTCGATTCCCCCGGGCGGCCCCCTGGCCGGGGGGACGCGAAAAGAAGCCATGGCCCTTTTTCATCAGGGGCTGGAGACAGTGATTCCATTGGCTGAAGAGCTTGACGTAAAACTTCTGGTGGAGCCGGAGCCGGATCTGTTGATCGAACGAACCGCTGAATTCAAAGAGTTTATAAAGGCCGTCCACTCACCGCAGGTGGGCATTAATTTTGACATCGGCCATTTCTTTTGTGCCGGGGAAAACCCGGCTCATGCCATGGAGGACCTATTCGAATGGCTCGGCCATGTCCATCTGGAGGATATCGGGCAAAGCCGGATACATCATCACCTGATTCCCGGGGACGGGGCCATTGATTTGGCGGAAGTGTTTCAAACCATGAAAAGGCTTGGTTATGCCGGCGATATCACCCTTGAGCTTTACCCCTATGCCAACGGTCCGGAAGCCGCCGGCCGCGCCTCTCTTGCCTATATTCGTCCCCTTTTTGAAGCGGCGGGGATGGATATCTCCTGATGCCTCCCGCTCAACCCAATATCGATAACCGGGAAATCCATTATTTTGAGCATCATGCCGAGGACTGGTGGCAGCGAAAAGGAAGCCTTAAAGCGCTTCATGATATCAATCCGCTGCGCCTCGACTATATTAACGCGCGCACCAGGCTGGACGGCAGGGAAATACTGGATGTCGGCTGCGGCGGCGGCATCCTTTCCGAGGCGCTGGCAAAATCCGGCGGCCGGGTGATCGGGATCGATCTGGCCGATTCAGCCCTTTCAGCCGCCCGGGCGCACCGTGAGGTTTCGGGGCTTTCCATCGAGTACCGTCAGGCGACGGTGGAATCAATCGCCGCCGAGTCTCCGGGTCGGTTTGACGTTATTACCTGTATGGAGCTTCTGGAGCACGTCCCTGATCCGCGCTCGATTCTTGGGGCCTGCGAGCGCCTGGTAAAGCCGAATGGCAGTATTTTTTTATCCACCATCAACCGGACCTGGCTGGCCAAGCTGATGGTGATTTTTGTGGCCGAATATGTTCTGCGTATTGTTGAAAAGGGTACCCATCACTACCGGAAATTTATCCGCCCCCGGGAGATGGCGGAATGGGCCGGTGAAACCGGCCTGGCAATATATGACTGTACGGGGTTTCTGTACTTGCCCTTCTTGGGCCGGGCCTGCTTCACGCGGTTCGCCCCGATGAATTACATGATGCATCTGAAAAAACCGAATAGTTCCTGACACAACTTAAAACCGCCTTAATCTTAAAAGGAAGAAAAGGATCAGGGGGTAAATGAAATTATTCCATATTCCCCGGTGGTTTGACCGGGACAGCCGGGAGAAAATGTTTGATGAATATGTTGAGGCCTCAGGCACCGCCCATTTTGGTTTTAGACAAATGCGCCGCGAGGAAAAGGAAAAAGCCGTGCGGGTGCATTTCAACCGTGTGGCGCCCAAATATGACTTCATGAACACCTTTTTAAGCTTCGGCATCCATTACGCATGGAAGCGGACTGCGGTGCGCATGATGGATCTAAAGCCCGGCCACCAGGTGCTTGATGTATGCGGCGGCACCGGGGATCTGGCGGTATTTGCCGCAAGGCGCATCGGCGCCGCCGGGAGTGTTTTCGTCTATGACATGAACCGGGCCATGATGGAAGCGGGCCGAAGCCGGGAGGTGAACAAGGCTTATCATCATCGCCTGCATTATGTTCAGGGGGATGCGGAACGCATATCGTTACCGGATAACCGGTTTGACGCGGCCATGGTGGGATTCGGCATACGGAATCTGACCCACCTGAAAAAAGGCTTTATCGAAATGCACCGGGTGTTAAAGCCGGGCGGCAAAATCATGTGCCTGGAGTTCTCAAAACCGGTGAACCCGCTGTTTCGATCTTTGTACGACTGGTATTCCTTCCATGTCATGCCGCTTTTGGGCAGCCTTCTGGCCGGCTCCAGCCAGTCCTACAGCTGTCTTTCAGAGACCATCCGGATGTTTGCCACCGCTCTTGAGCTTAAAGAAATCCTTGAATCCATCGGCTTTGTATCGGTCTCCTACAAACGCCTGACCAACGGCATTGCCGCCGTTCATGTGGGCCAGAAACCCATTTTATCCTAAAAAATAAATATCAGCGTCGTGCAAAGCATGCAAAAGGGGAAGTAGCTGGCCTTGTTGAAAAGCGCCATGGCGGTTTCCCGCTGCTTTGTCTGATAAAGTTTGAACGCTGGCTGGAGCAGCAAAAGAAAACCGATCAGAAGCACCAGCGGCCCGGCCGCAATATATTTAAAATTCGGATAGCTCAGCAAAAAAATGGTCATGCCCAGGAAAACCGCGATTCCTATGCAGCCGAGCGCCAGCGCGGCAGATTTCTCCTCGCCCAGCCGCACGGGGATGGTTTTGGCCTTAAACCGTCGGTCCTCTTCAATATCGGTCCAGTCCGCCGGAATGTTCTGACCCCCGATTTCCCAGAAAAACAGGAACAGAAACAGCACAATCATAAAAATCGGGTCAGGATGCGGATCAACGGCAAAGATCGCCGCCAACGCCCCCATGTTTTTGACAAAACCGCTGACAATGGCGCGTAAGGGGCTGACCCGCCAGAGCAGGCAGTAAACCGTTTCCAGGCCCGCACCGGCCAGAAAAATCAAAACACAAACCGGGTTCAACAGGTAGGCGCCCACGAGTGCGACAGCTGACCAGCCCATCGCCCAGACGATGCCTTCCTTAAACGATAGCAGTCCCTGGGCCATGGGATGCCTTGCCATTATCGAGTCCAGGTAGCCGACGGTCTCCTGCTGGGTCTGGCCGAAGCGTTTCCGGTCCGAGCGGTAGTCGATGATATCGTTAAATGCGTATACGGCCGTGTATCCGGCAAACGCGGTCAAAAGGCCGATCAGGATAATCCGCGAGGAGGGAAATCCTTGAAGGTAAATCAGGACGGCGAACGCCGGGGTCGCCATGTCAAGCAGGCCGTGCGGCGTGCGGGAAAGTGCCAAAAAGAGTTTGATGCGTTCAAGTTTGATAGGGCTAATGGCATTCATAAATCGGGGGACACCATACCTATTTCATCGTTCGCTTCAGCTATACACACTTTTATGGTGACCGACTTTCACAATCCAAATAGTAAGTTCGTCATTTTGAATAGAATATAGTATCCTATAATTGCCATATCGCTGACGATATTTTTCCTGACCGCTAAGTTTTTTACACCCAGGCTGACGAGGATTATCGCTGAGAGATTCAATACAGGCGAGTATTTTTGTTAAATCTTTATTCGGTATCTGCTTAAAATCCTTCCAAACCGAATTTTTAAAAAATATTTTATATACGGCCATTTTTTTTAAGCTTCTTGATCATTTGTTCATAACTGATCAATGGCTCATCAGCCCTTTCGTCAAATGCGGCAAGATCTTCAGCATCCTCGGCAAATGCTTCTTTCAAAGCTTCATTAATTATTTCAGACATTGACCGTGATGTTTCAATAGCTTTAAGGCGTAACGCTTTATGTAATACCGGATCTAGATAGATCGTTGAGCGTTTTGACAGTGTCCCCATATTTTCACCTCCAAATTGTTTTTTAACATCATAACGTCAAAATGTTTTAATGTCAATATTTTGGAAGCGAACGGTGGAAGCCAGGAGCAGCCAGGGCTCCCCTGGCTTGGTTATAATTGTTTGAAATTCAGCCCCCCTCGATTTGTCAAAATGCCGCCGGCCCTGGCTGTCACCTGGGCTGACTGGTTCGGCGGGCTCTTTTACATATGGGCTGTGTGTTCAGAAGACGTATAGGGCTTTATCATACGTAATTCTCTTTCTTCTGAATTTTTAGCACGATATAAGTCCCAACGAAGCTGCATATTCATCCAAAAATCCTCTGACATGTTAAAAAATTTTGCCAAGCGTAAAGCTGTACTGGGTGTAATACCGCGCCGCCCATTTACAATCTCATTAATTCGCTGGTAAGGAACATGAATCGCCTTAGACAAATCTCGTTGCGTTATTGACAGCGGAGCCAAAAATTCCTCCACCAACATTTCTCCTGGATGCGTCGGCTCTCTGTATTTTGGAATTCTAATCATAATATTCTCCTAAATTTTCAATGATAATCGGCTATTTCAACATTATCTGCATTGCCATTATCCCATTTAAAACATACTCGATACTGATCATTGATTCGAATACTGTACTGCCCATCACGATCCCCTGATAGGGCTTCCAAGCGATTTCCCGGCGGAACCTTTAAATCGTCAAAGTTTGTTGCGGAGTCAACCTGCTCCAGTTTTCTCGCAGCTAAAATCCAAAGATATTGCGGGCATAGTTTTCGGGCAGCCTTGCTGTTTTTCCCATCGAAAATATCTTCTGTGCCCTGACCTTTAAATGATCGTATCATGATATCATAGTAACACGGTATTCATGCTAGGTCAAATATTTTATAGCCGAACGCTGGAAGCCAGGTGCAACCAAGGCTTCCACTGACTTGGTTAAATTTGATTAAAGCTCAATCCCCCTCGGTTTATCAAAGGGCCTCAGGCCCTGGCTGTCACCTGGGCTACTAAATCTATTCAAAAGTAATACTGGTAATCACAGCTGTCCGGTTAAGATTTTGAAAAAATGAATTAATGTATTATAATCATTATAAAAATTGACGAAAAAGAAAGGGGTCGATCTGAATTTGCCAAAAATACGGTTTTATGGTCCCCTGACGGGAAAACCCCTGAATCCGGGGACACCATACCTATTTCATTTTATACCGGTGCCCAAGGCCCGGAAGAAGGCCAAGCTGAAGCATGATTGGGGCTGGAATTGCAGGGTTTGACTTTAGAGAAACATCATATTAATTCATGGAAGGGCACTAGGATAATGGTGAGAGACGAAAGAATCCGCTTGAACGGATTTTTGCGCCATTTTTCATCAGGGATAATAAA
>Ga0102932_1001601_pt1 | contig 11697 bp, 12 predicted proteins | sample SalPonR1_C_D2_MG_FD_78212 | JGI IMG/M metagenome (GOLD analysis project Ga0102932, IMG submission 78212) | Salt pond soil microbial communities from South San Francisco under conditions of wetland restoration - Salt Pond MetaG R1_C_D2_MG | ecosystem: Environmental > Aquatic > Marine > Intertidal...
GGGAGGAACTGGCCCGCCGCCTGCCCCAAGATGTGGCCAATGCCTTGCCCGGCGGCGGGCTGAGCGGGCGCTATATCGCGCCGCTGCGGTCCTTCGTGTCAAACCCGATGCAATCGGGCCGGATGTTTCTGTGCGGGGATGCCGCGCATATCGTGCCGCCAACCGGGGCCAAGGGGCTGAACACCGCAGCCAGCGACGTGCAGTATCTGTATCACGCGCTGACCCGCCATTATCGCAAGGACGACGAGGCCGGGCTTGCGGCCTATTCCGTCACTGCACTGGCCCGGATCTGGAAAACCCAGCGCTTCAGTTGGTCGATGACCAACCTGCTGCACCGCTTTCCCGATCAATCGGCCTTTGATTTGCAGATGCAACGCGCCGAACTGGCCTATTTGGCGGGCAGTGAGGCCGCGCAAACCGTGTTGGCCGAAAACTATGTTGGCTTGCCCTATTAAGTCACTGTGCGGCTTTGCATTTTCTGCGTTTTATCCCTGATCTGCCGCCGCCCATCTGCTTGACGTCGGGGCGGTGACACGGTCATGTGGTGGACCGAAGCATTAGGGAATTACGCCATATGCCAATGGCCGATCTGGGGGATATTGCCCTGCATTACCGCGAGGATGGCGACCCATCGGGCGCACCGCTGGTCTTTGCCAATGCGCTGGGCACTGATCTAAGCCTTTGGGATGCGGTGCTGCCGCGTCTTCCCGACGGCTTGCGCATCATCCGCTATGACATGCGCGGGCATGGCGCCAGCGATTGCCCGCCTGCACCTTACACGATGGGCGCGCTGGTGCGCGATGCCGAAGCGTTGCTGGATCATCTGAATGTGCGCGATTGCGCCTTTGTGGGCCTGTCCATCGGCGGGATGGTGGCACAGGGGCTAGCCATCAAGCGGCTGGATCAGATGCGCGCACTGGTGCTGTCAAACACCGCCGCCAAGATCGGCCAACCCGCCATGTGGCAAGATCGCATCGCCGCCGTGCGCGCAGGCGGCATGGCCGCGCTGGCCGATGCCACGCTTGAGCGGTGGTTTTCGAAACGCTTTCGCAAAGACGACACGCACATTGCCCCGGTGCGCCAGATGCTGCTGCGCACCCCGCCCGAGGGCTACATGGGCTGTAGCGCCGCGATTGCGGGCACGGATTTCTACACGCCCACCAGCGGGCTGCGCCTGCCGACGCTGGGCGTTGCCGGATCTGACGATGGATCAACCCCGCCCGATCTGGTGCGCGAAACCGTCGATCTGATCCACGGCTCCAAACTTCACCTGATCCGGCAGGCGGGCCATCTGCCCTGCATCGATCAACCCGAGGCCTTTGCGCAGGCGCTTGGCGATTTTCTGAAGGAGACAGGCCATGTCTGAATTTCTGTTGATCCACGGGTCATGCCATGGCGCATGGTGTTGGCGTGATCTGATCCCGGCGTTGCAAGGCTTGGGCCATACCGCACGGGCGATTGACCTGCCGGGGCATGGCGACACCCCCTGCCCGATCGGCGACATCACGCTTGACGCCTATGCCAACGCGATTTTGCAGGCCATCGACACACCCGCCATCGTCGTGGGCCACTCCATGGCAGGCTTCCCGATTTCCGCCGCCGCCGAGAAAGCCCCTGAGAAAATCGCCCGGCTGGTGTATCTGTGCGCCTATGCGCCGCGCAACGGTGTGTCCCTGACGGAAATGCGGCAAGAGGCCCCGCGCCAGCCCCTTCTGGCCGCCATCGACAAAACCCCCGACGGGCTGGGCTTTACCTTTCGCGACGATAAACTGGCCGAAGCGCTGTATCACGACTGCCCCGACGGCACCGTCGCCTATGCCCGTGACCGCCTGTGCGTGCAGGCGATCAAGCCGCAGGCCACGCCGATCAGCTTGGGTAAAAACTATGCCAGCGTGCCGAAGTCCTATATCCGCTGTGCCGACGATCGGGCGATTCCTCCCGAATATCAACGCAGCATGACCGAAGGTTGGCCACCCGAGGACGTAACAGAAATGCCCACCAGCCATTCACCGTTTTTTTCAGCCCCCAACGATCTGGCCCGGCGTCTTGACCGTATCGCGCTCGACTTGACCTAAGGTCATCTCGGACCGCTGGCGAATAATCGCGCTTGCACGCGCGGGTCACAAGCGTAACCCTGTCGATAAATACAAAGCCAAGGGAGGCACCATGCAAACCATCAAGGCGGCCGTGTGCCACGCGTTCGGTCAACCGCTGATCATCGAGGATGTTCACCTGCGCGCCCCGCAGATGGGCGAGGTCGAGGTGACGCTGGACGCTGTGGCGATCTGCCATTCGGATATTTCCTATGCCGATGGCGCATGGGGCGGCAGCCTACCGGCGGTCTATGGCCACGAGGCCGCAGGCCGGATCTCCGGCCTTGGTGCGGGCGTCACCGGCCTGAGCGAAGGCGACCCGGTGATCGTCACCCTGATCCGCGCCTGCGGGGCCTGCCCCAGTTGCGGCGCGGGCCGTCCTACAGGGTGCGAAACACCCTATGACGGCGATCACGGCCCGCTGACAACCCTTGATGGCGGCACATTGCATCAGGCCATGGCCTGCGGTGCTTTTGCCGAAAAGGTCGTGGTCGATCACAGCCAAGTGGTGAAAATCCCCGGCGATATGGCGATGGACGCCGCCAGCCTGCTGGCCTGCGGCGTAATCACCGGCGTTGGTGCCGTGATCAACGCGGCGGGCCTGCGCGCCGGACAAGACGTTGTGGTCATCGGCGCGGGCGGCGTCGGCCTCAATGCCATTCAGGGCGCACGCATCGCGGGCGCGCGCCGGATCGTGGCGGTCGACATGAGCGCCGAAAAACTGGCCGATGCCCAAAGCTTCGGCGCGACCGATGGCGTCCTGGCCTCCGAGCCTGACCCATGGACCGCCGCCAAACAGGCCATGGGCCGTGGCGCCGACGCGGTGCTGGTCACCGTGGGCGCGGCACAGGTCTATGATCAGGCCGCCAACTATCTGGCCGGGGGCGGCAAAGTGATCATGGTCGGCATGCCTGCCACAGGCGCCCAATCCACCTACGAGGCTGGCAATTTCGCAGCCTCAGGTCAGGCCATGATCGGCTCGAAAATGGGCGATGTGGTGATCCGGCGCGATATCCCATGGATGATCGACCTCTATCACCAAGGCCGCCTGAAACTCGACGAGTTGATCTCCAAGCGCTGGTCGCTCGACCAGATCAACGCGGCCATCGCCGACACCAAATCCGGCACCGCCCGCCGTAACGTCATCGTCTTCAAATAATGCCGTGCAAATCCCTTCTTTTGTTCAAAAATATCCCGGGGGGTCTGGGGGGCAGCGCCCCCCAGCCGGTCGGAGCGCCAAAGGCGATCCGAAACCAAGACACTCAGGAGGCCCGTCAATGAAACTGCAAGACCTCGACATCATCATCACGGCCCCACCGGCGCCGGGATGGGGCGGGCGCTACTGGATTCTCGTCAAGCTGACCACCGACACCGGGATCACCGGCTGGGGCGAATGTTACGCCGCCACCGTCGGGCCTGCGGCCATGCGCGCGGTGATCGAGGATGTGTTCAGCCGCCACATGCAGGGCGAAAACCCCGAAAACATCGAATTGATGTTCCGCCGGGCCTACTCCGCGGGATTCACACAGCGCCCTGACCTGACGGTGATCGGCGCGTTTTCCGGGCTTGAAATCGCCTGTTGGGATATCTTGGGCAAGGCGCGCGAGCGCCCGGTCTGGGCGCTGTTGGGCGGGCGCATGAATGACCGCGTGCGCGCCTATACCTACCTCTACCCCCTGCCCCATCACGACAGTGATTTCTGGACATCGGCGGATCAGGCGGCGCAGTCGGCGGCCGATTGCGTGGCGCGGGGCTACACGGCGGTCAAGGTCGATCCGGCAGGCCCCTACACCATGCGCGGCGGGCATATGCCCGCCATGTCCGATATCAGCCAATCGGTGGCGTTTTGCGCGGCCATCCGCGACGCTGTGGGCGACCGCGCCGATATACTGTTCGGCACCCATGGGCAATTCACCACCGCCGGTGCGATCCGGCTGGGCCGGGCCATCGCACCCTATGATCCGCTGTGGTATGAAGAGCCGGTTCCACCCGACAACCCCGATCAAATGGCGCAGGTCGCTCGCGCCGTGGGCATTCCGGTGGCCACTGGCGAGCGGCTGTGCACCAAGGCCGAATTCGCCCCGGTGTTGCGGCAGGGTGCGGCCAGTATCCTGCAACCCGCGCTTGGCCGTGCGGGCGGCATCTGGGAGGTCAAGAAAATCGCCGCCATGGCCGAGGTCTATAATGCCCAGATGGCCCCGCACCTCTATGCCGGGCCGGTGGAATGGGCGGCCAACATCCATCTTGCCACCTCGATCCCCAACCTGCTGATGGCCGAAACCATCGAAACCCCGTTCCATGATGCCTTGATAAAAGGCACAATCCGGGTCGAAAACGGTTTTGTGACCCCGCCCGAGGCCCCCGGACTGGGGATCGAGGTTGACGAAGCCCTTGCCCGGGCCCACCCTTACACTGGCACCGGGCTACATCTGGAAATGCAGGACGCCCCGTGTGACTATGTCAATGGCAATGCCTTCGAAGGTGGCGCGCCAAGCGAAGGGTGGTAGTCTCGCCTTTTTCGTAAACGCGTGCTATTTCGGTGGTAACGGAAGACAGGACACGCCCAAGTGACAACGCAAGATCAGATCGCCAGCCCGACCGACATGGAACAAAGCGCCAAGGATGCGACGGCGTTTCTCAAGACGATGGCCCATGAAGGGCGGCTGATGACGCTGTGCTATCTGGGATCGGGCGAAAAATCGGTCGGCGAGTTGGAAGAGCTGTTGCAGATGCGGCAAGCTGCTGTCAGCCAAATTCTGGCGCGCCTGCGCGAAGAAGGCCGCGTGACCACCCGCCGCGAGGGCAAGACGATTTATTACCGTCTGGCCGATGACAAAACCCGCGAGTTGATCGACCTGCTGTATCGTCAATTCTGCGGCTGATCTTCGGCGCGTCTAGGGCAAACTGCCCAGCCACATCCAAACCGACAGGATCGACACCGCCGTCGCGATCAGCACCGCCGAGGCCGCCACCCGGCGCGCACAACCATACATATTGGCGAAGATATAGGTGTTGATCCCCGGCGCCATCGCCGCTGTCAGCGTGGCCGAGCGCAGCGCATCCGTCGGCAGCGACAGCGCCGCGCCCAAGCCCCGCGTGATCAGCGGATGCACCAGCAGCGCGACCAGACAGACATAAAGCACAATGCGCAAATCCCCCTCGGGGCGGTAGCGCACCAACACGCCGCCCAGCCCGAACAGGGCCGCGGGCAGTGCCGCGCGCACCATCATGTCCAACCCGTCATTCAACGGCCCCGGCAGCGGGATATTCAGCAGGTTCACGGCAAACCCCGCCGCGATGCCAAGGATCAGCGCGTTGGAAAACATCGCCCGCAGCACCTTGGCCACCAGCGCTGGCCCGGCAGATCCACGCGCGCGGGTGATCTCCATCACAGAAATGCCAATGCCGTAGCAAAACGGCGAATGCACGGCGATGATGGCGTAATTGGCCTGTAGCGCGTCCATCCCATAAGCGCGCTCAGTAATCGGCAAGCCCAACAGGACCGAATTGGAAAACAAACAGCAAAAGCCGATGGCGACGGATTCTTCCCATGCGCGCCGAAAAATCAGCCGCGCGCCGAACAGCCCGAACAGGAACCCCGCCAAGGCGCCTGTATAGAAACTGACCAGCAACCGCCAATCGAAATGCTGCCCCAAATCCAGCCGGGCAATGGCGGTGAACAGCAGACAGGGAATGGCGAAATGTTGGGTGAATTTCATCAGCCCATCGACGCCTGCCTCGGAAAACCAGCCCCGCCAGACCGCCAGATAGCCAAAGCCGATCACCACAAAGACCGGCAGGATCACATCCAACAGCGCCTGCATCGCGGATCAGACCGGGTAGGTCAGCGTCATCCCGTCATAGGCCGGGGTGATGTGATCGGGCGTTTCATCGGCCACGGTTTGATAATCCAAATCAATATGCATGTTGGTCAGCACCGCGCGGCGCGGCGCAACACGCGCGATCCAATCCAGCGTTTGCGACAGGTGCGAATGCGTGGGATGCGGGGTGCGGCGCAGCGCATCGACAATCCAGCACTCCAGCCCATCCAGCACCGGCCAGACATCATCGGGGATTTCCGCGACATCGGGCAGATAGGCGACATCACCAACCCGAAAGCCCAAGGCCTCGATCGAGCCGTGATTGACCTCGAACGGGGTCAGGGTGATCGGCCCGCCTGCGCCATCAATAACCACGTCGCCCTCGATCGTGTGCATATCAAGGATCGGCGGATATGGGCTGTCGTCGGGCTGCATGAAAGCATAGCCAAAGCGCGCGTAAAGCGCGTTTTGCGTATCGCCATCCGCCCAGACCGGCAGGCGTTGTTTCATGTTGAAAACGATCATGCGCAAATCGTCGATGCCATGCACGTGATCGGCGTGACTGTGGGTATAGACAACCGCATCCAATTCGCCGATCCCGGCATCCAGCAGCTGCCCGCGCAAGTCGGGCGATGTGTCGATCAGCACCCGTGTTGTGCCCTCTGGGCCGTCTTGTTCCACCAGCATCGAGCAGCGCCGGCGCATGTTGCGCGGGTTGGTCGGGTCACACTCGCCCCAATGCCCGCCAAGACGCGGCACACCCCCGGACGATCCGCAGCCCAGAATGATAAAGCGCCGTTCCCCCATCAGGTCACCGCCGTTTCGTAACGCGCCGCTTTCCAGAACAGGCGGTCGAAATTGGCCTGCGTTTGCGCCGCGAAATCGGGCCAGTCCATCCCAAAGGCCTGTGCCCCCACTTGCGCGGTGTGCACGGTATAGGCAGGCTCGTTCCGCTTGCCGCGATAGGGTGGCGGGGCCAGATAGGGCGCGTCGGTTTCCACTAGAATGCGGTCCACCGGGGCGGCGGCGAATATGTCGCGCAAGTCACTCGATTTGGGAAAGGCCGCGATGCCCGACATCGACAGGTAAAACCCCAGATCCAACGCCGCCCGCGCCAGACCGGCCCCCGACGAAAAGCAATGCATGACACAGGAATAGGACCCGTGTGCATGTTCTTCGGCCAGAATGCGGGCCATGTCCTCGTCGGCGTCGCGGGCGTGGATGATCAGCGGCAGCCCGGTTTCGCGCGCCGCCGCGATGTGGATGCGCAGGCTGTCTTGCTGCACCGCTTTGCTGTCGGCGGTGTAATGGTAATCAAGGCCGGTTTCCCCGATCCCGACAAATTTCGGGTGGTCCGCCAGTTTTATCAACTCATCCACCGTGGCCAGCGGCTCATCGGCCGCGCTCATCGGGTGGGTGCCTGCGGCATAAAATACCGGCTCATACCGTTCGGCAATCGCGCGCACTTGGGGCTCAAGCCGCAACTTGGTGCAGATGGTGACCATACGGGTCACCCCGACGTCGACCGCGCGGGCGATGATCTGATCGCGCTCGGCATCGAAATCGGGGAAGTCTAGGTGGCAATGGCTGTCGGTGATCTGGATCGTGTCCGTCATATCTGCCCTTTGCGCGGGGCCGGTCAGCCCGCTGCGGTTTGCTGAATCTTGAACACGGTATCTAGGACCAGCGCGGCAGGGTCAAGGTTCACAGCCCGCCCGTGTCGCGCGCGCGCGCCGATGGCTTGCGCGCAATCGGCCCATGCCCGGCCACGCCTTGCGTCGGGGGCCAATCGGGCGATCACTTCGGCCTCGCCCGGCACCGCCTCGGGCGGAGGACCAAGCGCACCACCGCGCGCCATTCGCGCAAGGAACAAATCGGTCAGGCCCAGCAACAGATCCAGCTTGCCCTCGGCCCCACGGGTGGCGGCGGCCTCTGCCAGTTTCAGGGCGCGGGGGCGATCAAGGCGTGGCACACTGCCGACGATACCCACAATCTCGCGATACATCTTCACGCCGCCCAGATTGATCAGGCGCACCGCCTCGCCCACCGATCCGGCGGACAGTTCGGCCAGTGCGGCGGCATCATCGCCGGGATCAATCCCCGCCTGCGCCAAGGCCTGCGCAATGTCCGGCGGCGACAAAGGTGCAAGCCGCAATTCGCGACAGCGCGACCGGATCGTTGGCAACAGGCCCGAGGGCTGATGGCTGACCAACAACAACACCGTGCGCGCGGGCGGCTCTTCCAGCATTTTCAGCAGCGCGTTGGCGGCTTGCGTGTTCATCTCGTCGGCGGCATCCACGATCACCACCCGACGCCCACCCTCGGCGGAACTCAGGTGAATGAAACTGGACAGGCCGCGGATTTCGCTGACCCGGATATCTTGGGAAAACCGCCCCTCTTCAAAGGCTTTTTCACGGTCGCGATCCGTGGTGCCCGCGCCCCACCGGCGCACCAGATAGAGCCCCGGATCCGAGCCCGCCAAAAGACGCCGGGCCACCGGATGATCGGGCGGCACATCCAGACTGTCGGGCATGGGCGTGTCGCCGAACAAGCCGCCCGCCTCAGCCTCAGGCGTGGCCAGCAAAAACCGCGCAATGGACCATGCCAGTGTCGCCTTGCCCACGCCACGCGGCCCGGTGATCAACCAGCCGTGATGCAGTCGGCCTGAATTATAGGCCTCAAGAAACGCCTGCTCTGCCGCCCCCTGCCCGATCAGTCGCGGTGTTTCGCGCGGGTGCGGGGCACCTTCGATCCGGTCTGGAAGCGGGGCGTTTGCGTCGCTCATGGCAGGCGCGCCTTGACGATGGCGCGCGTGTCGGCAAACACATCTTCGACCGGGCGGTTGCCGTCGATGACAACGAACCGGTCGGGAAATTCACCCGCAAGGTTCAAAAACCCCTGCCGCAACCGGCGCTGCATGTCGCCACCAAAAGATTCGAACCGATCCTCGCCATCGCCCCGCGCAAGCGCGCGCGACAGGCCTGTTTCAGGGTCCATGTCGATCAGGACGGTCAGGTCGGGCTCTTGCCCGATGACCAAATCATGCAATTGATCCACCAAAACCCGCAGATCGGCCCGCGCCAGCCCCTGATAGAGCCGTGTGCTGTCGGCAAAACGATCACAGATCACCACCTGCCCCGCCTCAAGCGCCGGATTGACCGTGCGTTCCAGATGATCGCGGCGCGCGGCGGTGAACAGCAACAGCTCGGTTTCGGGCGACCAGCGGTCGGTCGCGCCTTCCAGCACCAGTTTGCGAATTTCCTCAGCGCCGGGGCTGCCGCCCGGCTCGCGGGTCAGCACCACATCGCGGCCAGTGGCGCGCAGATGATCAGACAGCAGCCGCGCCTGCGTGGATTTGCCCGACCCGTCGATGCCTTCGAAGCTGACGAAATAGCCGCGTTTGGTCAAAGCGCGCCCTCGGGCCCCTGTTTGAGCCGGGTCAGCAACAGCCCCGACACAGTGCGCAAGCGCGCGACAAAGCCGCCTTTGGGCACGTCTTGGGCAGCCACCAATGGCACACGGGTTTCTGGCAGGCCATCGGGCGCGAACACCAGTTCGCCCAGCCTGTCGCCTTTGGCCACCGGGGCGCGGACCGGGCCTTGATACACGACTTCGGCCTCCAGATCATCGCTGCCAAGCACCGGCAAAAGCGTGGTGACATCGTTTTGCGGAGTCAGGCCGACACTTGGCGCATCGCCCATCCAGACATCGGCGCGCGCCACTTCGGTGCCTGCTTTCAGCACCTCTTTTTCAACGAACTGGCGAAACGCCCAGTTGACGATGGATTGCGCCTCTTCGGCGCGGGCCTGCGCCGTGTCCAGCCCCGAAATCACAAAGACCACACGCCGATCCCCCTGTTTGGCCGCCCCCACAAGCCCATAGCCCGCCTCTTGGGTGTGGCCGGTTTTCAGGCCATCCGCACCCATTCCGAGGCGCAGCAACGGGTTGCGGTTTTGGGTGTTCGACGGGGCACGCCCGTCAAAGGCAAACTCGGTTTCTGCGAACATCGGGTAAAAGCCGGGGAAATCCTTGATCAGTCGGCTGGCCAGCAAGGCAAGGTCGCGCATACTCATCCGGTGGCCCGCAGCCGGCCAGCCACTGGCGTTGACGAATGTGGAATTGGTCATCCCCATTTCTTGCGCGCGGCGCGTCATGTAGCGGGCAAACCCGGCCTCTGTGCCATCCGGGCTCAGCGCCTCGGCCAACACGACGCAGGCGTCATTGCCCGACAGCACGATGATGCCGCGCAACAGATCTTCGACGCGCACCCGGTCGGTTGTGTCAAGAAACATGGTCGAGCCGCCAAAACTCATGGCGTGCCGCGACACCGGCAACCGTTCGTCCAGCGACAAACGGCCATCGCGGATCGCTTCGAATGTGACGTAAAGCGTCATAAGTTTGGACATGGACGCAGGCGGCAGCGGCTGATCCGCATTTTGGTTCAGCAGCACCGTTCCGGTGGTCGTATCCATGACATATGCCGCCTTGGCACGCGTCTCAAAGGCCGATGCTCCCGCCGCGAAGAGTGGCGAAAGCAAAAGCAGCACGGCCGTAATCGAAACAAGCACTCGGGTCATGGCGGGTTTCACCCTCCGAACTTAGTTGGTCACGGGATAGGCATCGTCAAACCCGACACCCTTGATTTTTTTCAGCAACGTGCCGCGCTCGGATGTGTTGGTGGCCGGGCCGACAATGACACGCCAAAACGTCTTGCCCTGCGAGGTTTGTTTCTTGACCGTCGGCACCATACCGTTCTGACGCATGGCCGTCGCTGTATTTTTGGCGTTCTGTTCGACGCTGAAAATGCCGATCTGGATAAAGGGTTTGTCCAACGATGAAGCACGCGGTTTCGGCGCAGGCGCAGCCACCGGGCGCGGCGCTGCGTCAGGTGCGGCGGCATCCGGCACGGCGTCGATCGCCGCGGCGGCACCAGCTACGGGATCAAGCGCCGACGTCTCAACGTCAGAGGGCGCATCGACGGCTGCGGGAGCAGCGGATGCTGCCTCCGGGTCGGGCACTTGGGCCTCTTCGCGGCGCAGGGCTGTAACATTGAGCTGCGAAGGCGCACCCGCCAACATGCCCAGCGCAGCCGCCGCATCCGACGACACCTGCAAGACCGGGCCGGGGTTTTCTCGCTCGCGCCGGAACAAGGCCCCGATGACAAACTTGGAATTGCTGGTGTTGCGGATGATCACCCGCTCGGGCTCTTTCACGTCAGGGTGGGCCACCCACACCCCGCCCAGCGACGGACGCCCATCCCAAAGCCCCATATCTGTGACTTGGAACACGTCAGGCGCTTCGACATCACGCTCGACCAGCTTGACCGACGTCTCGGTCGCGTCCGCTTCGCCCCCATCTTGCGAGGCGGGCTTGGGCTTGAAAAGGTTGAACTGCCCGGCGTCCTGACACCCGGTCAGCGCCAATGCCGATATCGCCAAAGCGGCCAAGCCATGCCACCGCTGCCTACCGCCCATGATATGCTGCACCATGTAAGAGCCCTTTGCCTGTCACCGCGTTTCCGCACACTGCTTGCCGGTTGATCCGGCGTTGTTAAACATCAATGGCCCAACGCCAATTCGGCGCAGTCTAGCGTGTTGCAGTGTGCAAGAAAAGCACCCAAGAACGTTTCGGCGGAAATCCCCAGATTTCAGTGTCTTCCAGAATCGGAAAAGGCGCTGTAGGAGAGACAAACCGGAGGAGTGGCAGAGTGGTCGAATGCACCGGTCTTGAAAACCGGCGTGCGTGAAAGCGTACCGTGGGTTCGAATCCCACCTCCTCCGCCA
>Ga0102932_1001609_pt1 | contig 11643 bp, 7 predicted proteins | sample SalPonR1_C_D2_MG_FD_78212 | JGI IMG/M metagenome (GOLD analysis project Ga0102932, IMG submission 78212) | Salt pond soil microbial communities from South San Francisco under conditions of wetland restoration - Salt Pond MetaG R1_C_D2_MG | ecosystem: Environmental > Aquatic > Marine > Intertidal...
ATGGATGAATTTGAGAGTTCAACTTTTCAGATTGATGTACAGCTCAGGCCACGCTTTGAACTGTTGTCTGTTGTGGTTCAGCCTCCTGCCTACACCGGATTGTCGGGTGAATCGTTTGAATATCCTTTTTCCCGGATCCCGGCTTACAAAGGATCAACTGTTAACATAGCGGGTATTCCCAACAAACCTGTTCAGGATATCTCAATCTTACACCGGAATCAGCTGAAAAAATTATCAGATACGGACGATAAACCCGGAGAGTTTGAATATTCATTTACTGTTGACACACCTGATACCATCCGGTTTCAACTTGTGGATTCTGATAGTTTGACAAATAGAAATCCTTTTAAATTTACCCTCGATATTGTTGAGGACGAACTGCCTACTGCAGTTATACGTGAACCTGAAACAAATATTACCGTTGCTGAACCAAAGGAATTGAATATTCTCTATCAGGCAACTGATGATTTCGGCCTCACTAAAGCAAATCTTGAGTGGGAAATGAAAAGAGCTTTTGTCAGCGAACCCGTACGCGGAAGAATATCACTGAAAAAACCCTCCATCGGACGCTCCGACATGGTGGAATGGAACCTCAAATCTCTTGACATGCGCCCCCGTGATGAAGTTACATTCTGGATCAGGGTTTGGGACAACGATGAAATAAATGGTTTTAAATCCGGTACATCGCAGCGACTGACTCTTACCATGCCGTCAATGAGTGCTTATTTTGAGGAGATTGATTCGAAAGAGAAAGATATACAGAACCGCCTTGATGAGGTTTCTGAAGATTATCAAAATATGCAGCAGGAGTACGATGAATTCCTTGAACAATTAAAACAGAATCAGGAGCACGGCTGGGAAGAGCAACAGCAGGTCGAAGAGATGGAGAAGAGTCAGAAAAAAATTGAGGAGACTGTTCAGGAACTGAGTGAACAGTTTGATGAACTTCGCAAAGAGATTGAGCAAAACAATAACTTATCTGAAGAGACACAACAAGCATACAGGGAGCTTCAGAAACTGATGGAAGAGCTCGACGATCCCGCTCTTCGTGAAGCCATGGAGGAGCTTCGCAAATCGCTTGAAAACATGAGTCCTCAACAGATGGAGCAAGCCCTGCAGAATCTTGATTTTAATGAAGAAGTTTACCGCGAACGACTTCAGCGGACACTCGAACTTTTCAAGACACTGAAATTGAACAGCGATCTTGACAAAATCTCGAAACAGTTTGAAAACCTTGCAGAACGGCTAGAAAAAACGGAGGAGTCAAAAAATTCTCTTCAGGATCTTAAGAATGAACTTGAAACCGGAATGGAAGACCTGGAGAAGGTAGGAGATCAGATTGACAACCTGGATCAAAATCCACCTGAAAAGCTAATTGAAAAGATAAATGAGTTGCAAGAGACTTCCCGTGAAGATCTTGGTAAACAGATAAAGCAGCTGCAGGAAATGGATGGTGAAGCCGGAGAAAAGCTTCAGGACGGAGAAAAAGAGCCGGGCGAACAGTTAAACCGACAGAGGCAACAGATAGCACAGGAGATGCGCGAACAGTCTGAGAGGATGCAGCAGGCCATGCAGCAGATGAGCGGTCAGCAGAGAGAAATTAACATGCTGGCTTTACAAAGATCTCTTTATACGCTTATGGAACTTTCACAATCACAGGAAACGCTGACAGTACAGGCTGCTGAAATTGACAACCGCAGTCAGGCTTTTGTGGAACTGGCCAGGAAACAGAAAAATATTGAAGATCAATTTTCGCAGGTTGCCGATACGCTTTTCCAGGTATCATCTGAAATTCCCGGGCTATCCAATCAAATCAATAAGCTTAAATCAACTGTAGAAAAAAATCTGGAGCAGTCGACCACACAGATGGCTGAGCGCGACAGAAGACGTTCCACCATTGCTGCCCGTGAATCGATGGGAGGAATTAATAACTTGTCTTCGATGATTGCATCTTTGATTGACCAGTTAATGAATCAGCAGCAAAGCGGCGGCGGGGCAGGCGGATCGATGAGTATGCAGCAGATGATTGAGCAGATGCAGCAGATGTCGGGCGATCAGCAGAAATTAAATGAGCAAATGCAGCAAATTATAAATGATGTACAGGGCGATCGTCTTACCAGGGAACAATCAGAAAGGCTGGATCAGCTTGCCCGGCAGCAGAATGAAATAAGAAAACAGCTTCAGAAGCTGCAGCAAAACGGTGCACTGAAGCAGGGTGATCGTGCACTCAGTGAAATGCAGCGGATGATAGAAGAGATGGAAGACTCTATCAATGATCTGCGGGGAGGAATGACAGACCCACTGATGCAGAAACGGCAGGAAAATATCCTTTCACGAATGCTGAATGCTGAAAAATCACTCCAGGAACGCGGTGAAGACGAAGAAAGGAAAGGTGATATACCCGAAGGATTTGACCAGGCGATACCTCCTGATATTACCCTTGAAGAGCTCAAGCAGGAAATAAGGACTCGTCTTCAGGATCCGAATTACACTCGCTTCCGCCAGGATTATCAGCGGATGATTGAACGCTATTTTGAATTACTGAGGCGGATGGAGGGAACAAGACTGCCTTAAAAAGTTTCCGGATCTGTTTTGAAATTTAAAATATATCTTACTTTTTTTAGCTCTTCCGCACCAAAGAATATTCTTTCATTATTATCTCTTTAAGTTCCAGGGCTTTCTCATTAAGAACTTTAACTTTATCAAAATCAATATTGGTATTGATTTTTTGCATGCGCAAATGATCGGTTTCATTGTGAAACATAGGCATGATACCGGCAATAATAAAACCTTTGCTTTTCAGATAACCGGTAGCAGCATTCACCCAGGGATCATTAAGTGGCAAATCGATATATACAGAATTTAAAATTAAGCCTTTCAAACTCTCAAATAGCCGAAAAAGAGAACTTTCGAACGTATTACCATACTTTCTGACAATGATCAGAGCAACATTAGCATCATATTTTATTTTAAGTTGTAAATCCGTTTTACCCTCAGGCGTACTGACTCTCTCGGGTAATTGCTGAAATTGAGGCTTTATTTTGAATTGGGAATAGAGTTTTTTTAGTATTGATTCATATGATTCCGGTAAATAGACGGATCTGTCCCACTCTTCAGAAAGCGGTAAGTAATCTAAAACAACACTCAATGGATCTTTTAGTGTATTATCCATATGTACAAATACATAAGCAGGCAGGTTTCCGAGAATAATGGCTGTACTGATAAATCCAAACTTGGTATTTACTATTTGACTAATCAGGTGAATACTAACAGCAGTACCGTATAGCCCGATCAGCCCTTTTTTTCGGCTTGTATCAATAAGATTGTTAAGCATCTTCTTCATCAAACCTCTTTTACGATGATTTGGCGTAACTACAGCTTCCCCCACCTCACCGATCAGGGAATTCTCTTTTTTAATAACAGCAAAATACCCGGCTGGTTTACTGTTTGCCGTTCTTGCAATTACTCCGAACTTTAGCTCATTCCGAATTGCCATTCCCACCCGCATCGGGAAATAAAGATCATCTTTATAGTAAGAATAATCGTATGTACGGTAAATTAACTTACAAATATCTTCCGCATCATCTGCTGTTGCAGGTGTAAACAGATAGATGGGTTCTGTATCCAAATCATTTTCACTGTTATCAGACAGGTTTTTTTTAGCAATTATACTCTCTATATGGTCCGATTTTAATTCTTTGACTATCCGAAACTCCCTGCCGTCTTCTCCCTTGTCTAAAAAAAGGAAATTATCTGTCAGCTTCTTAGCTATTTTAAGATTTACCTCTCCGAAGTCATCATTTATATTTTTATTTTTATTTGACCGGGAATTCAAATAAGCTTTTTCAACTCCATCCTGGTCTTTAATAACGATTTCAATTTCAGAAATTCGGTAATGATACCAAATCTCAATATTTCCACCCCGGTTTTGAGTGGCATTATAAATGATATTTGTTAATAATTCATCAACGGCCAGTGATAATGCCGCAGAATTTTCAGAGTTCATACCAATATTTATGCACCACTTATACGTGAAGTCAGTGGCTGATCCTATCAAGTCAACCTTTCTCTGAAGATTTAAATGCGCATTCATCCCTCACCCGTAAATTTTGGAGTTAATATGTACTAGCGAATGGACGGATAGCAGATACAGATATCTCTGAATTATTCAGATCCGGCCAGCATTGCGGCAACTCTTCCGCCTCCATTTTCTTTAATAGACTGATCCCATCTATTGATCAAATATTCTTTTTCACTCTCAAACGACCGGTTAACATTTTCAAGATAGTCTTCTGCCTCCTGCATATTCATATCCAGCGTTTTATTCACAAAGACAAGAGTTCTGGAATGATAAAATGGAATCAGCATTTCAATAAGTTCATCACGATCCATCATTTCATTGTGATAGGCAATACTGAAATCAAACAGCACTCTGGCCCACACGGAACTCGGATAATAAAACTCTTCCATTTCTAGATCTTTTATTTTATTTATTTCTTTCCATGTGGTATCCGATAAAACCTTTTTCCAGCTATCACTATACATCTCAAACCCTTTCATGATTGATTTATATAACTGATCGCGGCTGACAGATACATTTGGTATAGCGAGGTCCTGCCCTAAACCAAAACCATAGATAACACTCGGTTTTGACATTTTACTTTCTTTCCATAAATAAGCAAAATCACCCATGAGTTGAAAAATAGTACCCACAACCTCCGAAAACATCGGCCCCAGGTCACTTGCAGGATCTTTTGGATTGTGAATCTTAGGAGAACCCATAAACGTCTGACATACTTTAAATTTTCTGCCAATTGCTATTGTCGTCATCCAGATATCGATTCCAAATTGCGTTACACTTTTTGTCCGGGTTTTTTCAATAAGGTAGTTCCTTGCAAGCATTCCTGAAATTCCGAAGTCACCGGCAATTGGTTGCCGAACTCTTAGCCCGTACAGCGTTCTCAACATCGGGTATGCGATGTTATTTGTTATGGTTCCGTCATACTTATGCCGCAAATAGACAGGTACCACATAATCATAACCGTCAAAAAGAGGAGCTACAAGATTTTCGACCCATTCGGGCGTAATACTTTTCAAATCAGCATCCACCATAATGATTGCTTTTGCTTTAAGTTCTGAAGCAACCTGAAACAGGTTAATGATATTCTGGCCTTTTCCAAGAACTCCTTCCGGGGTTGTGACATAGATTTTTGGAACATCCGTATCTGTATTTAAAAACACATCCTTTGTTCCGTCTTCCGAATGATTATCTACGTTTACTATACATGAAGTTTTATCGGGATAATACTCCTGCAAACCCCTGCTTACAATTTCCGTTGGCACATGAATAGAATCGGCTTCATTTAAAGATGGAATACCGACAACAATATCTGCAGATGAAATATTCTCAGGATTTGAAATTTCAAAGATCATATTTGAGTAGAATTTTTTTAGTCAGTAGTTAAGTAGTTATATTTTATACGATAATGTATTTTTCAAATTGCGCTTATGCAAATAAAAAGTGTTATAATTTCTTTTAAAATCAGATCGAAACTATAATTAAATTTTAAAGTCAGATAAGTATAAAATATTATGGCGGATAAACCATTGATTGGGATTTTGATGGGTAGTGACAGCGATTGGCCCACAATGAAAGAGGCTGCAGAGATTCTAGACGAGTTTAATATTCAGTATGAAAAGAAGGTGGTTTCGGCACATCGTACTCCTGACCTGATGGCCCGGTACGGCAAAGAAGCCAGAGATCGCGGAATTAAAATAATCATTGCAGGAGCAGGCGGTGCCGCTCATCTGCCCGGAATGCTCTCTGCCTATACCACGCTGCCGGTGATCGGTGTGCCTGTTAAAACATCAGCACTTGGAGGTCTCGACAGTCTTTACTCTATTGTTCAAATGCCAAATGGTGTACCGGTCGCTACAGTAGCTATCGGTAAAGCTAAAAATGCAGGCCTTCTGGCTTTGAGAATGCTCGGTATGAATGACCGGGACATTTCGGAGAAATTGCAGGAATATGCAGATAAAATGGCTGATGATTCGCGGAAAAAGACAAAAAACTTACAGTAGGTTTTCAGCCGCCATATTTTTCCACGTAGTTTTTTAATTTTACCTTTTTCCGGGTACTTTTACTTGTCATATATCGTAATTTTCCGAATACCGGCCTCTCCTGCCATGCACGATCAAATCGTCCGAAACACCAGAAGATTCCTGAATAGCTGTTGGGGTCTCTGCCGTCGATTGCGTATGTATTATTAAGATCAATAAGATATTGCAATGCCGTTTCATAGTCCGGCGTCCACTCAATAACTTTTTTTCCCCATAACATGCGAAGATAGTTGTGAATTATACCCTCTTCCCTGAGTTGCGTCTGAGCTGCATTCCAGATATCATCATGTGTGTTCGACTGTTCCAGTTCTTCATAACTGTAAATCCATTCACGCTTGTCATCTCTGTGCTGATCCATCGTTTTGAGCGCCCAGTCAGGCAGGCTTTCAAGCTGATCATAGTCCGGCCGGTGATGCGCAAAATGAAACCCAACCTCTCGCCAGGTGATCACTTCATCCAGAAAGCTGTCGATATTCGGATTTCCGTTGAAAAAACCTCCGGTAGAACCTTTGTTAAATGTGATTTTATCAAGATCCCAGCCATCCGGTTGATAGTCGAGAACAGTTTTTACTATTTCATATTCAGAAATCTTGCCAAAATGAAGCCAGGGACTGAGCTGACTGGTTTTGTTTTCATCGGGATCATTTCTTTTCTCATCATACTCAAGCAACCCGTTTTTGACAAACTGGCCCAGCATTCCGAGTGCCGCAGCCCGCCCGCCATGCCATTCAACCGGGATTATATCTTTTTTGATACTGAGCTTTTCAATTGTTCCTTCTATATCGTTCAATGACCGTTCAGCATCCGGCAGATCCCTGAAGTACTCTTCTTTTATTTTTACTGCAGTTTGATTGTGAAGGTTCTCAAGCGGATCTTTTTCAGGCGGATTCGTGAAAACCTCGATGAAATTCTTCTGCATAATTTTGCGAAAGAAATAGGCACTGTATGGATCTTTATCAGTTAAACCGAGAGGTATCAGACCGTTACTGTCGACAGTGATATATGGGATCCCCAACTCACCGGGCAGATTCTCGTTCCGTTTTCTCATAATGAAAACAGGATATTCGTCAGTAACAATCATAGAGGCATTTCGGCTCAGTCCCTTGAGCAGAGTTTGATACTGCCCTGTCTCCTCTTCTACAAAAGATATGTAGTTTATTTTTTCCTGTTGAGCGAACTCCAGGTGCTCTTTCATACCCTGCATCATAAATGTATGAGTGCGCCTGGTGGCCCAGGGATAGTCGCATGAGAAAGCTTCCAGAATCAGAAGTGGTTTATCTAATTTGTTTGCCCATGCAACTGCATATTCAAGGGCAAAATTGTAATGGAAACGCCGGTTGATCTGCATCCAGTATAAAACGTATTCACCATCGGGATAAGGATTCTGATTGTTTCGTTTAAAAACCCTGTGACTGTTGATATTTTTCATGGTTATGCAAACAGTTTGCTATTGAAATCAATTCCATTGCATCGACTCCCGCTCAACCGCCAAGCCACCAGCCGAAATAAAACTGAGTTGGAGGCTGTCCAAAAAGATGTAATTGTTTTATGGGTACCTTAATAATTAAAGTTGAGCTGCGGTCAACTACACTTTTTGGACAGCCTCTCCCTTTCGGGATTATATCGTCATTTTGATGCGCACTGAAACGTAACGCAGAATACCGGTTGTAAACCATCTGCCTGAACACCTGTAAAGGATGTCTCCAGTCCGGATACAGACGATCTATGCTTAACACAAGACTGAAAATCTGTAAAGACACAAACCGTAAGCTGCTGTAAAATCTTGACACAAAATCCACCAGGCTGAAGGCCTGGAACAGGAAATACCATCAACATGCGCAACAATTCAATTCCGGCCGGCTGCAGTTGCACCGAAATCTGCCCGGTCATCCTTATCTTCATCAGAATCTAACCTGACCTGCTGCTGGCCTTCAGATTGCAAACCCGGATCCTCTCCGTCCATCAAGGCAACAAACTCTACGCATGCGGAATCCATGAATAGGGATACTCACCTTCATCCATGTCCCTGGCTGTTTCGGTAAGGTAGAGCGGACGAAACGTGTCAATCATCACTGCATACTCTTCGGTACCCTCTTTACCGATGCTTTTTTCAACTGTACCGGGGTGCGGGCCGTGCGGAATACCACCCGGATGATGCGTGATACTTGCATACTCAAGACCTTTGCGACTCATAAACTCACCCTCCACATAATAGAGAACTTCATCGGAGTCTACATTTGAGTGATTATAGGGTGCCGGTATAGACTCAGGATGGTAGTCGTATTTTCTCGGGCAAAAAGAGCAAATCACATAATTATTAGCAGCAAACGTCTGATGAACCGGTGGCGGCTGATGAATACGCCCCGTTATCGGTTCAAAATCCTTCATACTAAAAATCCACGGATAGAGATACCCATCCCAGCCAACAATATCAAATGGATGATATTCAAATGTGTAGTGGTGGTACCGGTTCTGCTTTTTAATCCTGACCTCGAACTCCCCCTCTTCATCATGCATTAATGGATCTTCAGGCAGGTGAAAATCTCGCTCACAGAACGGACTGTGTTCCATAAACTGCCCCATTGAGTTGAGATAACGATTCGGAAATCCAATCGGACCTGTAGAGTCGATCGTAAGCATTCGTCCTTTCCCGGTTTCAAAAACTATTCTGTAGGTAGTTCCCCGCGGAATGTAGATGTAATCAAACGGTTTGAAAGTCAGTCTGCCAAAAACAGATTGAAGATACCCGGTACCTTCGTGAATAAAAAGCATCTCATCATGTTCACCATTTCGATAGAAATAGTCCATCGGCTGATCCGGCAGGCATAGCCCTATCCGGATATCATCATTAAAAAGAATCACCTTTCTGCCTAAAACAGGATCACCTTCGTGTTTTATATCATGTGTAAGCAGGTGATGATGCCGGAGCAGTCCTTCTTTCCATGGTTTTACATCTATCTCATTTCCCTTTTGAACTTTTTTTACAGTTGTTGGCGGGTGATTATGATAGAGAAGAGATGAGGTTCCATGAAATCCTTCAGTTCCAAAAAGTTCTTCCGTATACAATTCACCATCTTTTTTACGGAATTGAGTATGCCGTTTGTGAGGAATTAGCCCAAGTTTATGGTAATACATCTATTCAATGTTGAATTAATAATTAAGATTTAAGAATTAAGAATTGAATCGATTCAATTTGAAAATAATAGCAACCAAACCAAGATTTTACGGGAAATTAATATTCTTAATTTTTAATTGTTAATTTTAAATTATCAGTTCATCGTTTCCTAAAGATTTCCCCTCAGTTCCTGTTCACGTTCAATTGACTCAAACAATGCCTTGAAATTACCCTTACCAAAGCCCCTCGCTCCTTTCCTCTGTATGATCTCAAAAAAGAGGGTGGGTCGGTCTACGATCGGTTTGGTAAATATTTGAAGCAGGTATCCTTCATCATCCCTGTCTACAAGAATACCCAGCTTAGCCAGTTTATCTATCGGTTCATCGATTTTACCAACTCTCTGTTCCAGTTTTTCATAGTATGTGGTTGGCACATAGAGAAAATCAAGACCACGCTTTTTCAGCAGTTCAACGGTTGCAATAATATCACCTGATAACAGTGCAATGTGCTGAACACCGGGACCCCCATAGTAATCCAGGTACTCTTCAATCTGTGATTTTCTTTTTCCTTCAGCTGGCTCGTTTATAGGAAATTTAATCATTCCGCGTCCGCCGGCCATCACTTTGCTCATTAGTGCCGAATACTCAGTTGAAATGTCTTTGTCATCAAAATGGATGTATTGGGTAAACCCCATGATATCCCTGTAAAATGATACCCACTGATTCATTTTTCCAAATTCCACGTTTCCGACACAGTGATCTACAAAATGCAGTCCCGCCGGTTCGATATCATTTAAAACAGAATTTCTTTTCTCAAATCCGGGTTTAAACAGCCCTTTGTATTTGTTTCGGTTAATAAATGTGTGGATGGTATCGCCATAGGTGGCAATGGAGGCGACTCTCAAAACCCCCTGCTCGTCTTTCAAATCCTGAGGTTCCGAAACGGGCTGTGCGCCTCTTTTTACAGTTTCATGATACGCCCTGTCCACATCTTCGACATGCATGGCTATGTCTCTCACCCCGTCCCCGTGCTTATTCAAATGCCCGGCTATTTTTGTATCACTTTTTAGAGGAGCAGAAAGCACAAGCCTGATATTACCCTGTTCAAGATAATATGAGGATCTGTCACGAACACCGGTTTCAAGTCCGCTGTACGCTACCAGGTCAAAACCGAATATCGTTTGAAAATAGTGGCAAGCCTGTTTGGCATTGCCCACATACAATTCAATATAATCGATATCCTGTAGTCCAAGATGATCGTCAAATTTTTCCTCAACCGGACGTTGAATTGTTGCTTCATCTGCATGGCTATTCATAATTCCTCCATTTATTTAATTCACCATATAAAAATTCCAAAAATCAGTGCCTAAGGGTGCATCTATTCATGCAACCTTCTCTCGTCGTTTCCCTTTTTAATATAATAATTACAACATACGAAAATTGGAAGCGCTTTTTATAATGATATTATTACTGCAGCAAATAACAAGGTTATTACTGTACGGTGCATGTACGTTTCGTTATAATCGAATTTCAGGGAGAAGAAGTAAACAGACCGCCAAAATCATCTTTCTGTTTTAGTCCTCTGGATAGATAGATTTTTTTGCAGCCAGTAAAGTGTTTTTCATCAGCATTGCAACAGTCATCGGCCCCACACCGCCCGGTACGGGTGTAATCCAGCTTGCCTTTTCTTTTACGCTTTCAAAATCGCAGTCTCCGACAAGTTTGTATCCCTTTTCACTGGTTTCGTCAGCAACTCGATTGATGCCAACATCAATCACAACTACTCCCTCTTTTACCATTTCGCCTTTGATCATATTTGGCTGACCGGCTGCAACCACGAGAATATCGGCAGAAATTGTATGCTGGGTAAGATCTTTCGTGTATTTATGGCAGATTGTGGTAGTTGCTTTACCCGAACTGTTTTCGCGGGAGAGCATGATCGCCATCGGTGATCCAACGATATTGCTTGCACCAACAACCACTGCGTGTTTACTTTTCACCTGGATACTGTAGTACTTGAATAGTTCAAAAATACCCGCAGGTGTGCATGATTTAAAAGTCGGCTGGTCGACAGCAAGCCTGCCCACATTCATTGGGTGAAATCCGTCCACATCCTTTTTGAAGTCGATACATTCAATAACGTCATGGGATGAGAGATGGGTCGGGAGAGGCAGCTGAACGAGAATACCGTCTACAGAGTCATCCCGGTTAAAACCGCGGATTACACTTTTCAGTTCTTTCGCGGAAACCGTATCTGGAAGATGGGCTGTGCCTGTTTTAATACCAACATCATTACAGGCGCGTGTTTTAGCTCCGATATAAACCGTTGATGCCGGATCATTTCCAATTTGTATCACTTGTATGTAGGGAGCTCTGTTCCCCGCTTCTATCCACTTCGATACATCATCG
>Ga0102932_1001610_pt1 | contig 11637 bp, 10 predicted proteins | sample SalPonR1_C_D2_MG_FD_78212 | JGI IMG/M metagenome (GOLD analysis project Ga0102932, IMG submission 78212) | Salt pond soil microbial communities from South San Francisco under conditions of wetland restoration - Salt Pond MetaG R1_C_D2_MG | ecosystem: Environmental > Aquatic > Marine > Intertidal...
GATATACGGACGGTCCAGAAAATCGCTCAGCCAGGCTCGGTGGGACATAGGGGCGCTCCTTTGGGGTTTGCCGCTATATGCGGAGACGCCAGGCCAGCTTCAAGCAGGAAGGCCGGGCGCAATGCGCCCGCGCCCGGATTAGGATTAGTCGCCCGCGATCATCTCGGCCTGTTTCACGATGCCTTCGGCCTGCTTGATTGATGCGATATCAACCAGACGTCCCTTGTAAACCGTTGCACCTTCGCCCTTGGCCTTGGCCTCTTCCATCGCGGCAAGGATTTCGCGCGCTTCGGCCACGGCGTCGTCCGACGGGGTGAATACCTCGTTTGCCAATGCGATCTGTTTGGGATGAATGGCCCATTTGCCAACCATGCCCAGCGTGGCCGCACGACGCGCCTGTGCCCGAAAACCTTCGTCATCCGAGAAGTCGCCAAAGGGCCCATCCACGGGCAGGACGCCGTGCGTCCGGCAGGCCGCCACGATCGCGGCGGTCGCCCAATGCCACGGGTCGGGCCAGTAGTTCTGACCATCGCGAACCATGTAGTAGTTTTCCTGCGTGCCGCCGATGCCAGTGGTGGACATACCCATGGACGCCGCGAAATCGGCCGCGCCAAGGCTCATGGCCTGCATCCGCGGGCTTGCCGCCGCGATCTCTTCGACATGTGCGATGCCGGCGGCACTTTCGATGATCACCTCGAACGAGATCGGCTTCTCACGTCCTTTCGCGCGCTCGATCCCGGTCACCAGTGCATCGACGGCATAGATATCGGCGGCGCAGCCCACCTTGGGGATCATGATCTGATCCAGCCGGTCGCCGCATTGCTCGAGCAGATCGACAACGTCGCGATACCACCATCCGGTATCGAGACCGTTGATCCGAACGCTCAGCGTCTTGCTGCCCCAGTCGATTGAATTGATCGCCTCGATGGCATTGTGGCGCGCCGCGTCTTTGTCGGTCGGGGCGACGCTATCCTCAAGGTCGATGTTGATCACGTCCGCCGCGCTGCCGGCCATTTTCTCGAACAGTTTGGTGTTGGACGCCGGACCGAAAAGCTGACAGCGGTTCGGACGTGCGGGTGGGGCGGGTTGCAGGCGGAAACTCATGAGGTGATCCTCCGGTCATTTCAGAAAATTGCGTCGCATTCCCTTTAACCGATATGAAATTGCGCCCAGTTCAGCAAGGCGATTTTGCACCTGCAGCATAAGCGGAAAACGACTCCCTTGTCGGATTCAAAAGGTTCGACCCCATTGCGATTCAGACAGGATTGGGTCACGGGCGGCGAACCGAACGGCAGGGATTTTTCATGAGACGCGCACTTCTGGACAATTGGGCACTGTTTCTTGGAATGCTCGGCCTGATGGTGGCGAACGGCCTTCTTGTCACGCTTCTGTCGCTTCGCGGTGCGGCGCTTGGATTCAGCCCACTCACCATTTCGCTTATGCAGGCCTGCTATCCGCTTGGGGCGTTGATCGGAACGATAAGCGCGCCCTACTTGATTGAAAAAGTAGGTCATATCAGGGTGTTCTCGGCCTTCGCTTCGATGGTTTCGGTGGCGGCCATCGCCCACCTGCTGACCACCGATCCCTGGAGCTGGAGCGCGATGCGCTTCCTTGCCGGCGTATGTTTTCCCGGCCTCTACGTGGTGACGGAAAGCTGGCTCAATGCAAAAAGCGAAAACCGTATACGCGCCCAGGTCCTGTCGATTTACTTCATCATCCAGACGGTCGGCCCCGCGATCGGAACGGCACTTGTCGGCCTGCCCGACCCTACGGGTAGCGTTCTTTTCGGTCTTGCCTCGATCCTGCTGTCGGTGGCAATCGTGCCGCTGCTGCTGTCGAACAATCGCGCGCCGGAATATTCGGTGCCCGACCGCATGAGCGTCTCGCGCCTCTATCGCGTTTCGCCTATGGCCGTGATCGGGATCGTTGTCATGGCCGCCGGTGTCTCGGCTTGGTTCATCGGGTTACCGCTCTACGCGCTCAGCCTTGGATTTTCGGATGCCACGGCGTCGGGCCTGTTGGTTGTGGCGATGACCGCGGCGGGCGTCTCGCAATATCCGGTCGGCTGGATTTCGGATCACACCGACCGTCGTTATGTGGTCATCGGTCTGAGCCTTGTCACGGCCATGGCGGCAATGTGGATGGTTCTGGACCAGACGCTGACCCATATCTTCATCGGCTTCGCGATCATCGGCGCGGCAAGCCTGCCGATCTATTCGATCCTTGCGGCCCACGCCAACGATCAGTTGCAACCCGGTCAGGTGGTCCCCGCTTCGGGAACGATGGCCTTTTTGATGCAGTTCGGACAGGTGTTCGGGCTTTTCCTCGGGCCGAACATGGTCGCCCTCGTCAATGGTCGCGGCCTGCCCGCGCTGATCGTGGTGATCGCACTGGCTGTTGTGATGATCGCGATCGCACGGCGCGTCAGCAGCAAGGCGCCCGAAGACACCGGCGAAGCGGTGCCCACGGCTGTGCTTGGCATTGCGCAGCCCGGCATGTTTCAGGCCGAATACACGGCGGAAGAGGCTGAAGAAAGCGACGAAGGCGACGAAAGTGCGCAATGATCTTTCCCACCTAAGTCGCTTTTCGGGGGAATATTCGGCGTGATCTGGATTTCTTGGTAAGTTCAATAGTATTATGCACCGCTTTCATAGGATAGTGCCGTGACTGCGATTCTGGCTTGGGGATGCAATGATGATCGAGACGCCATATCTACTTTTTCTGGGTGATGCGCCCGACATGCTGGCCGCCAAAGTGGCCATCGGCATCCGCGACTGGCGCCCCGAACATGCGGTCGGGCAGATCAGTCTTCCGGGCTGTGGAGCCGATCTGGGCCTTACGGAAATGACCCTTGCCGAGGCGCGCGAGGCGGGCGCAAAAACCCTTGTCATCGGCGTGGCAAATCGCGGCGGGGTGATCAGCCAAGCGTGGAAAGATCTTCTGATCGAGGCGCTTGATATGGGGTATGACATTGCGTCGGGCCTGCATAATCTACTGCGTGACGAAGGTGATCTGGTGGCTGCCGCACAGACCCATGGCGGCACGCTTCATGATGTGCGCGTTCCGACGGTCGGCTACCCCATCGCGAACGGCAGGAAACGTAGCGGAAAACGCTGTCTTGCCGTGGGCACTGATTGTTCGGTTGGCAAGATGTATACCGCGATGGCGATGGAGGCCGAGATGAAGGAACGGGGCATGAAAGCCACGTTCCGCGCCACGGGCCAGACCGGTATCCTGATCACCGGGCATGGTGTCCCGCTTGATGCGGTGATTGCGGATTTCATGGCCGGTTCGGTCGAGTATCTTACGCCGGATAATGATCCCGATCACTGGGATCTGATCGAAGGGCAAGGCAGCCTGTTTCATATTTCGTATTCCGGTGTGACAATGGCGCTTATTCATGGTGGGCAGCCTGACGCGCTGATCCTGAGCCATGAGCCGACGCGCGACCACATGCGCGGTCTGCCTGAATACACCCTCCCTTCGCTTGAAACGTTGCGCGACACCGCCCTGCCCCTTGCGCAGGTTGCGAACCCAGATTGCAAGGTCGTCGGTATTTCGGTCAACACGCAGAACATGAGTGAAGAGGACGCCAAGTCCTATCTCGCCCGCGTCGAGGAGGAGATGGGAATTCCGGCGACGGACCCGTATCGTTTCGGCTCGGGCAAGCTGGTGGACGCGCTGGCGTCGATCTGACCAAATGCGCCCGGCGGCAAAGCCGGGGCAAAGCAATCGAACAGGAGGTCCCGGAACCCATCCGGGACAGAATAGCATGGAAATTTCCGTTACGCGCGATGTGTTCAAGCTGGCGCAGGTCTTCACGATTTCGCGAGGGTCGCGGACCGATGCGAAGGTTCTGACCGTGACCCTGCGCGACGGAGTGCATTTGGGCCGTGGTGAATGTGTGCCCTATGCCCGTTACGACGAGACGCTAGAGAATGTAGCGGCCCAGATCGAAACGCTTTCCGGTGAGATTACCCGGGCAAGTCTTTACGATCTCTTACCGGCGGGCGCGGCCCGCAATGCCGTCGATTGCGCGCTTTGGGATCTTGAGGCCAAGCGCGCGGGCAAGAGGGTGTGGGAGATTGCCAGTCTGCCGGTGCCGGCCCCCGAGATTACCGCTTATACCCTGTCGCTGGACACACCCGAGAAGATGCGCGAACAGGCCCTGAAACACGCCCATCGTCCGCTCCTCAAGATCAAGCTTGGCACGCCCGACGACATGGCCCGGCTCGAGGCTGTGCGCGCGGGCGCGCCTGCGGCAAAAATCATCGTGGACGCCAACGAGGGCTGGACCGCGGAGGTCTATGCCGATCTTGCGCCGCATCTCCTGCGCCTTGGTGTGGCGCTCGTGGAGCAGCCCCTGCCGGCCGGAGACGACGAGGCATTGCGCGGCATGGAGCGCCCCGTGCCAGTCTGCGCCGACGAGTCCTGTCACGACCGCCGGAGCCTCGCAGCGCTGAAGGGCAAATACGACGTCATCAACATCAAGCTTGATAAAACCGGCGGCCTGACCGAGGCGCTTGAACTTAAAAAAGACGCTCTGTCAGGTGGTTACAAGGTCATGGTCGGCTGTATGGTTGGGTCGAGCCTTGCCATGGCGCCCGCCACGCTTGTGGCGCAGGGAGCGATGGTCACGGATCTTGACGGACCGCTCCTTCTGGCCGAAGACCGTGAAACGCCGCTGACATTCGACGAGGCCGGGGTGCATCCCCCCGCGCCCGAACTTTGGGGATAAGGACATGCGCACAGTCTATGTGAACGGGGAATACCTTCCGGAAACCGAGGCGAAGATCTCGATCTTCGACCGGGGGTTCCTTATGGCCGACGGGGTCTATGAGGTAACAAGCGTTCTGGACGGAAAGCTCATCGATTTCGAAGGTCATGCAAAGCGCCTTGAACGATCGTTGACCGAGTTGGACATGAAGAAGCCCGACGCCTTTGACGATCTTCTGGACATTCACCGCGAGCTGGTGCGCGTGAACGAGATCGACGAGGGGCTGGTTTACCTTCAGGTGACACGGGGCAGTGACGGGGACCGCGATTTCGTCTTTCCCGATCCTGCGACAACCGAGCCCAGCCTTGTGATGTTCACACAGCAAAAGCCGGGGCTGGCGGAGTCGCCGGCGGCGAAAAAAGGTATTCGTATCATATCCATAGACGATATCCGCTGGGGCCGCAGGGATATCAAGACGGTGCAGCTTCTATATCCGTCGATGGGCAAGATGATGGCCAAGGCGGCCGGGGCAGACGACGCCTGGATGGTCGAGGATGGCCATGTGACCGAGGGCACCTCGAACAATGCCTATATCGTCAAGGACGGCAAGATCATCACGCGGGCGCTGTCGAATGATATCCTGCACGGGATCACCCGCGCGGCGGTTCTGCGGTGTGCCAAGGAGGCACAGATGGAGGTCGTCGAGCGCAATTTCACCATCGCCGAAGCGCAAGAGGCGGACGAGGCTTTCGTCACCTCAGCCAGCACCTTTGTCATGCCCGTGATCGAGGTTGACGGAGCGACGCTGGGTGACGGGACGCCGGGACCGGTCGCCAAGAGGTTGCGCGAGATTTACCTTGAAGAAGGCCGCAAGAAAGCGATCTGACCGGCGCACAGTCCAAGATTACTTAACCCCGCGTGCGCAGCCATGCGGGGTTTTTTCGTGAAGACGACGGTTAACGCCATGAAAAACAGGAGTTTGGGATGTCGGCATCCACGTCGGCATTCACGTCGGTATCACGTCGGTGCATGACGGCTCAGACCTCAGGTTAAGGCGCCGCGCGGTCGGGCATTGTTCATACCTCTTGACGAAAGGTTATCGCGCGCCGATCACGTCTTGCCTTCGAGACCTGCCGCCTCGTCCGCGCTGGCCCCAGGTATACGCATTTCGAACACGTCGCGGATGACCGTGTAATCGTAATATCCCATTCGCGCGATCGGCTGAATCGCGGGGATGTCGAGTTTGCCATCGGAGGAGATCACGCGATCCTCGACATGGATCATTTCGACCTGTCCGAAGACCACATCAACGGTGCCCACAGGGCTGTTGCCGGGAAGACGGTGGGTTGAGAGATAGCGGCATTCAAAATGCGCCGGGCTTTGGGCCACGCGCGCGCCGGGCGCGATGCTACAGGGCGCGCGGTCGACACCGGCCCGGTCGAACTCGTCCTCATCGGGGGCGAGCGCCATGGCCGAGATATTGACCGCCTCGCGCAGATCCCAAGTGGCCATGTTCCAAGTGAACCAGCCGGTTTCCTCGGCGTTGAGCACGGTGTCCTTGCGCCGCCCGTCGGGATACTGGTTGGCGGCGAACATCACCATGGGCGGATCAAAGGTCAGGTTCTGCCACTGGCTGTAGGGGGCGAGGTTGTGAAGGCCATCGCGGCTTATGGTCGAGAGCCAGCCGATGGGCCGCGGGACCGTGCAGCTTTTGAACGGCGAGAATGGCAGCGGACAGGTATCGTGACCCGGACGGTATTGCATGGGGTTGGCTCCTCTGTGCCCCGAGAGGATCGCGTGAAGGGCGGAGGAACGCAAGCAGATGCAAGGCCATGGGGGATGGTCTTGCTTCGCCTCATTGGTGAATGACGCCGCCCGCGCTTAAAGCGTTTCGCCTTTAACCTGAGACATCAGCGAAAGGCGAAACGCGTGCTCCGCCTGAATGTCGCGCTGCGTTTCGCGAAAATCTGTGGTCCGGGTTTTTCGCGAAACGCTTTAGCCGTGGATGTAATGAAGCCTGTCGAATGTGGCGCGAAATTCCGCGACACGCGGCGCGAGGGCATCGGGATCATTTCCTGTAAGCGCTTCGGTGATGAGGTCCGCGAGACGCTCGGCGTGATCGGAGGTCACGCCCCAGCGCGCCAGTTCGGGTGTGCCAAGGCGCAGCCCGTTCATATCATCCTGAACCGGATCAACGGGAAGGCCGATGCCACAGGCGAGAAAACCCGCGCGGCGGAGGGTCTTCGACGCCGCCTGACCGCCCCCGAAGCGTGCGGCCTCAAGCGCGAACTGATGCGACCGGGTCGCGCCGTGGGATGTGGTGAAAACGGGCATGTCCCGGGCAGCCAGAGCGTGGGCCAACGCCTGTGACAGCTCAATCATGGCGCGCGCATATTCGGCACCGAAGTCGCGCCAATCGAGCATCGTGACAGCCAGTGCCGCCGATTTCGCGGCATCGAAATTGGCGGTCATGCCCGGGAAGGCGATGGTATCGAGCCTGCGGGCCAAATCGTCGTCATTGGTCAGGACGAGGCCGCCCGGAGGGCCACCGAGGCTTTTGTAAGTGCTCATGGTCATCATGTGCGCGCCCTCGGTCAACGGGTTGCGCCATGCCTGACCGGCGATGATGCCGCATTGATGGGCCGCATCGAAAAGCACTTTCGCGCCCACCTCATCGGCGATGGCGCGGATGTCGGACACCGGGTGTTCGGTGAGGTTGAGGCTTCCGCCGATGGTGATAAGCGCAGGATTGCGCCGATGTGCGAGATCGCGGAGCGCATCCACGTCGACGGTATAGCCATCGCGCGCCACCGGGGCGGGCATAATGTTGAGGCCATAAAGCCCGGCACAGCCCGCGTCATGATGGGTCACATGGCCGCCGATATCCGCCGGAGGCGCAATGATCGTATCGCCCGGTTTGCAGGTGGCCATGAAGGCATAGAGATTGCCTATGGCGCCCGAGGGCACCCGGATTTCCGCAAAGCGGGCATCGAAAACCTGCGCGCAAAGTTCGGCGGCGATCACCTCGATTTCTTCGATGGCTTCGAGGCCCATTTCGTACTTGTCTCCGGGATAGCCAAGCGATGGCCGCGACCCAAGCCCGGACGCAAGCATCGCCTCGGCGCGGGGGTTCATGACGTTGGTGGCGGGGTTGAGATTGAAGCAATCCCGCTCATGTATGCGGCGGTTGTCCGCAACCAGCGTGTCGAGCCGGTCAAGGATCGTATCGCTTGCCGCGGATTGCGTGCGGGTCGCGATGGATTGCACGAGGGTTTCGCAGGTGGCGGGCACCCATTCACGGCGGGCAAGGGTCATGACTATCTCCTTTTCGGTCACGGGCATGAAAACCCGGTTTGCGGGCGCGCGCAAACGAGATTACCTTTGAATGAGTTTAGAAAAACTAGGGGTAACTGATGTCGGTCTCGCCTCCGCGCCCCAAGGGGCCACCGCTGAATGCGCTCAGGGCATTCGAGGCCGCCGCACGGCTTGGCGGGTTTGCAGCAGCCGCCGAGGAGTTGAACGTCACGTCCGGCGCGATTTCGCAGCATATAAAGACGGTCGAGGATTGGGCCGGCACCCCCCTTTTTGAACGGCGCGCGCAGGGCGTGCGGCTGACGCGGGCGGGGGCGGCGATCGCGCCCGGCCTTGCGGCGGCGTTCGACCGTCTGGGCGAGGCGACACGCGGATTGCGCGCCTTGCGCCCCGATCCGGTGCTTCAGATCGCCGCCCTGCCCAGTGTCGCACAGCTCTGGCTTGGGCCGCGGCTTCCCGCTTTGCGCGCCGCTCTGCCCGATCTGCGCCTGTCGGTGACTGCACTGGAGCGGCCGCCGAACCTGAACCGGGACATGTTCGACCTGAGTTTGTTCATCGGGCGCCCCACGGGCCACAGCACCGAGACAGTCCTGGCCCATGACGCGTTGCTGCCTGTATGTGCGCCGGTCACCGCGGGGCAGATCGGGTCTCCCGATGATCTGAACCATGTGACGCGGTTACATGATGCCACGTGGGAGGGAGACTGGCGGCGCTGGTCCGAGGCCACGGGGTGCCACTTGGTCAACCCGGACGAGGGGCCGCGCTATTCGCTATATGCAATGGCGCTCGACGAGGCGCGGCTTGGTGCCGGGGTGCTGATAGGGCACCGGATTCTCGTGGCGCGGGCGTTGACCGACGGAGGGCTGGTGCGTGCCTGTGACGGTGAGGTCGAGACCGGGGCGGCACTGATCTGTAAAACCACCGATCCCAGCGACGAGGTGGCCGCGCTTGTGACAGCGTTGCAGAGCGTCGTGTGATTGTGCCCATCACAATTGGGAAATTGACGCCCGGCCGGAAGCCCCTAGGGTGAAGCGGTCCGTCAGGAGGGGTCGCCTTGCAAAAATCCGTACCATTGTTCACCCCGGTTTTGGTTGCCGGATGTGTGATCATGCTGATTTCCTTTGCGATCCGCGCAAGTTTTGGCGTTTTTCAGATCCCCATCGCCGAAGAGTTCGGCTGGCTCAGGGCCGAGTTCAGCCTTGCCATCGCGATCCAGAACCTCGCCTGGGGGATCGGGCAGCCCATCTTTGGCGCGCTGGCCGAGAAGATCGGGGATCGCAAGGCGATTATTCTGGGCGCGCTGACCTATGCCGCAGGTCTTGTCCTGTCGTCCTTTGCCGTGACACCCGAGGCGCATCAGCTTTACGAGATATTCGTAGGCTTCGGCATCGCCGGCACGGGGTTTGGCGTGATCCTTGCCGTGGTCGGCCGCGCGAGCAGCGATGAGCACCGCTCGATGAGCCTTGCCATCGCAACCGCTGCTGGGTCGGCCGGTCAGGTCTTTGGCGCGCCTGTGGCGGAATATCTGCTGAGCCTGATGAGTTGGCAGATGGTGTTTCTGGTCTTTGCGGGCACGGTCCTCGCCTCGCTCATGTGCCTGCCACTGATGCGTGCGCCACAAGGGTCGAGCCGCGTGGAGATCGAGGAGAGCATGGGCCAGATCCTGACCCGCGCATTTCGCGACCCATCCTACACGCTTATTTTCCTGGGCTTTTTCTCATGCGGGTATCAGCTTGCCTTTATCACTGCGCATTTTCCGGCCTTCGTGACCGAGATGTGCGGCCCGATCGTGCCTGGTGGGGTTCTGCATAACATCGGGATCACCACCACGTCCGCTCTGGGGGCGGTGTCGATCTCGCTGATCGGGCTTGCCAATATCGCGGGAACCCTGACCGCAGGTTATCTGGGCAAGCGGTATTCCAAGAAATACCTTCTTGCGGGGATCTATACCGGGCGCACCCTGATTGCGGCTGCGTTCATCCTAACCCCGATCACCCCGGCAACGGTGCTCTTGTTCTCGGTGAGCATGGGGGCGCTCTGGCTGGCGACCGTGCCGCTGACCAGTGGGCTTATCGCCCATATTTACGGGTTGCGCTATATGGGCACGCTTTATGGCATCGTCTTCTTTTCGCACCAACTGGGAAGTTTCATGGGGGTCTGGCTGGGCGGCCGGATGTATGACGTCTATGGCGATTATACGATGGTGTGGTGGATCGGCGTGGGTGTGGGCGCCTTCAGTGCCATCGTCCACCTGCCCGTCCGGGAGTTTCGCGCGCCGCGCGTGGCGTGACCCGGCAGAGGCCGGGACGTGGACCTGTCAGACCGGACCAAGAGCCGGGCTTGCGCCGTTGGCTTTTTGGCGCAGCACCTCCCAGCATCCCAGAAGACCGGCATCGTCATCCAGGATAAGCGAAACGGGAATGGTGCGGGTGATGTGGGTATAGGGGCCCCTGGACTCGAATGTGTCGCGGAAGGGGGTGGCCGAAAGATGCGGCGCGATGGCGCGGGCGAGCCCCCCGATCAGGAAGAGCCCGCCAGTGGCCATGTGAATGAGCGCGAAGCTCCCCGCGACATGACCCAACACCGCACCAAAGGCGGTCATGGTGGCACCGGCCACCGGATCGCCCGCCGCGAAGGCTTTGAGTATTTCGCCTGTGTCGGTCTCGGCCCCGCCCAGTGCCGTATGCAATCGCACAAGCCCCGAGCCCGAGAGAAACGCCTCGACCGGCAAATGCGGATCGTCGATCCGGTCCATGGCGGTGGCAAGGGCGGGGATATACGGCAGCCGACTGTGCCCCGCTTCGGCGGGCGGAACAAAGAGCGTGCCGCCCAGATCATGCACCACCGCGATGTTGCAGCCGGTGCCGAGGCCAAGCACCAGACGCGCACCCCCTTGCGCCGGAGGCCCCGCAAGTGCCGTGATCGCGTTTGGCGAAACCGCGTTCAGCGCATAGCCCTGCGCCTGAAGGTCGTTGATCAGATGAACATCTCGCGCGCCGGTGGCGGCGGTAAGCGCACTGGCAGTTATGCGCCAGTCACGATTGGTGAGTTGCGCCGCCCCATTCTTGACCGGCCCGGCGACGCCAGCGCAGATGGCCGCGGGCGTGGCGCCGTGCTCCGCGAGGTAACGGCTCGCAAGCTCCACAAAACCGGCTGCGCAGTCGTTGGCAAGGCTTTGTGTGGTCTCGGGGATCAGACCATGAGGGCTAGCAAGACCCAGTCGCGTGGTGGTGCCGCCCACATCCGCGACAAGCCACGGTTCAGTCATTCTCGCGCCACCGGGCCACCGCTTCCCGCGCGGCGCGGGCCATGAACACGACGTCGATGCCCACAGCCAGAAGATTGGCCCCCCAATCGCGGTAGTCGCACGCCGTCGCGTGATCGACCGCGATGATACCTGCGGCCTTTCCGGCCGCGCGGATACGGCCCAGCGCATCACGAATCGCGGTGCGCACTTCCTCTTGTGCCGCGTCTCCCTGATGCCCCATGTCGGCAGCAAGGTCCGAAGGCCCGACAAAGACGCCATCAACCCCATCCACCGAGAGAATGTCATCCAGCGCGGCAAGCCCTGCGCGGGTTTCGACCTGCACGATGAGGCTCAACTCATC
>Ga0102932_1001612_pt1 | contig 11636 bp, 10 predicted proteins | sample SalPonR1_C_D2_MG_FD_78212 | JGI IMG/M metagenome (GOLD analysis project Ga0102932, IMG submission 78212) | Salt pond soil microbial communities from South San Francisco under conditions of wetland restoration - Salt Pond MetaG R1_C_D2_MG | ecosystem: Environmental > Aquatic > Marine > Intertidal...
ACGGGCGAACGCGGCGCCGTCCTTCAAGAGGTAGTAGAGCAGCACGACGCCCAGCACGAGGCCGGACGCGAAGGCTGCCGCGGAACCGAGCACCGTCGACACGCCGCTGCCCAGGCCGTCGCGGAGCGTCGATCCGGTTCCGTCGCCCGACCGGAGATCCTCCAGCACCTCGTCGAGGTTCCACTGGGACGCGATGTCGGCGAGCTGCTCCTGTGCGTCGTCGAAGGCGTCGGAGAGTTCGTCGGTGCGGTCGACGATGCCGACCACGACGAGCGTGACCGTGGCGGCGATCGCCGCGGCGATCGCGGCGATGACGATCACGGCACCGAACCCGCGCGGGATCCGTCGGCGTTCGAGCCAGTCGACGGCGGGAGCGAACACGATGGCGAAGAAGGCGGCCAGCACGAGCGGCACCACCACCTCGCGCAGCGCTCCGAGCCCGAAGACCACGACGGCGATCGCGCCGACGAGGCCGAGGAAGGCCCAGCTCACGCGGCCGACACGGTTGATCCACTCGGGCACGACGGGAGGGTCCGGTTGCTGCTCGGCCCCTCCGCTCATCTCGACGACCCTACCCAACGCCGCCCGGCCACGTCGGAGCGCCACCGCCCTCGACGTCGTGATCCGTCGGACTCGTCCGTCCGGCGATCACGATCGGGGTCTGACCCCGATCGTGATGGTCCCGATCGTGATGGTGGTCAGGTGGCGAGGCCGACGGGGCAGCTCACGCCGGTGCCGCCGATGCCGCAGTAACCGTTGGGGTTCTTGGCGAGGTACTGCTGGTGATACGGCTCGGCGTAGAAGAACTCACGATCCATGTCGGTGGAGCCGATCTCGGTGGTGATCTCGCCGTATCCGGCGGCGCGCAGGCGCTCCTGGAACATCTCCCGGGACGCCTCGACCGCCGCACGCTGCGACTCGTCGGTGACGTAGACGGCGCTGCGGTACTGGCTGCCGATGTCGTTGCCCTGCCGGTTGCCCTGGGTGGGGTCGTGCTCCTCCCAGAACACCTGCAGGATGCGCTCGAACGACACCACCTCGGGATCGAACACCACGCCGACGGCCTCGGTGTGGCCGGTGCGGCCCGAACACACCTCCTCGTAGGTGGGGTTCGGCGTGTAGCCGCCGGCGTAGCCGACGAACGTGGAGTACACGCCCTCGGTCTGCCAGAACTTGCGCTCGGCGCCCCAGAAGCAGCCCATGGCGACCACCACGGTCTGCATGCCCTCGGGCCACGGCCCCGTGAGCGGGTGCCCGTTGACGTAGTGCTGGTCGGGGACGGGCATGGTCTGGTCGGTACGACCGGGCAGTGCGTCGGTCTCGGCGACCATCTCGACGTTCTTGCGGAACAGCATGCTTCCAGGCTACGAGCGATCCCGGGGCCGCCGCTGCGTCGGCCGGGTAACAAACGTGTCACGGTCCTGCGCGCATGCAGTGTTGCATCCGGTGTCAGACACCGGATGCAACGTCAGCTGAGCAGGCGGCGGGTGATGCGGTGGGCGGTGATGCGCAGGCCGACGAGGGCGAGCACGAGCAGCACCGCCAGGTTGGCGAGCATGCTCCACTCGAACTCCCCGAGATTCAGCCCCCGCACCACCGCGACCCCGTGGTACAGCGGGCTGAGGTACACCACCCACTGCCAGTCGCCATAGCTCGACAGCGGGTAGAAGGTCGCCGAGAACAGCAGCAACGGCAGCGTCACCGAGTTGACGTACTCGAGGTCGGCCCACGACCGCATGTACGTGGTGTAGGCCATGCCGGCGGCGGCGAAGGAGAACCCGATGAGGGCGCACACGGGGACCGCCAGCACGATCCACGCCGAGCCGACGAGTCCGAGCACCCACATCGTGACCACGAACGCCGTCGAGTACAGCACGGCGCGCAGGACGGCGCCGAGGATCTCGCCGAGGGCGACGTCGGCCGCGGTCATCGGCGTGGCCAGCACCGTGTCGTACAGCTTCGTGCGGCTGAGCTTCTCGTACACGTTGCCGGTGGCGTCGAAGATCGCACCGTTCATCGCTGCGGCTGCCAGCAACGCCGGCGCCACGAACTCGGCGTAGTCGAAGGTGCGGCCGCCGTCGGTGACCTCCCCCACGAGTGTGGCGAAACCGACCTGCACCGACAGCAGGTACAGCAGCGGCTCGAAGAACCCCGACACGATCAGGATCCAGGCCCGCCGGTAGAACATGATGCTGCGCTCCACCATCCGGTGCGGCCGTCGGGCGAGCAGCAGTTCCACGGGCAGGATCCGCAGCACCAGCGGTCGGGGGCCGCTCACGGTGGTGCTCGGTGCGACACGTTGGTCGGTCACGACCGCAGCCTCCGGGTGAACGTCGCCCAGCACGCGACGGTGCCGACGGCGACGTAGGCGGCGATCACGGCGAGGTGCAGCGGCACCGGGCCCGGGTCGACGCCGTCGATCACGAAGCCGCGGCACAGCTCGATGCCGTGGTAGAGCGGCGTCACGTGGGCCACCGGTTGCAGCCAGCCCGGCAGCTGTTCGATCGGGAAGAACGCTCCGCCGAACAGGAACATGGGGATCAGCGCGAAGCGGATGATCGACGGGAACGAGGCACCGCTGCTGCGCGTCGACGACCACGCCGAGATCGGCATCGCGAACGCGAGGCCGGTCAGCACGGCGACCGGAGCTGCGGCGAGCAGCCCCCACGATCGGGTCTCGTCGAACAGCGTGAGCACCAGCGCCATCGCACCGACGACGATCGCCGTGCGGGTGGCGTGCCACAGGGCGAGGCCGGTGGCGATCTGGCGGGGGTCGACCGGTGTGGCCGACATCGCCCGGTACCGGTTGCTCCACAGGAACCCGTCGGCCACCTCCCACAGCGACGTCTGCCCGCCGCTCATCATCGCCGTGGTGGCCAGCAGTGCCGGAGCGAGGAAGGCGAGATACGACACGCCGCCGAGCGACGCGACCGAGGTGGCGTCGTCGTCGACGAGTGCGCCCACGCCGATACCCATCCCCAGCAGGTACAGCACGGGCTGCACGAACGCGCCGAAGACGTGCGACTTCCAGATCTTGCGGTACACCGCGAGGTGACCTTCCCAGACGAGCAGCGGCGCGGGCGTGGACATCAGTCGATCAGGGTGCGGCCGGTGAGGCGGAGGAACACGTCCTCGAGCGAGCTGCGCCGCACGAGGCTGCCGACCGGATCGAGCCCGCGGCGATGCGCCTCGGCGAGGACCGCTTCGCCGTCGTGGGCGTACACGAGGATGCGGTCGGGCAGCACCTCGATGCGGTCGCCGAGGCCGTGCAGGCGCGGATCGACGCCGTCATGGTCCCCGCTGCCGTCGACTCCGCCGGTGCCGTCTCCGGGCGGCCGGTCGTTCGCCGAGACGAGCTCACCGGTGGTGGCGAACCGCAACTCGAGCACTTCGCGGGTGGAGTACTGCTGGATCAACGCCCGCGGCGCGCCCTCGGCGACGATGCGGCCATTGTCCATCACCACCAGCCGGTCGCAGAGCTGCTCGGCCTCGTCCATGTAGTGGGTGGTCAGCACGAGCGTGACCCCACGCTGCTTCAGCCGGTACAGCCGGTCCCACAGGATGTGGCGGGCCTGGGGGTCGAGGCCCGTGGTCGGCTCGTCGAGCAGCAGCAGATCGGGCTCGTTCATCAGCGACCGGGCGATGGTGAGGCGCCGCTTCATGCCGCCCGACAGTGGTTCGACAGTGGCGTCGGCTCGCTCGGTGAGCTGCACGAAATCGAGCAGCTCCGCGGCGCGCCGCCGGCACTCGGCCCGGGGGATGTCGAAGTACCGGCCGTAGATGACGAGGTTCTCGACCACCGTGAGCTCGGAGTCGAGCTGGTCGGCCTGGGGCACCACGCCCATCCGCGCCCGGATGCGGCTGCCGTCGACGGCCGGGTCGAGACCGAAGATGCGCAGCTCGCCGCCGGTGACCGGCGAGACACACCCGATCATGCGCATGGTGGAGGTCTTGCCGGCACCGTTCGGCCCGAGGAATCCGAACGACTCGCCGGGGGCGACGTCGAAGTCGATTCCGTCGACCGCCACGAAGTCACCGAACGCCTTGCGCAGTCCACGGGCGGTGATCAACGACGTCGACACGGCGTCGCACGGTACGCCACGATCATCGCCTCCCCAACGAGTCGACGGCATGTGCGCCGGTAGGTTCGCCGCTGTGATCCGTGACCTCCGACCCGCCGACCTCGCCCGCGTGCTGGAGATCAACCAGGCCAACGTGCCGGAGGTGGGATCGGTGGACGCCGAGCGACTCGCCTGGATCGTCGGGATGAGCCCGATCGCACTCGTGGCGGAGAGTGACCTCGGCGACGGCGCAGAGGTGGCGGGGTTCTGCCTGGTCCTCGGCGACGACGCCGAGTACGACTCGGTGAACTACTCGTGGTTCACCGAGCGCTTCGACGGCTTCATGTACCTCGACCGTGTGGCCGTGGATGCAGCCGCTCGTGGCCGAGGCTTCGGGACCGCGCTCTACGACGAGGTCGAGCGCCGGATGCGCGGGTTCGACGGCGTGGGTCACCTGGCGCTGGAGGTCAACGTGGATCCGCCCAACGAGCCGTCACTGGCGTTCCACGCCCGGCTGGGGTTCGTGGAGGTCGGCCAGCAGGACACGCCCTACGGCATCCGCGTGTCGATGCAGTCCCGCCCGCTCTCCTGACGACCCTTCGTCCTGCGGGAGCTCGGATTCTTCGAAGGGAGTGCCGCCGCAGCGTCAGCGGCGGTCCTGGAGGAAGCGGAAGTGGTTGCGCGTGGCGGCGACGTGGTCGGTGTCGATGTCGGCGATCAGCACCGTCTCGACGCCGGCGCCGGTGACCAGCAGCTCACCCAGGGGATCGACGATCACGCTGTCGCCCGAATAGTCGAGAGCTCCGCCGGTGCCGACGCGGTTGACCCCGACCACGTACGCCTGGTTCTCGATCGCCCGCGCCCGCAGCAGCGAGGACCAGTGCAGGCGGCGCTTCGCCGGCCAGTTGGCCACCACCAGATAGGCGTCGGTGTCGTGCGCCAGCGCCCAGAACTCGTCGGCGAAACGCAGGTCGTAGCAGACGAACAGGCTCAGCCGGACGCCTCGCACGTCCACGGTGACGAAGTCGGTGCCGGCGCGTACGTACCGCTCCTCGTCGGCGTGCGAGAACGGGTGGATCTTGCGGTAGCGGTGTGTGGTGCCGTCGGGGCCCACCAGCACGAACACGTTCGACGGCCGCTGATCGTCGGCTGGAGCACCGGGGGCGATCTCGGGGCACGAGCCTCCCATCCACACGCCGTGCTCGGCGGCCATCGATGCCAGGAACATCGCCGACGGACCGCCTTCGGGCTCGCCGATGCCCGGTGTGTCGAACGAGAAGCCGGTCGAGAACGTCTCGGTGAGCAGCACCAGCTCGGCGCCCGATGCCACCGCGCCGGCGACCACGGGTGCGAGGCGCTCGAAGTTGGCCTCTCGGTCGTGCCACACGATGTCGTGCTGCACCGCAGCCACCCGCAGGGTGCTCACCTCGCGGCTCCGGCGCTCGGGGCGGCGAATCCGGCCGCCAGCTGGGCTGCCGCGGCGTCGATCACCTCGAGCCGCTTGCAGCACGCGAACCGCACGAGGTGGCGGCCGCGCTCGGGCCGCACGTAGAACACCTCGTCGGGGACGGCGACCACACCGCACCGTTGCGGCAGGGACCGGCAGAAGGCCATCCCGTCGCCGGCCGGGTCGACAGAGCGGACGTCGACGGTGACGAAGTACGTCGCCTCGGGTACCAGGGTGGTGAAGCCGGCGGCGGTCAGTCCCGTCACGAGGTGGTCGCGTCCGGTCTGCAGGTCGGCGGCGAGCTGCGCGAAGTAGCCGTCGGGAAGCCGCAGCCCGACCGCCATCGCCGGCTGGAACGGTGCACCGTTGACGAACGTGAGGAACTGCTTGGCGGTCTTCGCGGCCGTGACGAGTGGCTCGGCGCCCGACATCCAGCCGATCTTCCAGCCGGTGGTGTGGAACGTCTTGCCGCCGCTGGAGATGGTGAGGGTGCGCTCGAACATGCCGGGAAGCGTGGCGATGGGGATGTGCGGGCGCCCGTCGAACAGCAGGTGCTCGTACACCTCGTCGGTGACCACCACGAGGTCGTGGTCGACGGCGATGTCGGCGATCAGCTGCAGTTCGTGGGCGTCGAACACCTTGCCCGTCGGATTGTGCGGCGTGTTGAGCAGGATCAGCTTGGTGTGCGGCGACACGGCGCGGCGGAGTTCGTCGGGATCGAACACGAAGCGGCCGTCGCTGTCGGGGGCGAGCAGTACGGGCACCACGCGAGCGCCTGCGAGTGCGATCGCTGCCTGGTAGCTGTCGTACATCGGCTCGAAGACCACCACCTCGTCGCCGGCGTCGAGCATGCCGAGCAGTGCACCGGCGAGCGCCTCGGTGGCACCGGCGGTGATGACCACCTCGGAGGCGGGGTCGAGGTCGAGGCCGTACCAGTGTCGCTGGTGCTCGGCGACCGCAGCTCGCAGGTCGGGATCGCCCGGCCCCGGCGGGTACTGGTTGACGCCCCGACGGATGGCGTCGATCGCTGCGTCGAGGACGGCGGACGGCCCGTCGGTGTCGGGGAACCCCTGGCCGAGGTTGATCGCGTCCGTCTCGATCGCCAGGGCCGACATCTCCGCGAAGATCGTGGTGCCGAACCCTGCGAGCTTGCTGGTCGACACGTTCTCCGGCACAGCCGCGAGTGTAGGTGACGTCCTCCGCCCCCATCCCGAGCCCGTCGCCACCACCACGTTTGCGTGACGAAAATGTCGGGACGCCCCAATCACAACGTCACGCAAACGGAGAAGGGCTCGGCGGCACCACGTTTGCGTGACGGAAATGTTGGGGCGCCCCAATCAAAGCGTCACGCAAACGAGAGGGGTTCGGCGGCTGGGGACCCGGAGACGGCAGCGGCCCGAGCCGGATCGGGTGGGGGTCAGGAGTCGGGGAGGGAGGCACGGCGCCGGTCCGGGCCGCGGTAGTCGTCGGCGAGCACCTGATCGAGGTACATGGCCCCGCTCAGATCTGCCAGACGGTGGGTGACACCGCTCGTCTTCGCCTCGTACATCGCCACGTCGGCGGCGCGGATCAACTCGTCGAGCGTCACACCGTGCCGCGGGAAGAGCGCGGCACCGATGGCGGCGGTCACCCGCACCTCGTCGACGATCGGGGTGTCACTCAGCCGCCGGCCGACGCGCTCGGCGCTGCTGCGCACCGCCGTGCCGTCCTGCAGTCCGGGCAACAGGATCACGAACTCGTCGCCGCCCCACCGGCCGACGGTGTCGGTGTCACGGACGGCATCACGCAGACGGTGCGCAGCAGCCTGCAACACCTGGTCACCGACGTGGTGGCCGAGCGTGTCGTTGATCTGCTTGAAGCCGTTGAGATCGATCAGCATCACGCAGACGCCGGTCGAGAACCGGTCGGCGGCGAGCAACGACTCCTCCGAGAGACGTTCGAACTCCCGACGGTTGACCAGGCCGGTCAACTCGTCGGTGGTGGCGCGACGTTCCAGCGATCGTCGATCGAGCAGGAACGTCCACCCGGCGAGAGCCATCAGCACGGTGCCGAGAGCCAGCAGCGACAGATAGAGCGTGAGGTTGTCGCCGGTCAGACCCACGTCGTCGGTCGCCGCCACGGTGACCACCACGGCGCCGGCCTCGTCTCCGCCGAGCCCGATCCTCTCGGTCAGCACCAGGTCACCGTCGATCCGCTCGGGGCCACGTCGGCCACCGGCGGACGCGGTGCCGTCCAACTCCACCGCCACCTGCACGTCGTACTGCTCGATGGCGCCCAGGGCGAAGTCGCCGACCAGGGCGTCGGCCGGCACCTGGATGACGGCCGTCACCTCGCTGCGGGCGACCACCAACACCGAGTCGGTGGCGTCGTCGACCGCCGCCGTCGCGGCGCCGCCGGAAGCGACGGACGCCGCCGCCGCCGCTCCGAAGGCACCCAACGCGAGCAGGTCGGGTCCGGTGCAGCGCTTCTCTCCGTCACCGACCACACAGGCCTCCGCCGGTTCGCCGAACGGTCGAGCGATGCGGGACGGGTCGGTCGAGTCGGAGGCCGCGTCAGCGAGGGCGAGCGCTCGGTCGATCGATGCCACCACCGCCTGGTCCACGATCAGCGCCGCCGCCAGCACGCGCGCATCGAGCCGGCCACGCAGTTCGGCGCGTTGGTTGACGGCAGAGACCGTGGTCGCCACCAGCAGCACCACACTGCCGACGAGCGCGCCGATACGGACCAGTCTCATGAGGTCTCATCGGTCGGCATCGACGGCTCCTTGAGGAGAACATGACAAATTCTCGACGGCATCCAGACGGTCACGCCGGTCGGACGCCGTCAGTGGGCGAACGTACACTGTGCGTCACCCGGATGGTCGGCGCCGAAGGGAGGACTCCCCCGGCGCACCGGAACGACGGTCGGGGGCGGCTCGCACCCGGTCCGGGACGCGAACGAGGGGCGACACCCGACCCGTCGGATCCGGTCTCGCCCCTCGGCAGCGCGCTCGGAGAGAGTCGAACTCCCAACCGCCTGATCCGTAGTCAGGTGCTCTATCCATTGAGCTACGAGCGCTGGTTCGTTGCGGCGACAGTGTAGACGGTGTTCGACGAGTTCCAGACGTCTCGCCATCTCCACCCTGAGGTGATCCTGTCTGCCGGGATCAGCGACCGGGTGTCGCCGGCACGATCACGGTCAGAAGCCCCACGGGCCCCAACCGCCCGCACGCTGGTAGAGCGTGAGTGCGGCACGGGCGTTGGTGGCCGGATCGTAGAGCTGTTCGGCCGAGGTGACGCCGAGTTCGGCGAGCCAGCCCCGGTGGACCTCCCAGTAGATCTGGAACAGGCCGTAGCAGCAGAAGTTCTTCGCCGTCGGGATGTAGTTGCTCTCGCGCCAAGCGATCTCCAGCGCACGGTCCTCGAGATCGTCGGGCCACACGTCGCGGATGATCTGCTCGACGTCGCCCGGTGCAGTCGGGGTCGGCGGTGCGGTCGGGGTGGGTGCTGCAGTGGTCGGGGCGGCTGTCGTGGGAGCAGCGGTGGAGGGCGCTGCCGTGACGGGTGCCGTGGACGGCGCAGCGGTGACCGGGGGCGCCGGAGTGCGGGCACCGGCGGGCAGACAGATCGACTCACCCGGGAAGAGGGCCGTGTCGGTCGTGGCGTCGTTGAGAGCGAGCAGGTCGGCGAGATCGACACCGGCCGCTTCGGCGAGACGCAGCCAGAAGTCACCGGCCGCCACCTCGTACTCGGCGGCACAGGTCGGCTCGAGGCGGTCGGCGGGATCGTCCGCCTGTGCCGGCTCGCTGATGGGCCGCACCGTCGTCACCGTCGTGGTCTGCTCGGCCGAGTCACCCAGCGCCGAGGCCTGCGCCATGACGGATGGGGCCGCATCGTCGCCGGCGGCCGTGTCGCCGGCCGTGGCGGACGTGGTACCGGGAGACGTGGTGGCCGGGGTATCCGTGGTGGCGTCGACCTCGGTGGGTGTCGGCGATGCGACGTCGGACGCAGCGAACGCGCCGGCGGGGGGCGGGACAGAGGTGAGCGGTGCGGTCGACTCGACGTCGGCCGTCACCACGCCGGCATCACGAAGCTGACCGTCGTCACCGTCGGAGCGCATCCCCAACAGCAACGGCACGAGCAGCGTGAGCACCACGGCGAGGCCGCCGAGGCGTGCGAGCAACGGGTCGACCCCGGGTCGTGTGGGGGCCACGGGAGCGACATCCCAGCCGGCGTCCCATCGCTCGTCGGCCCACCGTTCGTCGTCCCACCCCTCGTCGGCGGCGGTCGAGTCGGCTGCAGGTTCGACGTCACCACGCCGCTCGTCGTTCCGCTCGCCGGCGGGCGCCGGATCGACCGGAGGGACCCGTGCGGGAACGTCGTCGGCAGGAGTGCGGACCACCCGGTGGCTCCGGGTCGGCTCGACGCCACCCGACAGCGTCCGATCGGCCCACTTGCCGACGGCTCCGAGGAGGCCGCCGGGGCGACGCATCGTGGACGTGGTGTCGTCCGGTTCGGCACGGACGGGCGTGGCCCAGTCGTCCTTGCCGCCCCAGAAGTCCGCCTGGTCGATGTCGCGCGGATCAGCCGACCAGGGGTCGGGCGGGAGCGATGTGTCGTCGTGGTCGGTCGTCATGGTCGTCACCTCGTGGACCGGGCCCGCCCAACGCGCGCCCGATCGGGTTCCGACACCTGGCGGCCGCACTCGGCGACCCGATGTCGACCCCGGTTCTACCCGATCCGTCACGAAATCGCAACATGAGCGTCATGCAAACGACATGGATGTCATTTGTCTCGCCGTTCGAAAACGACGTCGACCGATGCGCACGGAGTCGCATCGGTCGACGTGGCGGAGAGGGTGGGATTTGAACCCACGGATCGCGTTACCACGATCAACGCCTTAGCAGGGCGCCCCATTCGGCCGCTCTGGCACCTCTCCTGGGGGGCCGCAGTGTACCCCGCTAACCTCAGCGGCGGAACGGTGGCAGAGTGGACGATTGCAGCCGCCTTGAAAGCGGCCGGCCGAAAGGCTCGGGGGTTCGAATCCCTCCCGTTCCGCCGTCGAGACCGCCGATGTCGTCCGCCGACCGGCGGCACGCATCGTGGGCCGAGCCGGGGTCGTTCGCGTGGGCGGTCAGACCGTCGACTGCTCACTCCTCGCCCGGTCGGTCGCTCCTCGGGTCGGCGGCGCCTCGTGCCGCACGCGCCTCACCGGCCTCGACCACGATCACGTCGAGCGCGCCGACGACGACGTCGGCACCGCACTCCGCGAGCGACTCGGCCCGGCCCCCGTCACGGTCCACCCCCACCACCAGCGCGAAGCCACCCCGTCGACCGGCCTCCACCCCGGCCCGGGCATCTTCGACCACGACAGCTCGGGACGGGGCGACGTCGAGGCGTCGAGCGGCCTCGACGAGCACCGCCGGGTCCGGTTTGCCGGGCAGGTCCAGTTCGTCGGCCACGACGCCGTCGACTCGCACCTCGAACAGCCCCTCCAGCCCGGCGCGCTCCAGGACCCGCCGGCAGTTGCGGCTCGCCGAGATCACCGCGGTCGCCACACCGGCGTCGTGGAGTCGGTGTACGAGCCCCACGGCGTCGCCGAAGACCCTGACGCCGTCGCGTTCGAGCCGCTCGCCGAAGTAACGGTTCTTGCGGTTCCCCAGGCCGCAGACCGTCTCCTCGTCGGGCCCGTCGTCGGCGTCACCTCGACGGAGTTCGATCCCACGTGACCGCAGGAAGCTCTCCACGCCGTCGTAGCGGGGCTTGCCATCGACATACCGCCGATAGTCCTCGGCGCTGAACGGCCCGTGGTTCTCGTCGTCGCGATCGTTCCGGTTCGCCAGGTACTCGTCGAAGAGCTGCTTCCACGCCGCAGCGTGCACGGCGGCGGTGTCGGTGACGACGCCGTCCAGGTCGAACACGACCGCACGATGGTCGGTGGGCGAGATGCGTGGCGTCACCGGTGCGGTGAGCCTTCTCGAAGTGCTCGAAGGCCCGGGAGGTCACCGTGTGCGATCAGCTCGAGCCCGACGTCGAGGTCCGCTCGGACGAGTACTCGCACACCGGTCCGCACCGCCAGTTCGTCGAGCGGCATCAGTTCCATGGTTCGCTCCTCGCGACGTCGGTGTGGGGTCCGTCGGTCAGTTCGGA
>Ga0102932_1001623_pt1 | contig 11600 bp, 6 predicted proteins | sample SalPonR1_C_D2_MG_FD_78212 | JGI IMG/M metagenome (GOLD analysis project Ga0102932, IMG submission 78212) | Salt pond soil microbial communities from South San Francisco under conditions of wetland restoration - Salt Pond MetaG R1_C_D2_MG | ecosystem: Environmental > Aquatic > Marine > Intertidal...
ACGCGGCCACCGAATATCGTGTTTCTGCTCGCCGACGATCTGGGCTGGACTGGGTTAGGTTGTTTCGGCAGCGATCTGTATGAGACACCGCATCTCGATCGCTTGGCGGCAGACGGCATGCGGTTCACCAATGCCTATGCGGCATGCACGGTGTGTTCGCCGACGCGGGCATCGATCATGACCGGCAATTATCCCGCGCGGTTGCATCTGACCGATTTCATCGCCGGCCAAAATCGGCCATTTGCCCGGATGCGAATTCCGGATTGGCAAAAAGGCTTGCAGGCGAATCATGTCACGATGGCCGAGGCCTTAAGCGGAGCTGGCTATCGGACGGCGTTGATCGGGAAGTGGCATCTCGACGGCCCCGATGTCGCGCCGCAAGGTCGTGGTCCGACGGCGCACGGTTTTGACTTTGTCGCGACCAAGCCACCACGGACGTCTGGTTACTTGATCCCGCCGAGTGCTCTCAAGCCCGCTTCATCGGGGAAAAAGGAAACGTCGAAAACCGATGCGGAGCAGGCCGACGCGGAGCCTCGTTACTTGACCGACTTTCTGACCGATCGTTCGCTCGAGTTTATTGAACAAGCCAAGGACGATCCGTTCTTTTTGTACTTTGCCTACCACGTACCGCACACGCCCATTCAGGGTCGAGCCGATTTGGTGGCGAAGTTCCAGCAGCGGGTGCGTGATGACGCGGTGCACCAAAATCCAATCTATGCCGCCATGGTTGCGAGTCTCGATCAAAGCGTCGGCCGCATTCTTGATCAGCTCAAGCAGCTTGGGTTGGCTGACAACACGCTGGTCGTCTTTACATCCGACAATGGAGGGCTGACGCAGCGGTACGGCGTCCACGATGGCTTTACCGACAACGCCCCATTGCGGCGAGGAAAAGGCTCGGCGTACGAAGGGGGCGTGCGGGTTCCGACAATCGTTTACTGGCCAGGAAACACGCCGGCGGGTAGTCAATGCGACACGCCGATCATCACCAACGATTACTATCCCACGCTGTTGCAGGTTGCCGGCGTCCCAGTTCCCGCCGCGGGGGCTGTCGATTCGACAATCGATGGACGAAGTCTGGTGGGGTTGTGGAAAGATCCTCGCCAAACGATCGAGCGGGATCTGTTTTGGCATCATCCTCACTATCACGCCGGCGGTGATGGGCCCTACAGCGCGATCCGGTCAGGTCGTTGGCGTTTGATTGAATTTCACGAAGACGACCGCGTGGAGCTGTATGACTTGTCCGACGATATCGGCGAGTCCCACGATTTATCGCAGCAGCAGCCAGAGCAAGTCCAAAAGTTGCGTGCCCGCTTGCACGCCTGGCGAGCCGAAGTGGGGGCGCAGATGCCGACGGTGAATCCAAATTTCGATGCGCAGCGCGCGACCGAAGTGCGACGTCCTGGGCGTTAGCGGCAGCGTCTATTTGCGACGGCCAGGGGCGACCAAATCGTCGCCTCCGCCGGCATTCTCAAGCACTTCGTCGGTGCTTTGTGCATCGACCGCGCGACATGTTTCGGTTAATTGATCGGCCAGGTCATCGAGGGGGTCTTCCCACTCCTCCGGCGTCGTTTCGTGAGGCGGGATGTTGGCCATCTCGTCTAGCAGCAGCACCATCCGTAGCAGATGACGAAACAAGATGCCTTCTTCTTTTTGCAGCTTGTGAGTGGTGATGTACTTATTGAAGTCTCCGCCGAACTGCAGCAGCTCTCCCACGATCCAGACTGGACGAATGCGGATGTCGTGGATGCTGGGGTAGTCGTCTTGAAACAGGCGATAGATTTTTTCGCCCAGCGTTAAGGGCCACACCCGTTCTTCAAACATCACGCGACCGAAACCGCGGTTCTCGACCTCTTCTTCATCCTCATCCGACTTCGCACCCAACTCTTCAGCCGTCGCTAAACCTCGCTGCAGCAGCAGCGGATCGAGCTTGGTTGTGGCCAGCGGCCCAGCTGGTAGTTCTTCATAATTCGGCACGCGTACCAGTCGCGCCACCGTGCCGGGGACATCCAGCACACTCTCCAGTGCAAGGATGCGCTCGTTCTGGTCGGCGATTGCCAATTGGTCGGCTAAGTAGACGCCATACAGCGGATGGATGCTACGCAACTGCATTAGCATCGGCAAGCGAACCGTGGGCTTTGCCAGCGTGGGGCGATAGTCGTCTAGTTCGTAACCGCGATCGGCGAGCGCTTCGGCTTCTTGCAAAGCATCCCCGCTGCCGGCTACGGGCGTTGGTTGTGGGCTTGGAGTCTTCTCTTGCGGGGCCGGAGTCGGTTCTGCCAAGAGGTGCCCGAACAGGCCCGTGGGCTCCGGTTCGGCGGGCACTGCCGGCTCGTTTTTCGACGCCGGTTGCGACTTAGGTTTGGCTGGCCCTGCGGTCGCGACGCGCGGTGGCGGATCGAGTTTGACGTAGCCACCTTTCCACAGCGTGATCAGCATGCGGTTCAGTTCTCGCTGGCCCTCTTCGATCTGCTTGGGCTGCAAGAGTCGCCGGCCGACCAAGTCGCGCAGCGGTTGGACATCAGGTGAATGGTCCAGCATGTAGGCCAGCAAACGCCAGGGCAATCGTCCACGGCTGGCCAATTTCGCAGACGGTGCATCGCGTAGCTGATCGAATTGCTGTTGCGTCCAGTACTGCTCGCCCGCGCGGCGTTTGGGCATTTTTTTCTTAAGCTGCTTTCGCATCTTTAGCAGCCCTGGATCTTTGGTGTCCTCGGGGATCTGATCAAACTGCGCCCGCCACTTGTTCAGTTTGACGTCATCTTCATGAGCCAACGCGTAAACGAAGCCGCGGTCATCGTATTGCGGTCTTCCCGCACGGCCGAAAATCTGGTGTGCTGTCGCCGCTTCGACCACTTTCTTTTTATTCTTGGGTCCCTTCAGTAAGCTTGGCAAGATCACACTTCGCGCCGGCAAGTTGATGCCCGCGGCCAACGTTTCGGTGCAGGCACACAGGCTGAGTAATTTGCGTTGAAAGAGCTCTTCGACGATGCGTCGATAGCGGGGCAGCACGCCCGCGTGATGCACGCCTACGCCGCGCATCAAGATCGCTTTCAATTTTGGCCCCGCCCCCTCGCTCATGTCCGCCGCGTTCAGATACTCCGCCAGTTCGGCTTGCTGCGACTTGTCGATCAGCTTTTTCCCCTTCAGCATCTCCGCTACCGTCCAGCATTGCGAGCGGTTGAAGCAGAACAGCAAGCCTGGCGTACGACGATCCTCTTCCGATCCCGCGGCGACCTGCTCCGAAAAGTCCGCTAGGATCTTGTCGTCGACCCATTCGAATTGCAGTGGCACTTTGCGCTCGGTGCCCTGGACCAGCAGCACGCGCCGATCGTGGGCCCGCGATAACCACTGAGTGAATTCGTACGAATTCCCAACCGTCGCGCTCAACAACAACAGACGGATATGCTTGGGTAGCATGCCGAGAGTCAGTTCCCAAACCACTCCGCGTTCCGGATCGTTAAACGAGTGGAATTCATCCATCACGACCGCCGATACATCGCTGAAATCAAACGCGTCTTGATTGAGTAAACGATTCAGCAAGATCTCGGCGACGACCACCAAAATCGGCGCGTCGGGGTTCACGCGGCGATTGCCCGTCACCAGGCCCACGTCATCCGGGGAGAATCCCCACCGCACAGCCGCCTCGCGAAGCTCATCCAGCTTTTGATCGGTCAGTGCGATCAGCGGAGTGGTGTAATACATCCGCGTGCCACTCCGCAGCGCCTCGTAGACGGCGGCTTCGGCGATCAACGTTTTACCGGTTCCCGTTGGCGCGCATACCAACACCCCTTCGGGGCTGGTAAAGTAACCCAGCAAAGCTTCTTCCTGAACCGGATACGGTTCGAATGGCAGAGTCTGAAAGTAATCGGCGGCGATCGTGTCACGATCGACGAGCACGTTGTTATTTTGAGGCTGGCTGGATTCGGGCACGATGGTGTCCATTAAAGTTTCGAAGCACTGGCAGTCCCGAGTATAGAACGCATTCCCGCTCAAGAGGCACCCGCGTGGTTATTCAACAAGTCAAGTTGTTCAAGACGATCGAAAGCGAATTGCCGGAGATGGAAAAAACCATCAATCGCTGGATTCACAAGAACAAGGTCAAAGTGCTGTCGATCTCCGGCAATATTGCCTCTCACGGTGGGGCAGGGGGACCGATGAGTTCCTTCTCGTCGTCCGACATCTTGGTGGTCGTAATGTACGAGCGAGAAATCGAAGCCGCCTAACGGTCCGCAGCCAAAGCATAAGGGACCCGCCGATCTCCTCTGTGACGATGTGTCCAGGGTCGGCGAGCCGTTATCCGCCAGGCAGCAAACTCCAGAAAAGGACTCGAAAATCCATTTTGTTGTGAACTTTGTGGATCTCGAAATGTCTAACTTTTCAGCAGATTGCTCTTGCCGTCACAGCGGTTTCGAGAAATGCTGGTACTGCCGGGTCGCGATGACGCGTCGCGACGGACATTTCAGTACGAGCCCTTTGGTCGCTCTGGTTGGCACCTGACCAAAAGCTCGTCGTCAACGTCTGAAAGGAGGTGTTCAAGTGGAATATTGCTGTACTTGCCAACGGGGTGGTCTGAACCCGTAATTGAAAGTCGGCGGGCTGCTAATTGCGGCAGCCACCCCACTCGCGAACACCAGTTTCCGGTATCGCGAGACAAAACGGCCCACGGGTCGGGATTCACCTTGGTCCCGGCCCGTGGGTTTTTTCGTGCGCGAAGTCGCTAACGGGAGTTGCCACGCCTCGATCGCGATCGCTGGCTCAGCTTTTGCGCCCAAACAGTTTGTTCATGCCGAACTTCATCACATCCGAAGCATCGAAGTCGCCGTCGCCGTCCTGGTCGAGCATCTTGCCGATGAAGCTGCCGCCGCCGTCTGGCGAGGCTTCGGCGAGGTAGCGTTCCCGTTGCAGCATTTCCCCCATGTCGCTCGCCGACAAATCCTCCTCACGTTGTTTCTTGCCCAGCGTGCCCATCAGCATCGGGGCGAGCATCGCCATCAGCTTGCTGGCCTGCCCGGCGTCCAACCCACTGGCTTGGCTGACGCCCGATTCGACGCGTGCTTGCCGCCCACCGAGCAAATGGCCCAAGATGCGGCTGCCTTGACCTACCAACGCGCTCGAGCCTCCATTTTCCGCATCGTCCCCACCGAGCAATCCGCGGAGTTGGTCGAGCAACGAGCCGTCATGGTCGCGCTGCAGGGCGTGTTGCATTTGCTGAGCATTCTGGGGATCGGCAGCGTTGCGGCCAGCGGCCCCGAGCAGTGTCGGAAGCGCCGCGTTGATCGCTGTCTGCGTTTTTGAATCGGGTCGGCACCGAGTTGGCGGGCTATCGCCCCGATCCGTTGGGCATCCAGTTGTTGAGTGAGGGTTTCGAGCAAAAGGGTTATGACGGGCCCTGCGGTAAAGAGGGAAGAAGAAAAAAAATGTCGTTGCCCCAGCATCTATTTCTTGCCAGCTTTTGGGGTGTGTGAATTCCCCTCTTTTGTCATCTCGGTCGAGCCGAGCGACCGGGGCCTCTCGCAGTGACCTGTCGCCGTGAATGTCGGCCGGAACGTTGTCCGTCTTCTCTTGTTCTCGATCCGCAATACTCGTTACTCTCCCCACATCTTGTGCGCTTGGCTCGTCCTGCTCGACTTCGATTCGGTTTCATGGAAGCATCTGGTAAACAGTATTTCTCTTGCCTGTGGCCAGGCCTGCCCGAGTTGTGGTATCGCGGACAGTGGTCGGCCCTGCCTGCTGCGCTGGCATTCGGTTGTGCATTGAATTTTCTGTTGGTCGCACGGTTCCTCTATCCCGAATGGCTCGCGCCGCTGCTCGTCAAACTCGCTTGCTGGGTGGCGCTCGCTTGCTGGGTCTATTGCGTGGCCAAGGCGATTCGCAAATTGCCGGCAGTCATCAGTCCGCGGACCGCCAGTAACCGCCCCGATCGGTTTTCCGAAGCCCACATGGAGTACCTCCGCGGGCACTGGGTGGAGGCCGAAGCGCTGTTGATCGAAGGCTTGGAAATCGAGTCGCGAGATCCTCCGGCCATGCTGTTGTTAGCTGGCATCTATCGCCACACCCGTCGCTTGGCTGCGGCCGCAAATGTGCTCGAACAGCTCGAGCGGATGGAACGAGCCGATTTTTGGAGGCTGGAACTAGGCGATGAACGCCGGCGATTGGAACGCTATCAAGCGGCCGAGCAAGCTTCGCCCGAAGATGACAGTCCCGAAGAAGACAGTCCGGAAGAAGAGTCATCGGTGCAAGATTCACCGCGAGAAGCAACCCCGTCGGAACAGTCACCTGCAGAAGAAACCCCGGCGGGCCCGTCATCCGAGTCAGCTAGCAATCCTGCGGCGTCCGCAGTCCCGCCCGAAGCTGACGAATTGGACGACACAGAGCCGCTTGATCGAGCCGATTGGAATGCTCAGCGATTGCGAGCCGCGGCGGCTGATGAAGCGTTTGCTGCCGAAATGGCAGTGGAGGAACACCGAAATCGAGCTTGATGGAGCGGCCTTTTTCGTCGCGGAAAGTTTTTTCCAGGCCAGCGGATCGGCCGTTTCGCCGATGGAGACGTGGTACAAGATACGTCCCCGCGGCGCGGTTGCGCGAAAACGTCCCTGCCGCGGCCGATTTTTCTCAGGTCCAAACGGTTTGGAAATCGCTTTAACTCCGCGCGGTCACCCAGTGCCTCCTATCCCCCAATATTCTCCATGCCGATAGAATCGGAATACGTAATGCAACCCTTCGCGTGTCAGCAAACTCTGTTGCGACCTGGTGGCCACCCGGACGTAGGTCTAGCTCCACGGCGTACAGTTTGCAATGCAAAGAGTCGTTATTGAAGAACGCCAGCTTGGCAGGCAGACGTTTTGAATTTCACCGCCGCCCATCCACTGACAGATTTCGCATCGGCACGCTCGATGTTTGAGTTACGACCAGAATCCAAGCGAACTCGCAACTAAAGGTTCGAAGCCATGTACGAACGATTTACTGACCGCGCCCGCAAGGTGATGCAACTTGCGAACCAGGAGGCTCAGCGGTTCAACCACGAATACATCGGAACCGAGCACATTTTGCTCGGATTGGTAAAGGAAGGCAGTGGGGTTGCTGCGAACGTTTTAAAGAACTTGGAAGTCGATCTTCGCAAGATCCGGCTGGAAGTCGAAAAACTGGTTCAAAGCGGTCCCGAAATGGTCACCGTTGGCAAGTTGCCGCAGACGCCACGAGCCAAAAAGGTCATCGAGTATTCGATGGAAGAAGCTCGTAATCTGAACCACACCTATGTCGGCACCGAGCACATTTTGCTGGGCTTGCTCCGCGAACAAGAGGGCGTGGCCGCTCAGGTGTTGATGAATTTGGGCCTCAAGTTGGACGACGTTCGCGAAGAAGTCCTGAATCTGCTCGGCCATGGTCTGGAAGGTTCGGAAGTTGGCGAGCGAGGCGGACGTAGCGGCGAAGGCGAAAGCGCCGGCGCGTCGAGCAAAAGCAGTAAGAGCAAGACGCCGGCCCTCGATAGCTTTGGTCGCGATTTGACCGAGTTAGCCAAGAAAGGCGAGCTCGATCCGGTGATCGGTCGCCAACGCGAAATCGAACGCGCGATTCAGATTCTGTGCCGCCGTACCAAAAACAATCCTGTCCTGCTCGGTGAAGCGGGGGTCGGCAAAACGGCGATCGTCGAAGGCTTTGCCCAACGCGTCATCGGGGGCGAAGTTCCTGAAATCTTGGCCGATAAGCGAATCGTCGTGCTTGACTTGGCGATGATGGTTGCCGGTACCAAGTATCGCGGCCAGTTCGAAGAGCGTATCAAAGCGGTCATGACGGAAGTACGTCGCGCTAAGAACACCATTCTGTTTATCGATGAACTTCACACCTTGGTCGGTGCCGGGGGTGCAGAAGGTGCGATTGACGCAGCGAATGTGCTCAAGCCAGCTCTCGCACGTGGAGAGATCCAGTGCATCGGAGCGACGACGTTGGACGAGTACCGCAAGTACATCGAGAAAGACAACGCTCTGGCGCGTCGTTTCCAAGAGATCATCATCGAGCCGACCAGTACGGACGAAACGATCGAGATCCTGAAGGGACTCCGCGAACGTTACGAAGAGCACCATCGCGTGCAAATCACCGATGATGCGGTGGTCGCCGCAGTAGAGATGAGCGAACGCTACATCACGGCTCGGTGCTTGCCCGATAAGGCAATCGACGTGATCGATGAAGCGGGGGCACGGATTCGATTGCGTACCATGACCCGTCCACCGGACTTGAAGGAAATCGACGTCGAAGTCGAAACGCTGAACAAGGATAAAGAGGACGCGGTCGCTAATCAGGACTTTGAGAAAGCAGCCAAGTTGCGCGATCAGGCCGAGAAACTGCGCCGCAAAAAAGAGCAGATCACTCGCGAATGGCGGGAGAAGAGTCAGCAGACCGATGGCGTGGTTGACGAAGAAGTGATCGCCGAAGTCGTGAGCAAGATGACGGGCATTCCTTTGACTCGGCTGTCGACCGAGGATTCGTTGCGGTTGATGCAGATGGAAGAGGAGCTGCACAAACGAGTCGTCAGCCAAGATGCTGCCGTCACGGCAATCGCTAAAGCGGTTCGCCGCAGTCGCAGTGGTCTGAAGGATCCCAAACGTCCCACCGGTTCGTTCATTTTTGCCGGACCCACGGGTGTCGGTAAAACGTTGCTGGCCAAGGCGCTGGCAGAGTACATGTTCGGTGACGCCGATGCACTGGTGCACATCGACATGAGCGAATACATGGAGAAGCACAACGTCAGCCGGCTGATTGGTGCCCCTCCAGGATTTGTTGGCTACGAAGAGGGAGGGCAGTTAACCGAGAAGATTCGTCGTCGTCCCTACGCGGTTGTGTTGTTCGACGAAATCGAAAAGGCTCATCCAGATGTCTTCAACACCTTGTTACAGGTGATGGAAGAAGGACGCCTGACCGATTCGTTTGGTCGCAATATCGACTTCCGGAATACGATCTTGATCATGACCACCAACGCCGGTGCCGAAGCGATCAAGAACGAGTCGGCATTCGGTTTTCAGCGTCCTGAAGACGATGCCAGTTACGAATCGATGAAGTCACGCGTGATGGATCAGATCCAACGCGTCTTCCGTCCTGAATTCCTCAATCGTCTCGATGACACGATTATCTTCCGTCACCTGACGGCAGAGAATCTGAAAAAGGTGATCGATTACGAATTGGTCAAGGTTCGCGAGCGGCTCCAAGAACGTGGGTTCGCTTTGGAATTGACCGACGAATCCAAAGAGTACTTGATCAAGAAGGGTAGCGACCTGGATTACGGTGCACGTCCGCTGCGTCGTGCGATCGAGCAGCGCATCGAAGACCCGCTCTCCGAGGAATTGCTCAAAGGCACCTTCGAAGGGAAAGACACGATCGTTGTCGACGTCTTCAAAGATGACGACGGCAAGGTGACACGCTTGAACTTCGAAGCCGAAATGCGGGGCAATCAGGAGCCGCAGGAGGCTGTCTCCGCCAGCACTGGCAGCGACGATTCGGGCGAGTCCTCCGGCAGCTAAATCAGAACCCAGAGCCGCTTTGCCAGCCAGCCCCGTAAGGGGGCTGGCGAGGCTTCTGCCCAGCAAACTCATTGAGAACCCGCCCGGCCCTTGTCGGAGCGGGTTTTTTCGTTGGGGGCCGAATAATCGAGCCTGTTGTTTGGAAAGCCCGGTTTGGTACGTTTTTTGAACGTTTTCGTTAAGCGTCCGATTTGGTGCTCAGCCTATACTGGAGGTAGGCTCATCTGACACGTCGCGGTTGGGTTTCGGGCCGTCGACGCCTTCTCTTCCTGAATCGATTTAAAGACTGATCATGGCCAGCGTTTCCGTCCCCCCTGCAGCAGCTCCCCTTAGTGACGACTTAATTCAATCCCGGATTGAAGGAGTGCGGCGGGGATTGTGGCGCAGCGAGCTGACGCGCAGCCTGCTCACATTGCTGTTAGGAGGGCTGGCGTTGCTGCTGGTGTGGGCGATTGTCGATCATTGGATCTGGTCGCCTGGACCGCTTGGACGCACCCTGATCATCGTGACCGCCGTGGTAGTCGCCTGCTGGTGGGTTTGGCGACGACTGCGACCGTTATTAACGTTGCGTATCGATCGCGCTTATGCAGCTTATGCCATCGAACGGGATCTGCCCGAGCTGAATCACGCCCTGACCAGTTACGTCACGCTGCGTGACGATCGTGCCCAGCCGGGATTGCGCGGGGTCGTGGTGCGATCGATCGGAGCAAAGGCCGCTGGCAGCCTGAACAGTCACGCCGAACTGCTGCCGTCCGAAATGCAGACCAGCTTTCGCTTGTGGATTGCTGTCGCCGCGGCGTTGGCGGTGCTGGGGGCGTACGCCGTGGTATCGCCAAAGAACACGTTTCAGTCAGCCAGTCGGCTGTTGATGCCTTTGGCTTCCATCGAGCCGCCGACGCGCGTCCAGATCGGCGTGGTGGAGCCGGGCGATGTCGAAGTCCTGGCAGGCAATTCCGTGCCGGTGACGGTTTCGATCCAACAGCTTGGACGGCACGATGTGCCACAGTTGGAATTGCGTGCGATCGGTGAATCATTGCAACGTATCGAACTGCAGCCAGATGCCGAGAACCGAAAGCTTTATCAAGGCATCGTTGGTCAAGCCAACGGCTTGCAAGAAACAACGCACTACACCGTGGTCGCAGGCGACGCTCGCAGTCGTCGTTACACCATTGATGTGCACGATGTACCGGTGGTCAACGTCGTTGCCGTGAGGTACCAACCGCCGGCTTATACTTCACAGCCATCGCGGACCCGCAGCGCCGCAGCCATCGAAGGGCTCGCCGGGACGCGTGTCACGCTGGAGGCACGAACCAATCGGCCGGTGGTCGCCGGCAAGATCGAATTCAATCCACGCGAGGTGCGTGGCAGAGTAACCGCGGCGGCGGGCGAAAAGCCGGTCACGGTGTCTGAGGATGGCAAGTCGGTTCGTGTGGAGTTCGTGTTGCGGGCCGACGACACACGACGTGGAGTGGTTGCGGTCGATAGCTATCGGCTGTTGGTCGAGGACGCTGCGGGTACGGAAAATCCAGAGCCCGTGGTCTATCCGATTCGAGTTCTGCCCGATTTGGCGCCGGAGGTGACGATCGCCGTGCCAACGCAAACGACCAAAGACGTTCCGGTCGATGCCCAGCAGTTGATTGAGGTGCGCGCACTCGATCCCGATTTTGGCTTGACGATGTTGCAAGTGAAAATCGACCGTGGCGTGCATGCCTTGGACGCGCCTGTTTTGTGGCAAAACAAAAAGGGTGTGAAAACGAATCAAATCGGTTTGATGCGCTTTCGACCCGCTGATTGGAAGCTCCAGCCTGGCCATGAGGTGACGATCACTGCAATCGCAAAAGATAATCGCCACGACATCGATGGAGCGCCCGCACCCAACGTGACGCTAAGCGATCCGATCACACTGCGGATCGTCCAGGCGGCTCGGATGAGCGAGCAACAGCCTGCCGAAGATGGCTTGACCGCTCCCGATGAAAAACCCACGGTCGATCCGAGCGAGCAACAGGGTAGCGAAGGTGCGGGTAGCGAAGGTGCAGGTAGCGAAGGTGCGGGTAGCGAAGGTGCAGGTAGCGAAGGTGCAGGTAGCGA
>Ga0102932_1001624_pt1 | contig 11598 bp, 9 predicted proteins | sample SalPonR1_C_D2_MG_FD_78212 | JGI IMG/M metagenome (GOLD analysis project Ga0102932, IMG submission 78212) | Salt pond soil microbial communities from South San Francisco under conditions of wetland restoration - Salt Pond MetaG R1_C_D2_MG | ecosystem: Environmental > Aquatic > Marine > Intertidal...
ACCGTTCTGGCCGCTCTGGATGCAGGCGTCGTCGCACCGGACGAAACCGTCTGGTGCCCCGGCCATATGCAGGTCGCCGGTCGCAGGTTCCACTGCTGGAAACGTGCGGGCCACGGCCACATGAACCTCGAACAGGCGCTCCGCGAAAGCTGCGACGTCTATTTCTACGACCTCGCGCTGACGGTCGGCATCGAACGCATCGCCGACACCGCCCGGCGGCTTGGTCTGGGACAGGCGTTCAGCATCGGCATGTCCGCCGTCACGGAAGGGCTTGTTCCGAACAAGGAATGGAAGGAACGCGAACGCGGGGCTGGCTGGGTGATTGGCGACACGGTAAACGCCTCCATTGGCCAAGGCTTCGTCCTCAGCTCTCCGTTGCAGCTTGCCGTGATGACCGCCCGGCTGGCCACCGGCAAAGAGGTCACGCCCCGCCTCACCCGCAGGATCGGCAGCGCCGAGATGGCAGAGACCGGCGGCACGGATCTGGGCTTCAACGAAAACCATCTGCGCCAGATACGCCGCGCGATGTATGCGGTCAGCAACGACCGCCGCGGCACCGCGTATGGCTCGCGCATCATCGACGAAACCGTCCGCATGGCGGGCAAGACCGGCACCAGCCAGGTCCGAAACATCACCGCCGCCGAGCGCGCGCGGGGCGTCACCCGCAACGAGGACCTGCCGTGGAACCGGCGCGACCATGCGCTCTTTGTGAATTATGCACCCTACGAGACCCCCAGGATCGCGGTGTCGGTGGTTGTCGAACATGGCGGCGGCGGCTCGTCCGCGGCGGCCCCCATCGCCCGCGATATAACCTTGCAGGCGCTTTACGGCGACAACCCGCCGCTCGAGGCGTACCCCTCCAAGGACCGCGAACGCATCCGCAGTCAGCAGGAACGCCTGCAACAGGTCATGCAGGCCAATGATCCGGATGGTCGGAGCCGCGCATGAGTTATCTTGAATACACCGTCAAGACCGTCCCGGCGGGCTGGCGCAAGATGCTGTTCATCAACTGGCCCCTGGTGGTCCTGCTTTCGGCCATCGCAGGGGTCGGTTTCCTGATGCTCTACTCGGTGGCGGGCGGAAATCTCAGCCCCTGGGCCGAACCCCAGATGAAACGCTTCGGCCTGGGTCTTGCGGTCATGTTCGTGGCGGCGATGGTCCCGATCTGGTTCTGGCGCAACATGTCGGTCATGGCCTACCTGATCGCCCTCGCGCTGCTGGTCGCGGTCGAGTTCTTCGGATCGGTGGGCATGGGCGCACAGCGCTGGATCGACCTTGGCTTCATGCGGCTGCAACCGTCCGAGCTGATGAAGGTCGCAATGGTGATGGTCCTGGCGGCTTATTACGACTGGCTTCCGATGAAACGGACCTCGCATCCCTTCTGGGTGCTGGTGCCGGTGTTCCTCATCCTGCTGCCGACGTTCCTGGTGCTCACGCAGCCCGACCTTGGCACGGCCATTCTTCTGGTCGCGGGCGGCGGCCTGATGATGTTTCTCGCCGGGGTTCACTGGGCCTATTTCGCGACCGTGTTCACCGCGGGCGTGGCCGGCATCTATACGATTTTTCTCAGCCGGGGCACCGAATGGCAGCTGCTCAAGAATTACCAGTTCCGCCGCATCGACACCTTTCTTGACCCCAGTTCCGACCCTCTCGGGGCCGGTTATCACATCACTCAGGCCAAGATCGCCATGGGCTCGGGGGGCTGGACCGGGCGTGGCTTCATGCAGGGCACCCAGTCGCGCCTGAACTTCCTGCCGGAAAAACACACCGACTTCATCTTCAATACACTGGCCGAGGAATTCGGCTTTGTCGGCGGGATTTCCCTGCTCATCCTCTACGTGCTGATCCTGATCTTCTGCATCGTCGCCGCCCTGCAGAACCGCGACCGCTATTCCTCGCTTCTGATCCTGGGGATCGGCGTCACGTTCTTTCTGTATTTCGCCGTCAACATGTCGATGGTGATGGGCCTTGCGCCGGTTGTGGGGGTTCCGCTGCCGCTGGTCAGTTATGGGGGGTCGGCGATGTTGGTCTTGATGCTGGCCTTCGGCTTGGTACAGAGCGCCCATATCCACCGTCCGAGGTAAGCCATGACCGTCAATGTCCTGTTCGCCGCCAACGAAACCCGTTGGGCGCAATACGAACCTCACCTGCGCAGCGCGCTGGATGCGACCGGGCTGGAGTATCACCTCGCCACAGACATGGCGCCCGAAGACGTGGACTACATCGTGTACGCGCCGAATTCGTCGGTACAGGATTTCACCCCCTACACGCGTCTCAAGGCGGTGCTGAACCTGTGGGCCGGGGTCGAGGACGCGGTGAACAACCCGACCTTGAAAGTGCCGTACGCCCGCATGGTCGATGACGAAGGGCTGACGCAGGGCATGGTGGAATGGGTCACCGGTCACACCCTGCGGCATCATCTTGGCATGGATGCGCATATCGTGAACCCGGATCACGCATGGATCCCGGATGCGCCGCCAGTGGCGTCGGACCGGCCCGTCGGCATCCTCGGGCTGGGGCAATTGGGGTCGGCCTGCGGTCAGGCGCTGCACCGCCTGGGCTTTCCGGTATCCGGCTGGGCCCGCAGCCAGAAAAAGATCGACGGGATCACCTGCAAGAGCGGTTCCAAGGGCTTGCGGCAGGTCTTGACGCAATCGCAGATCCTGATCCTGCTGCTGCCCAGCACGCCCGAGACCGAAAACACCCTGAACGCCGAAACCCTGGCCTTGCTGCCCAAGGGCGCGTTCATCATCAATCCCGGTCGCGGCCCGCTGATCGACGATGCGGCGCTGGTCGATGCTCTCGACAGCGGTCAGGTCGCGCATGCCACGCTCGACGTGTTCCGCACCGAACCCTTGCCGCAGGATCATCCCTTCTGGGCACATCCCAAGGTCACCGTGACACCCCATATCGCGTCCGAAACCCGCGCGCCCAGCGCGGCGCGGGTGATCGTCGAAAACATCCGGCGCGGAGAATCGGGCGAGCCGTTCTTGTACCTTGTGGATCGCGACGCAGGCTACTAAGTCGGCCTCAGACAATCCGGAGCTGCTTTCATGACATTTGACCGTTCGGTAAAAATCGCCCCGTCGATCCTCTCGGCCGACTTCGCCAATTTCGGCGCCGAGATCGAGGCCGTCGAGGCGCAGGGCGCGGACTGGATTCACGTCGATGTCATGGACGGGCATTTCGTGCCCAACATCACCTTCGGCCCGGCCACCTGTGCCGCGATCCGTCCGCACATCAAGACCGTGATGGACGTGCATCTCATGGTCGCGCCGGTCGATCCCTATATTCAGGCCTTCGCCGATGCGGGCGCCGACATCATCACCGCCCATGTCGAGGCCGGCCCTCATATCCACCGCACGTTGCAAGCCATCCGCGCAAGCGGCGCCAAGGCCGGTCTGGCGCTCAACCCCGGCACCCCCGCCGAGGCCGCTGCACCGCTTCTCGACATGGTGGACCTGATCTGCGTGATGACCGTGAACCCCGGCTTCGGCGGGCAGAAATTCATCCACTCCTGCGTCCAGAAGGTCACCGAACTGCGCGAGATGATCGGTGATCGCGAGGTCCATATCGAGATCGACGGCGGTGTCGATCCGTCAACCGCGCCGCTGGTCGTGGCTGCTGGCGCCGATGTGCTGGTGGCGGGCTCTGCCGTGTTCAAGGGCGGGTCGGTTCAAAACCCCGCGCCTTACGGCGACAACATCCGCGCGATCCGCACCGCCGCCGGATAACGCAGTTTCCGCACAAGACGCCCTCGCAGCGGTGGCTTTCGATAACCCGTGTTTGAAATCACAGATCGTGATGTCATGAACACCCCATGACATCCGACTGGCGGCAAAAGACTATGCGGATGACGACGACCGCAAGGGCCTGCTCGATCTTCTGAGCGCCATGAAGTCCTAGTCATCTGCCAGCTAGCCCGGGGTGCCGACCTCGAACATGTTGATCCATTGCGCCACAAGCGCCGGCCGGTCAGCCCCGTTGACCTGCACCACGACATCCCATGTCACGTCAAGCCGCCCCGGCTTTTCGACCACGTCGGCAACGCTGAACCGGCCGCGGATTCGCTGCCCTGCCCGCACCGGGCTGACAAAGCGGATGCGGTCGAACCCATAGTTCACCCCCTGCACGAGACCCGGAATTTCGGGTTGTACGTCGTAGGCCATGGCCGACAGCATCGACAGCGTGAGGAACCCATGCGCCATCGTCCCGCCCTGCGGCGCCATGCGGTCTTCGTCCAGGTGGATGAATTGCCAATCCTCGGTCACGTCGGCAAAACCGGTGATCCGGTCCTGCCCGATCTCATACCAGCGCGACAGGCTGGTCGGCATGTTTCGCAAACCCTCAGCGGACATCCGGCAGCACGTAATTCGCGAATTTTCGGCGCAGGGTCAGCTTTGACACCTTCCCGGTCGCGGTCAGCGGCAGGGCGTCGATGAACACCAGGTCATCCGGCAATTGCCACTTGGCGAAATGCTCGGACATCAGGTCGTGAAACTCCTGCAACGTCGGTTCGCAGCCCTCTTTCGGGACAACCACAAGAACCGGCCGTTCGTCCCATTTCGGATGCGCAATCGCGATCACCGCGCAATTGGCCACGTCGGGATGTGACATGGCGATGTTTTCAAGATCAATCGAACTGATCCATTCACCACCCGACTTGATCAGGTCCTTCGACCGGTCCTGGATGCTCAGATAGCCGTCCGGGGAAATGCTCGCCACATCACCGGTCCCGAACCAGCCTTCGGAATCCATCGCCGCCTTGGTGGCCGCCTCATCGTTGAAATACCCCGAGATCACGGCATTGCCCCGCACGAAAAGCTCTCCGACGGCCTTGCCATCCTGCGGCAAGCGCTGACCCGCCTCGTCGACGATCTTGAGATCGACGCCGAAAATCCGCCGGCCCTGAAGGGATTTGCGCGCCACGCGATCCTCGAACGTCACATCGCTGTCCGAATTGGGGATCTGACCGGTCGTGCCCACCGGGCTCATCTCGGTCATGCCCCAGGCGTGGCAAACATCGACACCCTGCGTCTCGAAAAACGCGATCATGCTGCGCGGCGCGGCAGAGCCACCGATCACCACCTGATCCAGTGCCGATGGCGGCTTGCCCCGCGCCTCGATCTCGGCCCTCAGACCCAGCCAGACGGTCGGCACACCCCAGCTTGCAGTGACCTTTTCGCTTTCCATCAGGTCATACAGCGACGGCCCATCCAGCTTGCCCCCCGGCATGATCAGCGACGCGCCGACGATGGGCGCGGCATAGGGCATGCCCCAGGAATTGACGTGGAACATCGGCACCACCGGCAAGAGCCGCGCGCCTTCGTGCAGGGATCGCGGCAGCGTCACCGCGATGAACAGCGCATGCAGCACGGTGGACCGATGCGAATAAAGCGACCCCTTGGGGTTGCCCGTCGTGCCGGACGTATAACACAGCCCCGCCGCGGTCTCTTCGGGCAGATCGGGCCAGTCGTACTCGGTCGGATGCGGCGCGATCAGGTCTTCATAGCATTCAAGGTCCAATGCCGACTCGGGGCTATGTGCGGCATCGGTCATCACCACCAGCCTCAGATTGGCCGGCAAATGATCCTTCAACGCCTCAAGGATCGGCACAAAGGTCAGATCGACAAACAGCACCCGGTCTTCGGCATGATTGAGGATGAACAGCATCTGTTCAGCCGACAGGCGCGGGTTGATCGTGTGGCACACCGCCCCCATGCCGGAAATCGCGTAATACAATTCGAAATGCCGATACCCGTTCCACGCCAGCGTCGCGACCCGGTCTCCCGGCTCGATGCCCAAAGCCGCAAGACCATGCGCCAGTTGCGCCGTGCGTTCGAAGGTCCGGGCATAGTCTTGCCGATGCAAATCGCCCTCTGTCCGCACAGAGACGATTTCCTCGTTGCTGTGGATCTCGGCGGCATAGCGAAGCAGGTCTATCACCGCCAACGGGCGGTTCATCATCAATCCTTGCATCGGGCCCTCCCTTGCCTTCTGCCTGTGCGTTCCGGATACACTGGTCATCCGACCAATTTGGCGCAACCCCAAACCGTGAGGAAGAGAATTCATGTCCGACACGATGTCCCGCATCACCCTGGCCCGTCGCCCCGAGGGCGCGCCGGTACCGGAAGACTTCAAGCTGGCAAAAGACCCGCTTCCCACCCCAGCCGAAGGCGAGGTTCTGGTCGAGGTGACACACCTGTCGCTTGATCCCTACATGCGCGGCCGCATGGATGACGCCAAGAGCTATGCGCCCCCGGTCGACCTGGGGGCCACCATGACCGGTCAGGGCGTGGGACATGTCCTGCAAAGCAAGGCAGATGGCTTCGAGGCCGGGGACACCGTGACCGGCATGACGGGCTGGGCCAGCCACGCCTGCCTGCCCGGCTCCGACCTGCGCAAGCTTGACCCGTCGCTTCCGCCCTCGACGGCACTAGGTGTTCTGGGCATGCCCGGTCTGACGGGCTGGGTCGGCCTGCACAGCTTCGGCAAACCCAAGGCGGGTGAAACGCTGGTCGTGGCGGCCGCCACCGGACCGGTCGGATCCATGGTCGGCCAATTGGCCAAGCAGCGTGGCCTGCGCACCATCGCCATCGCGGGCGGGGCCGAGAAATGCCGCCTTGCAACCGAAACCTTCGGCTTTGACGCCGCCATCGACCACCGTGCCCATGACGACGCCACATCCCTGCGCGCCGCGATTGCCGATGCGGCTCCGGATGGCGTCGACATCTATTGGGAAAACGTTGGCGGCAAGGTGCTCGAGGCTGTGATGCCCCTGATGAATGTCCATGGCCGCATCCCGGTCTGCGGCATGATCGGGTGGTATGGCGGATCGAACATCGCCGAGACCAACCAGTTACCCGCCATGTGGCGCAACATCCTGGTCAAGCGGCTCGAGGTGTCGGGCTTCATCATCTTCGACCACTGGGATCAGTACCCGGCCTTCCTCAAGGATGTCGCGCCCAAGGTCGCGGCCCAAGAGATCGTCCATCTGGAAGACGTGGCCGAAGGTCTGGAAAACGCTCCAGATGCGTTTATCGCGATGCTCAAGGGCGGCAACACCGGCAAGCAAATCGTCAAACTCTAGAAATCGGCTTCAACCTCGAGAGCCAGCCGCGCCGCGGGCGCGGCCCTCAGATCATCGACCTGCAAAGGTCCGGTGGGTTTCGACAGACGGTTGCGGACAACCCAGTGCAACCGCGTCGAAGCCCGCGTGATCGCCACGTAAGCCAGCCGTTTCCAAAGCGGCTGGCCCGCCTCGCTCCGCCCCATGCGGGCCGCCACTTCAAGGTCGGGCGCGAACACCTGAACCGTGTCCCATTGCGACCCTTGCGCCTTGTGGATCGTCACGGCGGCCCCGTGCAGGAATGTCGCGCCCATGCGCGCGGCAAAGGGGATGAACGGCTCTTCCTCTCCCGGTTTCTCGATCTTCACGATGGATGCCGCCGACACTTGCGGGTCTTCCGCCCCCATGACGTGCAGGCGCGAAAAGCCCGGCTTGCGCCCCGGCCCGAGATAGATCACCTGCGCCCCCTTGATCAGGCCACGCGCCTCCAGATCCAGCCGTTTCTTGCGATGCTTCAACGGCAATTCCAGCCCGTCACAGATCAGCGGCTCGCCCTCCAGAAGCGAATCCTCGGGCGCGTCATGGACGGACCGGAACGCATTGATCAGCCGGATGCGCGTTGCGTTGGTCCAGACCAGAACCGGCGACCGCGCCATCAGGTCGACCTCGACGCGCTGGCCCCAGATCACGCGGTCATCGGTGCGGGAAATCTCTTCGACCATCTGCTCGAATCCCCGGAAATCCAGCTGCGGATCAGCCAGCGCATGCGCCAGGTCAAGGATCGGATTGTCCGCGTCCTGCCGGTGGATGCGGTTCAGGTTGAGCACCTGTTCGGGCTCCAGCGTCTCGAACACCATCTTGCCGGACTGGTTCACCGGCGCCAACTGCGCCGGGTCGCCGAACAGCAGCAAGTTCGGGAATAGCTCGCGCAGATCCGCGACCTGGCGCTCATCCAGCATCGACGCCTCATCGACAAAGCCGATGTCCAGCGGGTCCTCGCGGCGCTTCCAGCCGGTGATGAAATCCGATCCGCGAAGCCCGGCGGCCGCCAGGGCGGCAGGAACCGACTTGTGCGCCTCGAAGGACAGCTGCGCCCGCGCCAGGGCTTCTTCCGTCAGGCCCTCGACCTCGGGCTTGTCATCGTTGCCCATCAGCCATTCGGCGATCCGTTCGTATTCCGGATCGTAGACCGGCGTGTAGATGATGCGGTGAATGGTGGTTGCCGGCACGCCCCGCATCCGCAACACGCTTGCCGCCTTGTTGGTCGGTGCCAGCACGGCCAGCGTCCGCCGATCCTTGCGCCGCCGGCCCTCGTAATCGCCCGAAACGATCTCGACCCCGGCAGCCTGCAATGCCTTGCACAACTCGGCCAACAGCAGCGTCTTGCCCGACCCGGCCTTGCCGGTGATCGCCATGATGTCGGCCTTGCCGTCCCGCGGCGGCAACACAAGGCCGTTCTCCAGATCGACACCCGCCGCGCGCAACATCTCGGCCACCCGGTCATGCGCGGCAGCCTGGTCTTCGGAATATGTCAAAGCGGGCAAGGTCATGCCCGGACATTACAGAAGCCCGGAGTCGGGCACCAGCATCAGGCAGCACTTATGAAGGGTTGTGGCACATCGGTTCCGAACGCCGCGTCGAACCAGGATCGCGACGCGGCCAAAGGTACACCGGCCACGCGAGACACCTGTTTCTGCGCCGCCTCGGAAAACTCCCAGAGGCCGACGCTGATCGCCTGCCGACCCTCGCCCTGCGATCCCAGCACCTCGGGTGCAGCGCCGATCCGGGTGTAGATCCGCACCATCCGCGCGTCGAACACGCCGACGAAATGCCGGATACCAAAGCCCTGCATGATCTCCCCGCCCGCCAGCATGAGCGCCGCGGCCGTGCCCGCCTCGGTGTTGCGCGACAGACAGAAGCGCGTGCATTCCCAGATCAACGGGCTCTGGAACGGCACGCCGTGGGTCAGGTTCACGAAATGGTCATTCACCATGGTGCGACCGGTCGTCGGCAGAAACCGCATCGATCCGCCATGGACACCGCTCGCCGTCTCCCAGATCACGTAAAGCGGATTCAGATCGTCATAATCGTCGCGTTCCTGCCCTTCGGCGTCGACGCTCACGTCCCAGCCAAGCCGCGTCCGGAACTGATCCGCCCGATCCTCGAACATGGTCCGCGCAAGATGCGGAAATTTCGCCAGTTGATCACCATAGACGTACCGAATCATGAGCATGCCCTCCGTTGCTGGCGGACAGGCTGAGGTTCAAAGGTGAATCGTTTCTTTCCAGAGCGTGCGGACGCTGTTTCACGGCAGATTGTCGCGCATATGGAAACAGCAATTGCGCCGTGCTCACACCACGATCTGCCCGCGCGCGATCGCCCGCGCCACGGCATGGGTGGTGTTCATCGCCCCCAGTTTGAACCGCGCGCTTTCGATATAGACCCGCAAGGTATGTTCCGAGATCGACAGCGTTTCCGCCACTTGCGCACGGCTGTATCCCACCGCCAGAAGCGTCATCGTCTCGACCTCGCGCGGTGACAGCGGTTGTGTCGGCTCCGGCGTCCGGCCCGGCTCGAGCTTGAGCGCGGTCTGGTTGAAGTAATGCGCCAGCAGGATGAGATCACGGCGATGAATCTCGGTAAAACTTTCCCATTCCGCGTCGTCGCAACTGTGACTGACGGTGAAAAGCGCGAATTGGCCGTTGGGGCCGCGAATGCGGATTGAATAGCCCTGATTGCCGACCCCATGTGCGACCGCATCGTTCAGGAACGCGCGCGCGGCCTTGCCTGACCAATCCAGCCGCTTCCAGTCGACCGGGTGAAACCGCTGGTAGCAGCCAAGCACAACCGGATCGATGCGAAGATAGCCTTTCTCCAGGTATCTCTGAACCCAGGCCGGGTCATAGGTTCCGCATCCGTACTGTGTGCCATTGCTCGACACCCAGTGATACACCATGTCATCGACCGCGTAGTGATCCCGCAGCCATTCGATGACGCTTTGCAGTTCCTCAAGATGTTCGGCGCACTCCAACTGCCCGATCACATCGTCCAATTGAAGCACTTTCTCCAAGAATCCCACGGCCTATCCCCTTGCCGTGCGACACAAGCTCAGCCCGCGCCACCAACTGCGTATCATCCAATTTGGCAGCCAGCGCATCGAGATCGTTCGCTAGCGCAAACGACTTGAGGTCGGTCAACACGTCTATGATCCAATCATGTCCCATTTCAGCGTCACCTCCAGATAGTTAACGAAACGTTAATACAACCATAACATGCGCGAGATTCGAAAGAAATTCCCTGATTCCAACTCCCCAGATATAGCGAGGCGCCGGAATCTACGGCATTGAATTGGCTGCACCGATTCCTTGAACATGCAAAACCCGCGAACCGGAGTGGCCCGCGGGTCTGTCTTAGCAACAAGACGTAATCAGTTCGTTACGATCTGGCCGCCAGCGCATCCTCAAAAGTGCGCAGCCCGGTTTTCGGCGATTGCACCAGAACCGCCATGTTGCCCGGCTTGTGTTCGTTGCGCAGCATCTTGGTATGCGCCTGCGGAATTTCCTCCCACGGGAACACTTCCGACATGCACGGATCAAGCCGGCGCTCCACCATCAGCTGGTTCGCCGAAGCGGCCTGCTTGAGATGCGCAAAATGCGAGCCCTGAAGGCGCTTCTGGTGCATCCACATGTAGCGCACGTCGAAGGTACAGTTGAACCCGGTTGTGCCCGCACAGATCACCACCATGCCGCCCTTCTTGCAGACCAGCGTCGACACCGGGAACGTCGACTCGCCGGGATGTTCGAACACCATGTCGACGTTCTTGCCTTTGCCGGTGATGTCCCAGATCGCCTTGCCGAACTTGCGCGCCTCGGTGAACCATTCCTTGTATTCAGGCGTGTTCACCGTGGGCAACTGACCCCAACACTTGAAATCCTTGCGGTTGATGACGCCCTTGGCGCCCATCGACATGACGAAATCGCGCTTGTCCTCGTCCGAAATGACACCGATCGCATTGGCACCCGCCGTATTGGCCAGCTGGATGGCATACGACCCCAGACCGCCAGACGCGCCCCAGACCAGCACGTTCTGACCCGGCTTCAGCTCGTGCGGTGCATGACCAAACAGCATCCGGTAAGCGGTGGCCAGCGTCAGCGTGTAACACGCGCTTTCTTCCCAGGTCAGGTGCTTGGGCCGCGGCATCAACTGCTGGGCCTGCACGCGGGTGAATTGCGAAAACGCCCCATCCGGTGTCTCGTAGCCCCAGATCCGCTGGGTTGGAGACATCATCGGATCGCCGCCGTTGCATTCCTCGTCGTCACCGTCATCCTGGTTGCAGTGGATGACAACCTCGTCGCCGACCTTCCAGCGCTTTACCTTGTCCCCGACCTTCCAGACGATGCCCGACGCATCGGACCCGGCAATATGGTAATCGGCCTTGTGGCCATCGAACGGGCTGATCGGCTGTCCAAGACCGGCCCAGACGCCATTATAGTTCACACCCGCCGCCATCACGAGAACCAGCACCTCGT
>Ga0102932_1001626_pt1 | contig 11595 bp, 8 predicted proteins | sample SalPonR1_C_D2_MG_FD_78212 | JGI IMG/M metagenome (GOLD analysis project Ga0102932, IMG submission 78212) | Salt pond soil microbial communities from South San Francisco under conditions of wetland restoration - Salt Pond MetaG R1_C_D2_MG | ecosystem: Environmental > Aquatic > Marine > Intertidal...
ACAGAAATAGAAGTTTTGGAAATGGGTATGTCTGGACTTGGTGATATCAAACTTTTGTGCGAAATAGCACCTCCTGATATTGCAGTAATTACAAATTCTACAGATGTACATATAAACGACCTCGGCAGTGTAGAAAATATTTTGAAGGCAAAAATGGAAATAGCAGAAGGTGTAAAGAAAGAAGGAATTTTGGTTTATCTAGGAGATAGTCCTCCTTTAAAAAAAGCAGTAGAAAATTTACATAGAAATATAAATAAAATATCTTTTGGAGAAAATCCGATTAATAATTATACAACAGAGTTTTGTTTTTCTACAAATAAAGGTATAAATTTAAAGGTTAATGAAAAAGAATATTTTCTGCCTATGCTGGGGAGACACAATATATACAACGCTGCTGCTGCAGTGGCTGTAGCAGAGAATTTAGGCTTTAATGCTGAAGAAATTGAAAATTCTATCCAACATATAGACTCTACAGGTCTAAGAAATGAACTAATTAAAGGAGATGATTTTCATATACTTAATGATGCTTACAAATCAAATCCTAGCAGTTTAAGATTTGCTTTAGAAACCCTTTACGACTTGAAAGGATACAGTCAAAAGATTATTGTACTAGGGGATATGTTTGGTACGGGAGATAATGAAGTAGAAAATCATATTACTATTGGAGAAGAAATAGATCCAAATAAAGTTGACATGGTATTCACTCTTGGGGAGTTGGGAGAATATTTTGCTAAAGGTGCACAAAAAAACTTCGGTAAGGATAAAATACATTCTTATAAAGATTTAGATGATTTAGCTCAAAATCTAAAACCAAATATAATGAAAGATTCTATAATTTTGATAAAGGGATCTAGAATTTTAGAAATGGAAAGACTATTAGATAAAATTTTATAATTTTAAAAATATAGTATATAGTTATATTATAATTAAGTTATAAAAATAATTATTTTATCCAGGAGAAAATATGATTAACTACAGTAAACTTAAAAAAATGACTCTAATAGCTATAGTAGATATACTAGCCTCCTTATTTTATTTTGGTTATTTGGTTCAAGAATTTAGGATAACATTATCTGTCGTTACCCTACCTGTACTTTTGTATATATATAGAGAGTTAAAGCCTCTTCCAACTGTTTTATATGTAGGATTCATAAGTATTTTAGGTAGAAGTTTATTTTCTACTTTTTCTGGATATTCTTTTTTAGAGGCTTTCATAGGAAGTTATCCAGAATTAGGGTTTTACTTTATATATTGAGTTTTGTATCAGTATTTTTATTATAAATTTTAACATTCAGAGTATATTTACTGGTTTATTTCTGTAGTTTTGTGTGACTTTTTAGGAAATACTGGTGAGATTTTTGTTAGGGCATTAGTTGCTGAGGGATTTGTAATACACAGTGAGTTCATAATGCTGCTTTTGATAGCATCAGTACGAGGGGGCATAGCTTTTCTGATTATTATCTCCATAAATTACTATCACCTGTTTTTAAAACGTAAAGAGCATGAAGAAAGGTATAGGAGACTTCTTGTTTTTTCATCTGAGCTTGAAAGCGAAATTTATTATATGAACATGAATATTGATTTTATTGAGAAGGTAATGTCAAATTCCTATAATCTTTACGAAAAACTATCAAAAGACGATAATATGAGAGAGGAATCAGAAATAGCACTAAACATAGCTAAAGAGGTACATGAGGTAAAGAAAAACTATATAGGATTTATTGGAGCTATGGAAGATATAATGGGAAAAAGATTGGAAAAAAGAAGTATGTTTTTTTCCGATACAGCAGAGATTTTAGGAGAGATGTTAAGAGTATATATAGATAAAAATAATCTAGATATAGATTTGAATTTAAATATAAAAAGTGATATTGAAATAAAAAAACACTACTATATAATGTCTATCTTAAGAAACCTTATGATGAATGCTATAGAATCAATTGGGAAGGATAGAGGTAGGGTGGATTTAATATTTGAAAGAAAAAATGACAGCATATTTTTTAGGGTTAGAGATAGCGGAGAAGGAATAAAAAATAAAAATCTTGATTATATTTTTCATCCTGGATTTTCAACTAAATTCAATGAAGATTCTGGAGAAATAAAAAGAGGAATAGGTCTTACTCTTGTTAAAGATATTGTAGAAAAAGAATTTATGGGAGAAATATCAGTGATTTCAGAGGATAGATTCACAGAATTTTTAATAATGATACCTATAAATAGAGGTGAAATTTAATGAATAGGATATATATTGTTGATGATGATATAGCTATAGTTAAAGCTTTAGAAAACATAATAGAAGACAATGACCTAGGAAATATTATAGGTTTTAGCACGGATGCATTAGAGGCTCTTGAAGATATACAAAAACTTTTGCCTGACATAGTTCTAGTAGATTTTTTGATGCCTAAATTAGAAGGAGCAGAGCTGGTAAAAAGGATTAGTGACATAAACTCAGATATAAAATTTGTAATGATATCTCAGGTTAGTTCAAAAGATATGATAGCTAAGGCCTATTCTGGTGGGATAGAATTTTTCATAAATAAACCTATTAATTTAATTGAAATAGAAAAAGTAATGAAAAATGTTTCGGAATCCATAAGTATGAAAAAAAAATTAAAAGCTATAGAGAAGTTTTTTCATAATGAGCATAATAATGATAATATGGAGAAAAATTCATCAGATGATAGTGAATACATTAAGTGTATTTTAAGTAGAATTGGTATTATGGGAGAAAAAGGTTCAGAAGAAATATTAGATATATGTATATACTTAATAGAATCAAAATCAAGCATTATGGATTTTAAATTGAAAGATATTTGTGATATAATTTTTGATAATCCCCTAGCTGCTGAGCAGCGTATGAGAAGAGCCATAAATAAGGGTTTATCAAATGTTGCTAATTTGGGTCTAGAGGATTATTTAAACGAAACTTTTACTAGGTATTCCAACAGAATGTTTAACTTTCAAGAGGTTAGAAGAGAGATGAACTATATCAGAGGAAAGTCTCAAAACCAGGGAAGAATAAGCGTAAGAAAATTTATTGATGGTCTTATGATAGAAAAAGATCTTAATAAATAAACTTATATTATTAATTTATTTAAATATTATACGAAATAATTCTGTTTTTTTTTGAATTATTTCGTATTTTTTTGTATTTTTGAAGATATAATAAAATGTAATTTACAAAATAGTCTTGCTATATTTAATACAAAAAAAGAAAATACCCTATAAAATTAAAGTTCAAATAAAATATAAGAGGATATTAAATTGCAGTAAAGCAATTTTAATATAAAAAAATTATAGGAGGGAAAATTTATGGATTATGGTTGGTTGGCAATACTACCACCACTAGTGGCAATAGCTTTAGCATTTACTACAAAGAGAGTACTTATCTCCCTGTTTGTAGGAGTTTTCACAGGAGGTATTATAATTTCAGGAGGGAATCCTTTTGGAGGAGTAGTTTATTCTCTTGATACTATAATAGCATCTATTACAGACGAGTGGAATGCTAGTTTGCTGCTTTTTAACTTATTTATGGGAGCTGGGGTAGCATTCATATGGCGTCTAGGAGGAAGTGAAGCACTTACCGTTTGGGCAAGAAAGAAGATTAAGACGAGAAGATCTGCTGGTGTAGGAGCTTGGTTATTAGGTATTTTAATATTTTTTAATGATTATGTAAATGCAGCAATTGTTGGTAATGTTTTTAGAGACATAAGTGAAGAACATAAAATTTCTTCAGAAAGATTATCTTATGTTCTTGACTCTACGGCAGCTCCGGTAGCTACTTTTTTCATATCAGACTGGATTGCTTTTCAAATAGGAATGGTAAACACAGGTATGGAAACAGCAGGTATTACAGAACTTTCAGCTTTTGAAGGATATCTTCATAGTATTCCGTTGAATCTTTACTGTATTTTTACAGTAATTTTCGTGGGTATGCTTGTTATAACAGGAAAAGACTATGGACCTATGCTTAAAGCTGAGCATCGTGCTATGTCAGAAGGTAAGATAGTAAGAGATGGTGCAAAACCTATGATGGATGTTAACTACGAATTAGGTGAACCAAATAAAACTAAGCCTATGTTAATGACTTTCTTCTTACCGTTAATAGTTCTAGTTGGAATAACATTATTTGGGTTCTGGTTTACTGGAAGAGGAGCAGGAGGACTTACAGATATTCTTGGTGCTTCGGATCCAGCAAAAGCATTGTTGTGGGGAGCATTTGGTATGACTATAACTGGTATAGTTATGGCTATATCCACAAAGATTATGAACCTAGAAGAAGCTATGGATACGTTTTTAGATGGACTTAAGCTTATGCTTTTAGCTTGTGTTATATTAGTTCTTGCATGGAGTTTGGGTGGAATTACAGGTGAAATGGATTTGGCTGGATTTATTGTTGAAACTATACCTGCATCTATGCCTTTTGTATTTGTTCCAATTACTATATTCTTGCTTGGAATGCTTATATCATTTGCTACTGGAACATCTTGGGGTACAATGACTATACTTACACCTATAGCTATACCATTAGCTTATTCTTTAACTAAGGATGCTACATTATCAGTAGCTATGGCAGGGGTAGTATTTTCCGGAGCAATATTTGGAGATCACTGTTCACCAATATCAGATACAACAGTACTTGCATCAATATTCTCAGGGGCAGATCATATAGATCATGTATCTACCCAGATACCTTATGCACTGACTTCAGCTTTTGTTGCTTTGGTTATGTATATGCTTTATGGACTGTTCCAGACAAGTCCACTTATATTGATACCTGCAGGAATAGCTTTAATGTACGTATTAATGATTACTCTTTCCAAAATTTTTAGTAACATATATAATATACATCCTGAAACAAAAAGAAAAATTGAAGCATAGATTAAAATTTATTTAAACAATACAAAACCCACTCTTATTTAGGTAAGAGTGGGTTTTTATAAATAAAAAGTAATATAAATTATAAAATTATACTCTGATTATAACTAAGTCCAATACCTAATTGATTTATAATAACTTCTTTAAAGAATAAAAAGGGTCTTTACTTGTATAAACTTAGATTAAAAGAGGTATAATTAATATATAGGAAAAAAATAAATCAGAAAGAGGTATGTAATGGAATTTAAAAAACCTAATATTTTTATCAGTAAATGTATTGAACACGGACACTGCAGATACGACGGTAGTATGATAACCAGCCAGTTTGTGAAAACTTTAGAACCCTATGTGAACTATCTTTATTCCTGCCCGGAAATGGAGATAGGACTACCTTCACCAAGAGAAGCACTTAGAATAATATTAGTAGATAAAGAAGAAAAAATTGTATTTTCAAAATCAGGAAAAGATGTAACTAAAGATATGGTAAGCTATGCAGAAAATAAAGCTGATGAACTTAAGGATAAAAATCTTGACGGATTTATTTTAAAAGGTAGATCACCTTCCTGCGGAGTTAAAGATGTAAAAATGTATAAAAGCCATGGAAAAGCACCAACTATTCCTAAAAAAACTTCAGGAGTTTTCGGAGGAATAATTGATGATAAATTCAGCATGCTTCCTATAGAGGATGAAGGCAGATTGATGAATTTTAATATAAGAGAGCATTTTTACACCAGGATATTTACTTCCTCAAGATTTAGAGCTATCAAGGAGACTTTGAAAATGGGTGAACTTGTTAAATTTCACAGCGACAGTAAGTACTTGTTTATGGCTTACAATCAAAGTAGACTTAAGAATCTGGGTAAAATTGTTGCAAATCATGAAAAGAAGAAAGCAGAAGTTGTATATAAGGAATATGAATCAGAACTTTACGAACTGCTAAAGACTCCACCTAGTAATAAAAGAATAATGAATGTAGCTCTTCATATTTTAGGATATTTTTCAGATGATTTATCATCAAAAGAAAAAGCGTATTTTTTGGATTTGCTTCAGCAGTATATGGATAGTCAAATTCCTTTTTCAAACTTATCTTCTGTTCTTGAAATGTGGGCTATAAGGTTTGAAATTGATTACTTAAATAAGCAGAGTATTTTCAATCCTTTTCCAAAAGATTTAATTAAAGTTAGAGATTCTGGAAAAGGAGTATAAAGAAATGAATACTTATTTAAAATAGTGGTATAATATAAGTAGGAACTCTATTTGAAGGTGATTATAGTGAATTCTAAAAAAAAGGTGATTACAGTGAGGGTTATAGGTATAACTTCAATTATACTTCTCGGGTTTTTATTTCATGAACTTTATAAAAGTACAGGTTTTAAGGTTCTTAGTGTAATAGCTCCTGTAAATGAAAGCAAATGGGAACACTGGAAAATGGTATATTCACCTATGATAATAGTAAGTATATTTGAATATCCTTTTATAAAGAGTTACAGCAACAACTATATTTTTGCATTAGCCTTAGGAATATTGGCCTTTGAATTTGTAACTTTCGGGATAATAGAATCTTATGAATTATTTTTTGGGCAGGCTCATTTATTTGTACATGTGAGCACATATATTTTAGGAGCTGTAGCAGGACAAAATTTCAGATATTATCTTATGAAATATACTGAGCCTAACAAGTTGCTTTTTATTATAGGAATTTCAATATTGATTATTCAGTTTGCTTTATTTGTGGCTTTTACCTTTAATCCTCCTAAAATCGAATATTTTAAAGATTCCATTAATGGAACTTATGGAATCTAACATATAATTATAAACACTTCTTGAATTAAGCTATCTTGTAGGATGGCAGTCATTTTTGTAATAAATTTCTTAATTTGTTATAATTGAGTATTAAATTTAAGGAGGGGTTTGTTTTGAAAATTAGTGAAAAATTTAAACATAAAAAACCATTGGTATCTTTTGAAATATTTCCACCTAAGGCAGGATATTCTATAGATACTATATATAAAACTATAGATGACTTAAATGATCTTAATCCAGATTTTATGAGTGTGACCTACGGGGCAGGTGGAACAACTAAGGATAGGACGGTTGAAATTTCTGCATATATAAAAAGAAATTACGACTTATCTTCTATAGCTCACATTACATGCATAAATTCTACAAAAAAAGAAGTTGAAAAAAACCTAAAATCTTTACAAGAAAAAGGCATAGAGAATGTTATGGCTTTAAGAGGAGATTATCCTTTGGATTTACACATAAATAATATGCCTAAAGACGGTTTTAAGTATTCTACTGATCTTATAGAATTTTTCAAAGAAAACTCTGATCTATCAATAGGAGCAGCATGCTATCCTGAAAAACATCCAGAATCTCCAGACTTAGAAACTGATCTAAAATATTTAAAGAAAAAAGTAGATTGTGGTGCTGATTTCTTAGTAACCCAAATGTTTTTTGATAATGAATTTTTTTACGACTTTTTAGATAAAGCAGAATCTAAAAAAATTAATGTACCTATTATAGCTGGTATAATGCCTATACTCAATAAAAGTCAGGTTAAGACAGTAAGTAAACTAACGGGAAATACCTTGCCTAAAAAGTTTGTTAGAATCCTTGAAAGATACGAAAATAACCCGGATGCTCTAAAAGAAGCTGGTTTATCCTATGCTATAGGTCAAATTATAGATCTTTTGTCTTGGGGAGTAGATGGTGTACATATTTATACTATGAATAAATCTGATACTGCGAGAAATATAATGGAAAGCATGAAAGCTATAAGAGGAGTACTTACAGATGAAAAGAAATAAAATACTAGATAGATTAAAAGAAAATTTTTTATTTTTTGACGGGGCAATGGGGACTATGCTTCAAGAATTTGGAATGAGAGCTGGAGAAATACCAGAGCTCTACAATGTTGAAGAACCTGATATAATTTACAATATACATAAAAAATATTTTGAAGCTGGAGCTCAAGTGGCTACAAGCAATACTTTTGGAGCAAATAGGCTGAAACTTGAAGGCAAAGGATATTCTCCCAATGAAATAATAACTTCTGCTGTAAAAAATGCTAAAAGAGCAGCTGGAGAATTTGAAGAAAAAAAATATGTAGCATTAGATATAGGACCTATTGGAACTCTTCTTGCTCCTTTAGGAAGCTTAAAATTTGAGGAAGCTTACAATATATTTAAAGAACAGGTTTTAGCAGGAACAGAGGCGGGAGTTGATCTAATTTTAATAGAAACAATGTCAGATCTTTATGAGGCAAAGGCAGCTGTCTTGGCAGCTAAAGAAAACAGCAATCTGCCTGTGTTTTGTACAATGACCTTTCACGATAAAAACCGCACTTTTTCAGGTACCGATGTAATTACAATGGTATCGGTATTAGAAAGCTTGGGAGTGGATGCTTTAGGAGTAAATTGCTCAAAAGGACCTAATGAGCTTCAAGGTATAGTAGAAGAAGTATTGAAGTATTCACATCTACCTGTAATTGTTCAGGCAAATGCAGGTAATCCTAAAGTGAAGAATAATATAGTTTACTATGATTTTGATAAGGATTTGTATAGTGAAGAAGTTTTGGACATGGCTCGAAAAGGATTATCAATAATAGGAGGATGTTGTGGTACGACACCGGAATACATAAAAGCTATATTGGAAAAATTAAAAAACATAGCTCCCATTAAACTTAATCCAAAAAGGATAACCTGCACCTCATCCTCTTCCCAAACCGTTATAATTGGTGAAGAAGTTAAGATTATTGGTGAAAGAATTAATCCTACAGGTAAAAAAAGACTTAAAGAAGCTTTGAGAAATGGAGAAATAGATTATTTAATCAAAGAAGCAATAAATCAAATGGAAACTGGATCAGATATTCTGGATGTAAATGTAGGTCTACCAGATATTAATGAAAAGACAATGATGAAAAAAGTGGTAGAAGAACTGCAAAGTCTTATTTCTCTACCGCTGCAGATAGATAGTGCCAACGAAGAAGTAATAGAAGAAGCTCTTAGAATATACAACGGCAAAGCAATTATCAACTCAGTAAACGGCAAGAAATCCAGTATGGATAAAATTTTACCTATTGTAAAAAAATACGGAGCATTAGTTATAGCCCTTACTTTAGATGAAGAAGGTATACCTAAAACTTCTCAAAAAAGATTTGAAATTGCGAAAAAAATAATAGAGGAAGCTAAATCCTACGGAATTTGTGAGGAGGATATACTTGTAGATCCTCTAGTTTTGACGGCTTCTGCGGAACAATCGGCAGTACTTGAAACTCTTAAAGCTATCCCTATGATTAAATCCAAATATAATGCGAAGATAGTCCTTGGCACAAGCAATGTATCTTTTGGATTGCCTAATAGAGAAATTTTAAATACAACATATTTGGCTATGGCTTTAAGCTATGGCTTAGATGCTCCTATTACCGACTCTACTAACGACAATATTATGGATGTATTAAGAGCTTTTAAGGTCCTTTCAAATCAGGATAAAGACAGCAAGGAATATATAAAAGAATACAGTAGTACAAAGGGAATTAAGGTTGTAAAAGAGTCTGCAACTATGGAATTAAAGGATGTAATATTAAAGGGACTAAAGGATGATGCCGGTAAAGTAACAGAAGAACTACTTAAAGAAAAAACATCTCTGGAAATAGTAAATGAATATATGATACCTGCCCTTGATATAGTAGGAGATAGATATGAAAAACATGAACTATTTCTGCCTCAGTTGATTAGAAGTGCAGAAACATCAAAAATTGTATTTGAAGTTATAAAATCTAAAATGATTGATGATGGTAGGGAAAATATATCTAAGGGAAAGATTCTTTTAGCAACTGTAGAAGGTGATATCCACGATATTGGAAAAAATATAGTTAAATTAATATTGGAAAACTACGGATATCAGATAATCGATTTAGGAAAAGATGTATCGAAGGATAAGATAATAGAAACTGTGAAAAAAGAAAAAATAAAATTAGTAGGTTTGAGTGCTCTTATGACTACTACAGTTAGAAACATGGAGCTAGTTATTAAGGAATTGAAGTTACTAGATTCTAATATAAGAATAATGGTAGGTGGAGCTGTAATGTCTCCCAAATATTCTAAAGATATAGGCGCTGATTTTTATGGAAAAGATGCAAGAAAAGCTGTTGATATAGCAAAAAATATTTTCTCATAAATACATTATATATTCTAAAAGACATAATACATAGGTCTCAAAATTTATAAAATACAAATTACTTTATAATTATGCAGAACAAAATTAATTTTCAGAATATAATTTAGTTTTGTTTTTTTTGGGATTTTTTAAAAATTAAAATAAAAATAAAAGAAATAAAAAAAGGTCATTCTCCTATAAATCTGTAAAATCAGGCTATAAAAACCTTTTCATAGAATACTTTTTGACATAAATCATTATATTTGATATACTTCGCTATGCGGTAACTAAAGCTTAAAAAATAAAGAACAAAATGTATAAAAAAATTAAAAATATAAATTTAAAAAAAGAAGGAGGTTTTAAGTTGATTGAACTTGTAAATATAACCAAATCTTATGATGGTAAGACAAACGTAATAGAAGATCTTAACTTACATATAGACAAGGGTGAAATTGTAGTTTTAATAGGAGAGTCCGGTTGTGGAAAGACAACAACTCTAAGGATGATTAACAGACTTAATGATCCAACTAGTGGAACAATAATGATTCAAGGTGAAGACTATACTGAGATAAGTAAAATAGAGCTTAGAAGACAGCTAGGATACGTTATACAAAAAGTAGGTCTTATGCCACATTTAACTGTAGGAAAAAATATTGAAATAATACCCGAGTTAAAAGGGTGGGACAAGAAAAAGAGAAAAGATAGAGCCTATGAGCTTCTTGAGCTTGTAGATCTACCACCGGAGGATTATTACGACAGATATCCTCACGAACTATCGGGTGGTCAACAACAGCGTATTGGTGTAGCTAGAGCATTAGCAGTTAATCCTGACATTATCTTAATGGATGAACCCTTTAGTGCTTTAGATCCAATCACTAGAGAACAGCTTCAGAAGGAGTTACTTAAACTACAGGATGAGCTTGGTAAAACCATCGTATTTGTAACCCACGATATGGATGAAGCATTAAAAATAGGTGATAGGATTGCAGTAATGAAAGACGGGAAAATACTTCAGTATGACACACCAGAAGAAATCCTGAAAAACCCTGCAAATGATTTTGTAGAATATTTTGTAGGAAAGGATAGGCTTTGGAAATCTCCAGAGATGTTACATGCAAAAGACATTATGCATAAATCTCTAGTTACTGTAGGAAAGAAACGTAGTCCAGCTCAGGTAATAGAAGTTATGAAGAAATATGATATGGACATTCTTTTTATAGTTGAAAAAGAAACCAGTAAACCTCAACCTCCTATTGGATATATTACTAGAGATAATTTAAGAGAGCAAGGAGATCATAAGGTTAAGATGTCGGAAATATATGAAAAGGATTTTGTTTCTGTAAATGAAAATTCTAATATGTCGGATGTTTTGAAAATTATGGAAGAAAATAAGGCTCGATATTTGCCAGTACTAGATGATGATGGAAATTTAATCGGAATGATTACAACTGCTTCTATTTTGAATATTATCACTAAAGCCGTTGTTATCAATGAAGAAAGTCAATAAGGGAGGTTGATGTAAATGAATGAAGTAAATTTTTTCCAATTTATAGC